>Ga0172372_10005869_pt1 | contig 16936 bp, 12 predicted proteins | sample LakKiv5m_2_FD_114544 | JGI IMG/M metagenome (GOLD analysis project Ga0172372, IMG submission 114544) | Freshwater microbial communities from Kabuno Bay, South-Kivu, Congo - kab_092012_9.5m | ecosystem: Environmental > Aquatic > Freshwater > Lake | place: Democratic Republic of the Congo...
ATGGTTATATTCCAGAAAGAGCGATTCAATTATTTAACGCCGCCTATAACGACTACTTATTAACTCCAGGAGCGGTCGCGGGTCCAGTTACCTTAAAGTACTTAACCTCCAACTCTGCTTTAAGCGTTTCGTTAGCGAACTATGTTAAGTCAATGTTTGAAACACTCTTCAACACGAATCCTGCAACCCCGGACAAGTTAATCATTAACGTTGTTGCGGTCGCGGCATCGTCTATTGGAGCACTCCGTGCCGCATGGGATTTCGATCTATTACCAATTAACCTTGGTTTCGGTCTTTCTTATGGTGTCTGGTGGCAATATGCTGCTTTCGGTCTAATCGGTGGTGCAATCGTCCCACAATTTGGTTTATCAATTCCATTTACTGGTGGTCTTGATGCTAACGGCAACACCGTTCTCGTTGACTTAAGACAAGATCCAAATTCATGGATTATGGAAGAAGTTGATATTGATCTTTCCGGGACTTATGACTTCTTACTTGAACTCGACGAAGAATTTATTTATGAAGAAGAAGTTGATGAAGAAACCGGCGAACCAACTGGCGAATTATTACGCCCTGGATTTGTTTGGTTATTTGAGCAATTAGCTCCTGCAGAAGGTAAAGCTGCTGGTATATACCGTGGCTCAATCTATGCCCTCGCTGATTACGTCTATAACGAAACCACTCCTTGGGATGCCTCAGCTGCAGAACCATTCCCAGGAGCAACTGAAGAAGTTTGGAAAGTAACTGCTGCATTTGAAAAAGCATTCTATCAACAAATGCCTTTAATCCCAACTGCAACACTTCAATCAGCTGTGTTATATGCTGATAACGTTGAAATTACCTGGCCACTTTACTCAACCGCATTTGGTTGGGGTGCTGCTAGATATCGTTATCTATCCACAGATGCTGACTTCTCTAATGGTTTATATAACTCCTTCGAAGTTGCATACTTAGCTTCACTACCAGCTTAGTAGAAACTCGTCTTAAGCCTTCATTAATGCGCCTGGAAAGAGCAATCTTCCAGGCGCGTTATTCTATAAACAAAATCATTTACATCACCTCGTCAAAAATCTATAATTTAACTACGCACATTTTTAACTAAAAGGTAAAGAAATGACACAATATCTTCTCAAAAGATTCTTCTTAATGTTAATTACCTTTGTGATTACCGTTTTTTTATTTTTTGCCTTTATTAAGTTAATGCCTGACCAATATTTAGACCCATTTGGCGACCCGGCTTGGTATGAAGCTTTAAAAGCAAGAGAAGGTTGGGATCAACCAATTCCGGTTCAATTCTGGATATGGATAAGAAATATCATCACGGATGGTTCGTTTGGGTTTTCTAGAAATAAGGCGACCGATGTTGGCGCTTATTATTTCTCGAAAATTCCTGCATCCATTCAAATCAACATCATTCCATATTTTTTATCCATACCCTTTGGTATTGGCGTCGGTGTTCTCGCTGCTTTATATAAAAATAAATGGATTGATAACATCATTTCAGTCGGTATCATGGTGTTTATTTCTATTCCTTATTTTGTGATTATCGTGCTTGCACAATATTTTTTCTTTTTTCAATTAAGATGGGTGCCAAGTCACGTAGTGGCAACGGCCAGTCAATTTACAGAAGATTTTTGGTGGAGTCTATCCACTTACATCATGCCTATTACGCTTTTAACCATTGTTGGTGTGCCGGGTTTAGCAAGAAGTGTTCGTGCAGAATTAACCGAACAACTTACACAGGACTATATGTTGTTAGCCCGTTCAAAAGGATTAACCCAACGTCAAGCGACCTTTAGACACGCATTAAAAAACGCGATTGTGCCATTCTTGCCAGGAATTTTTATCGGTATTATTGGCATTATCAATGGTGGTTTAATCACTGAAAGATTATTTCGAGTGGATGGAACGGGGCGGATTTATTTAGACGCATTTAATGCCATTCCACCGGATTATCCAATGTTAATGTTAATTAATGCTTTCGGACAATTTGTCGGCCTACTTTCTTCAATCGTGGGAGACGTCTCTTACACATTATTTGATCCAAGAATACGTGTTGGAAGTGGGAAAATCATGTCATGATCATCGATAAAAGTAAACTTGTTTTAGTTCATTCTAAAAACCCAAACCTAGCCGACAAACCTTTAAAAACAAAAGAAATTGGTTATTATCTTGACTCGTGGAATCGGTTTAAGAAAAACAAAGGCGCATTAAGTGCTTTTTATACTATTTTAGGGATTTTATTTTTTGTAATTGTTGGACCACAATTGAAATCCTATGACCTTGCAAAAACGCGTCCAGATGAAGCGTTCCGCTTTGGGTATTTAGAACCAAAAATCCCGATATTAGAAGATTTAGGTATTTTTGATGGTACTCGGACTATTACTGCCGGTAAACGTTTCTTACACGCGGTGATGAATGAATCCTTTGGTGAAGGTGTGATTATTTCAGGCTTTCCCGAAGAGTTAATTGACAACGTTAATCATCCTAATTACGCAAATGTAACAGAATTAACCGTTAAAGTTGATTCCTATCGCTATACAAATTACATTCAAAGTTTTATGCCTGCAACTTATTTTTCAGACCTAGATCAAGGGAAAAACCCACTTGCAGCAGTCACACAAACCCTAACGAGGGCTCAATTTCAAGAGTATCTATCTCAAAACTACATCATTGATATTATTGAAATCATTGAAAGTCCGAACCCTACGAACCCAGAAGAACCATTTTTACAATATAAAGTCAGAGTGGACCGATTTAAAATGTTTATTGGTACTTCACCAGATGATACTTATTTTTGGTTTGGGACGACGCGAATTGGTCAAGATTTATTTACAGAATTATGGACTGGTGCAAGAATCTCTTTAATCATGGCCTTGTTAGTTGTTGTTATCAATGCTGTTGTTGGTTTAACCATCGGCTCGATTGTGGGTTATTACGGTGGTGTCCTTGATCTATTATTTGATCGCTTTGTCGAAATTGTTGCCTCTATTCCCTTTTTATCTGTTCTCACCTTATTAACCTTGCGCTTCGGAAACGAATTGTGGGTTATCATTTTCGCGTTTACTGCCACTGGGTGGCTTGGATCTTATGGAACTGGTCGATTACAATTTTATCGCTTTAAGAATCGGGAATATGTTTTGGCAGCAAGAACACTAGGGGCTTCCGATATGCGGATTATGTTTAAGCATATTCTTCCTAACACACTTGGTTTAATAGTGACTTCTTATGCGCTTGCCATCCCGGCTTTTGTCTTTACGGAAGCTTCTTTTTCCTTCCTAGGTATTATTAATTACTCCGACGCGATTAGTGTTGGATTATTGATTGATCAAGGTCAACAAGAAATGCAAACCTACCCATATCTACTACTTTTCCCAGCCTTATACATTGCAATTTTAATGATTTCCTTTAACTTATTCGGAAATGGTTTACGAGATGCTTTCAATCCATCTTTGAGAGGGGTTGAATAATATGAGTGAAAAAATCCTATCGGTTAAAGATTTAGCCATCTCTTTTAAAACCCAATATGGCATTCTTCATGCGATTCGTGGGGTTTCCTTTGACTTACATCGTGGTGAAACCATGGCGATTGTAGGTGAATCCGGTTCTGGAAAAAGCGTGACATCAAGAGCGATTATTGGTTTACTTGCAGGAAATTCCATTTATGAAAATGGTGAAATCATTTATCAAAATCGCGATTTAACAAAGCTCCCAGAAGAACTATTTCATGAAATTCGTGGTTCAAGAATCTCGATGATTTTCCAAGATCCCATGAGCTCATTAAACCCAATTCAAACGGTCGGTCAACAAATTTCAGAATCACTGATTTTTAAAAGTGGCATGCCTGAAGATTTGGCGAAAAAGCGCGCGATTGAATTAATGACTCAAGTAGGTATCGCTGATGCAGAAAAGCGCTATTATCAATTTCCTTTTCAATTCTCCGGTGGGATGAGACAACGGATCGTTATTTCGATTGCCTTAGCTAATAATGCCGAAATTTTAATTTGCGACGAACCGACGACCGCTCTAGATGTGACGATTCAAGGACAAATCCTTGAGTTAATTAACCAATTGAAAGTCGAACGTAATTTATCGGTAATTTTTATTACCCACGATTTGGGTGTTGTTGCGAATATGGCGGATCGGATTGCAGTTATGTATGCTGGTAAAATTGTAGAAATTGGTAAAGCTGAAGAAGTTTTTTATAACCCCAAACACCCTTACACATGGGCGTTATTGTCCTCCATGCCAAATTTAGCAACTTCCAATCGTCTTGATGCGATTCCCGGCACACCGCCAAATATGATTTTCCCACCAAAAGGTGATCCTTTTGCTGAAAGAAATAAATATGCGATGGAAATTGATTTTGAACAAGAACCACCGCTTTTTAAAGTATCAGATACTCACTACGCTGCAACGTGGTTATTACATCCAGATGCTCCCAAAGTGAGTCTACCTGAGGCTGTGATTACTTTGCAAAAAAACCGCGGAAAGATCAATAAATAAGTATGGCAAACATGATTGATTACACCGAAAAGGTGTTACAAGTAAAACATTTAAAGAAGTATTTTCGTGTTGGTTCGGGTCGTCGTAAATTAAACATTCCTGCAGTTGATGATGTGACATTAGATGTCTATAAGCGCGAAGTATTTGGTGTTGTGGGTGAATCTGGATCAGGAAAAACAACCCTAGGTAGAACGATTATCAAGCTTTATCAGCCTACCGATGGGACTGTGATTTTAAACAACATCACCATTAGTGCTGGTATCCAAAGTTATCTTGATTCAATTACCCAAATTAAAAAACAATTAACGGAAGACATCCTTAAACTTAATCCAGCCAAAATCAAAGAACTTGAACTAAAAAAAGACACCAAGTTAAAAATTGAAAAACTTGAGTTTGAAAAACAAGAACTTATCAAACAAAAAGACCAAGAATTAAAAGTAATTTCAAAACAATTCGACCAATATCGCGCCGATAAATACCAATTAACCGCTTTGATGCAAATTGAATTACAAAAAGTGGTTTTTGACTTTAACCAAAAAGTTAAAAAAACCAGACAAGCACTTCAAAACGAAGCGTTATTAAAGTTTAAAAACGAAATTAAAATTGCCAATGAAAAGTTAGAACACAAGTTATCTGGACTTAAGGATTCCGCCGCTTTGGATGCGAAGACGATTGAAGCAAGAATGACGAAGTTGAAACTTGAACATTATGAAGTGGTGGAAAATCTTAAAAAGATTTATCAACCCCAAATCAAAGAAAATGCCTCTAAAGTCCCAACAAAAGCGAAAGTTGCAGCCCTTATTAACCAATTTACGCTTGAAAAAACCAAAGCACTAAACGTGATCAAAGAAAAGTTCCAAAAAGAACTTACAGCTTTGGTTGTCCCTGAAAAAGCGAAATATCAACAAGATTTAAAAACCGTTAATCTTCGCTTTGCTAAAAAAATAGAAGAGGTTAACAAGATAATTTCGCAAACCAATACCAAACTCAAAATAGAAATTGCCAAACTTCCGATAGCAAAAGCTGCCGCTTCCAACCAACCTAATGTAAAAGAACAAGTGAAAAAACTCAAAGCAGTTTCGGCGTTAAAAATTAAAGAAATTCAAGCGAAAATCAATGATGCTAAGCGTATTAATGCTGCTAAGGAAACCTTAAAAGAATCACAAAAAATGCAAATGATTTTCCAAGATCCGATTTCTTCACTTAACCCCCGAATGACGGTTAAAGAAATTATCAGTGAGGGTCTTGTCATCCAAGGGAATACTGATAAAAAAGAAATTGAAATGAAGGTTGCTGAAGTCTTAACCCTGGTTGGCTTATCTCCTGAGTATGCGTCACGTTACCCCCATGAGTTCTCTGGAGGTCAACGTCAACGTATCGGTGTTGCGCGTGCTTTAATTATGGACCCCAATGTGATTATTGCCGACGAGCCCATCTCTGCATTAGACGTTTCGATTCGCGCACAAATCATCAATCTATTATTCAATTTACGAGAAAAACTTGGTTTAACCATTCTATTTATTGCCCACGACTTATCGGTGGTTCGCTTTTTCTGCGACCGAATTGCCGTTATGTACAACGGTAAAGTGGTAGAAATGGCTAGTTCAGAAACATTGTTTAAAAACCCACTTCATCCATACACGGTTTCTTTATTATCGGCAATTCCACAACCAGACCCCGATTATGAAAAAAATCGAAAACGCATTCACTATAATCCAAGAGTGCACCAATATAGTCCAACAAATCAACCTAAACTTCGTGAAGTATCGAAAGATCATTTCGTGCTTTTAAGCGATGCAGAATTTGCTAAATTAAATCAACCCATCTCAACCAACGTAAAGAAAGGAACGGCCTAAGCTATGAATCGTAAATTATTAACTCTAAGTATGGCAGCACTTGTCTTTCTTGCCAGTTGCAATGGTGTTTCCAAAACGCCAGAGTATAACGTTTATTTCTTTACAGCGAATACCGCCGCAACACAAGTGGATACCATTTATGATCAAGAAGTGGGAACGTTCATTGAGCGCCCAGAAGATCCAACTCGTTCTGGCTTTGATTTTGTCGCTTGGTATATAGACTTAGCCAATACCATCGAATGGGATTTTGATACCGATGTCATGCCAAGTGAATCGATCGTGCTTTATGCGAAATGGGCTCCCACAATTCGTTCCATTACTTATGATTTAAATGATGGTGAAATGATCAACGAAACCTATCCTACGACTTTTGTACCAGGTTCTACCTTTGTTTTACCGCAAGCAAGAAGAACCGGTTACTTATTCCGTGGATGGTACTTTTATGACCAAGTTTTGGCTGACTTTCCTAATAATGAAGGAACTAAACCAGGCGATCCCGCATTAACTACACTTCCTTCAACTTTATTTGAAGATATTACCTTATATGCTCACTGGCAATCAATTAAAGCAGTTGTTACCTTCCGTTCGAATCACCCAGGTGGAACCTCAGTTGTTCCTAATCCAGGCAACCGCGTCGTTGCGTATGGTACGGTGATTGATTACGGTACTACCTTCCCAGCAGATTTTGGTACAGTTGCTGGTTATACCTTTTTAGGTTGGAACTCTCGCGCGGATGGCACCGGTACTTGGTATCCTGATGGCGGCATCTTTACTCGCACCCTCGCCATCACGCTCTATGGCCAATGGCAAACCGCATAAGTTCTCCGCAAACTAAATTCAAACAACAAAGATTATTCATCTTTCTCATCGTCGGATTCTACTTGATAGTCTGTTTGTTTTTAACTAGCATCTATTTTTTTGTGGATGCAACCATACCAGGCTTAGAAACGATTTTACTCTTGCTTTTAATCGGCCTAACATTTGTATTAATTTGGGCAAGACAAGTTATGATTCCTATTCAAATGTATTTGCATTATTATCGGATGATAGATGAAGCCTTGCCACCCTTTACCATTCAATCGCCCATTCAATCCCAAGCCTTTTTAAAGAATCTAAATCAGTATCAATTTAACCTTGTACAAGACACCAATGAATGCCAAATCTTTGCGAGACTCTATGACCGATTACCTTGGGTAGCAAGAACCCAAACCAGTCTGATCATTGTCGTCCTCATCAAAGATCAAAAGATGTTGATCGCAGACGCCCGCCTTGACGCGCTCATTCAGCAATACAAACTTGGATTAAAACTCAAAAAAGAAATCCAAAACGAGCTGATGTTAATGTTTTATCAAGCATCCAAGTTCACCGACCAACTTAAGGAAAAAACGCAACAAATCATCAACTTCTCTTTACAAAACCGGGCGATAATCACCATCCCTTGTTTGCAAATTGGTGATGATTCGATGTATGCGCTTAGACCTAAACGATTATTTCCAAACAAGTTTTATTATGTCTTAATTAAATTGTTATATTATTTAACTGATGCGAATGAAATGTTATGAATAAACAACCTTTATCATTAGAACAAAAAAGACAAAAACAAGAATTGCAAAAACAAAGACTGACGTTTTTCTTGTTTAATGGCATTCTTTTATTGCTGGTGATGGCATTTAGTCTATGGTGGCAAAATCAGTATGATTTAAAGGCGTTTGCCGATGGTATTTGGTTAGTTTTTGCGGTGCAATTAACCATGACGTGGGGTTTCTTTGTATATAATCGCAACATTTTTACCCCATTACTCCATGGTGGCAAAACGTTTTTACTTTTATTTGTTGGTAAAAAACCTAAAGATGATTACTATACCGCCTACACCAAAGTTCAAGAAAACCAAGTACCAAATTATGTGATTTGGATTTCTTTTTTATTCACAATGCTCGTGATTGTCGCCGGGGTGATTTTAACCCTAGAAGCATACCAAGGAATCTTATAGCATGAGCCAATCTAATCGCTTTAAAACCAACCCATCGTTTACCGAAGGGCTTCGTTATGAATTGGGTGATGGCGTCACTTTAAATTTAAAAAAAGCACTTCAACATTATCGAAAGGCGGCGCTTCAAGGCCATTATTTATCACAATTAAAGGTCAAACAAACCCATTTAAGATGGTTTTCCACAATCTTGCTTAGTGTCTTGTCGGGCCTTAACTTAATTTACTTTCTTGTCATTGGTTTTTTATGGGTCGGTTTACTGATTTCATTGGTGTTATCAATTGGCATTTTATGGTTAGATCGAGATTATTATTGGTATTCGATAGGTATTGCTGCCAAAATTTATCAATTGAATCAATGGTTGGCTTTGTTGGTTTTTTTGCCTTTTGGCACGATTATTCCTTACTTCACAGGTAGTACCTATTTTCCAATTCTTTTCTTGTTCGTGGTGGCAATCTTTACCTTAGGATCAGGTTTGTTATTGTGGTTTTCAAATAGGACAGTCCAATATTTATTCTTGAGTGTCTATGGTGGCGTACTTTTTTTGTTGTCGACTATTTCTTATTTTATTCCATCCAATGGCGTGGCATTTTCCACCATCCAAGTCGATGGAGGGTTAAAAATAACCGGTTATCGGATTTCCGAAAAAGAGGTTGTCATCCCAAGGTTTATCAACAACCAACCCGTGATTGAAATTGGTGATCAAGCCTTTGCGAATTCCAATATTGAATCCGTTTATGTTGGTGGTCATATTCAAACCATGGGCGTGGCAGTTTTTGCTAACAATGAATTGTTGAAAACGGTTTATCTCGAAGAGGGGGTGCCGTTAGGGATTGCCATGTTTGCTAATAATCCTTCGTTAATCGAATTACGGCTACCCAGTGATGCAACTGCCATTCCAGCTTATTTTCTATATCACGCTCAATCGCTTACCGAATTCAATTTTCCATCTACCATTACCTCGATTGGTCACTTTGGTTTTTACCAAACTAATCAATTAAATCCCTTTCCTTTGGCAGAACCTTTAGCATTCATTGGCCACTATGCCTTGTCCGGTTATACCAACTTTGAAAGCATTATTTTGCCTAATACTGTTGAATTTATAGGCGTAGGTGCATTTTCAGATTTACCAAAACTCCACACCTTTGAATTCTCGCCTTCTATTGACGCCATTCCAAGTTATCTATTTGCAAATAATATTGGTTTAGAAACCTTTCAAGTTCCAGAAACGATTCAGGCGATTGGTGATTATGCTTTTTACAATACGACCAATCTAACCCATATTCAACTTCACTCAGGCATCGAAACGATCGGTGAAAGCGCATTTCGGAACAATTATCAACTCACTTCAATTGCAATCCCAGATCAAATTCAAGTGATTAAAGACTACACTTTTTATAATAATTTTGCTTTAACTAGCGTTGAACTACCCGATGCATTAGAAGCGATTGGCATTGGTGCTTTTCAATTCAATGAAAGTTTAGAATTGATTCATCTTCCGGATAGTTTGGTTTCCCTTGGTGCTAATGCTTTTAAAGGCACACCGTTACAAACGGTTCAACTTCCTGATTCGTTGCAATATCTTGGAGCCGGCGTTTTTGCGCAAAATACAGCGATTGAATCCATCATCATCCCTGCTTTGATTACCACGATTCCCGATTACCTTTTTGATGGCGCCACTTCATTAAATCAAATCACCATGCTTGGTCCCATTCAATCGGTTGGAAGATATGCATTCAGGGGCACGACCGCGCTTGTCGAGATTAGCTTTCAAGAAGGATTAACTGACATTCGTGATTATGCATTTTATGGAGCGACCTCGCTGACTTCCATTTCTTTACCAAGTTCCCTTTTAACAATAGGTAGCTACGCGTTTTACGGCAATGAAAGTCTCACTGATATTGACTTACCTGTTGGATTAACACGGATTGGCGATGGGGCCTTTGCCAACAATAAAGCGTTATCACAAATTTGGTTAAGTAATCAAGTGGCGAATGTGGGTCATTTTGCATTTTTTGGTTGTGATCAATTAACCATTTTTTATCAAGGCATTCAACTACCTTCTACGTGGATTATTTCTTGGAATCCAGATAACCGCCCCATCGAATATGGGGTACAAATTTGATAAAATTATAAAGATGAATTTATTTACTTGGTTTCATCACCATAAACTTAAATTTGAGATTTTGGCTGTGATTTTGTCGCTTATATTCATGGTCATAGGTGGTTTAACCTCTTCCTTGTCGATTAGTCCGATTTTTTGGGGTTTAGCTTTTGCAATAGGTGGCTTTGCTAAAGCTGTTGAAGGGGTTACCAAAACGATTCAAGAAAAATCCCTTAATGTAGAATTCTTAATGATTGCCGCTTCACTTGCGGCTTTCTTAACGGGAGAATATGCAGAAGGTGCTGTACTAATATTTATCTTTGCAGTAAGTGGTGTCTTGGAAGAATTTGCCACTGCACAAACCAAAACAACCCTTACCAGCTTACTCAAAATTGCCCCTAAAACTGCAATCAAAATCGTGAATGATGTTGAACAAGCGGTAGAAATTTCTAAATTACTGGTTCGAGATATTGTCGTTGTAAAACCCGGTCAGCAAGTACCAGCAGATGGTGTGATTATTAAAGGTGGCGCTGCCATTCAGCAATCTTCGATTACCGGTGAATTTAATCCAAGTGAAAAATTAATGGGTGATCAAGTTTTTGCTGGTTCAATTGTGATTAACGCACCAATCTTTGTTCAAGTCACGAAAGATCCACAACAATCGGTTGTGCAAAAAATGATTCAATTGATTAAACGAGCTCAAGAGGAAAAAACCCGTTCAGAAAAACGAGTCTCACTTTTTGAAAAATTCTATGTTTATGTGGTCATTGCCCTCTCATTATTCGTCATTTTCTTAACTCCTCCTTTAGGATGGTTAACTGAAAGCGAAGCGTTTCGAAGAGGTGTCATTGGCCTTGTTGTTGCCTCTCCTTGTGCATTAGTAGCATCCATCACCCCGGCGTTATTATCGACACTCTCTCATGCGGCCAAAAAAGGTATTCTCATCAAAAGTGGGCGTTATATTGAATCATTAAGACACATCAATGTCGTTGTTTTTGATAAAACTGGAACCTTAACCACTGGAACACCGAAAGTGGTTGAATATGTATTTGAAACCAAGGTGGATGAATTGAGATTATTACCAACGATGGTTGCTGCAGAAAAACTTTCTAACCATCCATTAGCCAAAGCGATTTCATTACATTTTAAAGATGTAAAAAATATCCCCGTGGAATTAAAAGAAATTCCTGGCAGGGGTTTGGAAGTAAAGACGAAGACCGATGCAATCCAAGTTGGCAATTTCCCATTCAAAGCGACTGCAGCACTGGAAGAGAAGTTAATAAAGGCTGGTCGAGAAGGGAAAACACTAGTCAATATTATTGAGAATGGCGTTTTAAAGGGTTTTATAACCCTAGAAGACTCCCTTCGCGAAGATTCTAAAGTCGCCATTGAACAATTAAAACAACTTTCTATTCAACCCGTCATGCTAACCGGCGATAAGAAGGAAACCGCCCTCGCGATTGCTCAAAAAATGGGAATTCAAACCATCCATGCAGAATCCCTTCCTGAAACGAAAGTAACAGTGGTGCAAACCTACGCTAGTCAAGGTAAGAAAGTGCTAATGATTGGGGATGGGATTAATGATGCGCCAGCTTTAGCCACTGCCTCTATTGGTGTTTCAATGGGCGATGGAACCGATGTATCCTTAGAAACTGCGGACATGGTGATGATGAATAATCAATTACAAAACATCCCTTATCTGATTAAACTCTCTTATGTAACGCAAAGTATTATTACGCAAAACGTGGTTTTTTCTATTGCCGTTATACTGGTGTTATTTATTTCCAATCTATTTGGTATTGTGATCTTAAGATATGGTGTGATTGGACACGAATTGTCCACCATTCTTGTCATTCTTAATAGCCTTAGATTGCTATCGAGCAAAAAGAAACCACTGGGGATTTGATATGAAAAAAACACAAAACCATCATGATCAAGCTGCTATTTCAAAACGCGATCTATTTTCTAAAAGAGAAAGCGACTGGCGCCAAGGTGGGATTGTTTACCAAGTCTTTGTTGACCGTTTTGTACCCTCTACCAACCTCAAAGCCAAAGCGCATTTATACCAGGCCCCCCGCAGCTTACAATCATGGCAAACCCTTCCTCAAAGAGGATTTAAGGATACCAAAACACGATACTGGACCCATGAACTCGCGTTTTGGGGTGGCGATCTTCAAAGCACCATCACGAAAATTAGTTATTTAAAGAAACTTGGTGTGAACACCGTGTATCTAAATCCAATTTTTGACGCTTATTCAAACCATAAGTACGACACTTATAACTACGAGGTCATTTCTCCAGAATATGGAAATTTGGAAGATCTTAAGCAATTGATTCAAACTTTGAATGAAAATGGGATGAAGTTGGTGCTTGATGGTGTCTTTAATCATATGGCGATTGAATCACCGAAGTTTATTGAAGCGAATAAACCGAACAGCCCTTATCGCGATTGGTTTGTCTTTGGCAAAGTCTTTCCTACTGGTTATCGCTTATGGCACAATGCGCCAAGCTTACCTGAACTTAATCTTCCGAATCCGCAAGTAAGGGACTATTTATTTTCTGGCCCTAATTCCATCGTCAAACGGTATATCAAAATGGGGATTGCGGGTTGGAGACTTGATACTGCGATTGAACTAGGTTATCACTATTTAACCGAACTAACAGAAGCGGCACACGAAGCAAATCCTGAATCCCTAGTTGTGGGTGAATTAAATAATTATCCTCAAGGGTGGGCCCCATCGATGGATGGGACCATGTTATTACCCCTGCGCGATTTAATTATTCAAACGATCAGAGGCATAATTCATCCCCACGTCTTTGCGGCTAATGTCCAGCAAATGGTAGAAGAAACTGGGCTTGAAACCATTTTAAAATCTTGGGTGCTTTTAGAAAATCACGACTTAGGCAGAATTGCCACGGATCTCAATGATTGGGCGCAGTATCAATTGGCGAAAACCCTTCAATTCACCTTACCAGGGACCATTAACTTGTATATGGGTGAAGAAATTGGCACCCTTGGTGGAGATGATCCGCTTAACCGGGCAACCATGAATTGGCAAGTGGTTGAAAAGGGCAATGCTTACTTAACCCTTCATCAAAACCTCATACGCATCAGACAAGAAGAAAGAGCATTAAGAATCGGTGACATCAAATTTCTTCACACTAGCAATTTAATCGCTTACTTAAGAACAACCGATCAAGTAGAGGAAAGTGTTGTCGTCGTGATCAATCCAAATGATAAACCCATCAAGGAAACGATTTTAGTCACGGATCCAATGTTAAAGAGTCACAATCACTTCATTGATTTAATCACCGGCAAAGAAATCTTAACTTCATACGGCGTACTCTTACCGATTGAGATTCCTGCTAAAACGAGTTGGATATTAAAACCAAACCTAAAACCAATTCACGGCTATACGCCATATAAAAATATCAACGGTTCCTTCTAATTTACTGCCTGAACACTGGTTTCTAACGTCGCTAACCAAGCAGGAATTTTGGCAAAACTTAATTGTAATTGTCTTGCTTTTTCTTCAGTTTTAAATGTGGTAATTGCTTGGGCGTTATTGCCATCGACTTGACCGTTGGTGATTGCTAAATTAAGCGCAGCAGTGACTTTGGCATCAATCCCCTTAGCTTCGTTTATGATCGCTTTTGCAAACGCATCTGCGGGGATCCAAAAATAAGATGAAACGGCTTTTGCTTGAGGTAAACCAAATTCACCCTGGGCAGTTAACGCTTGAATCGGCCCTATTTGTTGAATTTCGGGATCTTGAATCGAAGCTAAATTAGAAGGAGCGATTTTCAGTTCTTTTGCTTTGATAGTTTGGTTTTCTTCAGAGGTTAACCAATTTGCGAATGCGTGAGCTTGTGCAGGTTGACTAGAAAAAGGATTAACCCCAACTAAGCGTGCGCCCACCATAGATCCAAATTGATGGGTTTCACCAACAAGATTAGTATAGGTGGGCATTTTGATTGTCCCCATATGTTCTCCTAAAATCTCGGTGATATCAGGCGCTTGCCAGTATCCAGAAACAGCGGCGATAATACCAGAATGCAGTCTACCGGCATTATTTTCTAAGAACAAGGTTGGAATCAAGGCATTCGTGTCAACGATTAAATTCGTCGCATAATAACGCATCATCGCTTGGGCAGCTTCAATGCCATTTTGACTGTTCCAAGTAATGGTTTGAGTTTCACCATCCCATGCGAGGGTATTTTCTGGAATAAACCACATCGTCATGCCCCAACCACCCATTTGATCAATATTAATTTTGGTGTTTAAAGACGCGGCCTTCGCAAGAATTGTATCTAGGGATGTCATTTCTTCAGCACTGATATAGCGTTTGTCATAGAACATGTAAACACCATTATCGGCAGTATAGGGGTAAGCATATAATTCATTCTCGAAGGTTGAGACATCCACTGTCCAAGGTATATTTCTGTCGGTGACGACTTGTTTGAATTGTTGGACTTTTGCAAGACCACCAGCTCTGACTAGTCCCGGTAGTTGATCGTCTAAAAACGAAAAAACATCCGCACCGGAAGGAATATCTAACGTTAAAAATCCTTTTAATTCAACTTCACTCACCGCCGCAATTTCAAATTCGATATTTAAATTTGGATTCGCTTCTAGATAACGTTCTGCCGCACCAAACAAAAAATTTTGTTCTTGTTGAGGCCCCCAAACTTTAAGTTGAATGGTTTGATTGGGAACACTGGTACCGCAAGCGGTTAAGAGGATTCCAGTTAACAATAACTTCCTTAAATGTAACATCGAGCGATTCTTCTTTATGAAAGGATAAGCGTGGAGAATGCTGGAACGGTGATGGTATCAGCACTAACACTCCCTTTATCGGTTGTGGGAAAAATACCTTCTAGTAGTGATAATCCAAGTGTATTACTAATGGTAATCGGGTTGTCAGTTACGTTCGTCATCATGGTTAAGTCTTGATCACTTTGTTCATATTGCATTGTATAAAGCCGAGTATCTAGATTTAATGCTGTGACGGAGGCTTTTTCAATTACATCATTATATTTATTACGAATAGAAATGACTTTTTGATAATGATGCCAAAGACTGTTGGGAATAAGTTTGAGGTCTTCAACCCCTTGGGTTATTTGCAAGCTCATGTTGTAGTCAGCAGCAGAGGCAGGATTGGTTTGCCCCGTTTGATCAGTTTCGGACCAAATGAATGGCAAGCGTTTGTTTTCATCTCGTCCCGACCCTTTAAGGCCAATTTCCTCACCATAATACATAAAAGGACGTCCCGGCATCAGTAAATAAATGGACGCGAGCAATTTGTGATAAAGTTCATTATTCTCAACAAACTGGATACCTGCCACTCGACTTTGATCATGATTACTTAAAAAGGGTGTGTCGATGGCATCCGGTCTAAGTGCAAAAAGGTTTTGATTAAATAAAGCATTCACACGAGCTAAATCATAGCCTTGTTCTAACCGGACGCGGTCAACGATGCGGTTACCCGTGACTGAAACGGGAAAGTTAAAATAGGAATCCACACGCCCAGGATAATATTGCAATAAACCGTTTGAAGTCATCGACCAAGGGCCTTCTGCAACAATAAAGCTATCTGGTTTAATTGCCTTTGCGGTATCACCAAGCCAAGACAAAAATTCAATATTACGATTCACATCACCCGTAAAGTAAGAGGTGATGGCATCTAATCTAAAGCCATCCACACCCAGATCAAACCAATATTGCATGATCGCTTCTATTTCATCCCTCACGAATGGATTTTCAAGCTTTAAATCAGGCATTCCTGACCAAAATCTAGCTTCTGCATAGACACCACCACCATAAGGTTCATATCCTTCACTTCGGGTTCGAGCAAAATTGTAATAATGACATTTACTCGCAGGACTACCACAATCATCATTCACAAAATCAAGTAACCCTTCTTGGAACCACGGATGTGAATTGGAGGTATGATTGACCACCAAATCAAGAATAGTTTTGATATTGCGCGCTTTCGCTTCCTCCAAATAATATTGGAAATCAAACATCGTTCCATATTTAGGTGCTATCTCGTAATAATCGGTAACATCATATAAATGGTAGGAACTACCAGGATGAATTGGCATAAACCAAATGCCGGATACACCAAGACTTTGAAGGTAATCTAACTTTTCAGTTACACCATTCAAATCACCAATGCCATCGCCATTGGCATCGTAAAAAGATTGAATAAAAATTTCATACCAAACTGAACCACCTTCATTACTAATCGCCTCAATATCATAGGAAAAACTAGGTGTTGGATTTACGCACCCAGAAACTAGTGTCGATAAGACGACAAGGAAGGAGAAGCTAAAGTGACGCCTCATCGCTATCCTTTAATCGACCCGCCGGTCACCCCTTCAATGTAATAGCGTTGCATGAAGACAAATAATAAGGTGATGGGTAATGCGACCAAGACAGAACCAGCTAAGAAGGTTGTAAAGTATTGAGTAATATTTTCG
>Ga0172372_10005871_pt1 | contig 16933 bp, 16 predicted proteins | sample LakKiv5m_2_FD_114544 | JGI IMG/M metagenome (GOLD analysis project Ga0172372, IMG submission 114544) | Freshwater microbial communities from Kabuno Bay, South-Kivu, Congo - kab_092012_9.5m | ecosystem: Environmental > Aquatic > Freshwater > Lake | place: Democratic Republic of the Congo...
AAGCCGGACCGAGCAGGCGAAGCTCAGCCGGGCCGCGGTTGACGAGCGCGCTCGACGCGCGATTCGCGAGGAAGGAGCGTGTCGAGACACGCGACTGACGAGCTGCGGCGACCCCGGCCCGGGGGGGCGAGCATGCGACGGGAGGGTTTTGCAGCATCCTGCTAGCCCTCCCGCCTCGGGGCGATCCAACGGCGGATGTCCACCAGGAGGCGGGGAGCGCAGATCCACACGATGATCGCGTTGGCGAGGAGGAACACGCCCAACTCGGGCCATCCCAACACGAGGGGGGGAGGGGTCACGTGGTCTGGTATCCCACCCGCGCGAGCTCGGCCTCGGTGTGCTCGCCGAGCAGCGGCGCCGCGCCGTGCACCGGGCCCGTGGGCGGGTGGGGGACCCCGTCCCGGAAGAGGCCCCGGGCCGCGACCTGCGGGTGGGCGGCCACCTCGTCGAGCGAGAGCACGGGCACCACGCAGGCCCCGCCGAAGCGGGCGGCGGCCTCCTCGCGGGCGAGCGGGGCGAGCAGCGCGCCGAGCGACACCTCGTCGCTGACCCCCAGCCGGCTCGCGAAGGCGGGCTCGAGCGCGCCCACCGCGAGCACCCCGTCCCGGCAGGGGTAGAAGCGGTACAGCGGGCTGCCGCCGGTCAGGAGCGTGTCGGCGGGGGCGCCGGCGGCGCGCAGGGCGAACTGGGTCTGCTGGAGCCCCACCAGCCCGTCGAGCATGGCGATGTCGAGCCAGGCCCCTCGACCGGTCCGGTCGCGGGTGCGCACCGCGTCGACGATGCGCAGGGCGGCGCAGAGCCCTCCGGCGGCGGTGTCGGCCCACTGCATCCGCGGGACGGTGGGTGGCACGTCGGAGAACATGCCGGCGAGGGCCATGAAGCCGATGTCGTGGCCGGGGAGCTGCGCCCACGGGCCGGTCTGCCCCCACCCGGTCAGGCTCGCGATGGTGAGACGCGGGAAGCGCTCGCGCAGCGCCTCCGGGGCGAGCCCCAGGCGCGCCAGCACCCCGGGGCGGAAGCTCTCGACCAGGACGTCGGCGTCCCCGAGCAGCGCCAGGAGCCCGTCGCGCCCGGCGGCCTGCTTGAGGTCCAGGGCGACCGAGCGCTTCCCGCGGTTCAGGGCCCCGAACCAGGCCCCGTACGCGCCGGTCATCGGCGGGAAGGCGCGCAGGTAGTCGCCCCCGGCCGGGTCCTCCACCTTCACCACCGTCGCGCCGAGGCCCTGCAGGCAGAGCGTGGCGAAGGGGCCGGGGAGGAGGCGCGAGAGGTCGATGACCCGGACATCCGTCATCCGCGGCACCTATTCCTGGTTCACACCCGTGTCTCCGGCGACGTATGCTCGGACATGCGCCGTGTTTTTTTCTTCCTCCTCTGTGCCTGCTCGACCGCCCAGGTCAAGCTGGAGGACACCCCGAAGGACACGGGGAGCGACTCCACCACCGAGCCCACGAACCCGACGGAGCCGCCCCCCGCGACGGCGCCGATCTATGCCAACCACGGTGGGGCCCTCTACACCTGGGACCCCGTGGACGGGGTGGAGTGGATCGGCGACTTCACCGACCCGGACGGGCTCGCCCTGTCCGGGTTCGCCGACATCGCGATCGACGCCGAGGGGGCGCTCTACGGGGCGATCTCGAGCGCGCTGTACCGCATCGACCCCGAAACGGCGGCCTGCACCTACGAGCGCTCGCTGCCCGATTCCGGGACCGGCCTCACCTTCCTCCCCGACGGCCGCCTGCTGGTGGGTGGGATGTCGCTCGTGGCCGTGGACCTCGCCACCGGCGACTCGGAGACCCTCGTGGCCACCAACGAGTGGGCCACCTCGGGCGACATGGTGGCGGTGCCCGACGGCTCCATCCACTGGTCGGTGATCCTGCCCGGGACCGACGGGTGGGTGCGGGTGGACCCCGATCTCGGGTCGGCGGAGCTGGTGGGCGAGGTGGGGGCCGCGCAGCTCTGGGGGGTCGCCTACGCGGAGGACACCCTGTACGCCTTCGCGTCTGACGGGGGGGTGCTCGAGGTGGACGGCTCCACCGGGATCGGCACCCGCATCGCCACGGAGTCGGTGGGCTGGTACGGGGCGACCACCAACCCGGTCAGCTGGTGAGCGGGCCGAGCGCGTAGACCGCGGCGTAGAGCAGGGCGTTGAGGACGAGGCCGCGCCCCACAGCGGAGACCGTGGCCCCGTAGGCGGCGCGGTCCAGGATCTCGCCGTTCCGATCGAGGAGCCGTCCGGGGTCCAGGGTCCAGATCTCGAGCCAGGCGTACCGGACCCAGTAAAGGAACGCGAGGCCGGCGCGCAGTCCGGCCAGATCGGCGTGGACCGCCCAGCGCTCCACCCCGGTGGCGCCGGGGTTCTGGGCCGCGGGCCAGAGCACGATCTCGGCGAGGAGGTAGAGCCCGAGCGACACACCCAGCACCGCGCCCGCCGCCCGGAAGACGCGGAGGAGGTCCTCCTCGCGCACCTGGGGGATGCGCGCCCGCGCCATGAACAGGAGCGCGAAGCACACGAGCGCGCCGCCGTGGACCATGCCGGCCAGGGTGGCGAGCACGTTCATCGGGGGGCTCCCAAGAGGTCGCACAGCTCGGCGGCGGGGGCGTCCTCGGGGAGCGCCAGGACCGCCTCGGCCGCCGACGGGTTCCGCGCCCGCGCCACGGCCTCCACGCCCTCGCCCGTCCCTTCGGGCGCGCTGCGCCGCTCGGGCCACCAGCCACCCCGGGTCGTGTAGAGCTTCACCTCGACCGGCAGGCACCACCGGAAGTGGCCGAGGTCGACGGCGCCGAGGTCTCCCGCCGGGCCGCGGAGGCCCGCCAGCTCGCGGTCGGGCCGCGCGCGCAGGAGGGCGCCGAGGTCGTCCAAATCCCAGCCGGGCCAGCCTCCCGCCTGCTTGGTCCGGGCCCGCACCGCCCGCCAGGTGGACCAGCCCGCGCCCCCGAAGAGGGGGGAGAGGCCGGAGGCCATGCCGCCCACCACCCGCAGGCTCGCCGTCCAGTCGTGCTCGACGTGCACCGTGCTCTCGACCCAGTCCACCTCCTCGGCCCGCGCCGAGTCGTCCAGCTCGGCCGGTCCGAGGGCGTGGAAGGACACGAGCACCCCGATTCGCCGGGCGAGCGTGCCCCCGCCCGCGTGGGCGCGGCCCCATCCCAGCCAGGGCAACCGAACCTGGATTCGCTCCACCTGATCGGCCCGCAGACGCTTGTCCGCAGCCTTCAGGTGACGCTTGAGGATCTCCTCCACAGCCTCGACAGCGACGAGATCCCAGGGGTGGGCACACACCCGCGGCACCACGAGGGTGCGGGAGAGCCAGGTGCGTCCGGCTCCCCCGAAGGCCCCCGGCAGGGGGAGGGCGCCGCGAGACGACCACCAGGCCTCGTCCACCGGGGTCGGGACCGGATCGCCACCTTCGGCGCGGGCGCGGGCGGCCAGCGCGGCGGCGTCGGCGGCGGAGGGGTCGGCGCGCAGCGCCCGCTCGCACAACATCCCGGCCAGCCCGTACCGGGCGCCGACCTCGTTGGCGACCACCGTGGCGGCGAGGAGCTCACCTACGGTGCCGCGCCGCGCCGTCCACAGCGCCGGGAGGGCGCCGAGGGACACGCGCCCCCCCAGGACGAAGGGCTCGCCGCCGGTCGCCTCGACCCGCCCCGACGCCGCCGCCCACAGCGGGGCTGCCGCGAGGTGCTGGAGGCGCGCGAGTCGGCGCACGTCCGGGGGGATGTCGGACGGACGGACCGAGGTGGCCCAGTCACGGAGCGGTGCGAGGTCGACGGTCAATACTGGAGGCTCCACTCGATGCCGGCGGCGAGCAGGTAGCCTCCCACCGGGTACGCCGCGCCGTCGACGGCGTACCCCGCGGTGGGGGTGGCCGGGGCGCCGCGGTCGACCCTGCCGGAGGCGAGGAGATGGTACTGGAAGAAGCCGTCCACCTCCATGCGCCGCACCTCGTTCCGGCGAAGGGGGTCCTGGAAGCTGGCCCCGACGCCGAGCGCGAAGAGGGTCCGATCGGCGTCGAGGAGCGCGCTCTCCGCCGTCTGCGACACGAGTGGGGTGGGCTCGAAGCCGAAGCCGCCCCGGGTGAGCACCCGCACGTCCCCGAGGCGATCGCCGGCCGGGATCGGCGGGAGCGCGAGCTCGACGCCGAGGCGCGGGGCCCAGGTGGCCTTCAGGGTGACGTCGTAGGGGTTCCCGTCGGTGATGGGGTCCTCGCCCAGGTCCACCATGGCGCCGTCCACGGCGGACTCCACCACCTGGGCGATGCTCTGCTCCATCCGGTCCCAGGCGGTGCGCCGCAGGTCCGCGGTGACGGTGAAGGTGTCGGCGACGGTGTAGGCGCCCCCCACGGTGAGGGTGGACGGCACGTAGTGGTCGAACACGCCGAGCGAGAACGCGAGGTCCAGGGGGACCACCAGGTCCTCGAGATCCCCGATGTCCTCGGTGCGCACGTTGGCCTGGAGCTCCACGTCGACGTCCACCGGCAGCCCCGCCGAGCCCCGCCACGCGCCCGCGAGCTGCAGGCCGTCCAGCGCCGGGACGAGCTGGCCGGCGTCCCAGTGCAGCGAGAGGTTGGGGGAGAAGCCGGCCACCACGTCCAGCTCCATCTCGTGCACGTCGAGCTCGAGCCCCACCAGCTCATCGGCCTGCGCGCCCGTCTCCTCTGCTCCCGAGACCGCGAGGTCCAGGGTGCCGACCAGGCGGTAGCGGGCCTTGGGGATCATCTGGCCGCCCACGCCGAGGGCCAGGCCCCCCGCCGGGCGCCACGCCACGCCGCCGCCCATCTCGTACCGCTGGGTGCGGTTCCCGTAGAGGAAGTAGGTGGGCAGGTCGGGTTCGAAGGTCTGGAGGCGGAAGAGGCGCTCGAAGGGGAGGAAGAGCGCGACCCCCGCGGCGGCGCGCGCGCCGAGGGGGCGGGTGGCGCCGAGCATGATGCCGTGCACCGACGCGGCGTCCGGGTCGAGCTCGAGCGGGGGGTCCTCGGCGTTGACGATCCCGTCCTTGTTGGTGTCCCACCAGAGCGGGGGGAGCGCCTTGAAGTCGGAGCGCGCCATCACGAAGCCCACCGCCAGCTCGGGGTGGGGGATCCCGGCGAGCGCGGCCGGGTCGGTCAGGGCGGCGCCGACCCCGTCGGGCAGCGCGAGCCCGCCCCCCGCCCGGCCCATGCGGCGGGCGCCGAAGCCGTAGAAGTCCATCGGGCTCGCCCACGCGGCGCCGGCCAGCAGGGTGGGGAGCAGCATCTGGGGCTACGCGTACCCGATTTCCGGCACCGGGGTGAGCGCGGCCTGACGGAGCACCTCCACGATGGCGGGCGCCGATTCGTTGGGCATCGCCTCGAACAGGCACGCGGCCCGGCCCGCGAGCAGCGCGCACGCGATCTCGCTCCCCTTGTAGACCCCGCGCTCGCCGGTGCTGGTCACCGTGTAGCCGTGGGCCAGGAACTTCCCGGTGAGCGTGCCCCACTGCTTCGCGGGGAAGCGGTGCGGCGGGAAGTAGTAGAACTTCTCCGCCGGGCAGTCCCGGTGGGAGGCCACCCCGACCGTCTCGGGGAGGTCTGCCGGGTACGCGGGCTCGCCCTTGGGGTGCGCCGCGGCGAGCACCACGGCGCCGGCCTCCACCGCCATCGCGGTGGTCTCGCGCAGGAGCAGGGCCTTTCCCATGTTGGTGGAGCCGAGGGAGAGGTTGATGACCTTCGCCCCGTGCCGGGTGGCGAGCTCGATGCCGGCCGCCATCAGGTCGGCCGTGGTGCGGAGCTTGGCGTCCATGATCTTGATGCAGACCAGGCGGGCGCCGGGCGCCGCGGCGCGGACGGCGGCGGCGATCTCGGTGCCGTGGCCATGCTCGTCGGCGAAGTCGGCCGCCATCAGCACGTGGCTCGTGGCGCCCATCGTGATGGAGAAGCCGGCCAGGTCCGCTCCTGCCAGCCGAGGGTCCGCCGGATTCACGCCGCTGTCGATGATGGCGACGGTCTGGCCGCGACCCGAATACTCCTGGCCACGAAATCGCATGATGAGAGCTGCCCGAGGTAGAAGGGAGCGGAACCTATGATTCCGTCCCCGCCGCCGCAACCAGACGCCACGGCCTTCTCCCCCTTCCCGATCGACCCCGAGCCAGCCCGCGCGCGCCGGTCCATGGAGGTGGTGCGGTCCTGGGCGGGCGCGGGAGCGGCGATCGACGGCTGCGTCGGGGATCCGCCCGCCGGAACCCGAAACGCCATGCACTGCCTGCTCGTGGCCGCCTTCGTCCTCCTCGCGGAGGTCCCGGTGCTGCGCGTGTTGAGCGTGGTCGGCACGCTGGTTTTGGGCGCCTCGGCCGCGATGCGGGCGCTCGGGTACGAGGGCCTCCGCTTCCTCGTGGTCCGTCGCCCGAGCTGGAACCTCCGGGTCGGCGCCCCCGGGCCGGACACCCACTACGTCGTCGCCGCCGCCGCGGACCGTACGCCGCCGGGGGCGGACGTCCGCACCGTCGTCCTCGCGCTGGTCGTGGTCGGCCTGGTGGTGATCACCTTCCGGTGGGGCGGAACCTCGCCGGTGGGAACGGCGACCGCGCTGGCGCTGATGAGCGCCGGGGCCTGGGCCGCCTGGCGCGGCCGCTCCGAGCTGCCGTCCCCCGACCTCCCGGAGGCGCGCTCGGTCGCCGCCGCCCTGTGCAGCGTGGACCGGGCCCAGAAGCTCGGTCGCACCGACGTGGTGGGGGTGGTGGCCGCCGCCGGGGCGCACCGCGGGACGGGCGTGGCGGGCTTCCTGGACTGGTGGGCGCTCCGGCGCGACCACGCCGTGGTGATCTGGGTCGACGCCGAGGGGCGCGCGGCGCGGCGCGGTGGCCCCGTGGACCGTCTGCGTCGGGAAGGCTGGCGGGTGGAGTACGTGCCGATCGGCGCGGCGGACCCGGAGGGCGCCGCGATCGACCGTGAGTGGCTGGTGGGCTAGCTGGATCGCCGTCGCGCGGGGGGATTAGACTGGAGGGGATGCTCCTCCTCCTCGCCCCCGCCTTCGCGGCCACCCTGTCCGGGCGGGTGCTGGATCCGGACGGGAACCCCCTGGCGGGGGTCACGGTGGTCGCCTACGACCCCCGGCTCAACTACGCCACCGCCGAGACCACGGTGGCGGGGGAGTGGTCCATCGTCCGCCTGCCCGGTCGGGCCTATCGCCTGCGCGCCTACGCGGGAGACGACTCCCCCTGGGTGGACCGCTTCTACCCGTCGGCATGGGACTTCTGCACCGCCCAGGTGGTGCCCGTGGGCGACGACGAGGTGGCGGCGGGGCTCGACTTCACCCTCCCGCTCGGCGGCACGCTCTCCGGGGTGCTCCAGGATCCCCGCGGCGCCCCCATCGCCGGGGCGGCCGTCTACGCCGAAGGCGCGGCCGAGCGGACCGCGCTCGTGGACCGGGAGACGGAGACCGCCGCCGACGGCAGCTTCACGCTGGTTGGGCTGGACAGCGATCCCGGCGCCCCCGAGGCCTACCGCTGCCGCCTGGACTCCACCGGCTGGCCCGAGCAGTTCCTCGGATCCACCTACGAGGACGACGCGGCCGAGCTCGTGGACGTGACGCTCGGCGAGGCCACCGACGCCGGGACCTGGTCTGCCTTGGACGGCATCCGGGTGGGCGGGACCGTGTACGGGCCCGACGGCCCGGTGAACGACGGGACGGTGTTCGTCTACGCGAGCTCCCAGGTGCTGGCGACGTCGATCGAGGCCGACGGGAGCTGGCTCGGGGAGGGGCTCCCCCCCGGCGAGGTGATCGCCTGGGCCGAGTCCCCCGGGCTGGCGACGACCTACTACCCGGACGGCGATCGCCCCGGCGAGACGGTCCCGGTGCTGGAAGAGGGGGGCGAGGCCACCGACCTGGACCTCCACCTGCCCGAGGAGAACACGCTCACCCTGCAGTTCACCGGCGACGGGGACTACACCGAGGTGGGGGTGATGCTCTACAACTCGGAGCTCACCGTCGGTCGGGGGGGCGGGCTGGACGAGCAGGGACGCATCACCATCCACGCCCTGCACGACGGCGACTACACGCTCTACGTCTACGGGTCCGACGGCGGTTTCGTCGACGACTGGGTGAACGAGGCCGGAGCCCCCCGGGTCTTCCGCATCACGGAGGACACCGAGGAGGTGATCCCGCTCGGCCCCGGCGCCACGCTCGCCGGCACGGTGACCGACGAGACCGGCGCGCCGGTGCACGGGGCCTACGTGTACGCCTTCCCGGCCGACGACTCGCAGGCCGCCGCGGTGGCGACCGAGGACGACGGCACCTGGGTCATGCCCGGGCTGCGGACCGGTCCGGTCACGCTGCGGGTCAGCTACGCCAACTACTGCCCGTCCGACCCCGGCTACGTCCTCGAGTACTGGGAGGACGCGCTGGTGGAGGAGGACGCCGACTACCTCGACGTGGTGGAGGGCGAGACCCTGGACGGGCTCGACGTCGAGCTCTGGCTGGACGGGGACCACGACGGCATGGGCGACACCTGGGAGGCGGAGATGGGCCTGGACCCCTCCCGGGACGACGCCGCGGAGGATCCCGACGGCGACGGTTTCTCGAACTACGAGGAGTGGATCCTCGGGTCGGACCCGAAGGACGCGAGCGACGGCGGGAAGGCGGTCGGGTGCGGGTGCGGGGCCGGGAGCGCGGCTCTCCTGTTGGTGCCCGGCCTCGCGGCCCTCCGGCGTCGACGCCGGTCGCCCCGGGCGGGCCCGGGTCAGGAATCGGGATGCGGGTGACCCTGCGCTACTTCGCCGTGCTGCGCGAGCAGAAGGGCCGCGACGCGGAGGATGTGGAGCTCCCGGAGGGGACCACCGCGGCGGGCGCCTACGCCCTGGCCTGCCCCCCGGCGCAGGTCCGGGTGGCCTACGCCGTGAACACCGAGATGGTGGGCCCCGGGACGGTCCTGCGCGGCGGGGACGAGCTCGCGCTGCTCCAGCCGCTGGGAGGGGGCTGATGCTCCGCATCGTGGACGGCCCCATCGACGTGGCGGCGGTGCGCGCCGCGGTGGACGCCCCCCGCTTCGGCGCCGTGCTGGTGTTCGAGGGGGTGGGCCGCAACAGCTTCGAGGGCCGGCCGGTGGTGGGGTTGAGCTACGAGGCGTGGGCCCCGGTGGCGGAGCGCGAGCTGCAGCGGATGGCGGAGGAGGCGCAGGAGCGCTGGCCCGGCGCCGCCCTGGCCATCGTGCACCGCACCGGCGCCGTGGCCATCGGCGAGCCGAGCGTGGTGGTGGCGGTGGGGGCTCCCCACCGGGCGGAGGCCTACGAGCTGAGCCGCTGGGCGATCGACACGCTCAAGCAGCGTCTGCCCGTGTGGAAGAAGGAGCATTACCCGGACGGAGCCTCGTGGATCGCGAACTCGACCTGACGGGCCGCAGGCGCCCCTTGAAGCTCGGCGCGCGCGAGCTGCCGGTGCCGGACCTCAACCCCTACGTGGCCGAGCACGCGGAGCTTCCCCACGTGGTGCGGGCCGAGGACGCCCCGGGCTGGCGTGGCCGCTGGAGCGAGATCTTCGGCCGTACGGCCCCGCTCCACCTCGAGATCGGCTCGGGGAACGGCTTCTACCTCTCGGGCATGGCGGCGGCGCACCCGGAGGCCGACTGGTTGGGGCTGGAGATCCGCTACAAGCGGGTGGTGCTCGCGGCCCGCAAGCTCGAGCGCGCCGGGCTCGCCAACGCCCGGGTGCTGCGCTGGGATGCCTTCCAGGTCGATTCGCTCTTCGAGCCCGGCTCGCTGGCGGGGGTCCACGTGAACCACCCCGACCCCTGGCCGCGACGGACGCAGTCGTGGCGGCGGCTCATCGGCCGGCCCTTCGTGGAGGTGGCCGCCCGGCTCCTCGCGCCCGGGGGCGAGCTGCGCCTGAAGACCGACTTCCCCCCGCACGTCGACGCCCTGCTCGCCTCGCTCCCCGGCCTCCCCCTCGAGCTCGTGGGCCGCTCCGAGGACGTGCGCGCGCAGGGGGCCCCCTGGGCCGACGAGGTACGTACCAACTACCAGCGGAAGTTCGACGAGCGCGGGGTTCCGGTGCTCGCCGTCCGCCTCCGGCGCGCGTAGGATCCCACCATGCTCCTCGCGGTCCTTCTCGCCTGTGAACCCGAGCCGATGATCAGCGCGGTGCAGCCCCCCGCCGAGCGGGTGGAAGAGGTGCGGACCGCTCGCGAGCAGGCGGAGATCGCCGCCAGTCCGGCGGCGCTGGACCTGGGCTACGTCAAGCCGGAAGGCGTCTACGTGGACGTGGCCTGGCTCGGCGGCCGCACCTACAGCGTGGTGCGGGGCGAGGTCGCGGCGCAGCTCGGCGCCCTGGTCGAAGAGGGGAGCCTCCCCCCGGGCCAGGGTCAGGAGTTCCGCTTCGAGAAGGGGACCCTCCGGGTCTCCGGGGACCGCATCCTGCTCGTGGACGTCCCGCTGCCCGAGCCGATGCGGCGCAGCGAGGCGCTGCGGCTGGTCGGCTTCCCGGACCAGGTGCCGCGCAACTGGGTGCTCCTCTCGGGCGAGTTCCGGCTGACCAGCGTCTTCAACTACCGCCGCATCATCCTCGACCGGGTGGGACCGGGCGAGGAGGACGTGATCCGGGTGCGGGCGTGGAAGGAAGGCCTGAGCGACCGTTGAGGGATTCGACACAATCCGTTGACAAGTGCCCCGACTATTGAGAGAGTTCCGCTGGGCGCGTTTCGGCGGAGCGACCGTGTTGTTGTGGCTCCAGGGCTGTCTCGACTACGGGTTGGGTGACCCCGACCGGACCGCCGTCGCGCCCCTGCCCGTCACCGAGCGCTTCGTCCAGTCCGGCTACGCGCGGGTGGACGTGCTCCTCGTGGTGGACGGAACGGGCTCCATGGCCGAGGAACAGGCCGGCTTCGCCGGAGCCGCGCAGCGGTTCCTGGACCGGCTGGAGGCGCTCGGCGTGGACTACCAGGTGGGCGTCACCACGATGGACCCGGCCGACGGGGGCGCGCTCCAGGGCCGACCGTGGATCATCACCCCGGCCGCCGAGGATCCCGCCGCGGCGCTCGCGGACGCCCTCCGGGTGGGGACGGACTCGACCGGCCCCAGCGCCGGCCTGGACGTGGCGGCGCTGGCGCTGGAGGACGCCGGCGGCACCAACCTCGGCTTCCTTCGCTCCGACGCCGCGCTGCACCTGGTGTTCGTCTCCGACGCGGACGACGAGAGCGCCGAGGTGCTGGGCGCCGACCCGGTCGCCGCGCTGGAGGCGCGGCTCGCCGCCCGCGCCGAGCTCACCGGGCGCGAGGTCGTGGCCTCGGCGGTGGTGGGCGACGCCCCCGACGGCTGCACCGGACCCGGGGGCACCGCGCTCCCGGGGCTCCGGTACCTGGACCTCGCGGCGCGCACCGGGGGCGCCTCGCTGAGCATCTGCGTCTCGGACTTCTCGCCGGTCGTGGAGGCCATGGGAGGGGTGGCGGTCGAGTGGCCGGTGCGCTTCGAGCTCCAGGCGGAGCCGGTGGCGGGCTCGGTATGGGTGGAGGTGGACGGCGCCCGGGCCGATGGCTGGTCGCTCGAGACGGACCCGCCCGCGGTGGTGTTCGACCTCGCGCCGAGCGGTGGGGCCGAGATCCTGGTCCACTACACGCTGGAGGGGGCGTGACCCTCCTCGTCGCCGGCGCCCTCGCGACCACGCTCGTGAGCTGGGATCTGGACAGCTCGGACGGGGGCTTCGTGGCCTCCGGGGAGGCCGGTCAGTGGGCCTGGGGCGAGGTCACCAACGGCCCCGAGTCGGGGTACACGGGCACCGCGGCGTGGGCCACCGGCCTCACCGCGGACTACCTCAACGACACCACCGACTACCTGGAGATCCCCCTCCCGGACCTCTCGGCGGCGAGCCGCCCCGCGCTGAGCTTCGCCCACTGGTACGAGATCGCCGCGGGGGACGTCGCCTGGGTCGAGGTGGACGCCGGAAACGGCTGGGTCCGCTACGCGCCCACCTACGGGTACCCCTCCGAAGGGGGGTGGACCGGCAGCTCGGGCGGCTGGGGCCGCGTGGGCGTGGATCTGCGCGGGCTCGGGCCCACCCCGCGGCTCCGTCTGGGCTTCCTCGCCGACGCGGCCGGCGTGGGCGCGGGCTGGTTCGTGGACGACGTCAGCGTCTCCGACGGCGACGTCACGCCGCCCCGCCTGGACGGGCTCACCCGGTGGGTGGACACCCAGGACGTGGACGGGCCCTACGTCGTGCAGGTCTGGGTCGAGGACGACGTGGCGGTGGTGGAGGTGGACCTCCGCTGGTCGGTGGACGGCGGGCCCGAGGTGGTGAGCCGGATGAGCCTCTCCGAGGGCACCTGGTCCGCCGAGATTCCCGGGCAGGCGCCCGACACGGTGGTCGCCTACCGGGTCAGCGCGAACGACGGGCTGAACGAGGCCATGGAGCCCGCGCTCGGCACGATCGACTTCCGGGTCTACCTCCCCGCCCCCACCGGGCTGCGCGGCCCCGGGTCCCGGGTGGTGGGCAGCACGGTCACCCTGGAGTGGACCGCGCCCGACGCCGAGCGCGAGGTGCAGGGGTACCGCGTGTACCGCGGCGAGCTCGTGGTGGCCGACGTCGAGACGACCTGGGCCGAGGTCGCGGTGACCGGGGGCGGGGACGACGTCTACACCGTGCGCGCGGTGTACGACGTGGGCGAAGGCGACGCGTCCGAGCCGGTGGAGATCGACGCCGCCGTCCCGTCGCTGGGCGCCCCCACGCCGGCGGAGGGCTTCCCCGGGGAGCGCCTCCGGCTCGCGTTGCGGGGCGAGTACCTGCTGATGGTGCAGGGGCAGGTGGGGGTCGAGCTGGGGGAGGGGATCGAGGTCGTGGCGGTGGACGTCCGGGACGTGGACCGCGCCTGGGTGGACATCGAGATCGCGGCCGCCGCCGGCGTCGGTCCGCGCGCGCTGCGGGTGCAGTCCGGCTCGGGCGAGGTCGAGCTGGCCGAGGCCTTCGCGGTCCGGGACCCGGCGGACCGTCCCCGGCTCGCGTCGGTCACCCCGGACCGGGTGCGGCAGGGGGAGGTCGTGGAGCTCGAGGTGGAGCTCGTGGGCGGGCTCGCCGCCGACCCGGTGGTCGATCTCGGAGAAGGGGTGGTGATCGAGGCCGTGGAGCGGATCGACGCGGACACCGTGCGCGTGCGGGTGGCGGTGGCCCCGGGCGCGCCGGTGGGGCCGCACCCGCTCACCCTGGACGACGGGGTGCGGCGCTACGAGGGGGTGGAGGTCGAGGTGCGCGACGTGGCGCTCACCGTGGGTGGGACCTGTCGGACCGCTTCGGCCGCCGCGGGGGCGCCGGCCGGGCTCCTCGCCGCCCTGCTGCTCCTCGCGCGCCGGCGGAGCGGACGGCGGACGTCGCCCCTGTTGGGGTAGACTCCTCGCCTTCGGAGGATCCGTGCTCCTGCTCGCCAGCTCCCTCGCCTTCGCGGTCGGCCCGCGTTGCCTGACGCCCATCTACCTGTCGGCGGGCCGCGAGACGGCGACCATGGCCTCCCCGGACCCGTACCGACCCGAAGCCGCCGGGTACGTGGACTCCGAGCTGTACCCGCTGCGCGTGCACTACCGTCGGGAGTCCGACGCGGAGCGGGCCGCGACGCTGCTCCTCCCCCTCGCCGAGGAGTCCTGGCGGGTCCAGATCGAGGAGATGGGCTGGCCGCCCCCGCCCGCGGACTCCGGGTTGGGGGGTGACGACCGCTTCGACTACTACCTCACCAACGAGGACACCTACGGCGGCGCCTGGACCTGGGGCACCGGCAGCGACACGGACACCACCGACGACTGGTTCTCCCAGGCCTCGTTCATCGCGCTCGACGACCGTGGCATCAGCGACGACCTCATGCCCGACTTCGTCGCCCACGAGTTCAACCACGCGCTCCAGTACACCATCGACGGCTGGGAGCTGACCCTCTTCGTGTGGGAGAGCACCGCCCAGGCCATGGAAGACCTCGTCTACGACGACAGCGACGTCTACATGGCCGACATCCCGGACTTCCAGGAGCTGCCCTTCGCCTCGCTCCTCTTCGACGGGTACTCCGACGAGGTCATGGAGTACGACGACTACAGCTACTACGAGTACGGCGGGAGCATCTGGTCGCTCTTCCTCGAGCAGCGCTACGGGACCAACGACGGCACCACGCTCCTGCACCTCTGGGACACGATGGCGCAGGGGGGCCGGGTCGCCGAGCCCGACTTCGTGGACGCCATGGGCGCCGCCTTCGGCTCGGGAGAGGACGACTACGGTTCGGTCTACGCCGAGTTCGCCGAGTGGCGCATGTTCGTGGCCTCCTGGGACGACGGGGCGCACTTCGAGGAGGGGGCGATCTGGCCCGCCGAGGCGGAGGTGGCGCTGGCGGGGACCCTGGACCTCGGGAGCATCGACGGACGGGAGGTCACGACCGAGGACACCCCCTACGACCTGGGCGGCTCCTACTGGGCCGTGAACGGAGCCACCCCCGACGGCGGGAGCTGGCTCCGGGCCGACCTGACGGTCGAGGCCGGGGCGCGGTGGGAGCTCATCGGCGCCGCCTGGCCGGATGGGGGCGGGCCCGCCACGGTGGATCGCGCCACCGCGCGCGATGCGGGGACCGTGAGCGTGTGGCTGCCGGTGGCCGGCGTGGAACGGTACATGTTCGGTGCCGCGAACCTGGCGCCTCCCGGGCTCGACCCCGAGAACAGCACCATCGAGCGCCGGGGGTACACCCTCGCCTTCGCGGTGACCGACGACGGGCCGCCCGACACCGACCCCACCGGCGGGGACGACACTGGCGGCGGGGACGACAGCGGCGGGGACGACCCCCTTGGCGAGAACCCCCGCGGCGACAAGGACGCCGAGCCCAGCGGCTGCGGCTGCTCCGCTCCCGGGGCGTCGATGCCGCTCTTCGGCTGGGTCGTCGCCCTGGGCGCCCTCTTGGCGTTCCGGCGCACCCACCCGGCGCCGACGCCGCGATAGGAGGGGTCTCCCTTCCGGGCCCCTTCCGTGGCGTTCGCCCACCTCCACGTCCACTCCCAATACTCCCTCCTCAACGGCGTCAACACCCCGAAGGAGCTCGCCGCCGCCGCGAAGGCGCACGGTCAGCCCGCGCTCGCGCTCACCGACACCGCCAACCTGTACGGCGCGGTGGAGCTCTACAAGGCCTGCAAGGACGCGAAGATCCACCCGGTCTTCGGAGCCGAGCTCTGGCTCGACCCACGCGGGGTGGGCGCGCGCGAGGGTCGGCTCGACCAGGCCTTCCAGGTGGTGCTGCTCGTCGAGGACGAGGTGGGCTACCGGAACCTCTGCGGGCTCGTGACCCGGGCCATCTTCGACGGGCTCTACTACCGGCCCCGGGTCGACTGGGAGCTCCTCGAAGCGCACGCGCAGGGCCTGATCTGCCTCACCGGCAGCGAGCTCGGCGCGATCCGGCTGGACGAGGCCACCCCGGCCCGGCTCGACCGCCTGGCGCGGGTGTTCGGGGAGGGGCACCTCTACGCGGAGCTGGCCGATCCCGGGACCGACGGCAGCGCGGCTCGGCTCGCCCGGGTCCGCGAGGAGGCCCGCCGGGTGGGGATCGGCACCGTGGTCACCAACGACGTGCGCTACGTCGAGCCCTCCGACGCGGTGCTCCTGGAGGTGCTCAACTCCATCGCGCAGGGCGCCTCCCTGAACGACCCGCGGCGCCCTCGGCTCCTCACCGATCAGCTCTCCCTGAAGTCCGAGGAGGAGCTGCGCGCCCTCTTCCCCGAAGACGGCGACGCGATCGACCGGGCGGGAGAGATCGCCGAGCGCACCCACTACTCCTTCCCCTCCGGGGTGTACTACTTCCCTTCGTCCCGGCCCCCCGAGGAGGGGGACACCGACGCGAACTGGCGCTTCTTCGTGGACGCCTTCCCGCCGCCGCGCGACTTCGGGGTGGACCGCGACTCGCCGCGCCCCGAGGGGGCGGGCACCCTGAACGGGTACTTCTTCTGGTTCGCCCGACAGGGCCTGATCCACCGCCTCGCGCGCGTCCCGGAGGACCGGCACGCCGAGTACCACACGCGGCTCGAGCGCGAGCTCACGATGATCGAGAAGATGGGCTTCGCCGCCTACCTGCTCATCGTCGCCGAGTTCATCAACTGGGCGAAGGACCGCGGCATCCCCGTCGGTCCGGGCCGCGGCTCGGCCGCGGGTTCGCTCGTCACCTACGCGATGCGCATCACGGACATCGATCCCGTCCGGTACGTGCTCCTCTTCGAGCGCTTCCTGAACCCGGAGCGCGTGTCCATGCCGGACATCGACGTGGACTTCGCCCAGGACCGGCGCGAGGAGGTGATCCAGCACGTGCGCGTGAAGTACGGCGCCGAGCTGGTCTCCCAGATCATCACCTACGGGAAGCTGCAGGCGAAGGCGGCGCTGAAGGACGTGGCGCGGGTCTGCGACCTCTCCTTCCAGGAGTCGGACCGGATCACCAAGCTGGTCCCGGCGCGGCTCAACATCAGCATCGCGGAGGCGGTGAAGGAGGAGCCCCGCCTGGCGGACCTCTGCGCCTCGGACCCGAAGGTGCGGCGGGTGGTGGAGCTGGCGCGGGGGATCGAGGGGATCACCCGGCAGACGGGGGTGCACGCCGCCGGCGTGGTGATCGCCGATCGGCCGCTCGTCACCCTGGCCCCGCTCTACCGGGACGGCGCCGACGGCGGCCCGGTGGTGCAGTACGACATGAAGTCGGCCGAGTCCATCGGCCTCATCAAGTTCGACTTCCTCGGGCTCAAGACCCTCGACCAGATCCGCGACGCCGTGGCGATGATCGAGCGGAACACCGGCGAGCACATCGACATCGACGCGGTCCCCGTCGAGGACCCGCGCACCTGGGCGCTCCTGCAGAAAGGCGACGGCCTGGGCGTGTTCCAGGTCGAGTCCTCGGGCATGCGCGAGCTGCTCACCCGGCTGCGGCCGTCCAACATCGACGACCTGGTCGCGCTCGTGGCGCTGTACCGCCCGGGACCGCTCTCCTCGGGGATGGTGGACGACTTCA
>Ga0172372_10005878_pt1 | contig 16917 bp, 13 predicted proteins | sample LakKiv5m_2_FD_114544 | JGI IMG/M metagenome (GOLD analysis project Ga0172372, IMG submission 114544) | Freshwater microbial communities from Kabuno Bay, South-Kivu, Congo - kab_092012_9.5m | ecosystem: Environmental > Aquatic > Freshwater > Lake | place: Democratic Republic of the Congo...
AAGAGCCGCGGTGAGGACGAACCGGCGGGTGGGATGCGGGAGATGCGGTTTCATGGCGTGGAACAGGACGGATGATGGACTCCGCCACCCCCATCCTGTCTTCAACCCGCATTGGTGAAGACGGACCGCCCGTTGCCGCTCATTCGCGCCGGAGCGTGAACGTCCCCTGGTCCATGGGACTGTCGTAGCCGGAGTCGAGGCGTGTCGCCGTCGCCGTGCCGGTCGTGGTGATCGGCACGAACAGGATCCGGCGCTTCCCCGAGAAGTGGAATGCGTCCCCCTGCCACTCCCCCGCGATCCGGGTGCGGAAGCTCCCGGTGTGCTTGCCCCACCCGGCGTGGAACCGGGCCTTGAAATGATTGGAATCCTGCTGCCACAGGACCGCCCGCAACGGCCCGGAATGCGTGTTGTTGGTATTCTGCCAGGTCCCCACCCACCGACCGGTGATCGTCGTCGGTGGAGTTCCCGCGGGTGCCGCGGCCGCCCAGTCCTTCTCGAAGGACCGGCAACCGCACAGGAACAGGACCAGCAGGCCCAGACTCGGGAAGATTGCTCTCATGATGTGACTCCATGGATTCACAGAACCCGCCGGACTTGAAGGGGGGAAACGCCGGAGTTTGAAGTTTGAGGCTGAAGGCCGGGTGTCCTCACCCGGCGGGTTTGAAGGATTCGCCGCGTGGGGGCACGCGGCCTTCAGGGGAGTTTCCAGTCCCCAGTCTCCAGATCCCAGAGTGTTGGTTTGAAGGGCTTCAATCTTGAAACTGGAAACTTCCAACTCCATCCCGAACTCCCCCTTGCGCGTTTCGCCGTTGTGGGGTTCTCTTGTCTAAAGTTCAGCAAAAGCCGCTCTATCTATGAAGAAATCCCTCCAGCTCGTTGCCGCCATCGTCGCCCTCGGTTTCGCGGGCACTGCGTTTGCCAAGGACGTCACCCTCACCGGTGAAGGCAAGTGCGCCAAGTGCGCCCTCAAGAAGGCCGACAAGTGCCAGAACGTCGTCGAGGTGAAGGACGGCGACAAGACCACCACCTACTACCTCAAGGGCGCCGCCTCCGACAAATTCCACAAGGAAATCTGCGGCGAGACCAAGAAGGTCGAAGTCGTCGGCGAAGTCTCCGAGGCCGACGGCAAGAAGTGGCTCACGGTCTCCTCCATCAAGGCCAAGTAATCCCGCCCACCCCGAGTGCGATCTCGATCGCACCCCACGCAAGCCCGGCCTTCCAGCCGGGCTTTTTCGTCCCTGGAACCAGGCACTTTTCCTCACGGAACAGGGCGGCGACGTCCACGTCGCCTTCTCCCAAAGTCCCTCCCACCGCGATGAGGACATCGCCACCCCGAACACGGCCCAGGGCATTCGTCATCACGGGTTGCCCGGCACCTTCCCATTTCCAGGCAGTGGGATCCGGAGACGCCGGACATACTCCGGATCCGGGTCCGCCTCGGGATCATGCCCGCCCGTATTGTCCTTGGTGAACTCCACCCACACGTGACGCGGGGCGTCGCCCGGCATCGCCTCATTGGTGAACCGGACGCTGTAGATCCCCGGGGCTTGCTGGCGCACCGCGACGTCCATGACCTGGCGGTTCCCGAACGCATCCCCAAGTTCCACCACCCGTCTTGGAATCCAGGCGTCCGCACCCTCCACCACCCGCATTGGGAGGGTGGGCAGGGTTCCCGCGGGACGGACCGTGAAGGCAATGCTCGTGTCCTCGAGGAGATGGGGCGGAATACCGTTGTTCATTTGCGACCACACCGCGTGATGCACGTTAACCTCGACCGGCGGCGGTGGATCGCGCGGCGGCACCAGCGGCTCGGGAGCCAGCGGGTTGGAGATCCGGAACGCATGCAACGGCGTCGCCAACCGCGTGTCGTCCATCAGGTACACCTTCAGGATCAACTCCCGGGCAGAGCGGGGAACGGACGCAAAGAACTGCCGACTCACAAACGTCCTGGGGTCCAACTGGGCCTCCGGGACGAACCCCGGCGCAACGATCGGAAGCGCGCCGGCCACATCGGCCGCTTCCACCGTGACGCGGTATCGATCCACCGCAATGGCCGGCTTGGTCCCTGCGGGAGCCATCGGAACCGCGGTGGGCACTTCGGTCTTCAGTGTCACCAGCAGTCCCGTGGATGGCCGCTCACCGAACGAGATCGTCTCAACCGGTCCCAACCCAAGCAGACGCGCCAGGAACCCGGGGACCAGCGAACGCAACCGCTGGGGCAAGCCGTGCGGGTAGCTGTGGAACACCGTGCCGGTGCGGATCTCAGCCACGGACAACACCGTGCCATCGGACAACCGGGCCGCGGGCGGCAGGCCCGAGTTCATCAACCACAGGACAAAGGCAACCGCAGTCGCTCCGACCACCATGGCCCAGCGCTGGCGGGAAACTCGCCGGGCAGGCAAGGGAGATGCGGGTGGAGAACTGGATTCCATGGCGACAGGCTAATGGGAATCGCACCCGGAGCCAACCTTGGGAACCCTGCCGACGGTCCTGATCTCGGCATGGGCTGGAACCGCTGATGCCTGCGAGGCCCCACGCAATGGGGTCGCATCTAAATATTTTACAATTGCCCGCACCCATCGCCCGGAACACGGGTCCATCCACCTTCCGAACCGGCTCTGAAGGCCGGGTGCCCTCACCCGGCGTGAGGAGTTTCAAGTTTGAAGATTCAGGTTTGAAGCTCAACCAACGCGCCGCGTGGGGGCACTCGGCCTACACTGGAAGTTGCCCCCACGAGACTGGCGATGCCCGCGTCCTTCCCCCAGGCTCCCACCCATGCGAATGGTCCTGTCCCTCGCCGGTGCGGCGGCATTGCTCCTCGCCGGATGCCAAAGCCCCTCCCTCGCCCCGGCCACCCGATCCACCCCACCGCTCACCGCCGCCGCGGTGTTGGCATCCGCCCGACCGGAGGATTGGCGCAGGCCCGATCCGCAGAACCTCCTCTGCATGGATTTCGGCAAGGGCCGCGTGGTCATCGAACTCCTGCCCCTCCTCGCCCCGCGTCATGTGGCCAACGTCCAGGCCCTCGTCCGCGAAGGGTACTTCGATGGCCTCGCCATCGTCCGCGTGCAGGACAATTACGTCGTGCAATGGGGCGATCCCAACGCGGAGAAGCCCGAAGCCGCACGCCCCATCCGCACCGCCCAGCGACATCTCCCGGCGGAACTGGAGTTCCAGCTTCCACCGTCGACCCCGTTCCATCCGCTTCCCGACGGCGACATCTACGCGCCTCAGGCCGGATTCCTCGACGGCATGCCCATCGCGCGCGACCCGAAGACCGGCAAATGCTGGGCCATCCACAGCTATGGCATGGTGGGTGCCGGACGCGACAACGCCCTCGACAGCGGCGGCGGGGCCGAGATGTATGTGGTCTCGGGCCAGGCGCCGCGGCATCTCGATCGCAACGTCACCCTCTTCGGCCGGGTGCTCCAGGGCATGGATCGTTTGACGGCCCTGCCCCGGGGGCCGGCACCGATGGGCTTCTACGAGAAACCGGAAGACCGTGTTCCCATCCATTCCATCCGCCTCGCCTCCGATCTTCCCGAAGCCGAGCGCCCGAAGATCGAGGTCCTCCGCACGGACACCGAAACCTTCCAACGCTGGGTCGAAGCCCGACGCAGCCGTCGGGAAGAATGGTTCCATCACGCCGCCGGACGCATCGACGTCAGCAACATCCCCATCCCCGTCCGGTGATTTCGCAGGTCAATCCATCGACGACCAGGATCGGATCGCGCGCGGGAGTGCTCATTCCCACCCGATCTTGCGGCCGCGATTCTGTTCCTCGAGCCATTTCTGCAACGGCTTGAAGTACTCCACCATCGCGCGGGTGGAGAGGTCCTCGCCCGTCGCGTCGCGCAGGACGGTCCGCCAGTCCCGCGTGCCGCCGGACTCGAGCATCTTGCGGAGGAAATCGCCGACCTCGCGACTGCCCGCGTAATTGCAGCTCTGGGGCGGCTGCCGAAGGATCTTCCGGGCGATGTGGTCGTTGAACTGGAACTTCAGCACCGTCGCCACCGCGTAGCTGTAGTAGTAGCAGGGGTTGTCGTTGATGTGGGTCTTGGTGGCGGCATCGCACCACTCCTCACCGCGGGAACCAGGACCGCCCGGTGCCTCGACGCCCTGGAAGTCCCCGACGTGCTTCCACCAGCGAGCATTCCAATCGGACTCCGGAAGGTTGCCGGCGTAAACGTCGGCCTCCCAGTGCGTCATCGTCCCGGACGCCCAGAACAGGAACGGGATCGAATGCGTCAACGCATCGTTCAGCAGCACGGCGACCTCGTCGGGAGCGTAGTCCGCGGGAACGATCTTCTGCGATTTGAGATAGGGCAACTGGGAGGAGGCGAGGCCGATGAGTTCGCCGACGCCCTCGTGGAACGCGGGATTGGCGCCGATGCGCAGCAGGGGCGGAACCTCCGGGCGGGTGTAGCTGATGAAGTAGTAGGCGTGACCGAGTTCATGGTGTGCCGTCGTGAACCACCACGGGTTCGACTCAACGCTCATCAGCGAACGGATGTCGTCCTGAAGGTCGACATGCCAGCAGGAGGCGTGACTGTTCTTCAGGCGGGCCTCGCCCGGTCGCGCCGGGAACAGGTCGGACCGCGTCCAGAAGGTCTCGGGCAGCCGTGGAAAACCCATCCCGACGTAGAAGTCCTCGGCGGTGCGGGTGATCCACGCGGGGTCGCGGCCTTCGAAGAACCGGTCCAGATTCACCGCCTCGACCAAGCCGCCCCATTCCTGGGACCAGCGGTTGTTGATCCAGTGGGCGGGGATGCGGTTGGGTACGGGTTGGCCGTACTTCTTCGCGAGTTCGTGTTTGGTCCAGGTGTGGAGCTGGAGGTAGAGCGGCCGCAGGGCCGTCATGAAATCGTCGTTCAACCGGACCATCTCCTCGGTTGTCATCCCGTACGCGGCGACCTGCAGGGCGAAGTAGTTGGAATAACCCATCTCGCGAGCACAGGCGTTGCGCATCTCCCGGAGCTTCACCAAGCCGGGCTTCAACGCCGGACCCGTCCGCTTCGAGGCCTCCCACGCCGTCCGACGATCCTCGAGGTTCGTGGACTTCCCAAGGATCCGGTCGAGGTCGTTGGCCACGACATTCGAACCGCCCAGTTGGAACTGGAACCCGTTCAGCGTGGAGGCTTGCGCGGTTTCGGCGGCGATCCGACGTCCGACGAGGTCGGGATTGGTCATCGGACCTTCGGCGGCGTTCAGGAGACAACGCTGCAACTGGCGGACCTGAAGTTCGGTCAGGGCCTCGCGCTGTCCGAGGAGTTCGCGCGCCTCCCGGATGATCGCGGCGTTGCCGTTGAACGCCGCCCGCGCCCGACCAGCGGTTTCGGTGGCGGCATCATGCTCGGGCTTCACGTCCGTCGATGACTTCCACTGCGCCTCGCTCTCCACCCGGTAAAGGGCCTGGTATCCGGCGTTGACCAGATTCAGGAAGCGGTCCGCCCGTTCCTGGACCGCCGTGGCGGCCAACAACCCACCGCCCATACACGTCGCCGCGATCACCGCCGCCCATCCGCGCCATCCTCGTGTCATGACCAGAGCAGAGCAGATTCAGGATTGGGGGTTGAAGTTTGAAATTTGCCGCGCCGGGTGGGGGCACCCGGCCTTCAGATTTGGATCCAGACCTCCCTTGGAGGCCGCGTGCCCTCACGCGGCGGGATCCATGAAGCGCCGGCTTCAAACTTGAATCTGAAAACTTCAAACTCCCGGTCTGGACGGCGGGATTGCGCCTGCGGGTGGGGTCAGGTAGGGTGACCAAACCATGACTTTGACGGAGAAGATCCTGGCGCGTGCGGCAGGCAAGGCGCAGGTCACTGCGGGCGACAACATCTGGGTGAACGCGGACGTGCTGATGACGCATGACGTCTGCGGCCCGGGCACGATCGGGGTGTTCAAGCGCGAGTTCGGCAAGGACGCGAAGGTCTGGGACCGTCAGCGGGTGGTCATCATTCCGGATCACTACATCTTCACGGCGGATTCGAAGTCGAACCGCAACGTGGACATCCTGCGCGACTTCGCCCGCGAGCAGGGGCTTCCCTACTTCTACGACGTCATCGACGACGCAAACGGAAGCTGGAAGTTCGATGCCACCAAGGGTTTGCTGAAGAAGCAGTACGGCTCGAACTACGCCGGCGTCTGCCACGCCGCCCTGCCTCAGAAGGGGCACACCCGCCCCGGCGAGATCCTGTTCGGCACGGACTCGCACACCTGCATGGCCGGTGCGTTCAACGAGTTCGCGACCGGCATCGGCAACACGGATGCAGGGTTCGTGCTCGGCACGGGCAAGCTCCTGATCAAGGTGCCCGAGACCATGCGCTTCCGTTTCGAGGGCCGTCTCCAGCCCGGTGTCATGGCCAAGGACATCATCCTGCACATCATCGGTGAGATCGGCTTCGATGGGGCGACCTACCGCGCCATGCAGTTCGACGGGCCCGGCGTTGCCAGCCTCTCGATGGACGACCGCATGACCATCGCCAACATGGCCATCGAGGCCGGTGGCAAGAATGGCATCTTCCCCTTCGACGCCCGCACCGCCGAGTACATCGAGTCGCGGACCCGCCTGAACGGCACCAAGCAGAAGTACGAGCCAGTGGAGGCCGACGCGAACCAGAAGTTCGTCTACGAGACGGTCATCAACCTCGACCAACTGGAGCCGACGGTGGCGTGCCATCCGGACCCCGGCCAACGCAAGAAGGTCACCGAGATGGCCGACGTGAAGCTCGACCGCGCCTACATCGGTTCGTGCACCGGCGGCAAGACCAGCGACTTCGTCGAGTTCGCCCGCATCGTCCGTGGCCGTCGGGTTTCAATCGACACCTTCGGCGTGCCGGCGACCCCGGAGATCGTCCATGACCTGCAGACGACCCGGTGGGGCGACCAGACCATCTGGGACATCCTCGTGGGCTCGGGCGTACAGATGACCGAGAACGCCGGCTGTGCCGCGTGCCTTGGCGGACCGGTCGACACCTTCGGGCGCATGAACACGCCTTTGAAGTGCATCAGCGCAACGAACCGCAACTTCCCTGGCCGGATGGGGCACAAGGAATCCCAGGTGTTCCTGGCCAGCCCGGCCACCGTCGCCGCCAGCGCCGTGGCCGGTCGTGTGGCGGATCCGCGCGAGTACTCGAACTGACCCCAACCCCCCATGAGCACCCCCAAGGATGTCCTCGCGCTGGCCAAGAAGGCCGGCGCCCGCATGGTCGACGTGAAGTTCGTCGATACGTTCGGCACATGGCAGCACTTCACCGTGCCCGTGGGGGAGCTCACCGAGGAGGTGTTCGAGGAGGGTTTCGGGTTCGACGGTTCGTCCATCCGCGGTTGGAAGTCGATCGAGGCGTCCGACATGCTCGCGATGCCCGATCCCACCACCGCCTTCGTCGATCCGTTCTGCGCGGTGCCGACGCTTTCGGTCACCGCGACCATCTCGGAAACGGGAACGAAGGAACCGTATTCCCGCGATCCGCGCGGAATCGCCCATCGCGCCGAACAATACCTGCGCGGCACCGGCATCGCGGACACGGCGGTGTTCGGACCGGAGGCTGAGTTCTTCATCTTCGACAGCGTCCGGTTTGATCAAAAGGCGAACGGATGCTTTTACGAGGTCGACAGCCGCGAGGCCGCGTGGAACAGCGGCCGCGATGAGATCGACGGTCCGGGCAGCGGAAACCTGGGTTACAAGATCCGTCACAAGGAAGGGTACTTCCCGGTGGGGCCAGCGGATACCCAACAGGACCTCCGGACCGAGATGTGTCTGGTGATGGAACAGCTCGGGATCGTGGTGGAACGTCAGCATCACGAGGTCGCAACGGCCGGGCAGGCCGAGATCGACTTCCGGTTCAACACGCTGGTGAAGACCGCCGACACGATGATGTTGTACAAGTACATCATCAAGAACGTGGCCCGGAAGCACGGCAAGACCGTGACCTTCATGCCCAAGCCCCTGTTCGGCGACAATGGCTCCGGCATGCACACCCACCAGTCCCTCTGGTCCAAGGGCAAGCCACTCTTCGCCGGCAAGGAATACGCCGGACTGAGCCCGATGGCGCTGCACTACATCGGAGGCATCCTGAAGCACGCGCGCGCCCTGTGCGCCCTGTGCAATCCGACGACCAACTCCTACAAGCGGCTCGTCCCCGGTTACGAGGCCCCGGTCAACCTCGCCTACAGCGCACGCAACCGCTCCGCGGCCATCCGCATTCCGACCTTCAGCGAGTCCCCGAAGTCCAAGCGCATCGAGTATCGCCCACCCGATCCTGCCGCGAACCCGTATCTCGCCTACTCCGCCCTCCTCATGGCCGGCTTGGATGGGGTGCTCAACCGGATCGACCCAGGCGAACCCCTCGACAAGAACATCTACGAACTGCCTCCCGAGGAGGCGCACCGTGTCCCGAAGGTTCCGTCGAATCTCGGCGAAGCCCTCGACAGCCTCGAACAGGACCACGAATTCCTGCTCCGCGGCGACGTGTTCTCGAAGGATTTCCTCAACATGTGGATCGAGCAGAAGCGCAGGGAACACGACGCCCTCCGCCTACGGCCGCACCCGTACGAGTTCCACCTGTACTACGACTGCTGACCCGCAGGGGCCGTTCCCTCGGCCGGCTTCACCGCCTTCAACCGCTCCAGGACTTCCTGCTGGAAGCTCCGGCTCAACGTCAGGATCGTCCCGTCGTCGAGGGTCAGCTCCCAATCGCCAGTACGTAGCAAACGACGTCAGGAGGTTGGGAAGCAGAGTTGCCAGACACCCATTCCCAGATGGTAGAGCCGGGCTGGAAGTCGGGAACCCTTCACACAGCCTCCTCACGTCGGCTGCCACCTCCGAGGCCGTATTCCATCCCTCAGGTGGCCTCTGGAGCCTTCGCCGTCGAGGGCTTGGTCCCCGCCCGCAGGTTGGTCATCCGGTTCAGCAGATCGAACCAGAACGGTGCCCCCTGAGAAACCGCGGCGATGCTGATGACCAGGCCCAGGACCTTCAGGATCCAACCCCAGAGCGAAGTGGGGTTCGGCAAGGATTCCACGCCCGTTTCCACCAGGCCCAGATCCCGCGCCGGGTCCTTGCCTTCGCCCACGAGGTCCCACCCGAGCGGGATCCGAAGTTCATGGATGTTGGTCCGAAGCTGCCCCAGGTCCATCGCCGGGACCTCAGGCGGTGTTTTGCTTGCACGCAGTGCGGCAACCTGTTGATCCGCCCGGGACACCAGCGCCGCACGCAATGTCTTGTCGGCCATCAAACGTTGGCTCAGGGCGATGGCATCCACATTGAGGGCGACTACCACGATCGCCGCCCAGAAGTGCATGCAAAACTGCGATGGAGTCCGGGAGTTCGGGTGCAGGTGTCTTCTCTCCCGCCAGGCTTGGATCCGGGTTCGGTTTCACCACCGGCTTGTCGACGGTATCCCAACCCATTCCACGGAGTTTCCACGCGATCACCGATCCAATGGCAACGAAGATCCGTTTGGTGGTGGATCCCTGGACGTTGACGCAGTGGAGACCTGACCGACGTTGAGGTCAAGCGGGCCGCCGGGGGGGTGGGGGATTGCCCCGGACGTCCGTTCACTGCTACCACAACGGCAACACACCAAACCGGAATTCCCCCCATGCGAATCGTCTTTGTCCACGGCTGGAGCGTCAAGAACACCGACACCTACGGCGGACTGCCCGAGGCCCTTGCCAAACATGCTCCCGCCTCCCTTGCGGTCGAGATCCAGCACCTGTACCTCGCGAAGTACGTCAGCTTCGCGGACGAGGTTTCCGTCGAGGACATCGCCCGCGGAATGCAGCATGCCATCGAGGCGGAGGTGCGCCCGAAGCTCGCGGCTGGAGAGCGGTTCGCGTGCATCACCCATTCCACCGGGGGACCCGTTGTCCGGAAGTGGATCGACCTCGTGTATCGCGGCACCCTCAGCACCTGTCCGTTGGGGCATCTCGTGATGCTGGCCCCGGCGAATCATGGTTCGGCGCTGGCCCAACTCGGGAAGGGTCGCCTCTCCCGGATGAAGTCGTTCATCGCCGACGGGGTTGAACCGGGAATGGGCGTCCTCGACTGGCTCGAACTCGGCAGCTCCCAATCGTGGGACCTGAACACGGAGTGGCTCCGGTACGATTGCGTCACGTCCGGCTTGTACCCGTTTGTCCTGACGGGCCAGTCGATCGATCGATCCCTGTACGACAACCTCAACAGTTACACGGACGAGGCGGGGTCGGATGGCGTGGTCCGCGCGGCGGCTGCGAACCTCAATTACGGCAAGATCCGGATGATCCAGCGCGAGGACCAACTGGTCCTCGATGACGAACATGTGTCGTTGCCCACGGCGTTCGGCGTCCTGCCGGGCCTGGCTCATTCGGGGGAGAAGATCGGCATCATGCGCAGCGTGAAACCCACCGGACCCCGGACCCACCCGACGCTGAAGTGGACCCTGAAATGCCTCGGTGTGGATTCCGCCGACAGGTACGCGGCGGTCTCCGCCGAACTGGCGACGCTCACGGCCGAGACGCAGGAAGCGGAACGGGAGGAAAAGGTGAAGAAGGGGTTCCTGTTCACGCGGACCTTCTACACGGACCGGTACTCCATGCTCGTGCTGCGGATGCGGGACGACCGCGGCAACACCCTCAAGGACTACGACCTGTTCTTCACCGCCGGCACCAAATACGATCCAAACCACCTTCCCGCCGGCTTCTTCGTCGATCGTCAGCGCAACTCCCTCACGCCCGGCACGCTGACGTACTACGTGAACCACGACAAACTCGTCCCCTCCGATCCGAGGGATCCCATGAAGGGCAAGTTCGGGCTGAGGGTCGTGGCGCGACCTACCGAAGGATTCGCCTACTACACCGTCGCCGAGTACCGCGGAACCTTCGAGGAGCTGAGCGGATACCTGAAACCCAATCAGACCCTGATGATCGACATCGTCCTCGAACGTCACGTGACCGAGGGCGTGTTCCGCCTCACCCAGGACCTCGCCCCGGAGGACTTCCGGAAGCAGGCCAAGGGCGGTGAATTGCCGGAAACGCCCTGAACCCCGAACAAGTTTGAAGATTCGAGCTTGGAGGCGGGTTTGCCTCACCCAGAAACCGCGCTGGATCCCCGGACGCCATTCGCGGAGCCTTGCCCGCGAATGAACGACAACGCGCTCGCCGAGAGCCTGCGGTCGGCGATCGGGTTGCTGGAACGCCTCGCCGCCAACCGCGTCCTGCTCACCCAGCTCTCCGCGGAGGACCAGGCCCGCCTGATCAAGGCCGCCGGCGACGTCTATTGCCCCGACGTCGACCAGCGCCGCCGCCTCGTGAAGGCCAAGGTCCGCCGCCTCAAGGCCGAGAAGATCCAGCGCGACCAGTCCCGCCTCGCCGAAACCGGCATCCGCAAGGGCCGGGAGGAAAAGGTCTTCCGGACGCCCGATTTCTTTCCGCCGGTCGGCTTCGAACAGAAGGACGTGGAACTCGAACCCGAGGTCCGCGAAGTCGTCGAGCCGCAGAACTGCTACGTCTGCAAGTCCGACTACACCGCGATCCACCACTTCTACGACCAGCTGTGCCCGAAGTGCGCGGAGTTGAACTTCTTCAAGCGCACCGAGACCGCGAACCTCACCGGCCGCGTCGCCCTCCTCACCGGCGGCCGGGTCAAGATCGGCTACCAGGCCGGCATCAAGCTCCTGCGCGCCGGGGCCCACCTGATCGTCACGACGCGCTTCCCGCGGGATTCCGCACAGCGTTACGCCGCCGAGCCGGACTTCGCCGAGTGGGGACATCGCCTCGAGGTCTTCGGCCTCGACCTGCGCCACACCCCGAGCGTCGAGGCCTTCTGCAGCCACCTGCTCAAGACCCGCGACCGCCTCGACTTCATCATCAACAACGCCTGCCAGACCGTGCGGCGTCCGCCCGATTTCTACCGCCACATGATGGAGCTCGAAGGCGCCTCGGCGAATGACATGCCTGAGTCGGCCCGTCGGCTCCTCGGCGCCTACGAGGGACTCCGCAGCTGCAACATCCTTCCCGACGGCTCCGGCGCATCCATCGCCCCCGCGCTTTCCGACGTGGCCGGGATCACCCACGCCGCCGCGTTGTCGCAGGTTCCCTTGCTTCCGGAGGAACAGGAGGCACGCAAGGCCCTCTTCCCCGAGGGACGGCTCGATCAGGACCTCCAGCAGGTCGACCTCCGCGAACGCAATTCGTGGCGGATGCTCATGGCCGAGGTTCCCACGGTCGAGCTCCTCGAAGTCCAGCTCGTCAACGCCATCGCGCCCTTCGTCCTCAACGCGCGGCTCAAGCCGCTCATGCTCCGCACACCCGAACGCGACAAGCACATCGTCAACGTGTCCGCCGTCGAGGGGCAGTTCTACCGCCGGTTCAAGACCATCCGGCATCCCCACACCAACATGGCCAAGGCGGCCCTCAACATGATGACCCGCACCGCCGCCGCCGATTACCACGCCGACGGCATCCACATGAACGCCGTCGACACCGGCTGGGTCACCGACGAGGACCCCGTCCAGATCGCCGAACGGAAGCAACGCGAACACCGCTTCCATCCGCCCCTCGACATCGTCGATGGCGCCGCCCGCATCGTCGATCCCATCATCGCCGGCTTCAATACGGGCGAACACATCTGGGGCAAGTTCCTCAAGGATTACCGGTCCACCGATTGGTGAGACGGAGGAGTTCCAAGTTTTCAGTTTCAAGTTTCAAGAAGGCTGCGCGGCGGTGAGGTGAGATCCCGATTCCCAGTTCCCAGAAACCCGGCATCGTGGGGCCGTGCGCCGCATCTACTGCGATTACAACGCCACCACGCCCCTCGATCCGGGCGTGCGCGAGGCCATGATGACCGCCCTGGACCGTGCCTGGGCCAATCCGTCCAGCATCCATCAGGCCGGCCGGGAAGCCCGCGATCTGCTCGACGACGCCCGCTACCGTCTCGCCCAGCGCTGGCAATGCCGCCCCAGTGAGGTCGTCTTCACCAGCGGGGGCACCGAGTCCAACAACCTCGCCATCCTCGGCACCGCCCGCCTCCGACGCGACCGCGGCCGGCACATCATCTGTTCCGCCGTCGAACACCACGCCGTCCTCCATGCCTTCGAATACCTCCACCGCCACGAAGGCTTCGAATGGACACGCGTCGGCGTCGATGCCCACGGCCGTGTCGATCCGGACGCCGTGACCGCCGCCCTGCGTCCGGACACGATCCTGGTCTCCGTCATGGCGGCCAACAACGAGGTGGGAACTGTCCAACCGGTGGCCGAAATCGGGCGCCGTTGTCGGGAGCGCGGAATCCTGTTCCACACCGATGCCGTCCAGGCCATGGGCAAGCAGCCCTTCCGGGCAATGTCGGACTTCGAGGCGGACCTCGTCGCCGTGTGCGCCCACAAGTTCCACGGCCCGAAAGGCGCCGGCGCTCTCTTCATCCGGTCGCCCCTGTTGCCGCACCCGATCCTTCACGGCGGCGAACACGAGAACGAGCGACGCGCCGGAACCGAGAATGTGGCCGGAATCACGGGTTTGGTGGAGGCCTTCGAGCGCTTTGTCCCGACCCCGGTCTTTGACGCCGAGGTGCTGGGCGGCCGGATCGACCCACTGGCCGCCGCGACCAGAGCGATCCCCGGGGTCCATCGGCGCAGTCCGATTCAAGGCGTCCTGGCGAACACCCTGGCGGTGTCGGTGGAGGGAGCGGACGCCATCGCATTGCTGGCCAACCTGGACCTGGAGGGCATCTGTGCGTCGAGCGGGTCCGCCTGTTCCGCCGGTTCGCTGGAACCCAGCCATGTGCTTCAGGCCATGGGCGTACCCCCGGCGGAATGCCATTCCCTGATCCGGTTCAGCTTCGGACGCGAGAACACCGCCGAGGACGTCGCCCGGATCGCAGCCGTGTTGCCCGAGGCCATCCGGCGAGCCCGGGGCGGAGGGTGACAATGGCGAGAATTGGCGGGGTTGGCGGATTTCGAGTGGTCAGGCCGATGCAACTGGCTGCAATTGTAGGACAAGGATGTGACAATTCAGCCAGCACCCCGGGTTCCCAAGGCTGGGTACGTTGGTTGGCATGGCAATGGCCATTGAACTGCGTGTCCGTCAGCCCGGGTGGGTGGGCGGCTTGAGTTACGCATAGGTTGAGGCGTCCCGCGGGCAACTGCGGGGCGCCTCTTTGCGTCGTAGCTGCCGAAGTCATGAGGCAGTGATGAAGCCCACCTCCTTACGTCGATGGCTACCCTCGAACCGTAGCTGCCGAGGTCACGAGGCAGGGATAAAGCCCCCCATCCCGTTCTTCCCGTGGGTCCAGTCTTGCCACCCCCTTCCCCAGCACGGCACTGTCACCCGAACTTTCTACCGATATGGCTGAACTCAACGGCAATCTCCTGGTCGCCCAATCGGGTGGTCCCACCAGCGTCATCAATGCGAGCGTCGCCGGTGTCATCACCGAGGCCGGGCACCACGAGTGCATCGAGGAAATCTACGGCGGTCTGAACGGCATCCTCGGCATCCTCAACGAAGAACTGGTCGATCTCGGCGACGAGAAGCGCAGCGCCATCGAAGGCCTGCGGTACACCCCCGCGGCTGCCCTTGGCACCTGCCGCTACAAGATCGATTTCAAGAAGAAGCCTGAAAAGGCCGCCAAGGACATGGACCGCCTCTTCGAGGTCTTCCAGGCCCACAACATCCGGTACTTCTTCTACGCCGGCGGCAACGACTCCCAGGACACCGCCCACAAGATCCACCTGGAGGCGGTCAAGCGCGGCTACGACATGCGCGTCATGGGCGTCCCCAAGACCATCGACAACGATCTCCCACACACCGACCACTGCCCTGGCTACGGCTCCGTGGTGAAGTACAACTGCGCCACCGTCACCGAGGTCGGGTTCGACGTCGGCTCCATGGCCACGGATGACGGCTCCTGCTGCATCATCGAGGTCATGGGTCGCGCTGCCGGCTGGATCGCTGCCGGAACCGTCCTCGCCAAGCAGGGGGATCCTGCCCGGCCGCCCCACATCATCCTGTTGCCTGAGATCCCCTTCAACGAGGACGCCTTCATCGCCCGCGTCCAGGAAACCATTGCCGCCCACAAGTATTGCATCGTGGTCTGCGGCGAAGGCGTGAAGAACGCCGCCGGTGAGGAGATCGGGGCCGACAAGACCCGCCTCGACGCCTTCGGTCACGCGGTCCTCGCGGGCGCTTCCGAGAAGCTGAAGGAAATCGTCCAGGGCCGGCTCAACCTGAAGACCCGGACCGTCCTGCTCGGCTACGCCCAGCGCGCCGCCGCCCACTTCGCTTCCCAGACGGATTCCGACGAGGCCTTCGCCTGCGGCACCGCTGCCGTGAAGGCCGCCGTCAACGGCAAGTCCGGCCTGATGCCCAAGATCGTCCGCCTCAGCTCGAAGCCCTACAAGTGGACCATCGAGCTCGAAGACCTGGCCAACATCGCCAACGTCGAGCACTTCATCCCCCGCGACTGGATCAGCGAGGATGGATTCCTCCCGAACGAGAAGTTCGTCGAGTACGCCGCGCCCCTCATCGTCGGCGAGGTCAAGGTGCCCACCAAGGACGGCCTGCCCCAGTACGTCGTCCTCACCCGCAGCCCCGTCGACAAGACCCTCCCACCGAGGGCTTGATCGGAAGTTTCCAGTTTCCAGACTCCAGTTCCCAGTTCTGGAATCTGGAAACTGAGGGCTGGCAACTCCCCTCTTGCGGCTCTTCCTCAGCCTCCTGACGTCAGCTGCTACGACCGTAGCTGACGAGGTCACGAGGCAGTGATCCAAGCTTCAAACTTGAATCTTCAAATTTGAAACTCCGCCATCACTCCACCACCCGCGGCGTGATGAACAGGTATACACGGGTGAGGTTGGTCTGGACGCCCTCCTTCCGAAACAGGCGTCCGGCCACGGGGATGGATCCCAGCACCGGCACCTGGTCCTTCCACCGCACCACCTGCGTCCCCACCGGTCCCCGCAACACCAGCGTTTCTCCCGGCTCGCAGTGGGCCTCTGCCAGCGCGTTGCGGACCCGCAACCGGGGCACGGCGGGCACCGACTTCACCGCGCCCTTCGTCTTCGGTGGAGCGTCGTATCCCATGAACTCGGTGTATTCGCCACGGACGGTGATGTGGTGACGCCCGGATTCGAACCTCGGAATCAGGTCGACCGTCGTCCCGACAGGAACGTCGACCGTATCGTAAACGACCTTCGCCGGTTCCCCGTTCGTGGCCGGGACATTCCTCGGTCCTACCGCAAGCTTGCGGACATCGACGACGGAAACCTGAGCCTGGCGGCCTGCCAGCGTCGTGATGCCGGGCGCGGACAGCAGGTCGATGCCGGCGGTTTCCTCGAACCGCTTCAGCAACGCCTTGTACTGACCCTCGTCGAGGGCCCGCCATTGGTTCGTGGTCTGGACCCGGTCCGTCCGGATCCCGCCGTCTTCCACGCGCACCAGTTCCTCGGCAGCCTCGGTCTTGTCGCCGAAGATCCAGTCCAACCAACCCGTGCCACCAACGCCCTCCGTGAACTCCACCCATTTGACCTGGAGCTCGATGACGGGAACCGAAGCGTTCGTGGCGGCTGCGGGCAACACCGGTCGCGGCGGCGGCGCGGCCGTTACAACGGTGGGCCTCGCATGGATGAAGGTTTCGACAACCTCGTAGCCGGCCCGCCGAGCAAACCCCCATCGGGGCGGCTCATAGCCGACGGAAGGCTGCCCACTGGGGAACAGGGTCGGCGCGACCGGGGGTGCCGATGTTGCCGAACCCGAGGTGGGAATGAAATAATAGCTGGTACGCAGGTGCAATGGAGGACCCGGCTGCGGAGAAGTCCCCGTCGCCGGCGCTTCCGATGACGGTACCGGTGTCGACGGCCGTTCGACGGCTGCGGTCGCGGGCACGGTTGTCGGTCCTGCATTCCCGCGCGGCATTCCCAAGGGAAGCCACGCCAGTCCGGCCAC
>Ga0172372_10005879_pt1 | contig 16916 bp, 17 predicted proteins | sample LakKiv5m_2_FD_114544 | JGI IMG/M metagenome (GOLD analysis project Ga0172372, IMG submission 114544) | Freshwater microbial communities from Kabuno Bay, South-Kivu, Congo - kab_092012_9.5m | ecosystem: Environmental > Aquatic > Freshwater > Lake | place: Democratic Republic of the Congo...
AATTCTTGGTCAATCACTGGATCATTCCGGTGTTGGTTTTGTGCCTTGTTTTATTCAAGTTGCTATTTCCTCCAATAGGACTGTACCAAGGTTACAATAAAATTATCGCGTTTGATACTATTTATGATTATCTCAATGGAAAATCAACTTTGCTAAATAGCCTGAAATGTCTAGCCAACAACTTGTTCACTTTGCAAAGCCATTTTTTATCTATGTTCACAACGTTTCCATTTAACCCTGTCGCTTGGGTTTATGGGAAAATGATTCCCCCGTTTTCATTTTTCTGCCTTATCACGGTCATTGGATTCCTGTTTTTTTGCAAAGACAAAACCGCCTTTAAAAAAGACAATAGAACCTTATTTTATAGCATCATCTTTTTGTATGTAAGTTCCATCTCAGCCTACTTGCTTGCTGGAAAATCACCTACCACCAGAGGCTATTCTGATTGGTCTTATCGTCAGGCAATACTTTGTGCCATTCCATTCTGCCTGTTTGTAGTTCTATCCTTGAAAACTTTTACTTCCACTGCCCAGAAAAAATACACGCGCAAATTTTTTTCTCTCTGTCTCTGGTTTTCTATTGGGTTGTCATTTTTTTACTTATACTTGGGTTATCAGTGCAGGGTCGAACAAAAAGCGGTGATGATGGCTTTCATGAATGACTTTAGCAAGCAGGCTAAGCCTAAATCGGGATTCATTCAAATGAAAACTTCGGAGCGTTTACCTATGATTTTGAGAGTGAGCGAATTAAATTCCATGCTACATGATCTTTACGGGGAATCAAACTGGTTTGCCGAAATGGGCGAGGAGTCCATATTAGCTTATGAGCAAAAAGCCATCTACTCTTTAAAAAATATTATCAATGCCGACAAGTCACATTTACTCTTTCACTGCGCCGCTGATTTTAAAGCTGAAAAAGCAACGCTGTATTCTGTCAAAGTAATTAAAAAAAATAACTTCAAGCTTCTTAGCTGGGCCTATGCGTTGGGGTTGAGTGAGAATCCCTACCAATTGATTTTTTCAAAAGAGTCTGAATTTGATTTCAAGGAATGGTATCCGTTGCAGCAGTCTAACGAGACTGGCGCTAATCTCAACAATACTTGAAGTGTCCTAAACAATATCGTCAAGTTTCATGAAATGAGTTTGAAATTTTAGGACAGTTTAAAAGTTTAGTTATCGGAGTGGTATCGTCGCTGTAGGTATAAGTTTATTTTTATACATCTGACTGATTCGCCCCGTTAACCAAAGATAATAATCACTAGATAAACCTTCGTAAGTCAAAAAAGGGATTTTGTTTGCAGGAGGATTATTGATGCACTTGAAGATGGCGGTGCCCTCATCGATTTCATCAAACATGGCGATGTAGAGCATACTTGCTCCTTGTTGCTTAAAATTGACGGCCTGCGACCAAAGAAATTCTCCCTTTGATCTTGGGATAGCTTGGGGTTTGGCATCAAGGCCAAACTGTTGTTGTAAGTTATTCCAACTAAACCCAGGGAAAGCAACTGGCATGTAATCCAATTCATTTTGCTTGCACCAACTCAAATCGAGTTTCACAACTTTTTGGCTATGCTGCTGGACATCAGCAGTGGTTCGATAGCGACCTACAGTCCAAGGACTGATGACATCGGCAAGTTTTAAAACACGATGGAGCTCGACATCTAAAATAGCATCGCGCTTTAAAGTTTGCCAACCAGTAGGAACGCCAACTAAAACAGCATTGCCACCATAGTTAGGATCATGTTTTAAGAAGTGGAGTAAGTTTTCACATTCTTTTAAGGTATACTCGCGTTGATCGTTAAAACCTATGCCCCAAACTCCAACCAGTGGCTTGTTGCGATGAAATTGGTAAGTTAAATCTTCACACACTTTTTTTTGGTCGATCAGTCTTTTCCAATCTTCAATGACAAAGTTTTTAATTTCTCCGGCTTTTAAACCTGAAAGATCGTACATCACACACCATGTTCGTTCCGTCCGATGGGCAGCTTCCCGAACATGAGCCATCACGGCATTGCAGTGATTTAAATGTTTAGAAGACTTGAGTTGCGTTGCAAAACGCTGTAAAAATATACCGTCAATGCCATAGCTTTGCATCCATTGAAAATGGCGCATGACAGTCTTGGGATGATAAGAACTAAATAAGTGGGCCGTGCTACCATCTTTATAATTAAAATCGGTTGCATATTTCTCATCATCGTCCATTTCGCTTAAATCCGGCCATAAATCGAAACTGCAATTGCCTGAATTCAGTATGCCTTTAAGACCACTATAATGTTTCCAACCGAGTTCTGCACCGTCGCCTTTGCAGGAGAACCAACCTTGATAGCCGCACATAACTTTAGCGTTTAAATCTTGTTTTGATGACTTGATGAGGCTTTTCGTCAAATCAAGTGCGTCTTCTCCATAACTTTTAACCCCTGACTGAATGCAAAAGAAAAGGGCCCAAAGTCTAAAGGAAGTATTGATCAAATAAAGCATGTCTAGCCTAATAACGCAAAGCCCCATTTTGTGACTCTTTATAATGCGCCTAAGCACATAGGGCCTGTTGCTAGCCTAGAGTATTTATTTCAGTTTTAAAAAAACTTAAACAGTGTTCTTTCTAAAATTGATCACAAAATAATCGGAGTGAGAGGATTCGAACCTCCGACCCCTAGTCCCCCAGACTAGTGCGCTAACCAAGCTGCGCTACACTCCGTATTCTGTGGGGCGAGTCTAGAAAAATAAGGCAGTATTCAAGTTGTCGGCTTTAGTTCTGCGTTAACTTCATAAATATAATAAAGGATTTCAGCCACAGCCATAAACACCTCTTCAGGGACTGATGCGCCGAGATCTAAGCTGGAGAGCACTTGAGCTAAGTCGGAGTTTTTTTCGATAGTTAAACCTTGAGATTCGGCCCAATCGAGAATTTTAGTGGCAAGATCGCCTTTCCCCGAGGCGACAACCTTTGGAATGCCATTCAACTTACCACCTGAACCTCCTAAGGCAATGGCGGTTTTCTTTTGATTCGTCTTCTGTTCTAAAGTCATGCAGAAAGGTCGATTTTAGTCTTTCCTTTGGGAGCGGCTTGGCTTTTAGGTTCAGGAGAGAAGGGATCTGGGTCAACAGCCTTCAATTTAAAGCCCACCGAGGCGTTGAGATGATTGGCATCTAATCTTTCACTCAACAAACCCGATTTGGATTTAAGAACTTTCAGGGCATTTTGCTCAGGGCTTATAAAATCTAATTGCAGATGCTTGTTGAATAAAGAGATTTCAGAACGGACCTTGCCTAATCCATCCAAATCCAAGTCTATGACCACTTTGAAATTTTGTTCAGGATTTTGATAATCGGATCCCTTTTGACGTCGATAAACTTTTAAAAAGGCATGTTGAATTTCACCTCCAAACGAAAAGGGCAATTCAAACAGTTGTGGTGTATCGTGTCTTAAGGCTTGAATGTTATAATGTTTAAGGCCTGTTAAGAAATGCTCTTGAGCTTGTATGCGTTGTGACAAGAGCTGCAATTGCTGAGATAGTTGAGTGTCACGGCTATTTTGAGATTGAACGAAGTCGTAAACTTGATCGAGCCACATTTTTAAGTTTTGTCCATTTCCCTTTTGGTAATAACTTAAAACATCTTTCAGTTGAGTCCCACCCTCTCCAAGTTGGTGTAACAAAGCTTTGCCAGCTTCCTTCAGTGGCTCGGGTAATTTATCGATATTGTCGATAAGATCTTGCAAGCCTTGAGTCAAGTGAGTCAAATTGTCATGACCTTGATAAAAGGCCATCACCGAACTCAGGGAATTTGTCGTGATTTCAATACCTTTGCTCATCATCCACGAAGCCATGAATACCAACGCCGGACTGGGGTTTTGACCTGGACCGGCGATCTCTTGCAATACTGCTTGAACAGCCTTGAGTTCTTTATTGGGAATCTCATCCAATTTCATGCCACTATCACTTAAAGCTTGATTGAGTGAGGCGGTCGTTTCTTTAGTTATCGTAAGTGTCGCATTTTCGCTCTGATTAGCATTAAACAATTTTTGGAAAATAGGTGACTTCAGCAATTGTTCCGCCAAGTGGGGTCGAATTTCCGGATGCTGCTCAATCAATTTATTCCAACTTTGAATTGAATCCACATAGGGTCGCAATTCGGAAAGTGAGCCGCCGCTTTGAGTCCAATTTTGTAATAATTTATCGACATGGTAACTGTTGGGCAAGCTAGATTGTTGCGAAAAGTCTTTCATCTTGCTGATTGCAATTGAAGAACTAGCCGGATCACTCACAAAGCTTTTCTCTAAAATAACTGGCAGTGTTTTATTTTGAGCATCGCCTATCAAATCGCTACGAGCGATATTGCGCTGATCCGGTGGCAGATCTTGAACCATGTGCAGAACCGTACCGGTGCGGTGCAATTGCATAGCACTCGGAGTTCCTCCTTTCCAAGCCAACTGAGATGAGACGACATCGCCAATATTTAATTTTTCCAGACGACCACCCAAATTGCTAAAATGTTCAAGCAGACTACTTGTGCTTTTTGAATTCAAACCAGGCGCTTGTTTTTGAAAAGCTTGAATCGCTTCATTCTTTTCTAGACGGGGCAGAAAGTTATTGTTTTCTAGCTGATGCGGTTCTGAAGCCAAAAAGAAGCGTTTGATTGGACTGTTAAGAATATCTTGGACAGCTTTTTTGATGAGTTCAGGATTTTGCTCTTTTGGACTGAATTGCGATTTAAGCAATTCTGTTAATTTTTTTTCTAATAACAATTGTTGTTTTGAATTCGTACCTAACAAACCGGCTTTGAAATTCTTTTGGGATTCAGAACCGGAAGCTTCTATAGCGGTTTTAAGTGCAATCAACTGTTCTGTTTCGGTCTGGCTCCACTTTGGAATTTCACCAGAAAGCCTGATCACCTGTTCTATCCATTGCTCGGAAGTCAAGCCTTTCAAGCTACTGCTATTCGCGTTCATGTTGAATAGCAAAGTTTGGCCCATCAATTGGCGAATCATAGGATTTGCCGCATCGATTTTTGCCATCAATGCCAAAATCGGCTGAATGGATTTCAGCACCTCTTTTACATCCTGATTGACGTCGTAACCCAATTTACGAACAAACTCAAGCAAAGCTTTAAGTGAAATTTGATCAGCCTCCTCGCCTAAACCTTCTGCTAAGCGCAGTGTCCATTGATGCTCTTCAGGAGTTAGACCTGAATCCAAACGACCTTGCGGTTCTTGATTTAATAAGGCGAGTTCTGGTGGAGTGCCATTTTTCTCAACGATAAATTGATACTCATTGCCAATTTGAAGGTCTGCACTGATTTTGGCTTCAACTTGGTTGTTGCCAATTTGTAGAAGGTATAAATTTTCATCAATTTTTTCTACTACAGTGGCGCTGACGATAGAATTGAGCAGAAAAGCGCCATCAAGGTCACTTCCGTAAGCTTGAGAACCTTGGTTGCTGTTAATGGAAAGGGGTTGCATGTTCTTATTATCGGAGCTGAATTTACTTAACTTTAGAGGTTAAGAGGTTTGGGTTTGGTTGGAAATTTGATGAACTTCTTCCGACAGCAAAGCGCAGGTCGTGAGGCTAAGCAAAACGATAAAAGCACAAAGTTGATGGGCCAAACTGAGGCTTAAAGATTTGGGACTATAGTGAGTGACAGTAAACCAACCTAGACCTATCTGGAGGCAAACTGCAATAAAAAATATTAAGAGCGGCAGTTTGGAAACTGGTTTAAAAGCACTCTTGAAAACATGCAAGAAAGATAGGCAAAATATCAACACACCGAGACAAATGTGGATGAGCAAAATAGTAGCCAAATTTTCACTAAAATTTTTAAAGCCCATGTTTGAAAGCCAGAGCACATCGGGATTGAACGTTAAGGTGGCTTGTAAAGCAACGCCGGCGTGTTGGCCCGATACTAAAGCTCCTGATGCTATTTGTAAGGCAACGAGCGTGAGTAAAAACAGCAGCGAAAATTTAAAGGGTTGTGTGAGTTTAAAACACTCGCGCAAACCTTTTACATAGCACAACCATAAAATCAGCCCTGCTAAACTCAAATGCAAAGCCAATCGATAAGCACTGACATCTGGTCTATCGATTAAGCCGCTTTTAACCATGAACCAACCGACGGCTCCTTGCAAACCACCAAGCAATCCAATGCTTAAATAACCCCAAGCTTTTTTGCCATACAATCTCCTTGTACAAACAAAAAAGAAATAGGGAATAAAAAAAGCCAGCCCAATCACTCGTCCAAAAACTCTATGAAAGTATTCAGGGTAGAAAATCTCTTTAAAATCCTCCAGATTCATATGAGAGTTGACCTTTTGGAACTCCGGACTCTTGCGATAAGCAGAAAAACACTCTTCCCACTGCTCTACAGTTAACGGTGGCAACCAACCTGTAACAGGTTTCCACTGCACGATTGATAAGCCGGATTCGCTTAGTCGAGTGTAACCTCCGACACCGATCATCAGGTAAACTAAAAACGCGACACTCAGCAACCAGACCCCAATCCATCGATCAGGGCTAGGGCGGTTCATTGAGATTTTCCAGTTTTTATCGCTAAGGTAGCATTGTCTAGACGAGGTTCTTCCAAGGCTACTGGAACGTTTACATTGTTTTCTTTGAGCAATTTTCTCACCACAACCACGCCAACTCCAACCATCAGCAAGGGAACCACGGTCATTAAAATTGTGGTCCAAATAAAAGCTTGACGTGCTTTGCCGTTGTCCGTAAAACAAACCGCACAAGCATAACTTGGCTGCAATGCCACTAAAAGGCTAAAACATGAAAATGAGAAAAACTTAAAATTTCTCATAAATAAACCGTGACATAAAGCAAAGGCCACATGCCCACTACAAAATACCAGAGCACTTGAACGGTCAGTATGCCATGTTTAAACTTTTCAGTTTGACGACGCTCAAAATACACTTTGAGCATCAAAATGATAGCTCCTAAGGCATGAGCCGCATGGGCTCCAATGATGAGGTAGAAAAAACCGCCAAAATTACTAGACGTCAAGGTCAGGCCATAAGAAATCAGCTTAATCCATTCATAGCCTTGCAATCCAATGAAAGAACAACCTAAAAGAACTGAGCATAAAAAGGTTTTTTCAAAGGGACGATTATTTTTGAAACTATGGTAGGAAATAAACAACAATACTCCAGACAAACTCAATAAGAACGTGCTAAAAGCGGTCATTTCTATCGGCAATCTAGGTTGATTGAGTGGCGGCCAGTTGAGGGCTCCGGCTTTAACAATATTAAATGCCGAAATAAAACCCATGAAAAGCATGATCTCAGAGGCCACAAAAATTGACATTCCAAGCGCCCCACTTGGGATTTTAGCTTGCGACCTTTGGTAACTAAGGGTCGTCATGGCTAACTTTAGTGTTTTGCTTCGTGCACTGGTTCAGCGTGCACATCGTGGTGAGGCGCACCGTGCCCACCGTGGTGGTCTTCGGGAACTTCAACGACAATGTTACTTCTCCAGTGATGGCCCTCTTTACGTTGAATATCAGGCATCAAAGCAACATACAGCAAGAACATAAAGGCGAGCGCGGTGATCAAGATGTACCCTACGAACGTCCTTTCATGCTTGAGGTGCATGAAATATGCAGCGACCATCCATGCTTTAACAACGGCAATGCCAAACGCAGAGGCAAGCACTAAGGGCTTGTAATGCGTCATTTCTGGAACGACATAGGAAACTAAAAATAACACCACCAAAATGGCGTAAACTTTAAAATAATGATTGGCTGAATGACCTGACATCCGGTTATCCTTTATTTGGCAATATAGAGCAAGGGGAAAAGAAAAATCCAGACGATATCGACAAAGTGCCAATAGAGTCCCGCAAGTTCAACTCGTCCTAGGTTTCGACCCGCTTTGGCTTGAAATGAAACAATCGCCATACAAATCATGCCAGCAATCACATGCAAACCGTGAATACCGGTGGCAATAAAATAGAATCCCCAAAATGGGTTGGTTGTAATAAAAATGCCATGCGAAAACTTAGTGGTGTACTCAATGGTTTTAACCACTAAAAAAATTAAACCTCCCAAAATCGTGATCCACAAGTATTTAAAAGCTTTATCCGTTTCTTTGTTCTCAGCGGCATGATGAGCGAGAACGACGCAAAAGCTTGAAGTCAAGAGAACAAAAGTGTTCAACGCGCCCAAATGAGTATTGGTGTTGGAAGCGAAAATTCCCCACTCAGGATTTCTCATTCTAAGTAGCAAATAACAGACGAGCAAGCCTCCAAAAATGACAATTTCAGAAGCAATCAACCAATAAACGGCAAGTTTTCCGGTTGAAATGCCCGTTTTGCTTCGAGATGTAGCGATAGGTGAATCCATTTCTTTAGCGACTCCTGCTCAGTTAGGCTCGTTTTGAGGCCAGTAATCTTGATTTTTCTTATCGGGATGAGAGTACTCATAAGGTCCACGATACACTTCTGGCATGTGGTGTCCAAAATTGCCGTGCGGTGGAGGTGAATCGGTGATCCACTCAAGCGTATTTGAATTCCAAGGGTTCTTGCCAGCTTTTTCACCTTTAAACATACTTACAAAAAAGTTGTAGAGAAATGGGATTTGAAAAATCATCATGCAAACAAGTGAAATTGTGGCAAAAATTCGCAAATTTTGAAGCTCAGGCGTATTTAAATCTGGAAAGTTTCGATAATCGTAGATACGACGATGCTGACCCGACATTCCCAAAGCAAAAAGGGGAATAAAGATGCAGTTGAAGAAAATGATTGTTCCCCAAAAGTGAATTTTGCCGAGCGTTTCATCCATCATGCGGCCAAACATTTTAGGAAACCAATAGTATAAAGCTGCAAAAGTTCCAATGATCGCACTTGGGAAAAAAGTGTAATGAAAGTGGGCTACGACAAAGTAAGTGTCATGAAAGAAAATATCTGTTGCCGATGCACCAAGGTGAATGCCAGTCACACCACCTATCAGAAACTCTCCAATAAAGGCAAGAGCCCATAACATAGGAGTCTTGAGTTGGATTGAACCACCATAGAGGGTGGCAATCATGGCAAACAGCATATGACCAATGGGGATAGAAATCAACAGAGTCGTCACTGTAAAGATATTTGCCATCCTTGGATCAATGCCTGCAACAAACTGGTGATGGGCCCAAACAAAGAAACTTAAAATACCCGTGAAGAAAGTTGTGAATAAAATCTCTTTGTAACCAAACAATTTCTTTCTTGAAAACGTGGTGATGATCTCGATAGCCACACCCATTGCCGGCAATAAAACAATATACACCTCGGGGTGACCAAAAAACCAAAAAAGATGTTGCCAAAGCATCGGGTCGCCACCGGCTGTGGTAAAAAATTTAGTGCCTATCAATTGGTCGAAAAGCAACATGACGGCACCTGCAATCAAAGGGCCAACTGAAGCCATAAATAGGATGCTGGCGATGACGATCATCCAAACGACCATTGGAATGTCATACATTTTCATGCCAGGAGCTCTCGAATTCATAACCGTGGTGATGAAGTTGATGCCACCCAATAAGAAAGCCACTATCTCTAAAGCTATTGCTAACAGCCACAGTGGCGCGCCAAGAGGAGTTAAGTTATAATCGGCGTTCCCAGCCAATGGCGGGTAAGAGGTCCAAGCTCCACCAAATCCACCACCAGGGACGCAGTAAGAGGCAAAAAGAACCACAATGGAAAGCAAAAAGACTTGATAAGAAAGTCGATTGATTCTAGGAAAAACCATATCGTCACAGCCAATCATGAGCGGAATTAAATAATTTCCGAGAGCTGCAACCAAAACGGGCATGGCCACCCAAAAAATCATGATGGAACCGTGATTAGTGATGAGTGAGTTATAATTCTGTGGAGTGACTACGCCAAAAAGGGGCACTTCCTGACCAGGAAAAGCCAATTGCATCCTGAATGCATAGGCCATGAAACCACCAATCAAAGCCATGAAAATACCCGTGAATAGGTATTGCATCGCAATAATTTTATGATCTAGAGGAAAGACGTACTTGCTCCAGAAGTTGGTGGGACCGTGATGATCGTGATCGGATCCAGACACGTTAGGCTCCTTAAAGAAAAATCACTGGTTGATAACCAGATTAGAGGGACTGAACGGAAGAGAGGTTTGCGCAACTGTTTTCATCCAAGCTTGATGAACGGCTGCTTCCTCAATATGAAGACGTGCTGCCATAATGCCGTGGGCAATGCCGCACATCTCTGCACATTGAATATCAAAGTCACCTGTTTTAGTAGGCTTGAACCACCCTGTGATGATTCGACCAGGAACGGCGTCTTGTTTGAGTCGAAATACCGGCACTGAAAAGTCGTGCAACACATCTTTTGATTCAAGTTCATACTGATAAGTTTTATTCACTTCTACATGCAATTCATCAATGGTCGTGATGTCATCTGCCGTGTCGAGCACACCGTCAGGACCGGGTTGAACAAAAGTCCAAGCCCACTGCTGAGAAATGACTCGGATTTTCACATCGGCTTCAGGCATGTCTATTTTCACCATATTCCAGACCTGAACAGCACCAAAAATCAAAAAAACATCGCAAACGATGATGAGCCAATGTGGGACGTGAATCCAATGTTTTTCATGACCTTCGCCTGTCATGTAGATAGAAGTTTGATCCTCGCGACGTTTTTGAAATCGAAAGATCAACCATAAAAAAGCGACTTGTGTCAAGATGAACCAAAAGCCCACCACCCAAGTGATGATTGAAAAAAGATGATCGATGTCGCCAGCATAAGAAGAAGCGTTTGGAAGAAAATACTCTAACATGATCGGTCCTTATTTATGAGGCAAATACAAAAACGGCAATTGCAAAAGCAACAACGCTAAGAAAGGTTCCCCAAAAGAATTTAGAGCAAAGCAAATCTGCTTCTTCGGGGTTGTCTATTTGTGGGCTGTGTTCACTCATATTTGTCTCTTCGAGTAAGTCGAATTATCCTCGCAATAAGGTGAAAATGTCAACTCTAAGCTGCTCCAAGGTTTCTGGCTTTGCCAAGCGGTAGTAACCTCGAATGTCGCCTTTGCGGTCGATCAACACAAAACGATCCGTGTGCGCTTGTGGTTGATCTGGTAAACCCACTTTTAATCCGTCAACCAACAGGGTTTTGATGGTTTCTCTCGCACCCGTAAGGAATGTCCAATTGGTAGTATCAACTTTAAGATGCTTTGCCCAAGCTGAAAGTTGTTCTGGCGTGTCATTGACCGGATCTACAGAAACAGAGACCAATTGGAAGTCACTGAAGCGAGAAAATGAGGTTTGCAACTTTTTCATCTCCTGATTTAGAGTAGGACAAATGCCTTGGCAAGTGGTGAACATAAAGTTAATCACACCGATTTTGTCTTTGAACATCGATTGATTTGAAATGGCACCGAATTGATTGGTCAACTCAAATTCAGGGACATGGCCCAAAACAGGTAAATCTTGATGGGTTAATTTTTGAGAAGCCAAAATGGCAATAAAAACCATCCCCAAGACCATGGGCAGGGCATAAAAGGCTGATTTGAGCTTAGGGTTCAATGAGATTTAGTGATGTTCACTGGTGGCAAGAGCATCTCTTCCCAAAGAAACGATGTATGCGGCCACATCACTGAGGGCTTGTTCATCTGGGAGCATCAAGGCCATGGGTTTCATTTGTTGACCTTCGACATCTTTAGTGCTAGTCGCACGCATGCCTGTTCTAAATTTTTTCAATTGGCCAACAATGTACCAATCGGGCAACAATTTAATGGGAGGAGACTTTAACAAGGGATTGCCTTGACCTTCTGGGCCATGACAAGCCAAGCAAGTCATGTAGAGGGTTTTCCCACGCTCAACATCACCATGAACCGTAACGGGATTATGGTAAGGCTGAAGATGTTCTATATAAGTAGATACTGCATCAATGTCTTTATCGTCTTTAAGGTGCCTTGATAAGGGGCGCATTCTCAAACCTGCAGGATCATTTGGATGGACACCACGAAGGCCAGTTTGGTATTTTTTAATGGAGGCGCTGACATACCATGCCGGAAGTCCGTTGATTCCAGGTGCTCCAATAGCAGGATTGCCTTCACCTTGAGACCCATGACAATTTTTGCAAGTATCGTAAAGCACTTTACCTAGATTGAGATCTTTTTTTGGCGGAGCCGCAAACAGACCAAAGGTTAAACTAAATACAATTGGAAGGGCGATCCAAGTTTTCATAAAGCTACTCATGAGGAAATCGGAGGAAGGCAATCAAAAATCATTGCCGAATATAGGGCGGCAATATAGAATATAGAAAATAAAAACAATCGTCGCGAGGCTTGGGGCGTAAATTCAGTTCGAATAAAGTGGATGGTCCAACCAAGGTAAACTAATCCCAAAACTATTGCGGCAATCAGGAAAGTAGTTCCACTCATTCCAAAGTACCACGGCGAGAGACTGCAAGGAACCAAAATGAGCGTATAAATCAACATTTGCTGTTTGGTCACTTCGGGCCCTTTGACGACAGGGAGCATAGGTATACCCGCTCGTTTATACTCATCAGCGCGCATGAGCGCCAAAGCCCAAAAATGTGGCGGCTGCCATAAAAACAAAATGGCAAACATGACCAAGGCTACAATTCCAATTTCATTATTAACCGCGGTTAAGCCCATCACAGGAGGCAAAGCTCCAGCAACGCCACCAATCACGGTACAATGCTCGCTAGTGCGTTTAAGCCAAATGGTATAAATCAAGATATAAGCCACTAAGGCAAAACTGCTTAAGCTTGCTGTTAACAGATTCACTTTCCAACTCAACACCACAAAAGAACTCAGGCCCATTAAAACTCCCATGACAAGCGCGTGCTTAGGAATCACCCTTTTTTGGGGAAGAGCTCTTTTTTGAGTTCGATCCATGATAAGGTCGATGCCCCTATCGATGTAATTGTTCAAGCTGCTACTTGAGCTTGAAGCCAAGGCCAAACCGAGAAGTGTGAAAAAGACAAGTTCAAAATCAGGCATTTTCGCCTGAGCCATGTACATGCCTGTAAACGATATCACAAGCACAAGAAGGGTGATTCTCGGCTTCGTGAGTTCGAATAGGTCTCTAAGATAGGCTAAGGTCATGGAAAATAAGGAACATTCTCAAGGTGATTCTAGTGGGATTGAGAATGGTCAATACAAAGGGAAATTTTTACAATCTCTTGCAGCTTTAAAAAAAAATCTTGTTTAGAAATCTATTCAGTTTATGATAGCTGAATATGGTTAAAATATCTGAACTACCGCCTGTTCTTATTTTAGAAAAAGGTGACCTCCTAAGACTCAAATTAGCAGAAGTGCAGGAGAGCTCGAGTTGCTTTTCTTTCAGGGACGAGAAATCCTTATTAGAGCATTTAAGGACTCAAAACTTCGCAGTGATTTTAGTTGGACCTCCATTTGGAGATCACAATTTTGAATCTTTGTTCGATAAGATTCCAAAAAATAAAAATCTTGAAATCCTGGTTGCTAAAGCCGATGATTTGGAGCTTCACAAGTTGTGTCTAGGTTTGAAAAAAATTTGGGTGGAAGCTATCGACGTGAAAAATGAGTCTGTTTTTTGGGCCCATTTTTTGCGTATGCGTGAGAAACTCAGAATGCAAATGGAGATCATTTCTCTTCGTCATCAACTTCATGCTGAGAATAAAAAATGGGAGGCCTCAAAAGATTATCTTGAACATCACAATTCTGAATTGATGCAATTCACTCATACTGTAGCGCACGATTTAAATCATCCTCTGGGCACCATTATTTCATATATGGATTTATTACACGATATGCTGCCAGCAGACGATGGCGCTCCTTTGTCTCCCAAGCAAATCGTCGAACGCATTCAGCGCAGCTCAAATAGACTGGTGAGCATGATTCGAGGCATGTTGCGTTTTGCCAATAATACCTCTGCCGAAGAAACCGATGCCGTCGTAGAAGTTAATTTAAATCAAACCCTAGATTCTATATTGGAAGATTTAGACGTACAAATTCAAAAAGAGGGTGCTCAAATAAAGGTTCTTCACCTACCTGCCATCATCGGCTCTCAAACTCAAATCTATCAAGTTTTTTTGAATCTGATTAGCAATGCGATCAAATTCAGGAAAGATGGAAGGCGCCCAGAAATAGAGGTCAGCTCAGATTTAGTCAGCGGTCGTGAAGTTGATAATGAAAGAATTAAAATTTGTCGAATTTACATAAAAGACAATGGCCGAGGCATTCCCCCCGAATCGTTAGGAACCATTTTTACGCCATTTTCGAGAATCGATGCACATGGCCCCATTGAAGGCACAGGGGTTGGCTTAGCTACTGTAAAAAGAATTGTATCCAGTCATGCGGGCAGCATTCAGGTTGAAAGCCAGTTTGGAGTAGGAACAACGTTTACCTTGAGTTTTCCGATACGATTGGTTCGCAAAGCGATACCCTATTTGAGAAAAGAACTGAGAATCGAGTGTCTCGACGAGCGTATGATTAAAAGTGTGATGCTCACACCCGGACAACATGAATTTGAACTGAGAATTTTAAATGAAAGCGATAATGGATTGTGCTGCCAATGGAATGGCGACGATAATCTTCAAGTAGGTTCTATTATTGAAGTTAGCTCAGATAAGAAATATCAAGTACGATGGACCCGAAAGCTCTCAAATGGCAAAGGCCAACTGGGCTTGAAAGTTGTTCAATAAATTTGAGTGAAAGTTAAATAACTTTCACTCAAAAAAATGATTTAATGCTAAACTTGAATTTGTTTCATAGCTGTCATGCTCGCTCGTAATTCAGCCCCAACCTTTTCAATAGGATGTTGGCGAATAGAAGCGTTGATTTGAATCAGCTCTTGATTGTCGACAGCTTGAGTGACATCCAAACCTTTGCCGATAACGTCAGTGTGCTGGCGTGTCATAAAATCTTTTAATAACGGCACACAAGCGTGAGAGAAAAGATAGCAACCATACTCTGCTGTATCCGAAATAACTTTATTCATTTCATAGAGCTTTTTACGGCTGATCAAGTTTGCGATCAAAGGCACCTCGTGGAGTGACTCGTAGTAGGCAGATTCGGCCTTGATGCCCGAAGCGGTCATGACTTCATAAGCTAATTCAACGCCAGCTTTGACCATAGCCACCATCAAGATGCCTTTTTCAAAATAAGCTTGTTCGTCAATGGGGGAGCTGCTCGCGGTTGATTTTTCAAAAGCTGTTTGTGCGGTTTCTTCTCGCCATTTTAAAAGCAAGGCATCATCGTTATCCCAATCTTTCATCATACCTTCTGAGAATGCGCCAGACATGATATCATCCATGTGTTTGGCGTATAAATCCCGCATGAGGCCTTTTAATTCTTCAGCCAAATGAAAAGCTTTGATTTTGGCGGGATTTGAGAGTCGATCCATCAAATTAGTGATGCCACCATGCTTGAGCGCCTCAGTGATGGTCTCCCACCCTTGTTGGAGCAGTTTGCAAGCAAAACCAGCTTCTATGCCCAGTTGAACCATGCGTTCAAAACAAAGGATCGATCCGGTTTGCAACATGCCACACAAAATGGTTTGCTCACCCATAAGGTCAGATTTCACTTCTGCAACAAAAGAAGACAACAACACGCCCGCACGGTGTCCGCCTGTTCCTGCCGCATAAGCTTTGGCAATAGCCAGACCATCACCATTAGGGTTGTTCTCATCGTGAACAGCAATCAACGTAGGGACACCAAAACCGCGTTTGTACTCTTCGCGGACTTCAGTGCCAGGAGATTTTGGGGCAACCATCACTACAGTGATGTCCTTGCGAATTTGCATGCCCTCTTCCACAATGTTAAAACCGTGTGAGTAAGCTAGGGTTGAACCTTTTTTCATAAGCGGCATCACTTGCTCAACCACTTTAGTATGTTGTTTGTCGGGAGTAAGATTTAAAACCAAATCCGCGTTTGGGATCATCTCCTCAAAGCTTCCTACTGTGAAATGGTTGTCCGTTGCATTCTGCCAAGAGGCGCGTTTTGCGACGATGGCTTCTTTTCTAAGCGCATAACTGACATTTAAACCGCTATCACGCAAATTTAAACCTTGGTTGAGTCCCTGAGCTCCACAGCCAATCACCACCACTTTCTTGCCTTTAAGCTTTTCAACGCCATCAAATTCAGATGAAGGTAAAAAACTGCAACGACCCAGTTGGTCCAGTTGTAGGCGAAGTGGAAGTGAATTAAAATAGTTCATGGTTCTAGAAATTCAGGTTTATAGAGTCGGGCACTGTAAAAACAGCTTCAAAGACGCAAAGTCAACTGAGTGTATTAGGGACGTTTTTAATGATAAACCTGCAACTTCTTTAGATAATTGGGAACTTCATCTCTAAACATTGGCGTTATTCCAATGCATGTAAAGACGGTTCCATTGGCTTCTTCGGGTTCTAGTTCAGTCCGACAAGCATCAAAAATTGGGCAATAGGGGATTTTGCTTTCGTCCAAGTCTTTACAGATTTTAATAAGCTGATCACGGGTTTTTACCCTTAAGACAACTTTTCCAAAAGAGCGACTTTGCCAACAATTTAGAGCCGCTCTGAAATTTTCTAATTGTGTGACATTCGCAATAGTTCTAAAATTAGAATAGAACGCCAAAGCCATTCCCGTTGCAGCGTGAGAACATTGAGCGGCCATTTTTCCAGGGCTCATATTTAAATCTTGCCTTGCAATTAAATATTGAACGGTCTCTCCCGTCTTGCTGACTTTTTGGGAACGTGGGCTAAATTTAAAGAATGAAAACATGGTTTGAAGGTTTTATAAAATTGAGTTAGCGAAATGTAATAAATTTGACATCTTACAAATGTGAATAATTTTGGGCGGTGATTATCAATATTGAGACTATACGAGACTTTTTTGGAACCCAAGCGTCTCATTTTGATTTACAGAGACTTAGCTCAAGTTTTGATCATATTCCCCATTATGCCATTTACAAAAAACGTCTAAAACGACTGG
>Ga0172372_10005880_pt1 | contig 16914 bp, 16 predicted proteins | sample LakKiv5m_2_FD_114544 | JGI IMG/M metagenome (GOLD analysis project Ga0172372, IMG submission 114544) | Freshwater microbial communities from Kabuno Bay, South-Kivu, Congo - kab_092012_9.5m | ecosystem: Environmental > Aquatic > Freshwater > Lake | place: Democratic Republic of the Congo...
GAGCAGCCGGCCGATGAGCGTGGACTTGCCGTCGTCCACGGAGCCGCAGGTGTTGAAGCGGAGGAGTTCGATGGGATGCGAACTCGGAGATCGGAGATCGGAGTTGGGAGATCGGGAGGGCATGGTCGGAGATGGAAGTTCGGAGATCGAAGATGGGGTTAACTGCGTTTGTCGAGGGAACGGATCAGGCCGCTGATGAGCTTTCCGGTGCGGATGCATCGTCCGAGCAGTGCTGACTGCTCTTCCGGGGAAATGAAGTGGTTGTCGAGGAGGACGTAGCTCATGGAGCGGACTTCACCGCAGGAGCGCCGTGCGTAGCCATAGGCTTGGCGCTTCTCACCGATGTTGATGCTCTCCCAACCTTCCGCGATGTTGTTCATGACGGAGACGGCGGCCCGACGCAGTTGATCGGTCAGGCCAAAGTCGCGTGACAGCGGCTCGCGACGACAAAGCTTATAGACTTCGCCCGTCAGCTCCCTCGCCAGCTTCCACGCGTCCAGGTCTTCAAACGATTCCGGTGCTGCCATAGTTGTATTTCCGATCTTCGATCTCCCATCTGCCATCTCCGCCGGTTAGAAGTAACCGGCCTTCTTCCGGTCTTCCATCGCGGCCTCGCTGGCCTTGTCGTCGGCGCGGGTGCCGCGCTCGGTGACGCGGGCGGCGGCGACTTCGCGGATGATGTCGTCCACGGTGCTGGCCGGGCTGTCGATCATGCCAGTGCTAATCATGTCCGCGATGGTGCGGACGCGGCAGACCAGTTTCTTCGCTGGCTCCTTCGCGGTCGGGCGCGCGCCGGCGTAGGGGTCGGGCCGCGTGGCGTCGGTGTGCGGCGGAGGAATTGGGAGCCACTGACCGCCGCGCCGGAAGCATTCGCGCTCGTGGCTGAAGTAGATGTTCGGCACTTCCAGCTTTTCGCGCTGGATGTATTCCCACACGTCCATTTCAGTCCAGTTCGAGAGCGGGAAGACCCTCATGTTTTCGCCGGGGTTCACGCGGGCGTTGTAGAGATTCCAGATTTCAGGGCGTTGGTTCTTCGGATCCCACTGGCCGAAGGCGTCGCGGAAGCTGAAGAAGCGTTCCTTCGCGCGGGCTTTCTCCTCGTCGCGCCGCGCGCCGCCGATGCAGCAGTCGAAGCGGAACTCCTCAATCGCGCCGAGCAGCACGGGAATCTGGAGCTGGTTGCGGCTGATCTGGCCGGGCGTGGGCGTGGCGAGACCCTTGGCGAAGGCTTCGTCCACGGTGCGGACGATCAGCTTCGCGCCGAGCTGCTTCGCGCGGCGGTCGCGGAACTCGATCAGCTCCGGAAATTCGTGGCCGGTCTCGACGTTGAGAAAGGGCATCGGGATGTCCGACGGGCGGAAGGCCTTCTCCGCGAGGCGTAGGATGCAAATCGAGTCTTTGCCGCCGGAAAAGAGAATGGCCGGGCGCTCGAACTCGGCGGCGACTTCACGCATGATGTGAATCGCTTCGGTTTCGAGAAACTGAAGGTGGTCGAGATGGTAACTACTCATGAGACACGAATTTCGGGAAAGGGATTTTAGACACGGATTTCACGGATTGGCACGGATTAGGAGTCAGAGGATGACGCGTTTCCATTCGAGGGAGTCGCCGCCAAAGTTGACGAGCAGGCCGAGACGGAGTTTGGAGGCTGCCAGGTAGTTGAGCACCTGCTTCACATGGGAATCGGTCAACTGCTCGACGGCCTTGGCCTCGAACAGAAGCTTGTCCCAAATCACAAAGTCAGCCCGGTAGTGGTGTGGAAGAATGACGCCTTTGTAGGTGATTTCGTATTTCTTCTCCCGCTCGAAGGGGATGCTCGCCCGGCTCAACTCGACGACCAGCGCATCCTTGTAGATGACTTCGTCGTGGCCCTTGCCGAGTTCGCGATGAATCTCCATGCACAGGCCGACCAACTGGTAGCACTCTTGCTTGTAAAGCAGCTCAGACACAGAGTGAGGCCTTTCTTGGGACACGAATTTCACTAATTTGCGCGAATTGGGAATGAGGCATCGGAACGCGGGTCTTCATTCGTGTTAATTCGTGCAATTCGTGTCTAAACCTTGGCGACGGCTGCTCCGCCCCAGCTCGCGTGTAACCCGCACTCACGTTTCTCGTCGGCTTTCGCCGGGTCGAAGTAATCCCACTCGTTCGGGAGATTGTGCTGCTTCAGGTAGGCCTCCATCTCGGCGTCGGACCAGTGGAAGACGGGGCTGACTTTGAGCGAGTTGAAGTTGCCGTCGGGCGAAACGATGTCGAGGCCGGCGCGGTTGGGGTTTTGCACCTTGCGCAACGCGGTGAGCCAGACGGTGGGCGCGAGTTCCTTCATGCCGCGCTGGAACGGCTCCAGTTTCATCACCGTGCTGAAGGCCTTGATGCGCTCCTCGTTCTCCGGCGTCGGTTCGGGCATGCCGTCATGAACGGCGTCGTAGTGCGCGGCGGTGAGCTTCGGAAGATACGCTTTTATGTTGAGCTTGAGCTGCGCCTTGAGCTGCTCGGCGTGCTGGTAGGTGGCCGCGCGGTTGTAGCCGTGGTCCACCCAGAGCACCGGGATGTCCGGCTGCACCTGCGTGACGAGGTGCAGGATGACGGCTTCGTAGGGGCGGAAGTTGGTGGAGACGATGGCGCGGCCGTTGGCTTGGGCGATGGCCCACTGCACGACTTCGAGGGCGGATTTGCCACGCAGGTCGGCGTTGGCTTGGGCGATTTGTTCGGGGGTCATGCGGTGAGCAAGTGCGGTTAAATGTCGAAATCTTCCTTGGACTTCACACGGCCGAAGTCGAGCCGGTTCCAGATGCGCTCGTGGACGTAGTAGAGGCCAATCTTGGTGAACAGCTCGACGAAGCCGATGCCCAGGGCGGCCTTGACCTGCCCGGTGATGAGCCAGGCAATCAGGACAGTGTCGCAGGTGCCGGTGATGCGCCAGGAGACGGCCTTGACGAGGCTGCGGTAGGGCTTTTCTTCGACGGCCATGGGAACGGGAGGGCGGTCAGGAATCGCCGCGTTGGTGCTTGTCGGCGGCGATGTCCGCAGCGGAGCGCAGCGGGGGCGCGCTCCGCTTCTCATACTCGACGCGGAAGCTCTCCAACAGCGGCAGTTCAATCATGTCCTTTTGGCGTCCGCTGGCGCGCTTGCTGGCGATGATGTCTCGCAGGCTGGCGACGTGAAATACACCCACCGTGACGCCACGCTGCCAGGCCTCGGCAAAGCTCGCGATGCCGTCGGGCGCGAAGACCAAGTCCACGTCGAACGGCCCGGTCTTGATTTGCACGAAGTCTTTGCCCGCGACGATTTCGGCCTCCAGCGCGGCGCTGATGTCAAAGCCCAGCTCTTTGAGCGCCCCGGCGATGCGCCGGCCGTTCTCCGGTGTGCGCGCGGGAAAAACGTCCACGTCCTGCGTGGTGCCAGGGTAGCCGAGCAGGATCGCGCCGCTCTTGCCGAGAAAGAGGTAGTCCACGCCTGCGTCGTTGAACGCGCGGGCAATCTCCTCGGCCTGGAGGGGATGGAACTCGGGGCGGGTCATTTCGCGGCGGGCTTGAAGCCGAGATATTCCGGCAGGTTCTCCGCGCACCACGCGCGATACTCGGCCATCGTGGCAAAGGAGCGCCACGGCGCGTCGTCCAGCACCGGCTTGTGGACACGATTGAAGCCGTAGCGGATGCGCGCGGCCAACGGACGGTCGAGCTGGCGGCGGCATTGCTCGGCGAATTCTGGGTCTGCTGGTGTGGTGTCGTTTGGACTCACGGGGCTAATTGGACGCTGGTGGCGATTCCTTCAACAGCACCCGCTCGCACCAGTCGCCGAAGCGCTCGGCAGCGACGCGCTCCGTCGCGAAGCGCGCGAAGAGGGGGCGCAGCTCGTTCTCCAACTCAGCTTCCTTGAGCACGTCCTTGAACAGCTTGTTCAGGCGTGTGCCGGAGGCGTTGCCGCCGAGCCAGAGCTGGTAGCGGCCGGGCGCTTTGCCGACGAAGGCAATCTCTGCCATGTAGGGCCGCGCGCAGCCGTTCGGGCAGCCGGTCGAGCGGATGACGATCTCCTCCGCGCCGAGGCCGAGGTCGCCGCAGAGCTTTTCGATGCGGTCCACGAGGCCGGGCAGCGCGCGCTCGCTCTCGGCGAGCGCGAGGCCGCAGGTGGGCAGTGCGGGGCAGGCCATCGAGTTGCCGTGGAGCAGGCTGGCTTGGTTATCCGTGCGGATGCCGTGCTCGGCGAGGACGACGTTGATGCCGGTTTTGTCTGCGTCGCTGACGTTGGCGAGGATGACGTTTTGGTTGCCGGTGAGGCGGAACTCGATGCTGCCGAACTTCTCCGCGATGCGGCGCAGCGCGGTCTTCTGCCGGCGTCCGTCCACGTCTTTCACGCGGCCAGTCTCGACGAACAGCGTGAGGAAGTTTGTGCCATCAATCGCCTTGTGCCAGCCGTAGGTGTCGCTCGTCGTGGTGAATTGGTAAGGGCGGGCCGGCTCCAGCTTGATGCCGGCGCGCAGCTCGATTTCCCCGCGCACGAAGTCCACGCCACGCTCGGCCACGACGTATTTGAGGCGCGCGTGCTTGCGGTCGGTGCGGTCGCCGAAGTCACGGTGGACGGTCAGCACGGCCTTCGCGACTTCCACGATGTGCTCCGCCTTGAAGAAGCCGAACACGTCCGCGAGGCGCGGGTAGGTAGTGGTCTGGCCGTGGCTGCGGCCCATGCCGCCGCCGACGGTGAGGTTGTAGCCGACGAGCTGGCCGTTCTCGACGATGCCAATGAAGCCGAGGTCATTGGTGAACACGTCCATGTCGTTGTTCGGCGGCAGGACGAACGCGGTCTTGAACTTGCGCGGCAGGTAGGTCTTGCCGTAGAGCGGATCCACGAAGTCCTTGTTCGCCGGGTCTTCGAGATTGAGCTGCACGCCGTCGAGCCAGATGGAGTGGTAGGCCTTTGTCTGGGGCGCGAGCGCGGCGACGACCCGATGCACATCGGCAATCATCGCGGCTCGCGCGGTGGTTTGCGCGGGTGTGGGCGAGGCGGTGATGTTGCGGTTCACGTCGCCGCAGGCCGCGAGGGTGGAGAGCAGGCAGTCGTTGATTTGCTTAATCAGCGGCCCGAGGCCCGACATGACGACGCCGTGGAACTGGATGCTTTGCCGCGTGGTGATGCGGAGGGTGTTGTTGCCGTAGGTCGCCGCGAGGTCGTCGAAGGTGATCCACTGCGCCGGGGTCATGATGCCGCCGGGGATGCGCCCGCGAATCATCATGATGAACTTCTTCTGCGTCTTGCGCAGGTCGCGGTCGTCCTGCTGGTAGATGCCGTGGAACTTGATGAACTGCTGGTCGTCGGCGGAAAACTGGTCGGTGCCGGAGGCGAGGGTCGCGGCGATGTTGCCGGCCAAGGTTGGGATGGCCTCTTTGATGACCTCGTTGTGGGTCAGCTTCGGCGTCGTGTCAGATGTAATCATAAGTGAACTGATGACCTTACAATTGTTAGGCGCTCAAGACGTTCCTGTCAAAGGTATTTGTCCGGCTGGCCAGTCGGCTGGCGGAGCAGGGAACCTATTCCGGCACGGTCTCCGGCAAACCAACGCGGCGGCCGCCGTGCCCGTCACTTCAGATACTTCTCCAGCGGCGGATTGAGCAGTTCCTTCATCTCCGGCGTGCCCATGTTGGCGGCGGTCACGACGGAGACGCCGGTATCAATCTTCTTCTCGACCGGTTTGCCCTTGAGATGGTTCACCACGGTCATCACGCCGAGGTAGCCCATGCGGACGGGGTTCTGCACCACGAGCGCCTGCACGTCGCCGGCCTTGAGCGCGTCCACGCTGCCCGCGCCGGTGTCGAAGCCCACGAGCTTCACCTTGCCGGCGGCGAGGCCCTTTTCCTTGAGCGCGAGCAGCAGGCCGATGGTCACCGGCTCGCACGGGGCGAAGCAGCCGTTCACGTCCTTGCCGAAGCGGTTGATGACGGTCTGCGCGACCTGCTGGGCGCTGTCGCGCGTCGCGCCGGTGTATTGGTCGGAGGAAATCAGCTCGATGCCGGGGAACTTCTTCTTCATCACGTCGAGGAAGCCCGCCTCGCGCTCCTCGGTGCTGGCGGAGCCGACCTGGTAGCGGAGCATGATGGCCTTGCCCTTGCCGCCGAGGAGCTGGCCGAGATGCTCGCCGGCGAGCTGGCCGCCTTTGAAGTTGTCGGTGGAAACGTAGCTGGTGGGCTTGTCGCTCTGGAGGCCGGAGTCAATGATGACCACGGGAATCCTGCTCGCCAGCGCCTTCTCGACGGGGGCGACGAGCGCCTTCGAGTCCAGCGGCGCGAGCACGATGCCGTGCGCGCGGCGGATGACGAAGTTCTCGACCACGCCGATCTGCTGGTCGCGGTCGTCCTCGCGGAGCGGGCCTTTCCAATTGATGTTCACCTTCACGCCCGACGCCGCGAGCTCCCGCGCGGCCTTGTTCGCGCCGGCGTGGATGGACTTCCAAAACTCGTGGCTCGTGCCCTTGGGGATGACCGCGATGTTGTAGGTCTGGGCGGAAAGCGTGGCCGTGAACGCGGCGGCCAGGGCGAAGGTGAGCAGAGATTTCATGCGGCCGAGCGTAGGCGGAGGAGGCCGGCGGTTCAATCTTCAAGCGGCCTCGCGTTCGAGGCGGGGGTTTGGGGACAGGGACGATGGAGTGCTGGAGCAATGGAGTGATGAGCCAATGCGCGTCCCCGCACCACTCCATCACTCCATCACTCCATCACTCCACCATTCCTACCCGTGCCCGCGCCCGCCCCGCTGCCGGTCGCGGCGGCCGGTTCGAGCGCCACGCGGAGCTTGGTGGCGAGCGCGGCGAGATCGAACGGCTTTTGCAGGAAGCCCGCGAGGCCCTTGCCGGTGAAGCTGGCGACCGCGTCCTGCTCGTTGAACCCGCTCATCAGGATGACCTTCACATCCGCGCGGATGCGGCGCATCAGCCCGAACGCCTGCACGCCGTCGTGGTGCGGCATCGTCAGGTCCATCAGCACGAGCACGAAGGCATCGGGCTGGCGGCGGAAGGTCTCCACGCCCGCCCGCCCGTCCTCGGCCACCGTCACCGTGTAGCCCAGCGACTCCAGCAGGCGCGCGGCCACGGTGCGGACGGACGGCTCGTCGTCCACCACCAGCACCCGGCCCGCGCCGCGCCAGGCGGTGTGCGGCGCGGGCGACTCAGCCTCGGCGGGCCGCGCGTCCGGCGCGGCGGGGAGCATGAGCTTGAAGGAAGTCCCCTTGCCCGGCTCGCTATAGACCTTCAACGCCCCCTGGTGCCCGCGCACAATGCCCAGCACGGCGGCCAGGCCCAGCCCGCGCCCGGTGAACTTCGTCGAGTAGAACGGGTCGAAGATGCGCGCCAGCACCTCCGGCGTCATGCCGCAGCCGTTGTCGCTGACCTCGAGAAAGGCGTAATCGCCCGGCGGCAGTTCGGGCGCGAGGTGCGTGGTGGCCAGATACGCGCGGTCCGCGTGCATCCGGCCGGTGGAAAGCGCGATGATCCCGCTGCGGTCCCCGATGGCCTCGGACGCGTTGATGACGAGGTTCATCACGATCTGGCGGAGCTGCGTGGGGTCGGCCTCCACGGCCGGGACGCCGGGCGCGAAGTTGAACCGCAGCACCACCTTCTTGCTGATCGAAATCTCCAGCAGGTGCGTGGTGTCCTCGACCAGCCGCGCGAGGTCCACGCGCTGGAGCAGGAACCGCCCGCGCCCCGAGTAGGCGAGCATCTGCTTGCACAAGTCGGCGGCGCGCACCGCCGTCTTCTCGATCTGCTCCAGCGCGGGATGCAGCGGCGATTCCCGGGGCAGGTCGTGGCGCAGCAGGCTCGCGTTGCCGAGCATGCTGGTCAGCAGGTTGTTGAAGTCATGCGCGATGCCGCCGGCCAGCACGCCGAGGCTTTCGAGCTTCTGGCTTTCAACCATCTTGCGCTCGATGCCCGCGCGCTCCCGCTCGGCCCGCTGCCGCTCGAAGGCCGCGCCCAGCACGCCCGCCACCACATGCAGGGCGTCGGTCTCGACGGTCGTCCACTCGCGCTCGTGCCGGCACTCATCGAACCCCAGCACGCCCCACCAGTGCGCGCCGGTGAAAATCGGCACCGCCAGGAAGGACCGGGTGCCGTGCCGCTCCAGCAGCGCGCGGGCCGGCCCCGCCACCGTGTGCGCGTGGCCGGACACGGCCTGCCCGGCGGCCATCGCCGCGGCGAGTTGCCCGACCCCCAGCGCCTGGTAGGAATTGTCCTTCAAATCCGCATCGTCCAGCCGGGACGACACCCCCGGCGCGGTCCACTCGAAGCGCTGGCCCAGCCGCAGCTCCCCGTCCGGCGCGCGGTGGTTCTCAAACACATACACGCGGCTGACCTCGGCCGCCGCGCCGATGGCCGCCAGCACGCGGTCGAGCGTCGGGCCGTCCGGCTCCGCGCGCACCAGCTCGTCGGCCGTGCTGGCCACCGCGCGCAGCACCGCGTCCCGCCGCTCGACCGCCTGCCGCGCCAGCTTCCGCTCGGTGATGACCTCGGTGAAGAAGATCACGCCCCCGATGTGCCCGCTGGCGTCGCGCCACGGATGGATCGCCCACCGCACCCAGTCCACCCGGCCGTCCGCGCGCGGAAACGGGTCTTCCTCGCAGCTCTCGGTGGCCCCGGCCAGGCAGCGCCGGTGAATCTCCTTCCACCGCTCGGGAATCTCCGGGAAGACCTCGTAGTGGCTTTTGCCGATGACATCCATGTCCCCGAGGCGGTAATCCTCCAGCCACCGCCGGCTCACGGCCACGTAGCGCAGCTCGCGGTTGAGCATCGCCACGGCGGCGGGCGTGTGCTCCACGAAGAGGCGCATCTGCTCCTCGCGCTGCCGCAGCGCGGTGATGGCCTCGACGCGCGCCGTGATGTCCAGCGCCACGCCGCCGGTCCAGCGCCGCCCGTCCGGCATGGTGAACGGGAACTTCACCACGAGCCACTGGCGCGGCCAGCCGTCCGCGCCCGGCACCTGCTCGATGAACTGCTGGGCTTCCCCGGCCGCCAGCACCGCGCGGTCGTTGGCCCGGAGCGCCTTCGCCGCCGCCTCCGGCATGAACGCGCCATCCTCGCGGCCCAGCACGGCGGCCGCCGGCTGGTGATACAGCTCCTCGAGCGCCGGGTTCACAAACGCGTAGCGGAACTGGTCGTCCTTCAGCCACGCCGGCGCGGGCAGGTTGTCCATGAACGCGCGGAACCGCGCCTCGCTCTCGCGCAGCGCCTCCACGAAGCGGTGCCGCTCCGTGTTGTCCCACGCGATGCCCTGCAGGCCCACGACGTTGCCCGCCTCGTCCCGCAGCGCCGTCTTGCTCACGCGCGCGAACCGCACGTCCGGCCCCAGCGCGGTGCGCTCCTCGAACTCCAGCGTCTCGCCCGTGGCCAGCACCCGCTCGTCGTCCGCGCGGAATTTCGCCGCCAGCTCCGCCGGGAACAGGTCCGCGTCCGTCCGGCCCAGGATCGCCTCCGCCGGCCGGCCGAGCGTCCTGACCATGTGCTCGTTGACGAAGGTGAAGCGGCCCTCGCGGTCCTTGCGGAAGACAAACTGCGGCAGCGTGTGGACCAGCGACGAGTAAAGATCCTCCGACTCCTTCAACTGGCGCACCGCGCTGCGCAGCTCCGCCGTGCGCAGGTTCACCAGCGCCTCCACCACCTCCCGGCGGCGGTGCAGCGACTGCACGAAACCCGCCGCCAGCGCCGCCAGCAGCAGGAGGCTGCCCAGTGCGCCCCAGCGGTTGAGCGTGCGCTGCGCGGCCAGCCAGTCCGGCGCGGGCCGGTAGAGAAAGGTCAGCGGCAGGCTGCTCAACCGCGCCGCCCGCTCCCGGTGCCGGCCCGCGCGCATCTCCGCGACCAGTTCCGGTGACGCCGGCTGCGGCCGCTCCGCGTTCGGGATGAAGTGCGCCACCGCGTTGCCGCCCGGCCCGGCGGGCGCGCTCAACAGCACGTCCACCCCCGCCTCGCGCGGAAACCGCGAGAGCGCCACCGCCAGATCCGCGCTGCGCACATGGGCCAGCAGGAAGCCGCTCAGGTGCGTGCGCCGCGCCGCCACCGTGTTCACCCCGGCCAGCGGAGGAAACGTGGGCAGGATGAACACATACGTCGGCAGTTGGTTGGTTCCCGGCCGCAGGGCCAGCGTCGGCTCGCCCGCGTCCCGCGCCGCCAGCAACTGCTCGCGGTGCGTCACCGGCGCCGCGAAGTCCGCCCCCAGCGTCACGAGATTCGTCAGCGGCGAGGAATAACGCCGGGGAAAATACTCCTCGCGCGGCGGCGACGGCACCCATTCCTGATCCCCGTTCAACTCGCGGATGACGGGGTCGGGCGCGCCCGCCAGCCGCAGTTCCGTCTCAAACGCCGCCCGCTCCGCGTGCCGCACCCGGGGGCACCAGTGCAGCGCGAACAACGGCAGCCCCTGCGACCGCAGCAGCTCCGCCGCCGCCTCGACATGGTTCGTCATCAGCGCCGGCGTGGGATCGTGCAGCCGCTGGACCGAGTCCAGCAGGTGCGCAAACTTGTCGAGCGTTTGCTGGTGGCTCAGATGCTGCGCGGCGGCGCGGCGCTGGAACTCATCCTCCGCCCGCGCGCGCTCCTGCGCCGTGATGGCCCGAAACACCCAGGCCGCCGCCAGCGCGCCCAGCAACAGGATCAACACGACGGAGCGATGCACCCGCCGGCCCGGCGCAGTGGCCGGCCCGGCCGGCGCGGGAGGAGCAGGAGTGGCCTCCGCCGGGGGCATTCGGCCAGACTAGAAAACCGCTCCTCACTTGGCAACCGCCGCGTCGAAGCCGCGCGGGCTATTCGCCGGGAAAGGCGGCGGCGAGATCGAACTGGTCGGCGAACTCCTTTTGCAGCGCGAGCAGGCGCTGGAACAGGTCCGCCTTCCGCTTCGCGTGCGGTGGCGCGGCGGCAAGGTGGTAGAGGCGGATTACAGCCACTTTGATTGAGCGTCCGATGTCCTGACGGCAAGATCAAAGGCGCGGGTGCCACGTAACGGAGAGGCGGGGCGTGCCGGCGAAGGACTTCTCGTGTGTGACCAGGCTGGCACCCTGCTCAATCGCCGTCGCCGCGTGCCAGGCGTCATTCTCGCCCATCCGCTTGCCCTTGAGCTGCCGGGCGCGCTGGGTCTGGGCCATGATGGTGGCGGTCTGGGCTGTGACGGGCAGCGGGCGGCCAAACTGGTTTAGCCAGGCGTGGGCGGCGCGGGTGTCCGCCTCGCCTTCCAACACTTCGCCGCGCGCGACCACGGAGTGTGCCAGCCGCTCGCTCCGGTAGCAGGCCAGCCAGCGGTGCAGCGGCTGGTGCGCCTTGCCCAGTTCCTTGCGCAGGCCAATCAGCAGCGTGGAATCAAGCAGCAGCATGGCGGCGATTCTTGGCGCGCTTGGCGGGATAGGCCCGCCGCAGGTTGGCGAGCAGCTCGCCGACGGTGGCGCTCGGCTCGGGGATCATGTCCACGACCACGTCGCTGAAGGTCTCGCCGGGCCGCTTGTGCTTCGCCAGCCGCGAGTAGGCCGTATCCGAAAGGGTGATAGTCTTGCCCATGCACGAAGAATGCACGGGGGACTGCCGTTGGCAAACGCAAAGCCGCCGCCGGGAGTGCACTATTCGCCCGGAAACGCGGCGGCGAGGTCGAGCTGGTCGGCGAACTCCTTTTGCAGCGCGAGCAGGCGCTGGAACAGGGCCGCCTTCCGCTTCGCGTGCGGCGGCGCGGCGGCGAGATCGGCCGTCTCGCCGGGATCGGCGGTGAGGTGGTAGAGGCGGAGCACTTTCGCCTTGGGATACGCGATGAGTTTCCAGCCGTCGTGGATGACCGCGCGCTGGAGTTCGAGATACCCGCCGTAAATCGCCTCGCGCGCCGCCGGGGACTTCTCCCCGCGCAGCAGCGGGCGCAGACTTTGGAACTCCACATGCGCCGGACGCGGCGCGCCGGCGAGGTCGAGCGCCGTGGCCATCACGTCCTGCAAATAGATGGGCGAGGCGTCCCGCGCGCCCGCCTTCACGCCGGGACCGTTGACGATGAACGGCACGCGCAGGCTGTGGTCATACATGTTCTGCTTGCCGAACAGCCCGTGGTGCCCGACCGCCAGCCCGTGGTCGGCGGTGAAGAAAATCCAGGTGTTGCCGGCCTGGCCGGACTGATCGAGCGCGTCGAGGATGCGGCCGATCTGCGCGTCCAGGTGCGTGATGAGCGCGTAGTATTCCTGCCGGTGGGTCTTCACGGACAGCTCCGTGCGCGGCATCGGCGCGAGGTTTTCATCGCGCAGCTTGTGCGCGCAGCCGATGGCGTCGGCATGCGGATAGGCGGGCAGGAAGTTCTTCGGCACGGCGATGCGGTCGAGGGGATATTTGTCCACGTATTCCTTGGGCGACTGCCGGGGATCGTGCGGCGCGTTGAACGCGGCGTAGATGAAGAATGGTTTGCCCGCCTGCTTCGCCTCGCGCAGGTAGTCCGCCGTGTCATCCGCCACGACTTCGCTCCAGTGTTTGCCGCCCTCCCAGAAGCCGCCGATGGCTTTGTCGAAGGGACTCCACGGATCCGGCTGGCCGGTGAGCGGGCGGTTGTAGGACTCGGGCACGGTCTTCGGCATGCCCGCGCGGATGTGGCGGGCCACGTCGAAGCACTTCGCTGCGTCGGTCTGGATGTGCCACTTGCCGGTGAAGTAGGTGCGGTAGCCGGCCTGCGTCATCAATTGCGGCCAGAGCACGCCGGCCTGCCGCTCCCGGTCGGTGGTGTTATAGACCGCGTGCGCGCGCCAGACGGTGCGGCCGGTGATCAGCATGGTGCGGCTGGCCACGCAGACCGCGCCGCTCCACGAGCCCATGTTGTAGGCGTGCGTGAACGTCGTGCCGCGCCGCACCAGCCGGTCGAGGTTCGGCGTCTCGATGTCCGTGTGCCCGAGCGCGCGGATGGTCTCGAAGCACTGGTCGTCGGCGAAGAGGAACAGGACGTTGGGCTTGGGGGCCTGGGCGGACGCCAGCGGGGCGATGAACAAGCCGAGGCAGGCGGCGAACAGGCGGAGGAAATTCGGGAGCTTCATGTCGGATTGCGAAACGGAGCATGGCGGCAAGGGGCGCTGAATTCGAGGTCAAATTACGGTGGCCGCCGCTGGCTGAAACTTGCGCGGCGCAGCTCCCGCCCGGTAGCGTGCGCCCGGCTGATCGCCGCCCGATGACCGCGCCACTGACTCCGAACTCCCCGCCCGAGGCCGAGGCCGCCGCCGCCGTCCGCGCCGCGCTGCCGCCGGGCGGGCTGTTCGCCGACCAGCACTGGCGCATCTCGCCGACGCCCTTTCCGCTCGGCGCGGAGCTGGCGAAGGAAATCGAATCGCTCGGCCGCGTGCTGCTCCAGTTCTACCGGGCGGTCAACCTGCTCTACCGCCGCAGCGCCGAGGGCAAACAGCCGGAATGGGTCGCGCGCTGGCTGGACCAGGGCAAGCCCGCGTGGCTCGTGGACTTGCAGCGCCATCCCGCGCTCAAGCACGAGCTGCCGCGCGTCATCCGCCCGGACATCCTGCTCACCGAGGATGGCTTCCACATCACGGAGCTGGACAGCGTGCCCGGCGGCCTCGGCCTGACGGCGTGGCTCAACCAGACTTACACGCGGCTCGCCCCCGACCCGCTCACGCACCACGCACCACGCATCACGCCCTCCGTCATCGGCGGCCCGGAGGGAATGCTCGCCGGCTTCGCTTCTCTCTTCGGTGACGCGCCCCGCGTCCACATCGTCGTGTCCGAGGAATCCGCCACCTACCGGCCGGAGATGGAATGGCTGGCGAGCCAGCTCAACGCCGCCGGCAAGGCCGTCTTCCAAGTCCAGCCCGCGACGTTCGATGCCCCCGCGCCCGGCGACGCCGTGTATCGCTTCTTCGAACTGTTCGACGTGGCGAATGTGCCGGGCGCAAAACGGCTCTTCGAGCTGGCGACGGAAAAGCAAATCCACATCACACCGCCGCCGCGTCCGGTCTTCGAAGAAAAGCTGCTCTTCGCGTTGCTCTGGAACCGCAACCTGCGCGGCTTCTGGCGGCAGGAGCTGGGCGAGAGTTTTCTCCACCGCCTGCAAAAGGCGGTGCCCTACTCGTGGATCGTGGATCCGACGCCGTTGCCGCCGCACGCGGCCATCCCCGAGCTGAACCTCACGGACTGGCGGCAGCTCGCCGCGCTCTCCCAGCGCGAACGCGAACTGATCCTGAAAGTCTCCGGCTACTCCGAGACCGCGTGGGGCGCGCGCGGCGTGCATCTGGGCAGCGACCTGTCGGGCGAGCAATGGAGCGTCGCCGTGGAGCGGGCGCTGCGCGAGTTTGAGCGCACGCCCTACGTGCTCCAGCGCTATCACAAGCCCCGGCTCGTCGAGGCGCGCTGGTTCGACTTCGAGCGCGGCCAGCCCGTGCCCATGCCGGGCCGCGTGCGGCTCTGCCCGTATTACTTCGTCGCGGGGGAACAGGACGCCGCGCGGGCCAAGCTCGGCGGCGTGCTGGCCACCGTGTGCCCGGCGGACAAGAAGATCATCCACGGGATGAAGGACGCCATCCTCGCGCCGGGCGCGGCGTGAAAGTTTCCCAGCCCAGTTTCACGCCCCGAACCCCCGGACCAAAGGCAGAGAACCCAAAGATTCGGGCAAGACAAAGATGGGATCCCTTCAGTCCGAACTTTGAAGTCAAACCGTCCGCCGCAGCAGCGCCCCCGGGCGACTTTGGAAATCAGGTCCAATCTTTGTCTTTCCCAAATCTTTGGGGACTTCTCCGAGCGGAACGGGTTCGACAATCGCCCGGCGTCACTCGACAGTTCCCCGCGTGAGCCTGCTGGCCTTCACCTTCATGGCGTTCAGCTCCCTGTTCGTGATCGTGGACCCGATCGCGACCATCCCGGCTTTCCTCGCCATGACCGCGCGCGACACGCCGGAGCAGCGCATCCGCATGGCGCGGCTGGCGAGCCTCGTGGCCGCCGGCGTGCTGCTGACCTTCGCCGTCGTCGGCAAATGGATTTTCCAATACCTCGGCATCACGCTGCCGGCGTTTCAGATGGCCGCGAGCCTCGTCCTGCTGCTCGTGGCGCTGGACATGATCCGCGCGCAACGCTCGCGCGTGCAGGAGACCGCCGAGGAAACCACCGCCGGCACGGAGAAGGAGGACATCGCCATCACGCCGCTCGCCATCCCGATGCTCGCAGGGCCGGGCGCGATCTCCACCGCCGTCCTGCTGCACAACCAGGCGCGCGGCTGGGAGCAGAACGTCGCGCTCTACCTGTGCATCGTCGCCGTGTGCGCGGCCAGCTATTTCATCCTGCGGTTCAGCGCACGCGGCGCGCAGTGGCTCAGTCCCATCGCGCTGCGCATCACCACGCGCATCATGGGCCTGCTGCTCGCGGCGTAGGCCTTCCAGTTCCTCATCAACGCGGTGAACGAACTGCGCAAGGGTGGTTGAATGAATGGCATCCGCCGTCATGGCGCTTGATTTTTTCTCCCTCTCCCTTTGCGCAGCAAGGGGAGAGGGCCGGGGTGAGGGGTTGGCTGCGGATGCGTTGGTGGCCGCACCCCTCATCCGGCCTGCGGCCACCTTCTCCCCTCGCTTCGCGAAGGGAGAAGGCGTGAGGCCGGCGATTCCGCCAAACATCACACGCACCTGGGTTCACACGTCCACCGTGTGCCCGTGGGCGATGCTGTCCTCGGCGGCGATGGCGAGGAGGCTGCCGTCCACGCAGTCGGCCACCGTCGTGAGCGGGCGCTTGCCGTCGAGCACCGCGTCCACGAACGCGGCGTGCATCTCGTCGAAGCCGAGGTGGTTGCCCCAGCCTTCGCCGGCGGGCGATTCGATGTGATGGACGATGGGCTCCTTCTGCCCGGAGCCGCGCCGCCATTGGAGAATGTCCACTGTCGAGATGCGCGTCTGGAGCGAGCCGGCCTCGCCCACCACGCCGAGTTCCAAGTCCTCGTGCGGGAAGTCGCGGCCGAAGAGGCAAATCTGGAGCGAGCCGAGCGTGCCGTTGTCATACTCGAAGCTCACCGTCGCGTGATCGTTGACCTGATGCTCGGGCTCGACGACGTGCATGACCGCGCTCGCGCCGAACGCCGAGACGCGCACGGGCCGCGCGCCGGCCCACCAGTTCATCAGGTCGAACTGGTGGCAGTTCTTGTCCACGAGCATCCCGCCGGAGCGGCGCTGGTCCTGAATCCAGTTCTGCGACTTGGGCTGGAACGGCCCGCGAAACTCGCGCGTCCACACCATGCGCGGGCGGCCGATGTCACCGGCGTCCACGAGCGTTTTCACTTTCTGGAAGAACGGCGAGTAGCGCAGTTCGTGGCCGATCATCACCACGCGGTCGGTGTGGGCGGCGGCTTTTTCCAAGATGCGGCACTCGCCGCGCGTGATGCCGCAGGGCTTTTCGAGAAAGAGATGCTTGCCGGCCTTGAGCGTCGCCAGCGCGAGCGGGACGTGGTTGAAGTTCGGCGTCGAGATGCAGACCGCGTCGAGGTCGGAGTGGATGAGTTCGTGCTCGTCAGCAAAGACGCGGGCGTTGGGCGCGACTTCGAGCGCGCGGCGGAGATTGGCCTCGTTCCGACCGCACAGCGCGACGCACTCGGAGCGGGCGGCGAGCTTGGAGTGAAACTGGCGGACGTGGCTGATGCCCATTGCGCCAATGCCGAGAAAGCCGATGCGGAGTTTCATGGCCGCAGTTTGTCCGCCACCCGGAGGCGCAAAAAGCTCAAAAATGACTGCGATGGAAGCGAGACGCTGCTTCAGCCTGAAAACGGCAGTTGAAGGTGAGGCACCAAGACCAAAACCACCAACCCGCACTGACCTGCACTAATTAAATCAGAACCCGGGCATTCACCCAGAAGGTGAATGCGTTTGCCTCGAATCCATTAGTGCAAGTCAGTGCCGATTAGTGGTTTTTTGTTCCGTCCCTTTCAGTTCAATTGCCGTCTTCAGGTTCAACGCAAA
>Ga0172372_10005881_pt1 | contig 16913 bp, 11 predicted proteins | sample LakKiv5m_2_FD_114544 | JGI IMG/M metagenome (GOLD analysis project Ga0172372, IMG submission 114544) | Freshwater microbial communities from Kabuno Bay, South-Kivu, Congo - kab_092012_9.5m | ecosystem: Environmental > Aquatic > Freshwater > Lake | place: Democratic Republic of the Congo...
CCCCTAGCATTTGAAAACCTTCCGGGCCGCCAGAAAATGGGATTTCTCCGACTTGCACTTCGGACAACGAAATCCCTCCTGCCATCGCATCTTTATCAGGTATTCCCAGCATGATTCTTCCGTTGGAAAACGGTTCTGAAAGTCTAGCAAGCTCATGTCATGATAGGGTTTTTTCTTCGTTTCCATGCCTCCCTATAACATAAGGTGAGCTAAGGGCTTAATCATGACTTACCTATCCAGTGTGCCCCCATTCTCCCTGAGCAGCGAAAAAGGTCGCGAGACTCAGAGGTGGGTAAAGTGCCACTCAACTCCTACCTAGCCCGAGCCCACCCTTCGAAACCCTTCAATTCGGTGCCCACCCTTCGTACGCCCAGAGTCACAACGGAAATTCAGGGAGAATTGGCGCTTTGCCCCCCACTGACTTGTGAACATTCTCCTGCCCTGCACGAAGCCATCTCAGGCTCATACCTCGGGGCCACTTGATCAACATTTACAGATTCAAGTCCAGCCTTGGCATCTTGCTTTTTTCTAGATAAAATCAAGATATGCTCCGCTTCGAGTGGGACGAACAGAAAAATACTCTCCATCGAACCAAACACGGAATCTGGTTCGAAGAAGCCATGACCGCTTTCGAAGACCCCGGAGCTCGTACTTATTTTGACCCCGAACCCTCAACAGACGAGGATCGCTATATCCTCCTGGCCCGGAGTTCCGCCAGTCGACTCCTCGTAGTGGTGCATTGCTACCGTGAGTCGGATTCAATCGTTAGAATCATTTCGGCTCGTAAAGCCACAAGAAGGGACAGGAATCACTATGAAAAAAGAATATGACTTCTCAAAACTCAAGGAGATACCAAATCCCTACGCGGGAAAGAAGAAGGCAGTGGGAATAAACCTAAGCCCTGTGGTCATCGACTATTTCAAGAAACTCGCTGAGGAATCAGGAATCCCCTATCAAAAGCTGATCGATCTTTACCTCCTCGATTGCGTTCGCAAATGCAGGAAACCTTCATTGAAGTGGGTTGCCTAAGTGACCTCCCCCGATGTTCCTCTCCGTCCCCACTTCTCCCGTGATTTCTTTGCCCCGCTCCCCCAGGGTTCGGGGCCTGCGGTCCCCTCGCGCCAGACGCCGGGAGTTTTTTCGATCGAGACGCACCCGTCTCCGGTGCGCGCGCCCGAGCTGCTCATTGCTTCGCCGGAAGTGGCGACTCTCCTCGGGCTACCCGATCCCACGCACCATGGCCCCGAATACGCAGCCCTCTTTTCCGGCAATCAATTGCCCGAAGGCACTAGCCCTTATGCGACCCGCTACGGCGGCCACCAATTTGGTCACTGGGCGGGACAGCTCGGTGACGGACGCGCGATATCACTCGGAGAACTCCGCGGTCCGGACGGCATCCTGCGCGAAGTGCAGCTCAAGGGCGCGGGCCCCACCCCCTACTCGCGGCGCGCCGACGGGCGCGCGGTCCTCCGCTCGTCCCTCCGGGAATTCCTCTGCAGCGAAGCCATGCATTCTTTGGGGATTCCCACCACGCGCGCGCTTTGCTGTGTCACGACCGGCGAGAGTGTCATTCGTGATATGTTCTATGACGGCAACCCGGAAGCCGAACCCGGCGCCATCACGACCCGGGTTGCGGAGAGTTTCATCCGCTTCGGCCATTTTGAAATGCCCGCGCACGCGGGTGAGCTTGAGAACTTGCGCGCGCTCCTCAATCGGACGCAAAAGCGTTTTTTCCCGCACCACCGCGTGGATACTCCCGAAGGCATTGCGCTCTGGCTCGCGGAAGTCGCCACACGCACCGCGCGCTTGATATCAGAATGGCTGCGCGTGGGTTTTGTCCATGGCGTGATGAATACGGACAACCTTTCGATCCTGGGGCTCACGATTGACTACGGGCCCTACGGCTGGCTTGAAATCCACGACCCGCAGTGGACGCCCAACACGACCGATGCCGAGGGCCGCAGGTACGCTTACGGGCGTCAACCCGGGGTCGGGCAATGGAACCTGGCAAGACTGGCTGAAGCACTCCTCCCGCTTTTCGATTCGCAAGAGCAGGGCGTGCAGCTTTTGACCCCGGTGCTTGAGACCTACAATTCGACTTTTCAGGATGCGTTTTTTGATATGACTTGCCGCAAGCTGGGCTTGGGCGTGCTCGAGCGCTCCACCCTCGTCCCGCTTCTTGAAAAACTAGAAGGGAACTTGCAGCGCAGCGAAACGGATCCGACGCTCTTTTACCGCAGCCTCGCCGAAATCACACCCGACGAGCACACGGCTGAGCAAGCTTTCGAAAAAATCCTGCCGTCCCAATACCAGACCCCGTCTCCCGATGTACGCGCGGACTGGGAAGCGTGGCTGGGCGATTATATCAACATCACCCGGCAGCACGGCCTCGCACCTGAGAGCAGGGTCGCGACCATGAACGCCGCAAATCCAGCCTTTGTACTCCGGAACTCGCTTGTCCAAGAAGCGCTCGACGCCATCGAGCGCGGGGATCGCAGTCCTATGCACAAGCTCTTTGAAGCGCTCAAGACTCCGTACGAGCTCAACGACAAGACCACGTCCTACTTCAAACGCATGCCGGACTGGGCCCGGAGCCGCCCGGGATGTTCGGCGCTTTCGTGCAGTTCGTGACGGGGATTGCCGCCGGAAACGACCTGCCCCTGGATTCCGCGTTCCTCATGGCAACAGCAGCGACTCGATCACGAGATTTGCCGCATAGGACCCCCGGCCCGCATTCGAGAAATCCACTGCGACCTGATATACGGGGGCGACAGAAAAATCAGATAATCTGAGCACATTCTTGTTGGCGGGAATGCTGACCTCCTGAAGCACCGCCGCTCCTTGGGCTCCCTCGCCAACCACCGTGGGTTGCGCGGTCGAAAGCCCCGCCTCGATCGGCAGGCCATAAGCATCAACGTTATTATAGAGTCCTTGCCCCTCTCCCTCGACCGTATACAATCGGATCTGGAGTTTGGAGCACTTCTGCCGGCCCGTGACCCCGCAAATCCGGAGATCGTTATCGAGGTAGTTTGATAGGACCAGCGCGCCCAGCGAGAGGCGTTCGGCCTCGAGCACGACGGGCATGTTGAAATTCTGACCATCGATTTCACATTGCGCCAAAGAGTCCACGGTGACATCCACCGAAGACGTGGAAGTGCGCAGCAAGCCAGACGCTCCAAACCGGATGGTATCCACAACCCGACCCTGGTCATCCTGCGCGAGCTTGACCGGAACTCGTACCTGCCCCACGACCTTCGAGCCCTCGGGATAAGGACCTTGGGAACCATCCCCATCCGACGCAGCAGGCCCCTCCCCCTGACTTCCGGAGCCATCCTGCGACCCCATGGGTCCACAGGCGGTGGAGCTCGACGCGATGATCGCCAGCAGGATCATCCACAACAACACCCGAGTTCCGTCTTCCCGTTCACGCGAATTTTCCATAATTCGTTCACCCCTCTCTTCCAAGGATCGGTGTACTCGCGCAAAAAACGATGTGGAGAAGTTTTGAATTCTCAAGGTGCGCAAGCGCCTTGACTCTGGCCAAAAAAGAGCTGACAGAAATTTCGCATGCGCAAATTTCTGCTCGTTTTGGCCATTTTCCCAGAATTTTGTCTGTCCCTATCCGCTCTCGCAGCCCCTCGCCTGCTCCACGAACTGCACCTCGAAGAAGGCCGCTGGCAGATCAGCTCGTTTCGGGCGCCGGACCTCACGCGCGGCGAGCGCTACCCCACCCGGGTGGAAACCCGGTCCTACGAATCCGAATCCGAGGCGCAGGAGGCCCTCTCGCAGCTCCATGCAGGCCAACCTCCCTTGTCCGAGTCGAGTCGGCCCGAAGAGCAGGCCTTGATCAACCCTGCCCTTTGGAACTCCAATCTCGCCAGACTCACGACTAGCTCCACTCAAGGCCTCTGGAGGCCCACCCAAGACTGGTCGCTCGAGTGGGAAAAACGCTATGCCGAGTGGGTTCAGAACGAAGTGGCGCCCGAGCTTTTCCAAGACCTCAATATGTCCGTCGACTGCGCCGACGTCGCCTACTCCCTGCGCTTCATTTTTTCGCGTCTGAATGGCCTCCGAATCGGTGTGCGCCTGGCCGGAAGCCGGGTGCTGTTCACCCACGCCGCCTACGATCGCCGCTGGTCGCGCCTCCCCACTCATGCCGACTGGCGACAGGACCGGCGATTCCGCGCCGCCCTCGAATTCCTGCTTGATAACACCTACACGGCAAGCCTGATCCAGGACAGCTACCCGGTAAAGATATCACCCGAGTCGATCACCGCAGGCACGCATTTCATGGACTTCACGACCTATCGCAATGCCGCGCACACATGGATCGTCTTCAGAACGCAGACGCAAGGTTCGGGCCTGCCCGTTGAAATGGCGTGCGCGAGCGAACCCAAGCAGCCTTGGGTGCTCATGCGAAATCCCTTTTTGGACGATGCCACCGAGCACTCCCCCAAGCGCGGGGGATTCCTCAAGCTGCGCTGGCTTTCGCCCTCGGGTAAAGCCCTCATCGCAGGCAACCGCATGCCCGACTACTCGCTCGAACAGTACGATCCCGCGTTTGTGGCCGAAAAAGGAACCCTCGGACTCTCAACGCAATTCCGGATCAATTCCACGCCTGATATCGCGCTCCTCTTCCGAAGGCATATGGAGGGAATCCGATCCTCGGTCGCCACCCGCTCCTATCTGGTGCAGACCGGATACGAGATCTGCAATGACGACGAAACCGACTGCGCGCCCGGCGGTCGCGACTATGAGGATTACTCCACTCCCTCGCGTGATCGCAGGATTGCCGCCAATATTGCGGTGGCACGTGCAATGATGGCGCAATTCGGACCGGAGCTCGTCGCCATCTGGGATGGAATGCTCCGGTGGTCTGCCGTGTCCCTCGAACCCAATCGCCACCTGACCTTCGGAGAGGTCATCCGCATCTGGGAGTCAGGCCTCTACTCCTCGGACCCACGCGATCCTCCGCTGAGACGGTGGGGATTATCTGAGTAATCGGTCTTTGCAGAGTTCCCGCATTTCATCCCTTTTCAATTCAGTTCAAGCGGACTAAATCCAACAGGTCCATACAACTGCATTGAATGTCCCGATCGTACCGTGGGTGATCGCATGAGCTTGCGCCTGGCTGTTTTGGCTTTCTTTTTGAATTTGTCCATCTCCGGAGGGGTCCCGCTCGGGTCAGCTGCCCCGACTCGGATGGATTCCGGCAAAGAGGATCTGCCTGCGGATGCCCGGGCCCTCCTCAAGACGCTGCCCAATGAACGGCTCGAACTCGACTTTGTGGTCGGCAAGGCTGCGCTCGTCTCCGATAGTTTCAAGATCGTGCAGACCCAGCGCCTGACTCAGGACGTAGCGAGCCTGCAGGCCAATGCTGCGTTGGATTGGAAACCCTTTGCCCGTATCGGCGCAACCAACGACGAACGCGAACCCGCAAGCCCTTTCAGCCCCAACCGGATCCAAGGGACCTCACTCTCCCTGGGCGCACAGACGCTCTTCAAAAGCGGAACGGCTCTTTCGGTTGAATTCACCAAAGGATCCAATGAACTTGGCTTTGCAAATCCGGCCTTTGCGGCCATCGAATACGGCGAGACCAAAGCCACCCTCACTTTGAATCAGCCACTTTGGCAGAATTCGCTGGGTACGGGCTTCCGCGCGCAGCTCGAAGCCGCCGAGCAAGCATCCAAAGCCGCGGCTCTCACCGCCGATGAGTCCACCGAAGAGTGGATGATGGGACTGATCAATCTCTACTACAGTGCTTGGCTGGGCAAAGCGCAGGCCCTGACGGCCGACGCAAGCTTGGCTCGCCGCGAGAGACTGCTCACGATGGTGCAAATCCTCGCGCGCCGCGGGACGGCTGAAAAACCCGATCTCCTGCAAGTCGAAAGCGCCGTGGAATCCACCGAAGTTCAAAGCCAAAAAGCAACCCAAGCGCTTGGAGATCTGTGGCGCAATCTCGTGACCGCTCTCAAACTTCCAGCCGATTGGATGAAGATCAACCCCAAGAAGATCCCGATCGCGCTCGATGAGCCCGTCACAGGGGCGCTCGCCCTCTGTGGCTCAGAGCAGGCGCTTTCGCCTGCACCGGGCGAGAACCTTTCCATCCGCAAAGCTACGCTTCTGGCCACCGCGGCCCAGGAGTCCGACCGCGCCGCTTCAAGCCAGCTCAAGCCCGACCTGAGCCTGACTGCACAACTCGCCAACAACGCAATCGATAACACTCCGACGGACGACTCGAGCGTGTCGGAGTTTTTGGACCTTGCGCACCCAGCCTGGACCGTCGGCGTGTCGCTTTCCATGCCAATCGGATTCACGAGCGAGAAGGCGCGCAAGCTTGCAGCCGCGGCGGATCTGATCCGGGCGGAAACAGCGGCGCAGCAGGCGCGCGACGACCACCAGACCCAGTGGATCAACCGCTGCATGGATCTTTTCCGTCTCGAAAAATCCTTCAAACAACTCTCCGACGCGTACGCCAAGCAATTGGAGCGGAGCCGCCTCGAAGAAGAGCGCTTCAAAATCGGACGCACCGGCACCTTCCAAGTGATTCAGGCGGGTGACGACGCGACGTTTGCTGAGTTCAGCCTGCGCACCGTCGACGTCGAGCGCCGCATGGCCGCTTGGAAAGTCTTGAGACAAGCGGGACGTGCCAAGCCCTGGCTCGAGTCCCTCGCTCAGAAACTCCAGTCGACCGCCAACTTCTGATCCGCCAGCAGAAAGAAACCGGGAGCCCACCCATGAACACCCTCATTGAATACTTTGGACGCCGCAGGCTTTTTGCCGATCTTCTGACTCTTTTTGTGTTTGTCGTCGGACTCGGATCCCTCATGCTGATCCGGAGGGAAGTCTTCCCGAACGTCAACTTTGATATCATCACGGTGGCCACGACCTTTCCCGGCTCGAGCGCCTCGGAGACGGAAAAACTCATCACGAACCCGCTCGAACAAGACCTCAAGGAAGTCGACGGGATCAAAAAAGTCCGCTCGATCTCGACCGAAGGCCGCAGCTACATCACCTTGTTCCTCGATCCGGATCAGACGACCGAGGACGAAGCCAAAAATGATATCCAAGACGTGGTGGATCGCTATACCCTCCCATCAGGTGCGCTCGAGCCTGTCGTGACCGCTCTCAACAGCAAGTACACACCGCTCGTCGAAGTCGCAGTCTCGGGTGATATCCCGGAACTCGAACTCCGCAAGACGGCCAAATACTTGGAAGACCAAATCGAAAAAGTGCGCGGAGTCGCGCGTGTCGTGCCGGCAGGCTTGCGCGACCTTGAAGTCCGGGTGGAGGCGGATCCCGCCAAGCTCGCCCAGTACCGCATCTCGCTCGACGAAATGGTCCGGGCGCTCCAAAGCCAGAACGTCTCTGTCCCCGCAGGTTCGATCGAACCGAGAACTCTATCGGTCGGTGACAATGAAAAAACCGTGCGCACGGTCGGAGATTTCAAAGGCGTCGAAGACGTCAAGAAAACGGTGATTCGGGCCAACGAACTGGGAAGTCCGATCCGCGTGATGGATGTGGCCAAGGTGTTTGAATCCTTGGAAAAGCCCACCGTCCTCTCGCGCCCGGTCGGGCAGCCCGGACTCTCGCTCACGATCCTCAAGAAGGAAAAAGGCGATGCCATCCGCGTGGTGAAAGCGATCCGCGAACGACTCAAGGAACTCGGGCCCAAAATCGATCCGAGAGTCCGCATCACTTTCATCAACGACTTCTCTCTCATCATCGAGCGACGTATATCGGTTCTGAGCGGAAACCTGCTCTTGGGCCTTGTGCTGGTCTTGGGACTATTGGCCCTCATCCTGCCCTTCCGCGTTGCCGTCCTCGTGTCGCTCGGGATTCCCTTCTCGTTCCTGGGCACGATGATCCTGTTCAATCAATGGGGCTACTCGGTTAATTTGATCTCGCTTCTGGGCCTCATCATCGTCTCGGGGATGCTCGTCGACGATGCTATTGTCGTAACGGAGAATGCCACTCGCCTCATGGAAGAAGGCATGGATCCGCAGGAAGCCGCAATCAAGGGCACGCAGCAAGTCTGGGCGCCAGTTTTTGCGTCGGTCATGACGACAATCCTTGCCTTTGCCCCGATGCTTTTCATGTCGGGGGTCTTTGGCAAATTCATCGGTAATATCCCACTCGGTGTGATCGTGGCGCTCGGCGTGAGTCTGTTTGAGGCCTACTTCATCCTGCCCGGGCATATCGCAAGCTATATCCGCGTGCATCGCGCGGATCCGGGCCAGGAGCGAGTCGCCAAAAACCCGATCCAAAGATTCTTGTGGTGGACCGAGCACGTCTGGGACGAAAAAGTCACGCCCGCCTACACCCGACTTCTGGAAAAAGTCCTCAAGCGTCGTTACTGGGTCGCGGCAGGAGCCCTGTTATTTTTAATCATTTCAGTGGGCCTCCCGGCTTCCGGAAAGATGAAATTCATCCTTTTCCCGCCGGACGGGGTCGAGATCTTCTTTGTGCGGATGCAAGCGCCCAACGGCACTTCGCTCAGACAGACCGAGGAACTCGTCAAGCCGATCGAGAGAATCGTGGCCACGCTCCCCAAGAACGAGCTCGACAACACGCTCACCAAAATTGGCCTCGTCCAGAACGACCCCAACGATCCTGAAACCAAGCGGGGAAGCGAATACGCGCAGATCCAGGTCTTCCTGACTCCAGAAGCCAAACGCACCCGCGTGGCGGCGGATATCATCGAAGACGTCCGAGCCAAGATCGGCACGCCACAAGGTTTTATCCGCGTGACCTACGATCGGGCGCGCCCCGGACCGCCAGTCGGCAAGCCCGTGAGCCTGAGTGTGCGAGCCAAGAGCTACGACGACATCATGCCTGCCGTCGAAGACCTCAAGAAGATCATCGCAGGTTTCAAGGGAGTCAATGATATCCAGGACTCCTACGTGCTCGGCAAGCAGGAGCTCAACGTCAACGTCAACTCGGCCGAGGCCTCGGCCGCCGGACTCTCGGTGGCCCAGATCGGTCAGACCGTGCGCGCGGCCTTTGACGGCTTGATCGCGACCACGATCCGGGGCTTGGACGAAGAAGTCGATGTGCGCGTGTCGCTCCCCGAGTCGGCGCGCAAGAGTGCCGAGACGCTCTCCTCCGTGCAGATCCCCAACCCGCGCGGTAACCTGATTCCGCTCAGCCGCGTGGCTTCGATCTCGCAGACCCAGGCGCTCGCCTACTACGAGCACGAAGGCAACGAGCGCGAGATCCGGGTTACGGCTGATATCAACACCGACTTGAACAGCCCGCTTGCCGTCAACGCAGAGCTCAAGAAGATCCTCCCGGAAGTTTCCAAGAAGTTCCCGGGCGTGTCAGTCTTCTTTGGCGGTGAGGACGAGGACACCCGCGAGAGCTTTGCCTCGCTCGGGCGCGCTTTTATCGTCGCGATCCTGGGGATTTTCCTCACGCTCGTGTTCACGTTCGGGCGGCTCGGACAATCGCTCCTCATCCTCCTCACGATTCCGCTTGGGATCATCTCGGTCATTTGGACGCTCTTCTTGCACGGCAGACCGCTGAGCTTCCTCGCCATGCTGGGCATCATCGCGCTTGGAGGCGTCATTGTGAACAACGCGATCATTCTGATCGACTTTGTGAACGTGAACCGTGCCGCAGGCCAGGACCGCTGGCAGAGCATCCTGGGCGCAGCCAAGATGCGGATTCGTCCGATTTTCCTGACCACCGCAACCACGGTTGCGGGGCTTTTACCGACCGCCTACGGTCTCGGAGGGATCGACCAGTTCGTGATCCCGATCGCGCTTGCCTTGGGTTGGGGACTCGCGGTGGGATCGCTCCTCACCGCCTTCATCTTCCCGTCGGCGATCGCGATCCTCGATGATATCGTCGAGAAATGGCAGGGATTCCGGAACCGCAAGGCCTGAGGATGGGACCAGCCTGGAGGCAGATCGATCGGATTTTCAGTCTCGGCGTCCACCCCGGACGCCGAGACTCTCTGAATAACCGCATTCGGATTTCCAATATCGTGGCGCTGGTTTCGGTCCTCCTGGGTCTAGGCTATATCCTGCTCTACCTCTGGCTCGGCCAGCCCGACTATATTCCACATTCGTTGGTGACCGTGGTCCTGTACCTGATCCCGATCTGGATGAACGCCCGCGGCCATATCACCGCATCCCGCATCTTCATTGTGGTGATGGGAACAGTGAGCATCGCCTTTTTCTCCTCGCTCTATGGTCGCGATTCCGACTTTGACCAATTCTTCCTCGCACTCGTGGCAGGAGTCTGGCTCTATTTTGATCACAACGAGCGTCACTGGAGCTACTTGAGCACGGGTATCATCATCGCCGCTGTGATCGGCCTCCATCTGACCGATTATCAGCTCGCCCCCCCCTCGCTCATCTCCGGGCAACCCGCTGGTGTGGCGGTTGAGTCGTTCAAATTTGTCGTCAGCGCATCCGTGCTCTTGTCGATCATCCTGCTCTCCTACCTCAGCGCTCGGGCCGAGAGCAGCCTTGAGCGAAGTCTCGAGGAGGTCAAGCGCGACCGTACGCGGCTCCAGGAGCAGGAAAAACGACTCCAAGCTTCCGAGCGACTCGCGGCCATCGGAGAGACGGCGGCTTCGATCGCCCATGAAATCAACAACCCTCTCGCCGTTTTGCGTCTCCAGAACGAGCGCCTGACCAAGCACTTGGATCAGGCGGGCGCTCCGCAGTCGGTGGTTTCGGCCACGCAGCGAATTGAGGCCATGACGGTTCGGATCTCGCGCATCATCCGCTCCATGCAGACACTCGCTCGCGGCACGGAGTCCGAGCCCTTTGTCCGGGTTCCGGTTGCCCTGCTCGTGCAAGACGCGCTTGAGTTTGTCGAGGACAAGTACCGCACAGCCGGCTTTGATATTCAGGTCTCTCATCAGTCCGCGACCCTGGAGCTGGATTGCCGTCCGATTCAGATATCCCAAGTGATCTTGAATCTCCTCAACAACGCCTGGGACTCGCTCAAAGAGAAGAGCAGACAAGCCCCGGGCTCTCCGCGATTCGTAATAATCCAGACCGAATGCAGCCGTGAGACCGACTGCGAAAACCTTTTGATCCATATCACGGATTCAGGAGTCGGAATTCCGGATGAAGCCTACCATAGATTGGGCGACCCGCTATTCTCCACCAAGAATCCCGGGATCGCCTCGGGCATGGGCTTTGGCCTCCGGATCTCGCGCTCCATCGTGCACTCGCACTCGGGGTCCCTCCAGGTCATTCGCGCCTCTGACCTTTCTGAGTCAGTGATGCGCGACTGGCCTGAAGAGGGTTCCACTCGCTTCACCATCGGCCTGCCGCTCCGCCAGACCTGAAGCGCGCGCCTGAAGCCGCCGTTTCGTGGCATAAAAAAGGCATCTCCTCGTATCCAAGCAAGGAGATACCGTCATGTCGGCAGAAATTGTGTCCATTGAAAAACCAGAACGCTCGGGCTCTACCGGGGGGCCTTCCCGCAATTCATATCAATTGAGTCTCAAAACCCACAATGCACTCGACTATATCTTGGGCGTGGTCCTCATCATGAGCCCTGGAGTGTTTGGCTTTTCGGATGTGCCGGCGGCCCGCTCGACTTTCCTCAATCTGGGATTCGCGCTCATCGCCTACAGTCTTTTTACCCGCTACCGCTGGTCGATCTTCAAGCTCGTACCGCTTGGCACGCACATGGTGCTCGACGTGATCTTGGGCGCAAGCTTGATCCTCGCTCCCTGGGTGCTGGGATATCGCCCACTGATATCAGGCGGACAACTCATCGTGCACGTGGTGCTGGGCACAGGCGCCATGCTCATGGTGGGTCTGACCCGCTCCAAGAGCGAAGTCTCCATGGTGCAGGAGGACCGCGAGGAACTCAGACGGGCAGCATGAGGAGCGATCGATCGTCAAGGGGCGGGCAACCGGTCCAAGGCTTCGACCACCACGCTCGGTGAGAGAATCTGCGGAAGAAGGATCGGATCCCCCTGTGCTGGAATGAGAACATAGAGCGGCACGCCGGTTCTTCCGTAGGCGGCGAGGGCCTTCGTGATCCGAGGGTCCTCGTCGGTCCAATCCGCTTTCAAAAGGATCACGCGCTTTTTCCTGAAAGCCTCAAGGACTGACTCTCGGGAGAGCGCGGCCCCTTCGTTGACCTGACAAGTCACGCACCAAGCGGCTGTGAAATCGATGAAGACCGGGCCAGCTTGCCGAGCTTGAGCTTCCACTTCGGGCGACCAGGATTGCCAAGTCTTTCCGAGTGCGGACGAATCACTCCGGGCCTGCGCTACGAGCGCAGGTCGCGGGAGCCTCCCCACTCCGAGTACGGAGAATCCAAGTGCCGCTCCCATCAGGATTGATGCGAGAAGCGCAGTCTTTGGGCCTCTTTGGCCGCGTTGAGCGCGCTTGAGCAAGAGCGCAAGCCCCAAGAGCACAACCCCAAGGATTCCTGCCACACCCAAAGCCGCCCCTCCCCGCTGGAGGGCCAAAACCCAGAGCAACCACGCCACGGTGAGCAGCATGGGGATGGCGAGCGCTTTTTTGAACCGCTCCATCCAAGCTCCGGGACGCGGCAGCGCGCGCCCGAGTCCGGGCCAGATCGAGAGCGCGATATAGGGAAACGCAAGCCCGAGTCCGAGCATTGCAAAAACCAAAAGCCCTGATATCGCAGGCGCACTGAGCGCATAGCCCAGAGCACCTCCCATGAAGGGCGCCGTGCAAGGAGTCGCCACGATCACGGCAAGCACGCCGGTACCGACCGACCCCGCCCAAGAGCCCTCCTGCTCGGTCGTGCGCCCCACTCCCCCCTGCCCGAGCAACCGAGCCAAACGTCCGGACACCTCCGCGCCCACTTCAAAAAGACCCAGCAGGTTGAGTGATATCAAATAGAAAAGTGCCGCGACCGCGAGCACAAAGCCCGGCGACTGGAGCTGGAATCCCCAGCCCAGCTCCTCCCCACCCGCCCGCAGGAGCATGAGCACGCCCGCAAGCGTCACGAATGCTGCCAGGATCCCCAGCGTATATCCCCCGGCATCCTTGAACCTGCGCCTGCGAGAAAAGTGACTCGCCTGCAGAAACGAAAGCACCTTGAGCCAGAGCACGGGAAACACGCACGGCATGAGGTTCAAAAGCAGTCCGCCCAAAAAAGCGGAAGGGAGCGCAAGCCAGAGGTCGAGCTCGGAGGGAGCTGTCACCGGCTTACGGGGCTCAACCGACTGACCGACAGCACTTGGAGACTGGGCGCTCCGCTGGGGCTCGCTCAATTTCTCCCAACCCTTGCGCCCGTCGATCAGCAAAAGTCCGGTGAGTTCGGCGGGCGCTTTTACTCCCTCTTCAAGCAAAACCTCAAAAACGAGCCGCCCTGAGCCACGCTCATGCACTAGGATCGGGCTTGAGGTTTTAAGGATGCCTTTATTTGCCGGGAAAAATTCGATTTTTTTGAAAGAAGCCGGAAGCGGAGTCGCGCCGCCAGACTGGATCACGACCCGCAGTTTTGCAGGACTTCCGAGCCCTCCGCTTACCGTCGCAGTCCAGTCCTTGGGCCAGGGATCGGGCCGCCGGGCACGCGATCGCGCGAAAACTTCGGGTTCTTCGATCGACACCGGCCGTTCTCCCAGGGCAGGATCCAAGACCGAAATCGACGCTTTGAATTCCGCGCGCCCCGGCACGCAGGTCTCCCGGCACACGAGCCAACGCGACTGCAAGCCGAGCGCAAGCGATCCGCCCGGTCTGATATCCGGCGACGCCGTGAATTCGCTCACGACGAGATTCTCGCCCTCATAGCCAAAGTTGATATACTTACCAGTCGCACTCACCCGCGCGGGGATTTCAAAAAGCGGTGCGCCTGATTCCACCCCTGCCGGAAGAGTCCACGAAAGCCGCGGCGCAAGGCCGATATCACCCGGATTGCGCCAGTAGGTGTGCCAACCGGGCTCAGGAATAAACTCAAGCGCAGCTTGGAAGGATTCGCCCGGAAACACCCCTTCCCGGTCCAGGTGGAGCCTGACCCGGACGTGCGGAGTGGCCTGGCTGGTTTCCACGACCAAGGGCTGAGCGGAGGCCAAACCCCCGGCCAAAAGACCGAATGCAGCCCATCCCCACACCATCCACCCCGATACCCGCGTCCATTGAGTCATCTTGGCTCCACGCTACCACCGCGCAAAAATTCCCTCCACTGCGGTGTCGGGCTTGATGACTGGCGGAGTGCCCTTGGAGAAAGGATCGGTTCCTGGATCCTTTTTCCAAGTGAGCCCAAGCGCTGTTTTCAAGACTTCTTCGGCGGTCGTCACCCACTCGACTTGCAGAGCATTCCGCACTTCCTCGGGCACTTCGACCCAGTCTTTGCGATTCCGAGCGGGCAAAAGCACTTTAGAAATCCCTGCGCGGTGGGCAGCAATCACTTTTTCCTTGATCCCGCCCACGGGCATCACCATCCCCCGAAGCGAAATCTCACCCGTCATTGCAAGCTTGGGATCCACCCTGCGCCCCGTGACGAGCGACGCCAGTGTCACGAGCATCGCCACACCCGCCGAAGGCCCGTCCTTGGGAATCGCACCAGCGGGCACGTGCAGGTGCAGGTCCTGCTTTTCATGATCAAAACCCACGCCCTCGATCTGAGCGGCAAGCTCCGGCAGCCGGGAGCGGATGAGGCTCAACGCAATCTGCGCAGACTCCTTCATCACATCCCCGAGTTGCCCGGTGAGCGTGAGCTTGCCCGAGCCCGGCATGCGGGTCGCTTCAATGAACAGGATCTCCCCGCCCACAGGCGTCCAGGCAAGCCCGGTCACCACTCCCGGAGGTGATATCTCCTCGGCCACTTCCGGGACGTGTTTTTCAGGCCCAATCAGGCGCTCGATCTCCGATACTCCGATCCTGACGGGCGCTTGCGCGCGATCGTCGGCCGCTTTTTCGCGCGACTCCACGACTTGCGCGCCCACGCCGCGCAGGAGTTCTCCGATCCTGCGATCCAGGCTCCGCACTCCGGACTCGCGCGTGTAGCTGCCGATCAGCTTGAGGAGTGCCTCGTCCGAGATCTCGACTTCTCCGGGCTTCATGCCGGCATCCGCGAGCTGTTTTGCAAAGAGGTGGGATTTCGCGATCTCAAGCTTTTCGGTGGTCGTGTAACCCGAGAGCTCGATCACTTCCATGCGGTCAAGCAACGGACCCGGGATCCCGTCCAAGGAGTTCGCAGTCGCAATGAAAAACACTTTGGAGAGGTCAAAGGCGAGATCCAAGTAATGATCCTGAAAGCTCCCATTCTGCTCGGGATCAAGCACTTCAAGGAGTGCTGCCCCCGGATCCCCCGCATAGCCGCGCGAGAGCTTGTCGATCTCATCGAGCACGAATACGGGATTGTTCTCGCCCGCGCGCTTGAGGCTCTGCAGGATCCGCCCCGGCATGGCGCCGATATAAGTCCTGCGATGCCCGCGGATCTCCGATTCGTCCCGCACGCCCCCCAAGCTTGCACGCACGTACTTGCGGCCCAAGGCGCGCGCGATGCTTTGACCGAGCGATGTCTTGCCCACGCCCGGGGGTCCGACGAGCAGCAGGATCGAGCCTTTGTCGGAGTTTCTGAGTTTCATGACCGACAGGTGCTCGAGGATGCGTTTTTTGACTTTCTCAAGTCCGGAGTGATCCGCATCGAGGGTCTCGCGCGCGCGAGCAAGGTCGATTGCCGGACTGGCCGACTGATTCCACGGCAGCGCCAGGATCAGTTCGATATAGGTCCGGATGATATTCGCTTCGGGCGATTGCCCCCCCATCGACTCCAACCGCTTGAGCTCATCGAGTGCCGCCTTGCGGGGCGCCTCGGGCAATTTGGCTTCCTCGATCCTTTTACGCAATTCATCGGCTTTGGAGGAATCATCGGCTTCATCTCCAAGCTCCTCGCGGATCGTACGGATCTGTTCGCGCAGGATCTGCTCACGCTGGTTTTTGCCGAGCTTCTTGCTCATTTTCTCGCGGATCTCGGTTTGGATCCGCAGCGATTCGAATTGCTTTTGCAGGAGCTCAAGTAGGAAGAGCGCGCGCGCTTTGAGATCCACGGTCTCAAGCACCTTCTGACGTGTTTCAAGATCCAGGTCCATGTTCCCACCCGCCAAGTGGGTCAGGTATTCCAAGTCCTCGATTCCTTTGACCAGATCCGCGACCTGCGAAGTATCCGCAGGGAAAAGCTCGAGCACTTGGAGCGAAAGTTTTTTCAAACTCTCGAGCAGCGCCTTGCGCGTGGCTGCATCGAGATCCGAACTGTCCGGAGCAGGCGCGCCCAGGACCGCCTGGATATAGGTCCTTCCTTGGGCATCGGTCGACTCCACCAGCTGCGAGGCATGGTAGCGCCCGGTCGCCCGCACGATGACCTGATATCCGGTCTCGGCATTGCCCTGCATTTTCTCGATCCGGGCCACGACCCCGATCCGATAAAGCTGCGCGGGCGTCACCTGATCGGGGGCCGCCTCACCGGGAACTTGCGGCTTCTGGGTCAGAATCAGGATCTCGGCCCCCTCGCCCCGGGCGCGCGCTACTTCCAGAGCTGCGACACTTTTGGGACGCCCCACTCGGAGCGGCACACTCGCCTGCGGAAAAATCACCGTGTTCCGGATCGGGAGCACCGGAAAATCAGCAGCATGAATCTCAGTGGCAGAAAACGTGACATCGGTACTCATCGGTTTAGTCCTCCATGAACCCTAAACTTCAAGATGGAACCCGAACTGTCCGCGTCAAGGAAGCGGCCCGAGAAAAGTTTGTTTCCCGAAACCAATGGGAGACGCTAGTCTCGGGAGCACGCATGAGCTCAAGCCCCCGTTTCACTCCCGAGGAGATCGAATCCCTATTTGAAGCCGCCCGCGAGCAGTGCCTGCCGGCCGTCTGGACCCGCGGGATCACCCTGAGCCGAGTACAGGGCGCCGTTTTTGAAGAAGCTTTCAAGAACGGAGAGCTCCACCTGCGCGTGGTTCA
>Ga0172372_10005882_pt1 | contig 16912 bp, 11 predicted proteins | sample LakKiv5m_2_FD_114544 | JGI IMG/M metagenome (GOLD analysis project Ga0172372, IMG submission 114544) | Freshwater microbial communities from Kabuno Bay, South-Kivu, Congo - kab_092012_9.5m | ecosystem: Environmental > Aquatic > Freshwater > Lake | place: Democratic Republic of the Congo...
CAGCCCAATCTCTTGAGCTTCCCATTCCATAGTCCTCTCCAGCAAAGATAATAAGGGGTGTTTTGCTTTTATGATAGAGCTCAGAGGCATCATAAATTGGAAGGATCGAAGAAGATGGGATATATTTTGTAAATCCCCCCTCTTTTCCCTCTGCCATCTTATTTTTTATTCTGACATTTGCAAAAGTTCCTCTCATCATCACCTGATGATTCCCTCTTCTTGATCCATAGCTATTAAAATCTCCTTCCTCCACTCCAAGAGAGAGTAAATATCTTCCAGCTGGAGACTCTTTTTTAAAGTTCCCAGCAGGAGAGATGTGATCTGTTGTCACAGAGTCTCCAAGAATTGCAAGAGCTCTCATTCCTCTTAGTTCTGAGGGTTTTTTTGGCTCTAGGGAAAAATGCGTTAGATAAGGAGGGTTTTGAATATAGGTACTTCTTTCCTCCCACTTATAATTGATGCCCTTGGATGTCTCAATATGTTTCCAATTATCGGTGGCATCTTGAATATGGTATCTAGTTTTGAACATAGAGGGAGAAATCGATTCCTTGATAATTTTTTCGATCTCTTCTTCTTTTGGCCAAATATCTTTTAAGTAGACCCCTTTTCCATCAGAAGAAAAACCAAGAGGCTCTTTCTCAAAATCGATATTAACTCTCCCAGCAATGGCAAAGGCGACAACAAGAGGGGGAGACATTAAAAAGTTTGCCTTCACCGATCCATGGATGCGCGCTTCGAAATTTCTATTTCCACTTAAAACAGAAGAGGCAACAAGATGATGCTCTTTGATTGCAGCCTCTAACCTCTCATCTAAGGGGCCACTATTACCAATGCATGTGGTGCATCCATAAGCAACTAGTTGAAACCCAAGCTCATCTAAATATTTTTGAAGTCCACTTTTATAGAGATAATCTGTAACAACTCTCGATCCAGGAGCAAGAGATGTTTTTACAAGAGGACTGACCTTCAGTCCTTTTTGACACGCTTTTTTTGCAAGAAGACCTGCCCCAATCATTACAGCTGGGCTGCTTGTATTTGTACAGCTTGTAATCGCAGCTATCACAACAGAGCCATCAGAGATCACCGTCTCTGAAAAACCTCTATGTTCATATCCAGGATCAACCAGCGCCTCGCTGCTTGGTCGATTTGAGATCATCTCAGATTCGTTTCTGCTTCCATCTAATATCTCTTCTTTTTTTCCACCGCACTCATGCTCTTTTTCAAGAGAGAAGTTTCCATCAGAGTGAACATAGACTTTTTTTAAGGTGCTCTCTTTTGTCTTTCCATACCCTCCTTCCTCCACTCCTGTAACAAGAAGCTCATTGAACTTATTTTTAAGAGTTGAAAGAGTGATCTTATCTTGAGGTCTTTTCGGACCTGCTACTGAGGGCTCAACAGAGGATAAATTAAGGGTAAGAGTTTTTGTGTAGGTAATTTCCCCCTCTTTTGGAATACCAAACATTCCCTGAGCGATTAAATACTCTTTCACCATTTCTATGTGCTGCTGATTTCTTCCAGTAAGCTTTAAATAATCTAGAGTCTTGTCATCCACTGGAAAATACCCCATAGTCGCTCCATATTCTGGAGCCATGTTTGCAATCATCGCTCTTTCAGCAACTGATAGATGGGCTGTTCCCTCTCCAAAAAACTCAATAAATTTCCCAACAACGTTCTCTTTTCTTAAGATTTGAGTGATTGTAAGTGTTAAATCAGTGGCAGTGACTCCTGCCTTTAATTTTCCTTTTAAACAAAATCCAATGACCTGTGGAATTTCCAGCGATAGGGGTTGACCGAGCATCGCAGCTTCTCCTTCAATTCCTCCAACCCCCCATCCAACAATCCCAAGTCCATTGATCATCGTTGTATGGGAGTCTGTTCCAACTAACGTATCCAAAAATAAAAGATTTTCATCCGATCTCTCTTTACTTGAGACAACTTCTCCAAGATATTCAAGATTCACTTGGTGGCAAATCCCCATTCCAGGAGGAAAGACTTTAAATGTTTCAAAAGCCTGCTGCCCCCATTTCAAAAACGCGTATCTCTCATTATTTCTTTGAAATTCAAGTTTCAAATTAAAATCAAATGCATCATCTGTTGCAGCCCGATCGACCTGAACAGAGTGATCAATAATTAAATCCACTGGAACTAAAGGTTCCACAATTCTTGGATCACACCCAACGCTTTTTGCGGCATCTCTCATTGCTGCAAGATCCACAAGAAGTGGAACACCAGTAAAATCTTGAAGGAGGACTCTTGAAACAACAAATGGAGTATCTCCTTGAGGTTTTTCTTCACAAGACCACCTAGAGAGCTTGATAATATCGTCTTCTGTAATTTTTATTCCGTCACAGTTTCTAAGCAGCGATTCTAAAATCACTCTAATAGAGACTGGAAGTGAAGAAACCTTAGCCACCTTTTGCTCTTCAAGAGCAGCAAGAGAATAGTAATAATTTTTTCCTTTTAGCTGCTTGAGTGTATTAAAAGGATTAACAAGCTTAGACATACAATTACCTATAAAATCTTTTATTATGTTTTCTATAAACATAATAAGAAAAAAAAACCACTTGTTTGTTTTTTCAGGATAAGGGCTGCAAAACTAGGACCCTTTTTTGCATAGAATTTATTTTTTTAGATCCTATTTTTAATCGGGTTGCCTCTAATATGCATTTATTAAAAACATCAAATAACCATTGACGAAAATAGAATATTATATAAAAATTCTACTTTCTTTTTGGCGATCGTAGCTCAGTTGGTTAGAGCACTGGATTGTGGTTCCAGATGTCGCGGGTTCGAATCCCGTCGTTCGCCCTTTTTCTTATCCCTATCGCTGTTTTTCTAAACAATAATTATTCAAATATGATATTAACCAGGTAAAAGCCGAAGGTTTTTTACAAGGTGTGCTTGCTGTTAAAAAGAAGAAAATTATGTCTCAAAAAAAAGAACACTCTTATTTTCAAGAAAATTCTATTAAACATCCTGAACTTAAGGGGCTTTTAATTTTAAGTGCTACCCTAACTCTTTTGACTTCTCTTGTCACCTTTAGCCAAGGATATCCCTCAGAAAATCTAATAGGGCTTGTTGGATATTATGCTGCCTTTAGTGTACTTTGGGCATTTGGAATCGGGGCTTATTTAATTGCTGTTTTTTTTGGATGGATTGGGTGGAGACTTCTTTACTCTGATAAATTACCCTCCTTTGGGGTGAAAGCTTTTTATTACGCTCTTTTTACTTTATCCATTTGCACTCTTGTAACCGTCTTCTCTGATAAATATGGAATTGTAAATCCTCTTGTTCACACTCATATTTTCTCAGAAACAATTGTAATTAAATCTCCCTTTGTGCAAAAAATCACAAGAGACAATCTAGGGGGAGTTCCCCTGTATTACATCTATAAGGACATCCCCGTTTACAATCTAAAAAATCTTCTTAGCCCAACTGGAACGACTCTTACCTTTTCAGTCATCGCTTTTATTTCTTTCCTTCTTTTAACTGGAGTAAGTCTACTGCATGCTCTTAAAAAAACCCTTGATTCCTTCAATCAAATTAAGCTTTTTTTAAAGAGAGTTCTCAAAGGATTCCAACCTTTTTCTATCGCTCAAAATCAAGACTTTCTCTCTTATAGTAAGATCGAAGAAGCTCTTTCTAAGCCCAAAATCATCAAACAACCACTTTGGACTCCCTCGATTCCAGCACTCATCAAACAAGCTCCAAATGAGGTGGAAGAAGAGATAAAGGAGGATGAGGATTTTGTAGAGAAACAAGAAGAGTTTTTTGAGGAAGAAGAACTAGACCTCAGCCAGACGCCAAGCTCTTCTTCTTCAAAAAAAGAGCCTACGCCTAAAAAAACCTATAACCTCTCGATTGCTCCCACTCCCTCTTTAAAAAAACACCCTTCTTATAAGCTCCCATCCTCTTCTCTTTTAACAAACGCTAAAAAGATTGATAAGCCAACTCTTAAAAGAGATCTCAGAAAACAAGCTGAAATTCTAGAGGAAACGTTAGCTTCTTTCGGAATCGAGGCGAAGGTGGGAGAAATTAACTGCGGACCTACAATCACCTCGTTTGAAGTACACCCAGCAATCGGAGTCAAGGTTCAAAAAATCAAGGCGCTAGAAAATGATATTGCTCTTAATCTCCAAGCAAAATCGATTCGTATTATTGCTCCGATTCCAGGAAAAGCGGTAGTTGGAGTTGAGATTCCCTCTTTATACCCTCAAGAAGTTGGTTTTAAAGAGATGCTTCTTAGCTACCAAAAGCAAAGAAGAAAATTCACAATACCAGTTCTTCTTGGCAAGACTGTTTCAGGAGAAGATGTGGTGTGTGATTTAACAAAAATGCCCCATTGCATCATCGCTGGTGCTACTGGATCTGGTAAATCTGTTTGCATTAACACAATTGTAATGTCCATTTTGATGAATATCTCTCCAGATGACATTAAACTTCTTTTAATCGATCCAAAAAAAGTTGAGCTTAGCGCCTACTCTACCCTTCCTCATATGTTAGCTCCTGTGATCACAGAACCTCATGGAGCTTATGCAGCTCTTCAGTGGCTTGTCAAAGAGATGCAATCTCGCTATGAAATCTTAAAGCTTCTAGGCTTTAGAAACATCTCCTCATTTAATGAAAGAGTACCAGATAGGCAAGCAGAAGAGTCGATTGGAATCTCTGTTCCTGATAAAATGTTTTATATTGTTGCAATCATTGATGAATTTGCTGATTTAATCATGGCATCGAGCACTGACTTGGAAACGCCAATTGCAAGAATCGCTCAAATGGCAAGAGCTGTTGGAATTCACTTAATTTTAGCAACGCAAAGACCTTCTCGCGAGGTAATTACAGGTCTTATTAAAGCAAACTTTCCAACAAGAATTGCTTTTAAAGTCTCCTCAAGAATTAACAGCCAAATTATTTTAGATGAAAACGGGGCTGAAACCCTTCTTGGAAATGGAGACCTTCTTTTTATGCCTCCTGGTTCTTCTCAACTAATTCGGGCCCAAGGAGCTTATATTTGCGATCAAGACATCAATAAGATCATTGAATACAACTGCAAGCAAGCAAGCACAAATTATCTGATTAAATCTTTCGATGACATGCCAAAAGAGGAGTTTGAGTCTACAAAAGAAGATTTAGACTCAAAAGATTCCCTTTATGAAAAAGCGCTTGAAATTGTCTCCACCTCAAAAAACGCCTCTACAACATTTTTACAAAGAAAGCTAAAAATTGGATATGCTAGAGCTGCAAGTTTAATGGATGAACTAGAAGAAAATGGGGTGATTGGACCTCAAGATGGATCAAAACCAAGAAAAGTGCTGATTAACTCATTAGAAGACTTTAATAGATTTTAACCTGTGAAAAAAACGTGGATCATCTCTTTTTCTATTCTAATTGCTCTTTTAGGAGCGACTCTTATCTTTATTGCAGCAAGCTCAATTTATTTAAATTTTATAGCGGATGAAGCTCCTAGAGCTTTCTCTGAGGAGTTTGTGTCATTTCTGGTAGGGTTTTCGATGAAAAAATCAATCGTTGTATTTACTCTTGGGATTTTATCAACGTTATGTTCTGGGGTTTTACTTGCACTAGCTCTTGATCAGCCTAAAAATGGAGGTTAAGGGTTGCTATCCAGTGATCAAAAAGATTGCCAGAAAAGACTCCATTATTAAAGTTTTTTTCCTGATAATCCCAGCTTCTATTGGCTTTTTGCTGAAGAAAAAAATCATAAGAGATTTTTTTTGTAGATCCAATTTTTTGCGTATAGGTGCATCCGATTGCATATTTTATAGAAGCTGTTACTTTGGTTTTATAAAGAAGATCTCGATCTAAAGTGAGCGGATCTAGCTCTCCAAAATAGATCTTTTCATCCTCCCATTTCTCAAAGACTGCAACATAAGAGAGAACTTTTAGGTTTTTTGTGATATTAAAATGTCCTCTTAAATTTTCAGATGCCTCAAACCCTTCGGAAATTTCTGCCTCTCTTGCCATGTAATTTAGCTGAAGGAGGGGCCTCTCCCCTTTTGTTTGTTTTACTCCTTTATATTTGATGAAAAAATCAATCTTCATATCAAGGAGTCTTTTTTCCTCTGCATCTTTTAAAAGAGTTTGCTTCTTCTTTAATAGAAGAAGATGGTTTTTTTGAAGGCAAAGATTCACTTTGGGCCCTTTTGGATAAAGAGGATGATTTAGATATAAACGAGAAAGAACATATGCTTTGAATAAGGGGCTGTCCTCCTTTGCAAAAAGAGGATTTAAAAAAGGAGATAGAAAGAGGTAAGCTAGAGAAAAAACCAAAGTTAATTTATTTTTCATTTTCATAAAACAGCTACTAATTAAATTAACAACTCTTAATTTATATTAATAACACAAATCGGAAAAAAAAATTTGAACTTTCTTGAAATTCTGTTATAGATCAAAAAAAAACCCTATGACAAATATGTCGAAAAAAAAAATATTAATCGCAGACACCTCTTCTATTACCCTAAGAGAAATCTTCAAGTCTGATGAGGCAAAAAATTATGAGATTGAGACCGCATCCTCTGGACCTGAGTGCTTAGAAAAAGTGGAGTCCATGCGTCCAGATCTCATTTTTATTGAACTACTGCTTCCAAAAATACACGGCATTGAGCTTTTGAAAATTTTAAAAACAGATCCCTCTTATGCGAAGATTGGAGTGGTAATGACCTCCTCTCTTCGAATGCAGCAAAATTACAATGCAGCCGTTGAGTTTGGTGCATGCTATTTTCTTTGTAAGCCCTTTAGCAATCAAACTTTTTTTGCAGTGGCTAAAAAGTTCTTTGAGCAAACGCTCTCTCTTGATCCCCTCGAACCTTTTGAAAAAAAGTTCGATGTCCCTGTTTTTTTTGAAAGAGCGCATGGTACGATGAAAAACTATCTAAAATTTTGGGGGACTAGAGGCTCCTCTCCCGTATCTGGATCAAAATATTTACAATTTGGAGGGAATACCTGTTGTCTTGAAATCAATTATGAAGACTGCTTTTTGATCATCGATGCTGGATCTGGGATCCGAGAGCTCGGAGAGCATCTACATATTGGAGATAGAAAAAAAATTTCTATTTTACTTGGACACACTCACTGGGATCATATCATTGGCTTTCCCTTTTTCACTCCCGTTTACGATGAAGACTTTGAAGTAGAGATTTACTCTCCGATTGGATACCAAAAAGAAGCAGAAACTCTTTTCAATGATATGCTTGCCTATGGATACTTTCCAATTAGGCTCGATGAAATGAAGGCCTCTCTCTCTTTTAAGGAGCTAAGAGATCGAGCTGTTCTTGATTTTGGGCAAGTTAAAATCGAATGTCATTATGCCTCTCATCCAGGGCCAACTCTTTGCTTTAAAATTAGAACTCCAACAAAAACAATAGGTTATGTCTCTGACAATGAAATCTTCTGTGGATTTCATGGCACAATCGAGCAGATCGTAAGTAACCCCTTTTTGCTAAGTGAATACAAATCTTTGATTGATTTTTTAGATGAGTGCGATGTTGTAGTGCATGAAGCTCAATACTTCAACAAAGAGTATTCGTTAAAATGTGGGTGGGGACACTCCTCAATTACAAACGCAACAGCATTAATTAAGCTTTTGAAAAACTGCAAAGAGTGGATTGTCACACACCATGATCCAAGGCACTCCGATGAAGATCTGATTGAAAAAACGCAGGTCCAAGAAAAGCTTTTAGCTGAGGAAAATATTCATGTAAAGCTAAAGATGGCTTATGATGGACTTTGCTATCCTCTTTAAAAATAAAGAGGCTCACTAATATTTTCTTGATCTGCAATTGAGATGCTAACAGAGTCTAAATGGTCTTTTAGCGCCTCTGAGGCATACTTTAGAGCAAGCTCTTTACGATTACACTCCTCAGAGAGATGCGCTAAATAAATCTTTTTAAGCTCGCTATGATAGATCTCCTTTAAAAGCTCCGCGCAGCTTTCATTGGAGAGATGCCCTTGCCGACTTAATACTCTTTGTTTATACACCATTGGACGAGAGCTTGCATACACCATTGAGGGCTCATGGTTTGATTCAATATAAAGATAATCACATTCTTTTAAGTGAGCTTTAACTAGAGAAGTTGCAAATCCAATATCTGCGCAGATTCCAATTTTTTTTCCACTTAAGTGCGCTGTAAAAGCGACTGGATCTACTGTGTCATGTTGAATGCTAAATGGATGAAATGAAATATCACCAAATTCAAACATCTCACCAGTAGAAAAAATCTTAAATTTAAAACAGCACTTATGAACATCGTAGATGGCTCTTGCAGTTTCGCTATTTGCTAAAATAGGAATATTGAGCTGCCTTGCAATCACATCAAGTCCTTTAATATGATCGCTATGCTCATGAGTGACTAAAATAGCGTCGATTTGTTTAATATCCACTTGGAGCTGAGATAGCCTTTGCTCAATTTGTTTTAAAGAAAGACCCGCATCAATTAAAACCTTAGTAGATTGCGTTCCAAGTAAAAGAGAATTACCTTTAGAACCAGAAGCAAGAGGACAAAACAAACTCATAAACTACATTTTTTTATTTGCAAAATGTATAATAATTTAAGAAATAAATGAAGCAATAAAATAAAAAAACCAAGCTTCTAGATAGATTTAAACATGAACTCCTCTCTTTTAAAAATCAAACGAAGCATAAAAATATTAAAAATTTGAAATAATAAAATTAAAAAATATTTGACTAAATAATTATTATTTCCCTATATCAAAATTTTAAGTTAATTTACATCCTAGTATTAGGAGAGTAGTTATGATTCATTCCACAAAAGATCTTTTTGAAGAAATTGATGAAACTATCAATATGCTGATCGAAAATGCTAAAGTCCTAGAGGACATTAGCGGCGCAGATTTTTACAAAGAAGAAATCATCGCTCTTGAAAAAACGCAAGAGAGTCTTCTTGCCCATTTAATTCATATGGATGAAATCCTAAAGAAAAAAGATAAAAGCCTCTACCAAGAGCCTCTTTCAAGAGCTCACTTAGAAGAAAAGCTTGGTAAATCAGGCTATTTAAATAAAGTCTTTGTAAAAAAAGAGACCCTAAAAAACTCTCTTGAAGGAAGAACGCTCTCATCCTCTTGTGATTTTTCAAAACCAAGAATTCACAAAAGAAAGGCCTCTTTGAAAAAAGAAGGGTGCTAAAGTCTTACTCCTTATAGAATCACCGGCAGAATTTTTTCTGCTGGTGTTCTTAAAATCGATAAAGAGCAATCAGCTCAGCTTCAATTTCTTTTTTCTGAAGAAGAATTTGATCTTCTAATACTTTGCTATAAGGGACACTTGATTCAAAGCTTCCAATTCTCTTAATTGGAGCATCCAAAAAGCTAAAGGCCTTTTCGGCAATCATTGCAGCAACTTCAGCGCCAAAGCCACAAGATTTTGGAGCTTCGTGTGCAATTAAAACTTTTGATGTTTTTTTCACAGAGTCTAAAATGAGCTGAGCATCTAAAGGAACAATTGATCTTAAATCAATCACTTCCACATCCATTCCCATTTCAGAAAAGAGCTTTTCTGCAATCTCATATCCCATCACAGTTGTCATTCCCCATGTGATTAAAGTAAGATCTGATCCCGCGCGAACAACTTTTGCTTTTCCAATTACATCAAAGCTTGCTTCATCAGGCTCTTCTCTTGCTGAAAAAGCTCTTTGGCGATAGAGCCCTTTATGCTCTAAAAATATCACTGGATTTGGATCTTGAATTGCAGCCTTTAAAAGAAGTTTAGCATCTAAAGCGTTACTTGGAATCACAATTTTTAGACCTGGGCAATGAGCTAAAAACCCTTCAATACTTTGAGAGTGATAAGGTCCACCTTGAATGTAGCCTCCAGTTGGCATCCGAATCACAACGGGACAATTCCACTCCCCAGCTGATCTATAATGTATGCTTGCAAGCTCATTAAAGAGCTGATTGATTCCAGTCCACAAATAATCTGCAAATTGAATTTCAACAACAGGTTTATGAAATCCATCAAAGCTCATTCCAATTGCAGATCCAATAATTGTAGATTCAGCAAGAGGAGAATTAAAACATCTTTTTTCTCCAAAAAGATCAGTTAAAGATCGAGTTACTCCAAAGACTCCTCCTTTTCCAAAGGCAACATCTTGTCCATACACAATAATCGAGGGATCTTTTGTCATCTCTTCTTTAAGAGCTAGATTTAGTGCATCCACCATCACAATACTCTCCCCTTTTTTCAAATGAATTGAAGGGACCCTATCTTCGATTTTTTTAAAGACATGCTCTTTTGCCTCTTCTTTTTTGGGAAAAGCAAGCAATTCTGCAGCATCAGATGCCCCATCTATTTTTTTCTTCATTGAGAGCTTCACTAAATCAATTTCAGCTCGTTTAAAATAGCCATGCTCTACTAAGAATTTTTCATAAAGAGAAAGAGGATCTCTTTCTTTTTCACTTTCACTCAGCGCCTGATCTTTATATTTTTTAGGATCATCACTACTACTATGAGGACCAAGCCTTGGCACTTTTGCAACAATTAACGAAGGTCCAAGCCCCTTTCTTCCTTTTTCAATGGCTTGATTTGCAGCCTCTTTTAAAGCTAAAACATCACATCCATCCACATCAAAGACATCAAGACCTTCATAGCCTCTTGCAATTTTGACAATTGTTCCACCAGCTGTTTGATCTTTCACTGGAACAGAGATGGCAAATCCATTATCTTGGATCACAAAAATCACAGAGAGTTTATGTAAACACGCAAAATTAAGCGCTTCATGAAAATCCCCCTGTGAGGTCGCCCCATCTCCACCAGAAACGTAAACAACTTCTTCTTTATTTTGAAGAGCAAGACCTTTTGCAAGACCACACGCTTGCAAAAACTGGGAGCCAACAACACTTGATTGAGCTGGAATACGAAGCTTCTTATGAGAAAAATGCTCTGGCATCATTCTTCCACAGGAGTGATGAGAGGTGCGCCTTCCCATAAAAACACCAAAAAGCTCTATAGGACAAACTCCAAATCCTAGCGCAAAACTTTTATCCCGGTAGTAAGGAAAGGCCCAATCTTTTTTAGGAGTAAGACAAAGAGCTAAAAGAGCCCCCACAAGCTCATGGCCAAGGCCATTCATATGGAAGGTTCCCCCTTTATTTTGCTTTACAAGTAGATGCATTTTTTCATCCATGTATCGACTTGCATAAAGAGTTTCTAAAAGAAGTAAAGAAAAATCTTGATCAATCAGACTTTTTTTTTCTTTGATTATACCTAAAGAATCGATTCCAGAAAGCACACACATCGCTCAGCAGCTCCTTTTAACTCTTTGTCTAGAAAATTATTACTACTAATCCTTTTTAGGTTTAGATTTGATTGGGGTCACTTGTTTAATGCCCGCTTTTCTCTTCTTCTCCATCAGCTCTTGAATATCGGAATCTTTGAGGGCTTTTCCTTTTTTCTTAGGAAGGGCCCCTTTAGCGATTTCAGAGACCTTAGATTCTTCTTCTTGCTCAGATAGCTCCAATCCTTTACTTACTGCTTTTAAAAGTCCTTCTTCTCTTTCAACGGCTGAATCATCCACACCTCTTAATTTAGAAGAAAGTTGCTGAAGAGACTCCAGCCTTTGAGATAACGCTTCAAGTTTAGTATCAATTTTTGCTCTAGAGCTTCCTCTAAGGCTTGCAATAAGCTGCGCTTCTGTATCAAATTTAGCGGAGAATGTAACGGTACTTCCTGTAAAGTCTGCAAGATATAAAAAGGGTCTTGCTGCAGCTGGAACTTTTGTATAGATATCTGCTGTAAGTTGCGGCTCAACTTCCACTTTTTGCGCTTGTTTTGGAGGTCTTCCTCTTTTTGGGCGAGGATTTAATGCTTCGCTTGAGTAATATGTTTTAGATTTAGCTATAACAGCTTCTCTTGCAGCTGCAACTTCCTTAGAAACTTTTGGCTCAAACATATTTTCTTTAAGTTTCTCAACAAGCTTTTTAGCAAGTTCTAGATCTTCTTCAAAAACAAATTTAACCTGTTGGTTTCTTAGCCATTCAATGATTCTAATTCTAGATCTTTCATGGTAGTATTGCTGCCATTTTTCAAGCTCTGTAAGATGATCATAAATAAATTCTAAGAAGTTTTCCCTAGCTTCTTTCGATTGGATGATATCTAAAAGTTTTTCTTTTGTATCAATATCATACACTTTTTCATTTACGAACCCTTCCATGAATTTTTTGGTCTCAAAAAATGTCATTTTTGGAAGTAGACAAAAACGATCTTTTCCTTCTCTTAGTTCCTGTTCTAAAGCTGCTAAATCTTCTTGAGGTTTATCCAAATCAACATAAAGAATAAATCCTTCGATTTTATCTAAATAGAAATCTCTTTCGTCATCTGATTTAGCAAAAGCATCCATCAAACGATGAAACTGTAAAATTAAAGGGTTTTGAGGGTGTGGATATGCTTTCGTCATTATTTTTTTAACCTATTTTTTTAATCATTTGTATTTGATTTAGAATCTATTTTTTTTGTTTGATTTTAACAAAACTGACTCATAAACCCCTAATAGAAAAAAAACAATCTCTTTTATTTACAGTGTTTATCATTTTACTGCGAGGGTAAAACTAGCTAATTCTACACTTTTTTAGAAAAAGTTTCAAAAACCGAGCTGCGAATGGCAACCGTATCATCCTCATTTTGTTTTTCTAAAGGGAGTTTCTCAAAAACATCTAAAAGAGCTTGTAAATCACTTTTTGAGAGGATCTCAAAGTAGGGATGCTGAGCTAGAAAAAAATAAGGATTCGCTACACTCTCTTTGCAGCAAGTCAATAAAGCCTTTTTAAACCCTGAAAAAGTGAATAAAGAATTTGTCGAAGAGTCCATCATATATCTGAAAACCTCTATATTCCTTGAAGATATAGCTTTTGATAAAATAGCACCGTATGTCTTACATTTCACTCTTTGAGAGCGTAAAAGAGCCTCAGCGCTCGTTTGATGCCCCGATTGGAAAAGATTTGAGATTGAATCGTAAAGAGCGTCGACCCCCACAGCTTTAATTTTATTTGAGTTTAAAAAAAGATAAAACGAATTTGTAGATCCCTCTGAAGTTGGAGAGGCTCCCCCTGTCCAGACTGTTGAAAGAGAAAAAGCACGGGCGAACGCAAAATCTCGAATTTCTGCAACCCTTGGATGCTCAAGAATCTCCTTTACAACAGTTGAGTGCTTGTTGAGCGAGGAAAAAATAAGACCTTTTTCTAAAAAATAAGCACGGAAAGTATGCCCTGATGGATTGGATAGCAAAAGGCTAGCAACTCTTTGATGACCCAAGGAAGCGGCGTTATAAAAGGCGTTTCCAATACAAGGACTCTCGATTTGAGCTCCAGTGTCAGCGATAAGCAAAGACTCAAGGATCTCCTTTTCATTGAGTGATGATAAATAAAGCGTCAAATTGGAAATTTGATCTGGTCTTTTCCAAAGATCTTTTCCTGGCCATTTAAGAGTTGCAAAATTTTCTGAAACAATTCTTGTGACAGTCCTATCTAAGAGAGCCAAATCAAGAAAGGTAAGAGACTCCAAGGGTTTTTTATATAGATCCTGAGGGATCGAGGAATCTATAGATAAATTACTTCTTATGCAAAGCTTCATAGTGTTCTTTTTAGAAAGAACTTCTCTTTTAGAATCATTTAGAGCTCTATGGGCCTGCCTGCAACTCAATTTAAACGCTAGATAATCTCGATTAGATAAATATTCACTCACCTGCAAAATCAATTCGTTTGGAAGAGGAAATGGCCTGACATCTAATGACATAAGATCTCCTGCAAATTGTAGTTTTAAAAAAAAGAATTGAATCACAATCCAATATTTAAATCTTCAAAAAAAGGTTCTAGAAAGAATTTGAAGAAATAGACTCATTCCTGCAATGATATTTAACAAAGATTTATATGGAGAGAAAACATGCTAGATATCAAACAACTTCGAGAGCACCCACAAGAATTAGAAAAAAAACTTCAGAAAAAAGACCCATCCATCTCTTTAAAAGAAATTTTGGAGCTAGATGAAACTATACGAAAACTAAAAACAGAAGTTGAGAGTCTAAAAGCAGAGAGAAACAAAGGCTCAAAACTCATTGGGGAATATAAAGCTCAAAAGAAAGAGACCTCCTCTTTAATGCAAGAGATCGGAGCGCTTGGGGATAAAATTGCTCTTTTAGATCACAAGCTTGCCGAATCTGAAGAGCAAATCAAACACCTTTTAGATGTTCTGCCAAATATTCCTGATGATAACATCAAAGTTGCAATGGATCCAAAAGAGAATGTTTGCATCAAAACCTTTGGGGAAAAGCCCTCTTTTTCCTTCAAGCCAAAAAACCACGTAGAGCTCAATGAAAAACTTCACCTTTTTGACTTTGCTAAAGGAGCTAAAATCTCTGGGTCCGGGTGGCCGATTTATAAAAACATGGGAGCGAGAATTGAGTGGGCTCTTTTAAATTACATGATTGAAACTCATTTAAAAAATGGGTTTGAGCAGTGGATGGTTCCTCTTCTTGTAAGACCTGAAATGATGTATGGATCTGGGCAACTTCCAAAATTTGAAAAACAGCTCTTTAAAATCAAAGATGAAGATCATCACCTTTATTTGATCCCAACCTCTGAAGTAGCAATTAACGCTCTTTATTTTAACGAAATTCTAAGCGATGAAGAGCTCCCTAAAAAATATGTTTGCTATACCCCATGCTTTAGGCGAGAAGCAGGAGCTGCAGGATCTCAAGAGAGAGGCCTCATCAGAGTTCATCAGTTCAACAAAGTGGAGATGTTTTGCTTCACTCATCCAGAAGAGAGCGAAAAAATCTTTGAAAGGATGCTCGCTTCTGCTGAAGAGATTCTTCAAGGGTTAAACATCCACTACAGAAACATGCTTCTTGTGACAGGAGATATGTCATTTGGTGCTGCAAAAACTCTCGATATCGAAGTTTACCTTCCAGGCCAGGAGCGATACTATGAAGTTTCTTCAGTGTCTAACTGCAAAGACTTTCAAGCAAGACGATCAAAAATTCGATACCGAAAAGAAAATGGGGATTTAGAGTTTGTTCATACTCTGAATGGATCAGGACTTGCAACATCAAGATTGATGGTTGCTCTTATAGAAAACAACCAGCAAGAAGATGGCTCGATTTTACTACCTAAAGTTTTACAAAAATATCTTGGAGGCGTTACAGTCCTAAAATAGGAAAAACTTTAACTCCTAAGGTCTTATATGGCAGAGATACTAAGCGATTTTTTGGAGTTTTTAAAAAACTCCCCTACCAGCTGGCATGCAGCCGCTGAAATTTCAAATCGTTTGATCCAGCATGATTATACTCAAATCGAGGAGGATCAAAGGTGGAATCTAACAGATCGAGGGAAATATTTTGTTCAAAGGGGTGGGGCTCTAATCGCTTTTTCTTTACCAGAAAAAACTCCTAAAAGAGCTGTTATTGCGGCCTCCCACACAGACAGTCCCTCACTTAAAATTAAGCCTCATGCTGAGTTTCGCTCTCATAATATGAATTTATTTCGGGTCGATGCCTACGGAGGCCCTCTTCTTAGCACGTGGTTTGATCGTGATCTTGCAATTGCAGGTCAAATTTATGTCGATGATGGAAAGCAGCTTTCAAGGCATCTAATTTTTGCAGATGATCACCAAATAACAATCCCCTCTCTTGCTATTCACTTAGCAGAAAAAAAAGAGGGTGTGCCAAAGCAGTATCTTGATAAGCAAGAGCATCTTTGCCCGCTTGCTGGCATTTCTGAAAAAGAGAAAAACTCTCTGGAGAAGATCTTAAAGTCTCACGTAAAATATCAAGAGCTTCTAGCTTCTGATCTTTACTTAGTTCCAACTCAGCCACCAGCTTTTTTAGGAGCAGAAGAAGATCTTATTGCAGCCTATCGCTTAGATAATCTCTCTTCAGCTCACGCAAGCTTGACTGCACTTTTGCATGCAAAGGATCCCAAAAATGAGACGATTCAAGTTGCAATTTTTTGGAATCACGAAGAAATCGGATCAGACACTAGAGAGGGGGCTTGCTCTCCGTTTTTAGATGAGACTTTAAAAAGAATTTCTCTTAGTTTTTCATTAGATGAAGAAGATTTCATTCGTTTAAAAACAAGCTCAATTTGTTTATCGATTGATGTTTCTCATTGCTATCATCCAAGTTACCCAAAACGCTATGACACTCAAGATCACCCTTTATTTGGACATGGAATGATTCTAAAACATAGCTCAAATTTACGTTATGCAACTACCGCTCACTCAGCAGCAGCCGTCGCCTACCTTTGTAAAAAGCATAAAATCGCTTATCAAGACTCTGCTGGCCACTCTGAAATTAGAGGGGGAACAACAGTAGGTCCAATTACTGCATCCACAATGGGAATTACAACTGTCGATCTTGGAGTGCCCCTTCTTGCAATGCACTCAACAAGAGAGCTTGTTGCAGCAAAGGACCATTTAGGACTGTGTCAATTTATTAAACTTGCATTTGAAGAGCTAACTCTATGAAGAACTCTCATTTTGATGGAAAGCATGTGCTCGAGCATCTAAAGCAGGCTAGAACCAGAGGGCAAACAGCTTCTGAATCTATTCATGGCGCTGAACCCTCAGGACATCTAATCGCTGGAATCGACTCTGCAAGAGAAACATCCCTTTATCTCTTTTCTTTATTTATTCTCACAACAGCACTTGGCGTCAGCCTCCAGAAGTTTTTTGTTATCTCTTTTCTTTTCTCTATTTTTTTACTCATTTGGAAAACAATAAGAAGCGCTTTATTTGGATGGGCAAGACTTGAACGGGTCCATCGATTGATCGCTCAAGAAAAACATGAGATTGAGCATCATAGAGCGGAAGAGAAAGCTGAACTTTTAGAGCTTTATAAAGCAAAAGGGTTTAAAGACAATCAGCTGCAAGAGGTGGTCGAGGTATTAATGGCAG
>Ga0172372_10005883_pt1 | contig 16908 bp, 13 predicted proteins | sample LakKiv5m_2_FD_114544 | JGI IMG/M metagenome (GOLD analysis project Ga0172372, IMG submission 114544) | Freshwater microbial communities from Kabuno Bay, South-Kivu, Congo - kab_092012_9.5m | ecosystem: Environmental > Aquatic > Freshwater > Lake | place: Democratic Republic of the Congo...
ACTTAAAGAAATAAAACAGAAAAAATTTTATTTGTCAATTGACAAATAAAATGAGTATCCCCATCATCCCGTATCCCATCAACCGAGACATTGCCTATGTTAAGGTTCATCTGGATAATTTCCGGCTATTAGCCACAGAGGGGTCTGCCAGTGTCTATGAATACACGGCTGGTGATCAACTAATTAATGTATCCCGTGTTCCAATTCCAGCTGAGATTGGCAAGACGATTATTGCCCGTTGTTGCCAATGATAAAATGACTGACGAAAAAAAACACGAAATCATCCAGCGTATCTACTATGAAACCTATAATCAAACACCATTATAAAATGTGTAGATGTGGTGATTGACACTGGAATAGATTTTCTCAAAAATCCGCTCCAACAACCTTTTCATGGATTGTTCGTGCCGTTGGAGTGTGCTGAAATGTTTTTCCCTCCGTTCGGGTGTCAGAAAATTATCCAATTGGAACACGTTGTGGTGGATGTAGCACGATGAAACAAATCGGCAATTACCGTTCAGGATGTTCAGGTACAAGTAAATCATAAATCTTAAATGAAATGTCTTCCATGAAATAGATCTTAAATGTTTGATCTTGTCGAGATGGCTTGTTGATTGATCCTGCTGGACTTTTTTATACTGATTGAGGTAATCTTTGTATTTTATCTTGAAGGCATGTTCGATTTCGTGTGTATAATGGTTCAAAAGGTGATCATCGGAAATATATGAAGAACAAGACATCATTGTATAATATAAAAATAATATTATTTTTGTTTAAGAAGAAAAATATTTATAAGAAAAATAATATTATTTAGAATGTTTGATTATGTATTTTTTGTTTATATTGTTTATTTTCTTGTTGAGGCATACTACCAGTTTAATTCTCATAAATTGTGGAAGTCATCCTTTTATCGTGATAAGCTATTGTATTTTGACAGCCCTTCCAATGTGAGCCATTATACAGATTACGGCTATAAAATTGCTCCACACAAAAGGATTGTGATTGTTGGTTTGTGCCGAGATGCCGACAAGTACATTGGGAAGAACCTACAAATTTTCAGCAAGATTGGCTCTTATTTCAAGGATTACCGGATTATTGTCTATGAGAATGACAGCAAGGACAATACAAGAACAATACTTGACGAGTATGCCAGAAATGACAAGCGTGTTGTTGTTCTGGGGGAAGATTGTAATATGAAAAATGTGCACAAACTGGGGACTTTTCATAATGATCGTTTTGAAAAAATGGTTGAATTCAGGAATCATTGCCTGGCGTACGTCCGCAACCATTTCTCAGATTACGATTACATGATGGTTGTCGATTGGGACATGAATGGTTCTACCGATATGAATGGCATTATGAACAGCATTGGAAGGGACTATGATGAAAAAACAGAATGGGATGCGATAGGAACCTCTGGTAATGTCTGTGTCTATGGGACATTTGGGTTGCTCCTCCTCAATTACGACACACTGGCCCTCCGTTTCCACAATATCCAGTACGACCAAAACCACGTAAAATCGGTGTTCTTCAATCATATCTACCAGGAATACCATAAATTCTTATACCCTGATCTGGAACCCGTCCATTCCACCTTCCACGGGATCGTCATTTATAAAATGAAAGCGATCCCAGGAGATGCCTGGTACAGCACAGAATTTGGGTGCGAACACATTGGGTTTCACGACAAGATAAAAAAAATGTACATTAATCGTAATTGGACAAGTTATTTTGGCACCCAGGGCCCAAACTGGCTTTCTTTCGTAGGGAAATCCATCTTGAAAATGTTTGTGTAAAGAAATAGAATTTTTCTATTTCTTTAAATAATTTTTTTTTGATTATTACTTGTTGGGGAAAAGATTGGTCCGGATGCCCATCGCATTCAGTTCCTGGAACAATAATTTTGCCGCATAAGGAATTGGGACCGTCTTGATGTCCGATTGATCACACACCGAACAGTAGGTGGGGGAAGAAGGCATAGAGCCACACTGGGCACACACAGGGATCTTGTAGGGATCGGACAAGTCATAAAGGCGCTCTAGGAGGAAGCGCGAACAACCCTGAGAAATGAGGCAATTGTGGGCCACCACACCATTCGCCAAGAAATTATGTGTTTTTTCCACCTGGATGTCATAAACAGGGTGTTTGCCAATGGGGCGGATGTCAACCACCTTCAAGGTCATTGTGGGGAGTTCATGGGTGATAGTGAAATCATTGTCGAACCAATGGAGCGCACCGATCTGTTCGAAAAATTGTTCGACAGTGGGGAAATCTTTGGACGCAAATTTGCCAAATTCTGTTCCCTTGATTAGGTGGTCCGTGATGTCATGGACGGAGGGGACTGCGTACGGATGGACGATGGGTTCTTTTTCCTGGAGTTCGTTGGCGGCTTTCTCGATGGCTTTCTTCGTCTGGATCTTGGCATTGGGGTTCTCCTTTTTGATTTTCTGGAAATCGGTCAATTCATTCACACGATCCACCATCCAGTTGTGCTGACGGACCACAGTCTCACGCAGACGGCGGTATGCCACACCCGCCTCCAACCGCTGGGTCTTTTGCGCACAATAACGGAATCCAATCTTTTCATAAAAAGGGATTAATTCGGACAACTCAATATGTAAGGTCATCGCATAACTGCGATATTCTTGTGCTCGGTCCGTCTTGTTCTTGGAATCGGAAATCTCTTTCGGCTCACGGATGGAGATCTTGTCCTCACGGATGCCACACTTGCCCAGCAGAAACCGGACATCCTCCATCATTTTGCGGAGAGAAGGGATATGGTTGAATTTCTTGGTGCGAGAATAAGAAATAGAAGTAAGAATGTCCCGCTTGCCACGATGCAAGCCAAGCCCGCAAGTATGACCATCACCACCAAACATCCCTGCTAAAAATTCGCGCACAATAGGGCGAGGAGCATCCATAATGAAATCGGGTATGCCAGTGCCTTCTTTATATACTTTATTGCCTCTTATAAGTCCGTTTGTTTTTTTTACCAAATCCATAAAATTCTGTGGTAAATGCACGGTATAACTGTTAGAATATGAATTTTTGAAAGATGTCTGTGTAATATCAGGTGAAAATAATCGCAAATCATCCAACACCCTTTCCACATCATACATGGATTCGGTATAGACATCACCTCTAAAATCTTTACCCGTGTAGTGTCCATCTGTAATGAATAAACCAATAATACGAGAAAATGCCATTGTTTTATACAACTCACCAGAAGTTGTGGTTTTCAAGATAACATCACCAAGATCAAGTTGCCACCCATCACATTCTTCAATTTCTTTTTTCATAGAAATCACAGGGTAGTTCACACCAACAATCACACGTTTTTCCATAGTGTCTTGAGCCTTCATCCAAATTTTGTCAGAAAGCATGATCAAATGATCGGGAGTGCAGTCAAGAACTCGCCCATCCTCCATTGTAAGACGCACACATTCACGTTTCCCTTTGTCCAGCCAATAACTCTGATGAGAAGTATTGACCCCAGATCCATTCCAACTTTGAATTTCATTCATCTTTTTTTATTTTATTTGAAATGGAAAAATATTTTTCATTTTTATTACATCTTTCTTGACAATTTACATATCGCTTATATAAACCGATAAACCACATTTAAGCGAAACGGGAGTGTTTCCACTACAGCAATCTCGTTCCATTTCGCCAACCCTTAGACCACCGAGGTTGGAGCGACCCTCGAGGGGTTGGCGGGTCAATTGGGATACTTTACCGTGGTTACGGGCGTGGATCTTGGCACTGACGAGGTGCTTGAGGCGATGATAATAACTTGGCCCAATAAAGATCTCGGCTTCCAAACGCTGTCCGGTCATCCCATTGATCATGAACTCATTGCCATTCCTCTCGTAGCCACATCCTTTCAATTCTGATTTAAGGGTCTCTACAATATCCACACTTTCTTTAGAGAAGGTTGTGGCATAACGGAAATGCCCCTTGATGGCCGCTGATTTTGCCCCAATTGATTCCATCAACTGGTTAATGGTCATGCGACTCGGGATGCAGTTTTTCACAACCAGGCCTTCTGCGACAAAATTATGGTATTTTTCGACACCAATACAAAAAGTTTCTTCTGGATGAGGCGTCAAGAATTTTTTTGTGATATGGCACGTCCAAAAGGGTAAAGTGTTCAGATTGTCCTTGTGCCACCACCCGGAGCATTGTGACTGTTCCAGGAAACTTTCCCACGATGGAAAGAACCCCTGGGGGTGTCGTAAATAATACGAGAGAACTGTAAGGCGCATGGATTTCAACGGGTAATACCGAATCCCTACCTGCTCTTGAAAAGAAATAATGTCGTGGATCTTTAGGTAAATATAATCCCCCTTCTCCAGGATGGAGGAACGCACATCCCAATTCAGCAACAGGAGAGAGCTTATTTTTGATAAAACCGAAATGTCCATCAAGTCCTTCTTCCATTCGGCATACAACAGGTGTTCTTTGTCTATCTCCAGAGCAATCGACAAGAATGCGGAGATGTATTCCCGACAGAGGCATTTGGGGAAATCCGCAAGCTGATTGATTGTCATAATTTTTTTGATAAAATGTATAGTGAATTTGAGGGGCATTCGATCCATATCATTCCATATAGTGTTGGCATCCTGGCATACCACCACTGGGGATGTCTCGACAGAATGGTAGAACCCCATCAAACGAAAAAGGGACTGGGAGCGTGTGCGCTGGCGCATGTCCTTCAGCCCAAAAACATGATTGTCAATCTTCATGGTCCATATAAAATCCGTAATGGACTCGTAATCTTCCGGACACTCGGGCCCACAAACGAGGAAATCGGTTTCTTCGATGTATTGGGCCTCTTTCCAGTAAAATTTATCACATGAAACATCAAGCAGTAGGAATTTGTGATCTGGTGTGCACCGGATGTTTTTTCCATCCGTTTTTGTAAGGCACACTATATCGGTGTATGCCTTGAATTCTCCACCCATGCTTTTCCCAAATGCCAAACCACGAGAAGACGTGTCAAAACTCCACACATAATAATCATCATCATTGAGGATGGTGTCCATCCTTCTCGACAACCCGTCCGAACAATGGACCCTCGTATCCCGTGTAAAACATAAAGGGTTGATGATAATATCGGGCACAATCCCATCCAATGTGTAGGGCATGTCTTCACGGTTTAGGGTCATACCAATGGTCCCTTTCTGGGCACAATTCGAGCATAATTTATCACCAATTTCAGGTATCTTTAGGCATCTGATTTTGATCTTGATCATCTTGTACCCATCGGGGGTTGTGGTGATGAAGACCTTATCGACATACCCTTCCTCCCCATTCTTGATAATCACAGATGTATCAAATTTGTCCTCTTTTCCAATCTTGACCTGGCGTGTGGATATTTTCGAGACAATGACATCCCCACTCCCAACAAAGGTGCCGGGCCTCACGATGCCATTCTTGTCCAGTTTTGTATAATTAAAACTGCGGATGCGAATGTCAGCAGAAGGCATTTCAATTGTTTCAATATGCGTGGATGTTTTCTTTTTTTCTTCCACAACAATTGTTCTGTAAGAAAAAGAACGGAAAAGCCCTTTATCCACCGAACTCTTGTTCAGGATGATGGAGTCCTCCTGATTCCACCCCCCATAACAAGCAATCGCCACTATGACATTGTTGCCACAAGGAAGATTGTCCATTTTCATCCACTCCTCCACGTGGCTCCTGACCAGTGGTTTCTCGGGGTAAGATAATAAATGGGACACTGTATCACTCCTGATCTCATTTGTCGCAGAATAGACACCGATGGACTGCTTGACCATGCTGGCGTGGTAACAGATTCGGGGTGATTGTGTGTGATCGGCAAATGGCATCATGCTCGCACAAATACCCAGCATCAGGCATGGATGGATCTCACAATAATCCGTGTCGAGCTGGATTTCATTTGGGTACATGGCAATGAATTTATTTTCAATCTCATGGACGTCCACCCATTTTATTTTGCCCTGTCTCACCAATTGGTCCCATGAGAACGCGCATAAATCGTCAATCGAAGGCATATTCTGGGCATCAAAAAGAGGGCGAATCATCCTTCCCTCGTCGCAAAAAATCTTCAGTTCATTCCCATCAAAGACAAACGATGTGTATTCGGGGATGGCGTGCTGTTGGTATTTTAATGAATGCAACGATGATAAAACATTGTCAAGGTCTTTTACGATCCCAATCCAATTCCCATTCAAGAACACCTTGATCCATTGTTCATATTCCATAAATCTGTAAAAATCGGTCTCGATGCCCTGGATATTCTCAAGGACCATCCTTATATACAGAGGGTCGTGTCCAAGCGACACCTCGGCAATCAACGAGAAATTCTTGACAATCCCCGCAGAACACCCTTCAGGGGTTTCAGACGAACACACAAAACCAATCTGGGTGGGGTGGACCTGGCGGATCTTGGTGTTCTTTCCTTCCTTTCCAATTGGAATGACAATCCGCCTCAAATGGGACAAGGTAGAATTATAGGACAACCGGCTCAAGACCTGTGACACACCCGTCCTGATGTAATTGGATTTTGGGATGCCCCAGTTCCCAGTAGAAAAACAATGCCTCAACCCCATTGTAATGACATTGATTTTGGAGATAATGGTGATGATATCGGAACGCTTCATCAACTGGGGGGTGATGGTGCGTATGAACCTTTTCCATAGAGTCCGGAATAGATCCCCCACCAGAATCCCACTCACCTCAATCCTCTTATTGGAGAGGTGATCCCTGTCATCAAGGGGTCGTTTCCCAATAAAAGTCAGCAAGAGTTTCGAGCACATGTGCCCCAGATAAAATGTCTTTTGTTTTTCATAATTGGATATCCCCAGGTGTGGGAAAACCTCATTGATCAGGATCTGCTTGACATAGGCATACCGGCGCTCTTTTGAAACAACATGGGTTGCGTACTGGGCGATGTGCTGTATGGCATTCTCCTCATTCTGGATGATCACAGCATCCTTCACAATACCCTCAATAAAAAGATCCAGTTCGGGGCTCGAGATCTCAAGGTTTTTCCGTAAAATAAATTCAATCTCTTCCGGGGAACAACCATAGGCCATAAAAATAAACCCAAGAGGCACATCCTGGCTGATGAATGGAACAGAAACAACCACCCGCATCATGGAGACACAAATCTTCATCTGGATCAGGATCGAATGACCGGTTTCATCCGACATGCTCCGGATCTCACTGACCATTAGGTGTTTTTGATCATTTGTCCTCTTTTCAAAAACATAAACATTATTGTAATTGATCCTCTCTTGAGCCACAAGCACCCTTTCTTTTCCTTTAATCACAAAATACCCCCCTGGGTCATTCTCACACTGGCCACGCTCGATCTGCTGGTCCCTTGACATTAATGATAAATTGCATTTTGTGCACCCCACCATCATAGGGATACGGGCAATTGGGATTTTTGTGTATTTTTTTTCTTCAATAATGGTCTCCTCTTCATTCTCATCCAGTATAAAATGTTTAGTGGAAATATTAATGGAAAAAACACTGGAGTAGGTGAGGTCCCTGATCAGTGCTTCACTTGGCAGGATATACTGGATCACCCTCTTCTCATCGATAATATAGGGGCGATCGATAAAGACCTGCCCAAACTCGATCCTTATGTGCTCATTCTTTTTCAAGGCCACCTGGATAACTGGTTCTTCTTCAATGATTTTTGGGAGGCGGTGTGTCAAGAAATAATTATAACTCTGTTTCTGGATTGTTGCGACGTCATATTGTTCGAAATACTTTTTTAAAAGCCCAAACACGGCCTTTTCGTAATCCATTTCTATTATTTATCGTAATCCTAAAATCAAACTTCAATTTTAGGATTTTACAAACCATACATCAAAAACAACACGAGCCCAATAACAAATGTGCTGAGGACCAAACAGAATGTCTTGATTTGTTTGGAGGGTGTCCTGTAATAAAGGTACTGGGACGCAAACAGCATCAAGATTGATACAACATTGACTGCTATTAATTTTTTGAAATTCTCGGGTCGTTTGGATATTGTGATTGTGATAAACAGAACAACACCCAACCATAGGATCATGAATCCCCACAGGAAGATTTTGCGTGTGTTTAGTATGAAATCATAAAAAGATGTGTCCCTTGTTTGATTCTGGAACCAGCGCAACGAGAGGCGTTTTAGTGTGAAGAACTCGTAAAACACAACCGATAAAAAGACCATCATCACGACGAAAAGAACAGACAGGTAGGTTGATCTTGTTTCAATGGTTTTTCTGAAATTGTCTTCCATAAGGTTATTCCCAAGCAGATACGACCAGTATGAGAATGTGATTGTCCCAATGACAATGGTTGTCATAAAGACAACAAACAAAAAATATAGGTTCTCTTTTCCATTGTCATTACCGTATAAATGGAATGGAATGTCATTCACAATAATATAATGTGGATCTTCTGAGCTTTTTAGTATGTCTGCGCACGATTTTCCACCGAGTGTCCGATTCGTCTGCCGGTAAGCACTTGCAGCCATTTTTACTCTTTCTGGTATTCTTCTGTTTGTGCTGTTGCTTGTCTTGTAGAAAATGGAATAAAACGGTTGTGTCTTTACGACCAGGTCAAGATCTCGTTCGACATTGGGAATAAGAATAAATGGGGAATTTGTTGTCATTTAATTTAATTAAATATTTTTTTGATAAATGATAAATCAATGGCTTCTTCCACAAATAATTCTTCTTATTGTTTGACAAACACAATCGATAAATACTCAGGCATCGGCAACCAGTATTACCACAACATAAATCCTGCGACAAACACCGTCCTTATGCGCCCCCGCCTGCCACTCCGCTACGATTTTAACGACGTTGAGATTATAAAAATACGCCCAGAGAATGACAAGGACATAATGTCATTGTTGAGGCACTACAGGCGACTTGGGACCACGATTGATACCACAGATCTTTACCGATTGAAAAGGACATCCTACAGCATCTTCAATACCTTCCTGTTGTATGTGCTGGCCTTTATCCTTATTGTTGCGTCTCTTATAAACATGAGAAAAACGGCAAGGGTGATCCAAGATGATTATTCGTTAAACACAAAAGACAAGCTGCTTTTCCGGGTTGGGTTTATCCTGTCCTTTGTAGTTTTATTGTTCCTTGTTTGTTATGTTTCCCTCTCCATGTTTGAGATTTACAGGAATACGGACATTTTTTCGCACATTAGAGAAAATAATTTTCGTTATTACAATACCCGTTTTATTGTCCTATTTTTTGTCGCAATCTGCTCCCTGGTGTCAATCGCCGAGGTCTTCAACTTATTCTTTATGAAACCCCACAAGCCATCCATCTTGTTCATATTGTTCCCAGTGTTTCTGTGTATTTTCTTATTGGTTCGAATGTTTTACAATAATTATTGAAAAATTTTTCTTTCTAAAAGAAAGAAAATGTTATTGCCTATCCAGGGTTGGGATTACACACCCACTTCATGTAGTTCAGAATTTGTCCCCGTTTTTTATTTTGTCCCCGATTATGAATGGGTTTCTTACCTAAACATCAACGGGCACAGGAACGTCCCTGTAAAAATAACTGGGACAGACACGTATGATGGAAAATATTGGGTAAAAATCGATAAACAACCAGACACCCTCTGGTACACTGGGTTTTTACCCTTTAAATTTGTGGGCTATCCACAAGGGGTCGGGAATGTTGAACTCAATGTCCAGGATTTCTACAAGAATATACCACCCCTACTCCAGTGTGAAATCAATGGGTGCTGTTAGAATACATATACACCACCATTATAATTGGCAGGAATGCCCACACCCCAAGGGACACACCAATCCACTTTATGTATTCCATCCTTGGATGGATATTGAGGCACGATATCGTAAAATCCAATTGTTGTTTCATGGTTGGAAAATACTGGAATAATTTTTCTACAAAAATATTGCTCTGGATATGGGTCATGCTGATATACTGGGCAATGTCCATTGAAGAACTCCGTAAAAGCATCCCCATATTTCCAATAAAAGCAATGGAGATATAGGTGGAAACCAGTATCAGGGTTGTATTGAAGGAGGCATTGGGGAATGAAGAACAGACCCACATCAACATGTTTGTAAAGTTCATCTCCATCATGACATTAAAAAAAGTAGTCAAGAAGAAATGATCGGGTGGCATCAGCACCAGCACGATGCACAAGGAAATCAAAACCAAGGAGAATTGATCCCATAAAATCGCACTGAAAAAATATGCATTCCTTCTGTAAATCCCCTGACTGATTTCATGCTGGATAATGGAGCGTTTGTGGAAATGGTCATTCAGCATGTGCATTGGGATCATGGATACTGTGAAGAGGAGGATTGTGTGCATGATTACCATCTTGAACAGATCAAATGAATCACGGCTCTCTTCCCATCGTTTTAAGTACCTTGGAAAAGAACCAATAAAAATCTCTTGGAGGATAACCACAAATAGAGGTGTTGTCCAGCGCAGAAAAACAATCCATTTATTCCGTTTGTCAAGGATACGATCGCGGAGGAACAGGTATTTCCACTGGCAGTAAGCACTTGTAATGGATGAGGATTGAATTGCCTTGGTCGAACCGATGCTGATATTGGAAAATGAATCGTCATCCTGGTTATAAATGATTTCAAGCTGGAATTGATCTTTTTCCGTTTCTGGTATAAAAGTCCATTTTTCGTCGAGTTGCTGGTGGATGTGGAAAGGCAACTGGTGGGCCGTGAAGATAATGGTGTGTTTTTTAGATTTTTCTTTCAACAATGAAAAGATAAGATCGGTGTTGTGCGGGTCAATCCCAGAGAATGGTTCATCCATAAGGATATAATTTGTGGTTTCATCCAATAAATGATACGCAATCAGGATGCGTTTTTTTTCACCACCAGACAGGCCCTTTGTTTCCCCTATACGGCAGGCGGACAGATGCTCCATGTTCATTTGTTTCAGGACATTACTGATATTCACACACTCTTCTTTTCGGCGCAACACTGTATAGAACCACAGAGTTTCGTAAATGGTGAGTTCGGGGTGCAGAAGAATATCTTGTTTCATATACGCCATCTTTTCATCGCAACAATGGTAAAGATATTTGAGGAAACTTGTTTTTCCACACCCACTCTCACCAAAAACCCCAATAATGGAATTTGTTGGGATCTCATAATCTTCCACTATTTTCAATCTCTTTATCGGGTTCAAATGTATAATTTGTGAATATAATTTCATAATAAAAATAAAATATCCCTCTCTATTTATAGAAAATATAAAATAAACTTGTAGTTTATTTTATCAAGCATAAAAACAAATCAATAAAAATTTCATCTTATTCATCACCCTTGGTGTCCTCCAGCAGGGGTGGTGTGGTCTCCACGTTGGTTGTTGTGGTTGCAGTAGTATCGGGTTGATTCTCATTCACCATTGTGCTCAGATTGCTGACGAGTGATTGCATCGAATTCATCATCGAACCCAGGTCCAGGTTTCCCTCATTCAGACCCGATGAGATGCTCTGGAAAACGTCGTTCAAGGCCCCCGAGCTCATCATACTACCGATCATCTGCATAGGATTCATGCTATCAGCATCATAATTCTCCACCTCGGACCCAATCTTTTCCATAATGTTCTTGAGGAAATTATCCTCATTGACGTCTCCCCCCTTCTTGGGTGCTGTCAGTTCTTTCAGAATCTGTTTCGCATTCCCCACTGGGTTCAAAACAGCAGAGATGGTCAAGAGGTGGTTCCAGATGACCTTCTCCTCGTCCCTATCGCAGATATCAAAAATGTTCTTGATGTCGATCGACACCTTGTCAGAATAGGAAATGTTATTGTTCTTGAATAGGTTCTTGTCCCTCTTTTCAATCGCATCCTGATTGTCCTCGACAAATTTCTTGAAAATGTTAATGTGTTTCTTCACCGGGTCAATATGGATCAAACCCGTCTTTTCGATCAAATGCCCATACAACAAGAGTGATTTCTGTTTGTTGCCAAATGACCCGCTCAAATCACGAATAAAATTACAGATAGTATTGAACGCAAGTGCCGTGTTGTTGTCCATTCTCTTTTTTCTTATGTTGGGTATGTCTTTAGATCAATCAAACGATAAATGAAAATCTGGAAACACGGAACGGAAGTCATAAACGGTCCCACCACAATCACGATAGACCTTCAATCTGCTATTGAAATGCCTATGGAGCACAGGGTTCTTATCGACAATGTCAATGATGACCGGCACCACATCGGGTTTCCTAAACACCCTGCCCACAAATTGTAGGTAATATTCCTTTAAATCACAAGCCAGAACAAGCATGTCCAGCTTATCAAAAGAGAACCCCACACCCACTTTGGAGACCGTCGCAATCAGAACCCGACAATCCTTATTGAAATCATTCTCGTTCCCTTTTAGTGTGGCGGTGGGTGTTTGTGTGGAGAGAAGCTGGAAGAGGTCGTTCACCTGCTGGATCCGTTTGCAGAGGATAAGGACATTCCTTGTCTCAAAAAACAAACAGACATCTCGGATAAAATTGTTCCTGGATGGATTTGTCATTTGTTTCTGGATCACAGAGTTCCAGATGAGCGTCCCTTTTTCATCCTGTTCCCCTTCAATGACAATGTTGGTATTGACCTTGTAGACAAGGTGTCGTCTAAACATCTCTCTCACAATCCGCGCCGTGCCAAAATAAATGTCAAGGAGGACATCCAGGCCATCGGGGCGGAAAGGGGTGGCGCTCAGTCCAACCAGGTATCTTGGGCAGACATAGCCCAATGCCCGGACAAATACAGAGGTGATCATAAGGTGGCATTCGTCCACAATCAGGAATCCAATCCTTTTGAAATTTGAGAGGGGGCGTTTTTCGGTGTTGATCGCATTCATGATGTAAAAATCGGCATCCTCCATGATGTTTGTCGCAGAAAGCACCTGGATCCTCGTGTTTTCCTTGAAGAAATTACGGATGCTTGAGACCCATTGGTCAATTAGGATGACACGATTGACCAGGATGAGGGTCTTGAGACCAATCTTGGAGGACACCGAGAGTGTGGTTATGGTCTTGCCGAACCCTGGGTAGCAGGCAATCAGGATGGAACCCTGCTGGTTCAGGTGCTGTATGGCTTCTGTCTGGATCGTTTTCTGTTCTTCCCTCAATTCACCGGTGAAACGGGTCTGGAGCGTGTCGTAATCGGAGCGAGGATGGCGGTATGGCTTGAAGAAAGGTTGGTTGTGCGCCCACTGGAAAGGCAGATAAATAGTCCTGTCGGATTCTTCGATCCGGTAAGGGGAAATCTCCTTTAAGTTGCGAAACATGGATGATTTAGACCGCATATCGGCCTTCTCCTTGACTTTTAGCTTGCGGTAGATGTTCTGTCGGGTCTTGTCGTCGATATCATGGATGGGAACACATATAGACATTTGTTTAATAACTAAAATCCTGATAATAAATCATTTTTATTATTTTTTATTCTTTAAATAAGAAAAATGACAAGAAAAAGCTATGCTGATGTTGCAGCCGACCGTAAATCCAAGAAAGAGATTGTTCTTGTCCAACAGCAAAAGAAACAACAGCAAAAACCAAAAGAGATTGTTCTGGCACAGCAGCAACAGAAAACACAGCAACAGAAACAACTTGAAAAAACCATCCACAAATTACTCAAACAAATTGACCTTCTTCAACAACAGAAGCGGACACCCGCACAAAAGAGCGTCGATCAATTTATAAAAAAATCCAAATGATTTATTGGAACAGATACATCAAGCTAAACGAGTGGCTGTAAAACGAACATGTTCGCCATCAACATTGCTGATAATCAAATCACCGCAACTTGTTGTAAATGTCGCATTTACTTCAAGATTGACAACAGTTGATTCATCCACTTGGGCGACATGAGAAACGCAATTTCCATAACAACAATTTATTAAACTGGCATTGATCCCGCATGTTTCAACTTCCGCTAATCCTCCAGAAAATCCAACAACAAATCGAAACAAACAGATAGCATTAATAATTTCTGCATTCACTACCGCATTCAGGAACCAGGTGCCCTGTGTGAGTGTCAATGACCTTATGACATAAGTAGCTTTTGAACATAAATGAATAGGTTCGACTGAATCTGTTGTTCCAACTATTGTATCTCCAATTTGATTCATTTTTATTACTATAAAAACAAAAATCTTCTTCTTGAATGATTTATTATTTTGTATAAATAATAAACATGAAATCCAAGATCAAACAATTAAAAAAACTGTTCCAACAGAGCACCGATCATTACCCGGTGATCCCCAGGCAGTATGTCGATTATTGTGAAGGGGATGACATGCCGGCTGGGCTGTTTCAAAAGAAAACAAACAAGTTCCGGTTCTACTTCACCAAATACCCCAACCTACAGAGCCCCCTCAAATGTGTCCTGGATCTGGATGGTGATAATGTCAAGATGAAGTCATCCTCCAGGTCGTTCCAGATTAGCTACAATTCCATCCAGGCGAAACTTTTTAATCTTCTCTATGAAACAGTTTCTTCACTTGATAATACGTGGTTTCAAAAAAATAATGATTTTATTAAACAATTATCAATCAACGACAAGTTTGCCCTGGTCGCCATGACGAACAAATCCCAGCAACACATCCAGGCATATTTAAAGGGAGAGGATACAAAACTATTCAAGAACCGGGTGAGGAGGTGGAAACAAGATATCCATGGGTATCTGCCAATCTTCTTTCCACTCTATGAAAAACACAAAAAGGCGCTAAAAAAAGAGAAAATGACCATGGTCGAGATCTATGAGCATGTCGTCAGTGCCATCTGCCCCAACCTGACAGATCAAGAGATCGACGAGTGTCTTGTGGAACTTGTCAAGCAGATACGGCACATCTTTTCAATCTGCCCAAGGACCAGCTCAAAAATGACATTGTGGCGTGGGCTGCGCTCCACCCCCTCCTCCTCTTATCCCGGTTTTACCAGCATGTCTTTAAATCCCTTTCACACATTGAATTACACTGGGAAGGAGTGCTGTCTTCAGAAACTGACGATACTGCCTGGCACACCCTTACTGTTTATTGGGGGATTGTCATCCTTCAAGAATGAGCTTGAATGTGTGCTTCCCGACAACCTCCAGTTTTACGAGATACGGAAGAGTGTGGAGAGCATCCCTATTGTGTTAAAGATGAAGGAGAAATGCCCGCCGTCAAAAGACACGAAACGTATTGTTGTCCAGCATGCGGTGGTTCTATAGTATTATTTATAAAATTTTTTTATAAATAAATATCATGGTAAAACAGCAATCGAAATCTTCATCTATAAACAAAACCATTAGTCAGGATCAGATATATGTTGCGGATTGTGGGCATCGTTTCAGCATACCAGTAATACAAAAACATGTCATTAATGGAAAAAATACATTGTGCCCCGTGCGTGGATGTGGAAATGAAGTCGGTTTTATCACGGGGGATGAGAGCGGAATCGATGTCTATCATGTCGGCAATCGGCACAAGAACCCCAACAACACAATTGGAGGGTGGGTTTCTATCACAAGCAGGGCAGTCAAAACCGCAACCATCGGCCGAAACGCACAGGTTTTCGAAAATGCGAGTGTGCTCGAAAGGGCCAATATCCAGGGCTATACACAAGTTTACGGGGATGCGCGGGTGTATGGTGAGGCAAGCACCTATGGACAGGCAGAGATTTCTGGGAATTCCCGAGTTTATGGGAAAGCCGACATCAAGGGGAAAGCACAAATCTACGAAAACGCAAAAGTTTATGGGGAAGCACAAATTTACGGAGACGCTCAAATCTTCGGGGAAGCTCAAATTTACGAAAAAGCACAAGTTTTTGTCAAAACAAAAGTTTTTGGGAAAGCCAAAATTTATGGGAAATCCCTTGTTGGTGGAGATAATATCATTGTGCATGACAATGCCCAAATATACGACAGATCACAAGTTTACGGAGATGTCAAGATTTATGATAATGCCAAGATTTATGATGATGCCAAGATTTTTGATAATGCCGAGATTTTCGGTTTTGTGAGGGTGTTTGGGAACGCAAGTGTTTCGGGTTTTGCTTATGTTTATGGGAACGCAAAAGTTTTTGATAACGCAAAAGTTTTTGATAACGCAAATGTTAAAAGAAATTCAATTATTTATGAGGATGCCAATGTGTTTGGGGATGCGACTGTCGGTGGCAACGCTCGAATATTTGGACACGCGCGCGTGTATAGTGATGCGATTATTGATGGTGATTCAAGAGTGTATGGGCATGCGCAGGTGTACGATCGCTCCTACATCACCGGTCAATCAAAAATTTATGGGGACGCACACGCTTACGGGGATATGACAATGATTAATGACAATTTATCGACAGACAACCCACAAACACGGCAAGCACAGCGGAGAACCTACTTACAACGGCTCCGAATACAAGAGCAAGAACTACAGCAACAACAGCAGCAGTTCATGGGAGAACGGACAGAAAAAACAGAACAACAGCAGGCAAGGCGGCGGCAGCAGTTCCGTCGATCGGGTGGAAAAATGAAGGCGGGTTTGCAGGGAAAAGGGCAGCAATACAGGCAATCCATATTAGCGAAACAAAAACAAAAATGGGATGACGTGCCCGAACAGATAAGGGACGTTTATACGTTGGATCTTTTTGAAGATCCTGTTGTCGCCAATGATGGTGCGATCTACAATAAACAAACAGTTCGGAAAATGATTGGAAAAGTGGGTGTGAGAGGAAGCATCATCACGTCCATCAAGAAACAAGGACAGCTCACACAGGACCAGTCGAAACGCCTGGAGAAAATAAAGATTGACGTCCAACAATTCAAGAAACAGCACCAAAAGACACCTGATGACCTAGGCAGGCACAAGCGGATTTCCAAAAAAACACAGCAACAAGGCGGTGGTAGAAAACGGAAACACCAGGGTCAA
>Ga0172372_10005884_pt1 | contig 16905 bp, 16 predicted proteins | sample LakKiv5m_2_FD_114544 | JGI IMG/M metagenome (GOLD analysis project Ga0172372, IMG submission 114544) | Freshwater microbial communities from Kabuno Bay, South-Kivu, Congo - kab_092012_9.5m | ecosystem: Environmental > Aquatic > Freshwater > Lake | place: Democratic Republic of the Congo...
CCAAAAAAGAGGTCCAAAGGGAGGTGGTAGCCATGCCTGCCAGGCAAACAGAAGCGGTAGACACCTTGGCTGACCAAAAAAAGAAAATCCAGTGTAAGGAAATCAGCACCCCTACTCCTATGATTTTGAGCAAGTCCATGGGAGCTACACGGAGCGATTCTTTTCGCATTCCCATCAGTACTGCTACGCCAATCGCTGCTAACAAGGTTCGGTAAAAAACAAGTTCCAATGAGGGTAGGCTAATCAGCAATCCTAAGATGGAGGTAATCCCCCAAATCAACACAATAAAGTGAAGCAGCAAGTAATCCTTGAAGGTAGCAGGAAGCATCACCGAGGAACAGTTTTGTATAAAATCAATCCCGTAAGCGCAAAAAGTAAGTTGGGCATCCACACTGCCAAAACGGGAAAATGGGTGCCTGCCTCTGCAAAGGTGCGCGAAAGTAGAAACAGCAAGATGTAGACGAAGGCAAGGAAGAAGCCAAGCGCAATTTGGAAGCCGGAGCCACCTCGCGTTTTTCGGGCCGACATAATCACGCCAATAAATGTAAGGATAATTGAGGCAAAAGGAGACATGTATCGCACGATGCGTTCGATGCGGTAGTAGCTCACATTGTCTGCACCTCGTTCTTCCAAGAGGGTAATTTGCTGACTCAATTCTGGCAACTTGAGTGTTTCATGATGGTTTTCAGGCAAATCAAAATCAGCAGGAGAAATGGAGAGCACCGTATCCATGAAATTACCCGTCGTATAATCTTCTCCTCGCTCCTTTAGGATTCGTAGCCTCCAGTTTTCCAATCGCCATACATTTTTGGCAGTATCCCATTGGATTAAGTCTGAAGAGAGCTTGGAAATTAACTTGCCCTCACGGATTTCTTCTAGCGTAAAGTTGTAGCCCGTATTGCTGGTCTTGTAAAATCGACTGATGTAGGCATAGGCATCTGGACCCACTTTGATGTGAATATTGGGATCCGTGGAAGCTTCTCCTTTTTCGAGGTATTGCATTCGAAATTGCGCCACTCCCGCTGTGGCACTGGGCAGGATCCATCCATTCAACACAAAACTCGTGGCTCCAATAAGGGCTGCCGCAAAAAGAAAAGGCCGAAGTAATCTAACAAAACTAATTCCTGAACTTAGAATCGCTACAATCTCCGTTCTACCCGCCATCTTGGAGGTGATGAAGATCACCGAAATAAAGACCGTAATTGGAGTTAGCAGGTTGTTGAGGTACAAGCCATAGTTGCCCATATAGGACAAGATGTCCTTTGTGGGCACCTGGTTTCGGATATAGGTGTCGTTTTTTTCAGTAAAATCCAGGACCAAAACCACCAGAATAAGTAGGACAACTACAAAAAAGTAGGTCTTCAAAAACTCTTTGATGATTAACTTGTCGAGAATTTTCATGTTACAATCGAGTACTTACTTTTTTGACCATAGCATCCTTCCAGCTTCCAAAATCTCCAGCTTGGATATGCTCTCTAGCTTGTTTCACCAGCCAAAGATAAAAGGCCAGGTTGTGGATGCTTGCAATTTGTGCAGCCAAAATCTCTTTGGAAACTGTCAGGTGCCTCAAGTAAGCCTTTGAATAAGTACTACTTACTTCATTTCCAATCGCTGAATCTAGGACACTAAAATCATCCTTCCACTTTTCATTTCGGATATTGATAATTCCCTCTGAAGTAAAGAGCATGCCATTTCGGGCATTGCGAGTGGGCATCACACAGTCAAACATGTCCACACCCAATGCGATGCACTCTAGAATATTGGCAGGCGTACCTACACCCATCAAGTAGCGGGGCTTTTCCACGGGCAAAATATCGGTTACCAAGGCAGTCATTTCGTACATCATCTCAGCAGGCTCACCTACCGAAAGTCCACCAATGGCATTCCCTTCTCTCCCCTGCTGTGCAATGAATTCTGCGCTTTGAACGCGAAGATCTTTGTATACCGAACCTTGAACAATTGGGAAAAGGCTCTGGCTATATCCATACTTTCCTTCTGTAGCGTCAAATCGATCTTGGCATCGAAGTAGCCAGCGATGGGTCATGTCCATCGACTGTCGAGCGTAGGCGTAGTCACAGGGATAGGGCGTACACTCATCAAAGGCCATGAGGATGTCTGCCCCGATGCTTCGTTGAATATCCATCACATTTTCGGGCGCAAAAAAATGCTTTGAACCATCAATATGGGATTTGAAGGTCACCCCTTCCTCCTTTATTTTTCGTGTTCCTGCGAGCGAAAACACCTGATATCCTCCGGAATCCGTCAACATGGGCCTATCCCATCCAATAAACTGATGGAGGCCACCCACTTTCTCCAGGGTGTCCAATCCTGGCCTAAGGTAGAGGTGGTAGGTATTGCCAAGAATGATTTGTGCTTGAATATCTTTTTTTAATTCCCGCTGGTGTACTGCCTTCACCGTACCCGCTGTTCCCACAGGCATAAAAATAGGCGTTTGGATCGTGCCATGGTCTGTGGTAAGGGTGCCCGTCCGGGCTTGGGTTTGGGTGTCTTTTTTTTCTAGGACAAACTTCATTGGAACGCAAAAAGGAGCAAAAATGCCTGACTTTCTTAGCTAGACTTAGTTGTGCAAAAATATCCACTTATTCTTAAATGACTTGCTGAAATTGATTTTATATTTGCCCAGCAAAATTGACCTATGGGCCTATTTTTATTGTGGTTTTTCTTCGGATTCGGAATACTTATTCAAGGAGGGTATTTCATACTGGTGTTTTCCCGAATTGCTTTGCATCGCTCTAGTTCGAAAAAATCTAGCAACCAAGAACCGGAGGAAGGAGTGACCGTAGTGGTGACGGCAAAAAATAAATTCCACCATCTCAAAGTATTGATTCCCAAACTTTTTGAACAGGATTACCCCAGATTTGACGTGCTGATTGTCAACGATCAAAGCACAGATCGAACCAAGAGGCTTTTGGAAGACCTCATGAGTCGCTATCCAAGACTTCGAACGGTCACCGTCAAGTACACTCCCAAACATTGCAATGCCAAAAAATTTGCACTCACACTTGGTATAAAAGTTGCAAAAAACGATGTCATCCTACTGACAGACGCTGACTGCTTGCCCAATTCAGATCAATGGATCCGAAAAATGACTGCGCCTGTGCGGGAAGAAGGAAAAACTTTCGCCCTTGGATTTTCAGGCTACAGCCAAAAGCCAGGCAGTATCAACAAATGGATCCAGTTTGAACTCACTTTAAAGGCCCTCTTCTTTCTATCTTTCGGCCTTTGGAAATCACCATTTATGGGAACAGGCAAAAATCTATGTTACCGAAAAAGCTTTTTCCTAGCCGCTAAAGGATTTAGAGGATTCTGGAATCTGGTAGAGGGTGATGATTCGGTATTTGTGAATATCCACGCTTCAGGATCAAATGCAAAGGTGGTAATTGATGCTGAGGCAATTACGCTATCTGCTCCAAAAGAAACGCTTAAAGATTACTTAAACCAGGAGAAAAGTCTTTTGCAGGCCCAACGTTTTTTCCGTGTCGGAGACAAGAACAAAGTAAGTTTGTATGGCATTTCCCATTCCTTGAACTGGATAGGAGGCATTGGTCTACTCGTTTATTTCGGTATCATCCCACAATGGGATAATTTTTTAGTCGTTCTAGGAATACTGGGTTTCAGGTCAATTTTGCTGACACTAATTTTCAGAGCAGCTTCAAAAAAATTGCAGGACAATTTTCCAAAAATGAATGTATTGCTGAATGATTTGTTGTACTTGGCATACTTTTGGGTTTTAGGATCTATCTCCTACCAGGCAAAAAGCATCAAATGAACAGCAGCGAACGCGAATTTTCATCCAAGGCCCTTGAGGATTTTGATCTGATTGACAGAGCCGTCCAAGGGAAGGATCAGTCAGCCTATGCCACCTTGATGAAACGGTACAAGAAAGCGGTCTATTTTATGATTTTGAAGATGATCCGAGATGCAGATGATGCGGATGATCTGACCATGGAAGCCTTCGCAAAGGCCTTCCGGAACCTGGAGCGATTCAAAAAAGAATACACCTTTTCAACTTGGCTTTTTCGCATCGCAACCAACAATACCATCGACTTTATTCGGAAAAAAAAGCTCAAAACCATGAGCTTAAACAATTCTTTTTCGGATGACAATGGCAATGCCGTGACGATGGATTTGGAAGACAAAGACGACAACCCACAAGACGAGTTTATCAAGTCTCAGCGCATGGAGATGGTACGCCTTTTTGTAGACAAGCTCCCTGCCAAATACCGCAAGCTGGTGCAGCTACGCTATTTTGATGAGCTCTCCTACGAGGAAATCGCCCAGGAACTAGATAAGCCTCTGGGAACCGTTAAAGCGCAATTGCACCGTTCACGGGAATTGCTCTATGAAATTGCTGCTGGAAAAGAAAACCAAATTTGATGAGCTCCACAAGTAACCTAATTGCCTCCTACTTTCCAGGCCTTACCGCCAAGCAGCTCCAGCAATTGGAGCAATTGGAGGCGGTTTATCAGGATTGGAATTCCAAAATAAACGTGATCAGCCGCAAGGATATGGATCAGTTTTACATCCACCATGTGCTCCACTCCTTAGGCATAGCCAAGGTGATCGAGTTTCAACCCGGCACCAAAGTTTTGGATATTGGTACGGGTGGCGGATTTCCTGGCATCCCGCTGGCGATCCTATTTCCAGATACCCACTTCCACCTGGTGGATTCGATTGGCAAAAAAATTACCGTGGTGAAAGAAGTCGCCAAGGCCCTCAATTTGACCAATGTCGAAGCGCAACAGGCGCGTGCAGAATCGCTAGTCCGGAAGTATGATTTTGTGGTAAGCCGGGCAGTCACGCGCATGATCCAATTTTATCCTTGGGTAAAGGGGAAAATTAAAAAGGAGGACATCAATGACTATCCGAACGGCATCCTGTACCTCAAAGGCGGCGATGTAGATGAGGAAATGGAGGAAACAGGCAAGTCCTACGTTTGCTATCACTTAGAAGATTATTTCAAAGAGGAATTTTTTGAGACCAAGAAGGTGATTTACATGCCTTGGGAGGATAAGCGGTAACACCTGCTTAGTTGAAGGTTCTTGAGCTCGGCAGTATCGCTGAAAATTAACCTATTTAGCCTTAAAAACCAGTTTTTGAAAATTTTGAAGCACTAAAACCTTGAATTTTTCTTGTACAATTTCAAAATCAACCCTGTACAATTTCAAAATTAATCTTGTACAAATTCAAAGTTTACCTTGTACAAATTCAAAATTATACGTTCCTTTGTGGTGCATGAACGTAATCAACAGACACATTTACAAGGCAATACGGGAATACCAACCCAAATACCCGATCCTTGCTGTAACCGGGCCAAGGCAATCGGGCAAGACCACCTTGCTCAAGACACTTTTTCCCGATTACCGGTATGTCAGTTTGGAGAATCCGGATGCTCGTGACTTCGCACTCAAGGATCCCAATGGATTTCTAGCAGAATACAATGACCAGGTGATCTTCGATGAAGTGCAACAGGCGCCCGCCTTGTTTTCCTACCTCCAAACCTTGGTGGACAGCCGCCCTGATCGCATGGGAGGGTTTATTTTGTCTGGCTCCCAAAATTTTCATTTGATGGAGCGCATCACGCAAAGTCTGGCAGGCCGAGTTGCGCTTTTCAAGCTACTTCCCCTGGACATTCAAGAACTAAAGGGAGCCCATTTGCTAGCTGAGGACCCCTTGGAGCAATTGCTTCACGGGTTCTATCCGGCACTCTACGACCGAAAAATCGCCCCGGCGGTTTTTTATTCCAATTACGTGCAGACCTATGTAAACCGTGATGTGACAGAGCTGATTGAGGTGAAAGAATTGCGGTTGTTTAAAAATTTTCTAAGCCTATGTGCTGCTCGTGCGGGCCAGCTCTTGAACATGAGTTCGCTCGCCAATGAAGCCGGCATCAGTCAGCCAACGGCAAAATCTTGGCTCTCAGCGCTTGAGTCGAGTTACATCACCTTTCAGCTGTATCCCTACCACAAAAATTTCAGCAAGCGGGTAGTCAAAACTCCAAAGCTCTATTTCTACGATACGGGACTCTTGGCCTACTTACTGAAAATCAAATCCAGGGAAACGCTCCTTACAAATCCCGTGAAAGGAGCCTTGTTTGAAAACATGCTCGTTGCTGAATTTCACAAGCAAATGCACCATAGCTATCGCGAGGAGAGCCCATGGTTTTGGAGAGACAATCACGGCGACGAAGTGGATTTGCTGCTGGATCAAGGTGGCAGTCTGCAAGCTTACGAAATCAAAGCCACCGAGACCATTCTCACCGAGCACTTCAAGGGATTGACCAAGTTTGAGCAACTCTCAGACATGCCTTTGACCGCTAAAGGCTTGGTCTATGCAGGCGATCTCAATCAAAAAAGATCCCAAGGGCAGTTGATTTCTTGGAGAGACTTTCCTGGGTTTTAAGGTAAACCTCTTCAAAGATTTCTATCCTAAAACGAAACTAGATAATTAAATTATCTGTGTATTCGGATGACTGCACGTATGCTACTTATAATCACATTTGAGGATCAGTTTAGGCAACTCCCCTTTTTAAGGGGCAGGGGGATTTTCTGAATCTCGAAAACGGTTTAAATTCTATAACGTGCAGATAGGAGGATACACATATTAAATTATCTGATTATCCGCTTTTTCACCACTAAACTTGGAAAAAAAGGTTTGAGGTTCAATTAGGTGAGCTGTGGACTGTTGACCGTGGTCTGTCAACGATTCCGATGTTTTAAATAGGCGAGCTGAGCTACTGGCAAGATTGCGGATAATCATATTAAATTAAATCTTTAATATCCTGCTCTAATTAATTCAGTATGCTAAGGCTAAAAAGAGTCATCCTCTACTGCTCATTCTTTAGTTCTGCTGTAGATAACAGGGCTTTTTGAGATACCTCTTGGGTAGATGTCCCTTTGACTGAATCCGTCCTCGCCATCTTTAGTAATTAAGTATTTAGAGGTAACTGTCTTTTCATAGTCCATGATAATCAAGGTATCTCCAATTAAATGCCATTTTCCACTCTTCTCAACCACTCCTTTTTCGCCAGATTCAACATCTTTCCAAAAGACTGTGTCCTTCCTAAATTCTAAATAATGATTATCTAAATATAATTTTGCAGCATTTCGAAGCCCAAACTGCTCATCTAATTCCAACTCTGCCAAAACCTCATCTTGTAAAAAGCTATTTATAGGACCGTGCTTTTCAAGCTTCCACTTTCCCAAAAAGAAAGTAGGGTTAATAAAAAAAGAAGAGAAAAGAAAAATGTGAAATAAGTTCATGATCATACCTAAAACAATTTACATGCGAAATTAATTTAAAAAAATCTTCCCGCATAGTCAACCCTCCTCAACGAGATAATTACCAATACATTTGATTTTAAACCCTGACAATTTCCGTCGCTTCATTTTTTGCTTCCCATTTTAAGTCCTATTTTGAGTTCTTATTCCCCGAGTCTCCCATGTACTTAATTTTTGATACAGAAACTACTGGATTACCCAGGTCGTACACTGCGCCCATGTTTGACCTTGACAATTGGCCTCGGCTGGTACAGCTGGCTTGGCAATTGCACGACGAAAAAGGCCGTTTGCTCTCCAATAAGAATTTTATCATCCGCCCGGAGGGCTTTACCATTCCCTTTAATGCGGAAAAAGTACACGGAATCTCTACCAAGCGCGCCTTGGAAGAAGGACATGACTTAAAAGAAATCCTGCAGGTCTTTCGGGAGGATGTAATCCAATCCAAGTACCTCGTAGGCCATAATATTGGGTTTGACATCCATGTAGTAGGTTCAGAATACCTTCGTGGAGCGCTAGTCATGCCTTTTGAGGGCAAAGCTGAGCTGGACACCAAGGATATTTCTACCCAATTCTGCGCCCTCCCTGGTGGGAAAGGAGGCAAGTTCAAATGGCCTACCCTGACCGAGTTGCATCAAAAGCTTTTTGGTGAAGGATTTGGGGATGCCCACGATGCAGCTTACGATGTTGCTGCTACTGCCCGCTGCTTTTTTGGGTTGATTACTCAAAAAATCCAAAGCCCAGAACCTGGCATCTCTTCAGCCGAGGTGCAGTACGAGGCCCCTGTACTCGCAGAAGCCAATTTTGCGCAGTGCAACCCAGAAACAAAACCCGCAAAAGAGGACACCGCAAAAAAATCAACTCCTGGAGGGTTAGTCGAAACAAACGACAGCCCCTTCACGCACCTGCATGTGCACACGCAATATTCTGTATTGCAATCAACCTCCGAAATCCCGACACTTGTAGCCAAGGCAAAAGCGCTAGGTATGAGCGCCCTTGCAATGACCGATCACGGCAACATGATGGGTGCATTTCACTTCGTGAAGGAAGCAATGTCCAAAGAAATTAAACCCATCCTAGGTGGGGAATTTAATCTGTGCAGGGACCGAAAAAATAAAGCGGCCAAGGACGATGGCTACCAAACCGTGCTGCTGGCAAAAAATAAGGCTGGCTACCACAATCTTGCGAAGCTTGCCTCCTATGCGAATACGGAAGGATTTTATTACGTACCCCGTATCGACAAGGATTTACTTATACAATTCAAGGGAGACTTGATAGCCAGCACCGGAGGTATTTGGGCTGAAATCCCCTACCTCATCCTCAATGTGGGAGAAACCCAAGCAGAGGAAGCTTTTGTTTGGTGGAAAGAGCAGTTTGGGGATGATTTTTACGTAGAGCTCAACCGCCATGGAGTCCCTGAAGAGGACAAAGTCAACGAGGTGCTCCTCGAATGGGCCCACAAATACGGGGTAAAGTATTTTGCATCCAACAACTCCTATTACAACGAAAAGGGAGATGCCAAGGCGCATGACATCTTACTTTGTGTCAAAGATGGGGAGCTCCTAGAGAAGCCTAAAAAGTATGTGGGCAAGCGAGGCCGAGAATTCAGATTTGGCTTTCCCAACGATGAGTTCTACCTCAAAAGCCCGGAAGAGATGAAGCAGCTCTTTTCGGATTTGCCGGAGGCGATCCACTGCACGCAAGAAATCGTTGAAAAATGCGAGGCCTACAAACTTGTGCGAGAAGTATTGTTGCCAAATTTTGACATCCCGGAAGAATTTAAACATCCCGAAGCCGCCACAGATGGAGGCAAGCGAGGAGAAAATGCCTACCTCCGCTACCTCACCTTCGAGGGTGCTAAAAAACGCTACCCAGAACTTAATCCTGAAATTCAGGAGCGTCTGGACTTTGAACTGAAAACCATAGAAAACACAGGATATCCCGGTTACTTCTTGATTGTCCAGGATTTCACGAGAGCAGCACGAGACATGGGCGTATCGGTGGGCCCTGGAAGAGGTTCTGCTGCCGGTTCTGCCGTCGCCTACTGCGTGGGAATCACCAATATTGATCCAATCAAATACGATTTGCTATTCGAACGATTCTTGAATCCCGATCGAGTATCCTTGCCCGATATTGACATTGACTTTGATGACGAAGGCCGTCAAGCGGTCATCGATTATGTCATCAAGAAGTACGGTACCAATCAGGTGGCACAGATCATTACCTATGGTACGATGGCAGCCAAATCTGCTATTCGAGATACCGCACGGGTATTGAACTTACCGCTCGCTGAGGCAGGAAGACTGGCAAATTTAGTTCCTGATATCAAGCTCAAAACCTTGTTTGAGCTGGCCAAAAATAGGCCTGCCCTATTGGACAAACTGAAGGGCCAAGGAGAGCTTCTCCAAAAGGCGGAGGAACTCATTCGAATCTCACAAGGACTAGATGATTTCGCAAAGACCATTAACCAAGCCGCAGTTCTTGAAGGATCAATCCGTAACCTAGGCATCCATGCCTGCGGGGTGATCATTACGCCCTCCGACATCACCAACTTCGTTCCGGTGGCCTTAGCTAAGGATTCGGATATGGTTTGTACCCAATTTGACAATGCTGTTGTTGAATATGCAGGCCTATTGAAAATGGACTTCCTGGGTTTGAAGACACTTACCCTCATCAAGGACACCATCAAAATCATCAAAGAACGACATGACATTCAGCTGGATGCAGATGCTTTTCCCATCGACGATGCAAAGACCTACGAACTTTTTCAGCGAGGCGAAACTGTCGGGATATTCCAATACGAAAGTCCAGGGATGCAGAAATACATGCGGGAATTAAAACCGACAGTTTTTGCTGACCTCATTGCGATGAACGCCCTCTATCGACCCGGTCCTTTGGCTTACATCCCCTCCTTCATCAAGCGAAAGCATGGCATAGAACCCATATCCTATGATTTGGAGGACATGAAGGAGTACTTGGAGGAAACCTATGGGATCACGGTTTACCAGGAGCAAGTAATGCTCCTTTCCCAGAAAATTGCAGGATTTACCAAAGGAGAGGCAGATGTGCTCCGAAAGGCGATGGGTAAAAAGCAGAAGGATGTATTGGACAAAATGAAGCCCAAATTTGTGGAGCAGGCCGCGGCCAAAGGGCATGATGCCAAAAAGCTGGAGAAAATATGGACAGACTGGGAGGCTTTTGCTTCCTATGCCTTCAACAAATCACACTCTACCTGCTACGCATGGATTGCTTACCAAACCGCCTACCTCAAAGCACATTATCCTGCGGAATACATGGCCTCGGTACTGAGCAACAACATGAATGACATTACCCAGGTGACCTTCTTTATGGAAGAATGCAGACGAATGGGGCTGCAAGTTTTAGGTCCAGATATCAATGAATCCAAAAGTGGATTTACAGTTAATACCCAAGGAGAAATTCGCTTTGGCATGGCTGCCATCAAAGGTGCAGGTACCGCAGCGGTGGAAGAAATCATCAAAGAGCGGATCAGCAATGGCCCTTACAGGAACATTTTTGAGTTTGCGAAGCGTGTCAACACCCGTACCCTCAACAAAAGGTCTATGGAAGCATTGGCAATGGCAGGAAGTTTTGATTGCTTCAAAGAGCATCACCGCAGGCAGTACTTGGAGGCTCCAGACGGAGATGTGAGCTTGATTGAAAAGGCAAGCCGTTACGCACAGAAAATACAACAGGAGGAGGAAAGTGCTCAGGTTAGCCTCTTTGGAGGAAGCAGTGGGACTGCAGAAGTCCCATTACCTACCGTTGCTCCGATGGAGCCATTTTCTCAAATTCAGCAGCTCAACATTGAGAAGGAAGTAGTTGGCTTGTTTATCTCTGGACATCCTTTGGATCAGTACCAACTGGAGATCGACTCATTTACCAATGCCACATTGACAGCCCTCAACGACCTAGAGGCCTTAAAAGGGAAAAACGAGTTGCGTCTGGCTGGATCTGTAGCAAGCTTTGCACACCGAACCACCAAAAACGGAAAGCCTTTCGGCACGCTTACGATGGAAGATTACCATGGCACCTTTACCTTTTTCCTCTTTGGGGAGGATTACGTAAAGTTTAAGCAGTACTTTATGACCGGCTGGTTTTTGTTTATCAATGGAAGTGTAGCCCAAAAGAAATGGGGCAACGATAATGAAGTAGAATTTAAAATCAATTCCATCTCCCTGCTCAGTGAGGTTCGAGGCCGCATGATTAAAGGACTTAAAGTCAATATAAATTTGGATGATTTGACGCTTGATCTCATGGAAAAACTAGAGCAAATCACCTTAAAATACAAGGGGGATGCAAAATTATACATTGAGGTCTTGGACCAGCAGGAGAACATCAGTCTTGAGCTTTTTTCTAAGAAAATCAAAGTTGATCCCAGTGCTGAGTTAATCAAAGAGTTAAAGCTGCTCCCCGAAGTAGCCTACAAAATCATGGACCGATAACTCAAAAAAATAGACCAATCAGCAATTAATTAAAATTGAACGGAACTTATTCGGATTCAATTGCATTTTGCTGATATATTTGAGAAAAGAACCTTACCTGAAAGCATCCCATGGCAAAAGCAATTGAAATTACCGACGCAAACTTTGAAGAAATCATCTCCGGAAGCCAACCCATCCTTGTTGACTTTTGGGCAGAATGGTGCGGTCCATGCAAAATGATTGGACCCGTAGTAGAAGAGTTGGCGTCTGATTACGAAGGAAAAGCAGTGATTGGAAAAGTGGATGTAGATGCCAACCCTTCTGTAGCACAAGCTTTTGGCATTCGATCCATTCCTACTCTCCTATTTTTTAAAGGAGGCGAAATCGTCGACAAACAAGTAGGAGCAGTTCCTAAGTCTGTTTTGGCACAAAAACTGGATGCACAGCTGTAACTCTTGCAATCCAAAGCTAAAGCCGTAAAGTAATCTTTGCGGCTTTTTTTATCTTTCACATCTCCATGGCTGAAGTCATCCTCACCTTAGAAAATTTTTGGACGCTACGCGAACAACTGCCCTTGGTAGATGCCCGTAGTGAAGGGGAGTTTGCCCAAAGCCATATTCCTGGAGCAATCAACATTCCTGTCCTTGACAATGCCGAACGGATCCAAGTAGGTACCTTATACAAACAGGAAGGTCCTGAAAAAGCAACGTTGAAGGGCTTTGAACTGGTTGGCCCCCGATTTCACCTCATTCAACGCGAGGCGCTCCGCAAGTTCCCAGCTAAAAAATTAATCCTCTACTGCTGGCGCGGTGGAATGCGGAGTCAGATTCTTTCTTGGCTCTTGACGCAGATGGGATTTGAAATTTATCGATTGGAAGGAGGTTACAAAACCTACCGAAGTTTCACCTATGCCGCAGTACGGAAACCGTATCCCTTTCTAGTCTTGGGAGGAAAAACAGGTGCTGCCAAAACTGTACTGCTTCAAAAGTTAAAAGAAAGGGGCGAACAGGTGGTGGATTTGGAGGGATTAGCGAATCACAAAGGCTCCTCCTTTGGTGCTATCGGTCAGCCTGCACAGCCTACTGTAGAACAGTTTGAGAACCTTTTAGCAGAGCAACTTCGGGAAATCCATCTAGATCAAGCCCTGTGGGTAGAAAATGAGAGTCGGAGAATTGGGCAAATTATCCTGCCAGACAGTTTTTATTTGCAGATGACCCAAAGTCCACGCATCGAAATTGACAAAACGGACGAGGAACGCATTGTCCACATTGCAAGCGAATATGCTGCATTGGATCAAAGGGAATTATCAGCTGCCGTCCTAAGACTACAAAAGCGACTTGGTGGAGACCGAACCAAGAAGGCGCTCGAGGCCATTCAAGCCAATCAACCTGAAATCTGGATTCCAATCCTATTGCTGTATTACGACAAGAGCTACGAGTATGATCTACAGCGTCATGAAGTTTCAAAAACCATTCGCTTGAATCTGCAAGGCCTGTCTCTTGAAGATCAAGTCAACTTACTTTTACAAACCAAACCTAAAGTAAATGGAACAAGTCATCCGGCTCACTGAGTGGAGTGAGGGATCTGGTTGCGGTTGCAAAATCGCTCCCGCCATATTGGATCAAATCCTGCAAGCAAGCGGCTCATTCTCCCAAAAAGACCGCAAGCTTCTGGTAGGCAACTCTTCAAAGGACGATGCTGCAGTCTATCAGGTCTCTGAAGATCTAGCGATGATCAACACCGTTGATTTCTTTACCCCTATTGTGGATGATGCTTTTGATTTTGGGCGAATTGCTGCCACCAATGCCATCTCAGATGTGTATGCGATGGGAGGCAAACCACTATTTGCCAATGCACTATTAAGTTGGCCAGTAGAAAAACTAGCTCCAGAATTGGCAGCAAAGGTCCTGAAGGGAGCAAAATTGGCATGCAGCCATGCAGGAATTGAGTTGGCAGGTGGACATTCCATTGCAGCCAAAGATCCACTTTTCGGACTTTCCGTGAATGGAGTCATTCATCCTAGAAAAATTAAAAAAAACACAGGGAGTAAGGAAGGCGATCTCCTCTTTTTAACCAAGCCCTTGGGTATCGGTGTCTTGGCTACGGCATTGAAGCGTCAAAAAATTAGTCCCCAGGACTACCAGCGCATGGTAGAGGTAGCTTGCCAGCTCAACAAGATTGGCGAAGTGTTGGGTAACCATGAAGAAGTGCATGCGCTTACAGATGTAACTGGATTTGGTTTGCTAGGACATGCACTAGAGATGGCTGAGGGAGCTAATCTTTCCCTACAATTAGATTTCAAGTCCCTTCCATTGATTGAAGGAGTGCAAGACTACATTCAACAATTTATTTTTCCGGACAACACCTACCGCAATTGGAATGCCTATTCGGCTAAAGTTAGCGGCGTCAATGGAATGGAGTTGGTTCCTCTATGTGATCCCCAAACCAGCGGAGGCTTACTTATCGCGGTCTCAGCCGAAAACAAAGCCTGGTTTGTGGAAACGATGGGCTTACATGAACAACATTTCTGGGAGATTGGAAAATTTACACCAAAGCACAGTTTCTGTATAGAGATGGTCAAATAAACAATATTTATACCACTAACTTCATGAAGGTCAATCAAAAAAGATACTTATGAAGAGATTAGCATCGATTTTCCTCTTGCTCCTCCTCGGAACAAATGGATTCGCTCAAAATCAAGAAAACGTAACGAGTGAACTTGTCATTTTAAATGTAGTAACGGGTGAGGAAAGGACTGTACTTCGCCAAAATCGACATTTTGAAGCGCCTAACTGGTCAAGAGATGGAAGCTACTTGCTCATCAATTCGGGCGGTTTATTGGAAAAAATTGACTTCGATGGTAAGAGTTTAGGTTTTCTCCATGAAGGGGTAATTTCCACTGTAAATAACGACCACGGACTCAGCTTTGATGGGAAAACACTTGTTTTCAGCAAAAATGAGAAGGGTTTAGGTTCTAGAATCTATACGCTCCCGATAGCGGGAGGCCAGCCAAAATTAATCACTCCAGCTTACCCAAGTTACTGGCACGGAATCAGTCCTGATGGAAAATTTTTGGCCTACTGTGCAAAAAGAGGGGAAGAATGGGATATCTATGCGGTTCCATCAGCAGGTGGGGAAGAGATTCGTCTCACCAATGCACCGGGCCTTGACGATGGCCCTGAATATTCTTACGACGGTCAATGGGTCTATTTTAATTCCCACCGAACGGGGCGGATGCATCTTTACCGAATGAAAGCTGAGGGCAGTGAACAGGAACAGCTCACGTTTGATGAATTGGATAATTGGTTTCCCCACCCTTCGCCAGACAATCAGAGTCTAGTTTACATTTCCTATTTGGAGGATCAGAAAGGATCTCATCCTTTTGGAAAAGATGTCAAGTTACGAATCATGCAACTGAAGGATAAGAAAAGCGTAGACCTAACCGTACCTTTTTATGGAGGTCAGGGCACGATTAATGTGCATAGCTGGTCTCCAGACGGAAAGTGGATTGCATACGTGCGGTATTCCAAACTGTTATAAATCGCTGTAAAAAGTCAATAAAATTGATAGTTGCGGAGCATATGGATTTGTTTCCTCCTGGAATTTTCCTAGCTTGGAATACGAGTTGATCTGTTGAACCCCTAAACCCCATAGAAAGATGGCTAAAGGAATGAATACCCAAAAAGCGACGAAGAAGGCGCCTACCAAGACTCCTAAGGAGAAAAAGGAAGAAAAAAGAGAAAAAAAGAAAAAAGGCTACGAATAGATAGCCTTTTTTTGTACTATTTACTAGGTACCAGGTACAAAGTACCATGTACCCCGATTGCGGCAGGCCTACCTACCGTAGGCAGGCAAGATCCCTCAAAAGTTTCATTTAGGTCATCACACGAATCCCTACCTTGTTCTTCGTACTTGGTACTTGGTACTTTTTTTGCACCTGTTTGAAAAACGACTCCAACCATGAAGGTTTTTAAAAAATTTGGGTTACTACTTTTAGCGGTAATGGGCATGGGTCTGCTGTACCCACAGCAGTATTCTATGCCTGTGGAAGGAGCTTCGAAGTCGAGTTACCATCCCAAATCGTTTTGGTATTATCCTTGGGGCATTTCTGGCACCCACAAGGGAGTTGACATTTTTGCAAGACAAGGAACACCTGTTCGTTCTGCTACCAGTGGACTAGTTCTTTACACCGGACAACTCAAACTAGGCGGAAATATTGTATTGGTTTTAGGCCCCAAATGGCGCTTGCATTACTATGCGCATCTAAACGAAATTACCACTTCAAACTTCACTTTGATAGGAGTCGGCGAGAAGCTGGGTACCGTCGGTACTACTGGGAATGCCGCTGGCAAACCGCCACACTTGCATTATACTTTGGCCACCCCAATTCCTTACTTCTGGCGTATTGATGAAGACAAGCAGAGTTGGATGAAAATGTTCTACCTGAATCCGATTGATTATCTGGAGGAATTGTAAGGCATTTGAAGAATCCTTCCTACAGTAAGTAGATTAGTTAGTATCAAGTAGCTAGTATCAAGTAGCAAGAATTTGTACGAAGTACCAAGTACAATGTACCAAGTATGACAGCGAAGGGCTACTAGATTCGGGTGCTTTACGAATTCCAACTTCTTACTTCAATATTTTGCGCTCGATATTCAACATTAGTTTAGTTTTCGTATCTCGTATCTCGTATTTCCTACTTCGTACTTGGTACTTAGTACTTGGTACAAAAAAAGCCCTTCGAAGTGAATCGAAGGGCTTCAATAATGTGGCGGCGACCTACTCTCCCGGGTGTAACCCCAGTACCATCGGCGCTGCAGGGCTTAACTTCTCTGTTCGGGATGGGAAGAGGTGGGACCCCTGCGCTAGGCCGCCTAAATTGTAAGTAGCAAGCTGAGTAAGTAGTAGCAAGTAGCAAGTAGCAAGACTTTTAGTCCTTTCCTTGTTCATCGCTTTACTCATTTGCTGCTAATAGCTAATGTTCATGTTTTGGTATCTGACACCTCGTACTTGATACTCTGTACTTGATACTTGATACTAAAATCAACACATATCCGTAGAAACTGTAACAACCAGTAGGTAAGCTTTTGGGCAATTAGTACTGCTCAGCTATGCCATTACTGACTTTACACCTGCAGCCTATCAACCTGGTCGTCTACCAGGGC
>Ga0172372_10005886_pt1 | contig 16902 bp, 16 predicted proteins | sample LakKiv5m_2_FD_114544 | JGI IMG/M metagenome (GOLD analysis project Ga0172372, IMG submission 114544) | Freshwater microbial communities from Kabuno Bay, South-Kivu, Congo - kab_092012_9.5m | ecosystem: Environmental > Aquatic > Freshwater > Lake | place: Democratic Republic of the Congo...
CCCGTTGAGCACCATGAGCACCATGAAGGTGCGCCCCGAATCGGCGATGCCGAAGGCGGCGTTGGCGACGGCGGCCACGGCCATCCCCGTCAGGAGCAGGACCCTCGGCCCGAGCCGGCTCCCAAGGGCGCCGGAGACGAACTGCCCGAGGGTATAGGCGATGAGATAGGCGGCGCCGAGGTCCCCGAGGGTGGCGGCGTCCAGGCCGTGCTCCTCGGCGAGGCTCGACTTCGCCACCGACCATGGCTTCCGCGCGAAGTAGAAGCCCGCGTAGCAGAGCCAGGTCGAGGCGAAGATGCTGGCGCGCCAGCGCGTCAGGCGGGGGTCCATCGGCGGGTCCTCAGCCGCACCACGACCAGGCGCGGCGCAGCACCTCGGCGCCGTCGGCCGCGACCGGCGGGCCGTGCGCGACCACCAACCGCTCGGGCGCCCGGGCGATCATCGCGTCCACGCTGCGCCGGGCGGCGGAGCGGTCCGCGGTCAGCATGCGCACGGGCAGGTCCACGCAGGGCGTCGCCTCCAGGCGGGCCATCCACGCGTACACCCTCGTCCACGCGTGGTTCGTCGACGGCAGGCTGTGGATCAGGTCCGCGGCGACGAGGGTGCGGCTCGGCCCGTGGAAGAAGGTGGTCTCGCCCCTCCTGGGCTGCCCCTCCAGCGGGAGCGCCTCCAGCACGTCGCCCCACGGTCCCGGCCGATCCGTGGTCCCGGCGGGGGCGAGATCGGGGCGCTTGGCCGGGAGCCCGGGCGCCACGTACAGGCGCGCCTCGGGGAACGCCTGCGCCCAGTCGCCCGCGTAGAGGTGGTGCATCAGGTTCGGCGCCACCAGGAACTCCACCGGACCCAGCGCCGCCACCGCGGCCTGCAGCGCGTCCGTCCGGGGGATGGGGGAGTGCACCCACAGGCCGCCGCCGGGAAGGCGCACGACGGTCATGCGCGCGCCCATGCGCACGCCGATGAAGGCGTGATCGACGTCCGCCGTCCACACCTCCGGGGCGAAGAGGGTCAGCATGGAAGGCTCCAGGGGCACGATCCCGGTGGCACCGGCCTACTCCGACGCCTTCTTGAGCTCGTCGAAGCCGGGCAGGTCGGAGAGGTCGGGCACGACCACGATCTCGATGCGCCGGTTGGCGGACCGGCCCTCGGCGCTGTCGTTGCTGGCCGAGGGCTTGAACTCCCCGTAGCTGGCGGCGCTCACCCGGCCGGCCGGCATTCCGGCGGCGATCATCGCGCGCACCACGGTCAGCGCCCGGGCCGAGGCGAGCTCCCAGTTGGACGGGTACTTCTCGGTCTTGATCGGCACGCTGTCCGTGTGCCCCTCGATCTGGAAGGCCCGGTCGGGGATGGACGCGAGGACCTGCGACACCTCGGTGATGGCCGCCGCGCCCTCCGGAGAGAGCTCGGCCGAGCCGGAGGCGAAGAGCACGTCGGTCGCCAGCGCGACCACCATCCGCCCGTCGACGATCTTCACGGAGAGCTTGCCCGCGTCGATGAGCTTCTTGAACCGGCCGAGCAGCGATTGGTACTCGGCGACGCGGCGCTCGGCCACGGCCCGGCGGGCTTCGAGGTCGGCGAGCGCCGTCGTCATCTCCTCCACCGAGCCCCTTAGGCGCGCCTTGTCCACCAGGAGGCTCGCCTTCTCCTCGATCAACGCCTTCGAGCGGGCCGCCTCCTCCGCCAGCTCCCGCTCGAGCGCCGCCTTGCGGGCCTCCAGCTCGGCGAGCTTCGCCTTCTCCTCGGCGAGCGCCGCTTCGAGATCCTTCACCTGGGCCTCGCGCTCGGCCAGCTGCGCCGCGAGGGTGGCGCGGGTGGTGTCCAGGTCGGACTGGAGGGCGTCGTACCTGGCCTTGCCGACGAGGCAGCCGCCGAGGAGGAGGGTGGCGAGGACGGTCATGAGGGCTCCGAGCGCGCGGGCTCCTATGACCCGCCGCCGGGGACCGCCATGCTCGAAGGCGGGGGTTCGCGGCCAGGGGATCCTCGCGAGCCCGGGATAACAGAGGCGCATGTGGCTCATCGCGCTCCTCGGCTGCTACGAACGGGTGGTGATGGACGTCCGGGTCGACGCCGGCCGGCGCACCATCGAGGTGCTCTCCCAGCAACAGGGCCTGGACCAGGACGTGGGCGGGACGCGCTGCGAAGCGGCCGCCGACTGCCTCCAGGCGCTGCGCGACCAGCTGGCGGAGGAGCGGCAGCAGCTCGGCGACGCCGGCGCCACCGACATCCGCAACGGCGTGTTCCTGCGGGATGGGGAGCTGGACCTCGTGACCCGCTACTCGGCGCCGTACACCTCCTCGCTGTTCGCCGGTGGCGCCCCCGTGCAGGTGGTCCAGCGGGAGCGTCGCGGCGCCCAGCGGCCGGTGGCAATCGTGTTCGACGCCCCGGACGGAGCGGGCGAGCGGTCCACCATCAGCTTCACGGGCCCACACACGAGCTACGACCTGGGCGAGCTGGGGCGGATGACCACCCTCCCCCGCGGACGGCCCCGCGTACACATCGAGCACCAGCTGCGCAGCGACGGCGCCGACGTGGTGGTGGAGCCCTGGGTGGCCTCCGTTCCCGGCCTGGTCGAGGCGATCGGGGGGAGCGGGCTCCTCCTGGACCCCGCCGGGCTCGTCCCCTGATCGACGGGGGCCCGCCCCCCGACCCCTCACCACTCACCCGAACGCGCCCACCAGGCAGGGCCCCTTCGACCCGATCAGCTCGAAGCGGACCCCGCCCGGCGCCGGCCCCGACCGGAACTCCACCGTGCCGGGCAACGGCACGGGCGAGACGAAGCGCACGTCCACGGTCCCCCCCGCGGGGATCTCGTCGTCGAGCTCGGCCAGCGACCGGGCCAGGAGCCACCAGCCGTGCATGATCGGCCGGGAGAAGCCGAAGAGACGCGCGGACCACGGGTGGAGGTGGATGGGGTTCCAATCCCCGCTCACCGCTGCGTAGCGGCGCCCCTGGTCCGCGGGGAGGCGCCAGCGCGTCGAGCGGGTCGGGCGGAACGGGCTGTCCGCGGGGCGCGCCCGCTTCACCCCGTCGCCCGGGATGGCCTTGGACAGGATCGTGGTCACCGCCGACCACACCCCCTCCCCGCCGCCGTCGCGCACCTCGGTGTGGAGGTCGAACTCGCCCCCGAGGCGGACCACCCGGTGACCCTCCACGCGTACGGCCACCGACAGCGGCTCGTCGGCGCGCAGGGGCCGGCTCCAGCGAATCTGCTGCCGCACGTGGACGATGCCGGGCACCGGCAGGGGGAAGGCGGGGTGGGTCATCACCGCCATCTGCAGCCCCCGGGCGGCCACCGCCGGCCAGGTGAGCGGCAGGGGATCCACCCGGGGGAACCCGCACACCGGCGCGTAGGCGGCCGGATCCCCGCCGAGGCGCTCGGCGCGGGCCTCGATCGCCGGGATGCTCGAGTCGGCCGCGAAGCCGGCGGGCCGATGGGTGAGCGCACGCCAGAGCGGCACCTCGGGCGGCGTGGGGTGATCGAGGGTCAGCGCCACGGGAGCTCCTCTCGCCAGACGCGCGGCCAGGCCGAGCCGCGGTTGCCCGGGATCTCGCGCCCCTCGGGGTCGGTGACGAAGTTTCCCTGGTCCCCGAAGGCCCGCTCCGCGTTCTCCCGCGCGTCGCGGCGGCGCATGGGGAGGTTCCGACCGTCCACCCGCAGCGCGCACACCTCGTGGGGCGCCGGGCGGAGGTCCACGAGCGCCCCCTTCCGCGCCCGGTTGAGGAGCTGCTCCTCGTTGCCGATGGGGTCGGCGACGGTCTTGGCCTTGAGCGTCCACACCAGCAGCGAGGTCGGGTCCCGGCCCGGCCAGGCCTCGGCCAGGAGGTCCGTGCGCCCGTAGAACTGCTTGCCGATGTCGTTCTGGTTCACCGGCCCGGCCATGAGGCACACGCCGGTGAGGAGGTCGCAGTCGGCGGGGAGCCCCACGCAGCCGGACAGCTCGGCGCACAGCGCGCTGCGCGCCGCGGCCGCCCCGAAGGCCCGCACCGCGTGGTGGGGATCGAGCCCGGCCTCGGCGAGCTCCCCGAACGGGAGCCCACCCACGTAGATGCGCTGCCCGGCGAGCGCGAAGGCCTTCCGACCGCGCGCCGCGTTCCGGGACAGGGAGCGGCCGGTGGGGAGGTCCACCCAGAGGGGGAGATCGGCCACCAGGGCATCGGTCACCTCCTCCAGCTCCCGCCGCACCGCGCGCAGCCGCTCCTTTCCGTTCGGGGTCAGGACGTCGATACGCTCCAGGAGGAGCAGCTCCTTGGCGCGCTCCCGGTCCACCCCGGTCCAGCGGGCGAAGGCGTTGTAGGCGGCGCGCCCGGCCATCTCGGTGAGCGCGTCGGGCACGTCCATCGGCTGGCGCTCCTGGTACGCCGCGGGAGCCTTCTCCTCGGCGTTCACCCCTGGCTGGATCCGTTCGGACCGAAGCGCCAGGAGCAGGGCCCCCAGCTTCCGGCACAGCGGCGCGTCGATCGGGCTCGCCGCGGCGGTGGCCCCGACCTGCGCCACCAGCGCGACCCTCCAGCCGGCGGCCCGATCCGCCGGGTCCAGCCCGATCAGCGCCTCGATCTCCCGCAGCACCTCTGCGTTGGCCGCCTGCCGCGCCGGGCCGGCGAACGGCCCGATGAGCACGTTCGCGGCGCGTCGACCGCCCGAGGCGAGCACGGCCGCCCGCTCCACCGCCTCGGCCCACACGCCGACGTGGAGGTGCTGGAGGTGCCCGATGGTGGGGATGTCGTCGGTGTGGTGCTTCCACTTCGACCACGCCCGCGCGGGCACGGTGGCGAGCGAGAGGACCGGCTTGTGCCCGATGAAGGTGAGGAGGAAGGTGAAGGGCGTCCGGTAGGGGCGGGACAGGCCCACGTGGGTGTACGCGGCCCCGTCCAGGATTTGCGCCTCCGCCCCCTGGAGGCGACGCAGGAGGGGCACCAGCCGCTCCGAGTCCGCGGGCCCGAGCGTGATCTGCTTCTGACCGCGGTAGTTGGTCGACTGCCGCGCGGAGAGCACCCCGAGCGCCGCCTCCTCGAAGAGCTCCCCCTCGGTGGGTGCTTCTCCGGGGACGAAGCTCGTCGGCGGGTCCAGGGAGAAGAGCGTGGACGCCGCCGCCGCCTCCGCCTCGTCGAGGGACAGACGGGTGCGGAAGCCGACGGGGCTCCCCGAGTCCAGCGCCTCGGGCAGGTGGTACCGGTCGCGCTTCTCGCCCTCCGCGGCGAACCGCGCCTCGCGGCGGGCCGGGGTGGGCGGGGGCGGGACCGCGACGAGCCGGACGGGTTTCTGGCTCACGCGCCCACCACCCGGCGTGCGTCCTCCAGCCGGTCGTCGGGCACGTACACCCGCGCGATGTGCCGTTCGTCCTGGTAGCGCTCGAACACGCGGGTGGCGTCCTCGAGGGGCACCACCCGCTCACGCGTGCCCGGGGCCCGCTGCTTCACCCAGATGCGCGGGGCCTTCTCGCGCTTCTTCCCCATCGCGCTGTACCGGGAGAGCTTCCCGGTGGAGGCGGCGTTCAACGTGTCGATTCCGGCGTTGCCCAGGGCGGCCACCACGTCCGAGACGTCCACCTCGCCGGCGGACCCGTGCCGCTCCAGCACCCGCCGGTAGGGGCGACGCTCGACGATACGTCTCGCCCATGTATCATCCGAGCCGCGGAGGTAGCCGTGCAGGTGGACGTCGTCCATCTCGCGATACGTCTCGACATCCACGGGGAAGCGGTAGGTGCAGGCGGGGCCGGTGAAGTGCCGGCGCAGCATCTCCTCGTAGACCACCGACTTGTGATGGAAGTAGACCATCACGAACATGTGGTACCGGGCGATCATGAAGTCGTCGAAGGCGTAGATCGCCCGGTGGTCCAGGGCGAGCGACACCTGCCCGTCGGGCTCCTCGTGCCACTCCAGGTTCCCCAGGATCCACGGGACGTCCACCTGCCCGTAGCGGGCCCCCGAAAAGTAGGAGTCCCGACCCAGGTAGTCGAGCCGGTCCACGTCCAACTCCGAGCTGATGAGCTGCGACAACACGCGGCGGAAGTCCCGACCGCCGTCCCGGAAGAAGTCGTCCGGGGGGGCGACGTCCTGGCTCACCAGCGCCGCCACGTGGGCCCCCGTGAACGGGAAGCTGGCCGCGAGTCGCTCTGCGAGGCTCGAGCGGGTGAGGACGAGGATGGTGTAGTCCTCGTGGCTCGCGGTCCGGTCCAGGCGCGCGTGCACCCGCGCCGGATCGTAGGCGTGGACGCCCAGGGCCCGCAGCGACGGCATCGCGAACTCGGTGCAGTGGGAGAAGGGCGCATGCCCGAGGTCGTGGCAGAGCGCCGCGACGCGCACGATCTGGCGGAGATCGCGGCGGCGCTCGGGGCTCGTGAACGGATCCCGACCCGCGAAGACCGCGTCGAACGCACGCCCGGCGAGCTCCATGCAGCCCACCGAGTGGGCGTAGCGGGTGTGGACCGCGCCCGGGAAGGGCAGCTCGGAGAACCCCATCTGACGGATGCCGCGCAGCCGCTGGACGAACGGATGGTCGACGATGGCGACCTCGGCGGGGGAGATCTGGATCGCGCCGTGCAGGGGGTCGCGGACGTCCACGGAGGCCTCGGGCAGCCCCTGGCCTAACGCGCGTGACCCGCGCCGACCGCGCCGCCGCGCCCGGGTTACGCCCGGGTCAGCGATGAACCCCCTCGACGTCTCGGACGAGCTGGCCCCCGGCGACGTGCTGCATCACCCGGCCTTCGGGTTCGCGGTGGTGGAACAGGTGGACGGAGATTCGGCGGCGCTCCGGTGGGAGCGGCCGGGTTCGGCGCACCCCCACCGCGCCGCGCGGTCGGCGATCGCCTCCACCTGGCGTCGCTGCGATCCGCGCGGCTTCTTCGCGCGCACCGTGGTGGACCCCGACGGGGCCCGGGCGCTCTTCACCCGCGAGCCGCTCGACGTGGTCGGGCTGATCCTGCTGGACCTCCGCCCCACCGGCGCCACCAGCCGGGACGACCTGCGCGAGTGGCTCCTGGACCGCCGGCTCCTGCCCGAGAGCCGGTTCGACCCGTGGTGGTCGTCGGTGTGTGGCCTCGCGGCGCAGGATCCTCGCTTCGAGGTACGTCCGCCCAACATCCAGCTGGCGGACGGTGTGGGTCGGGATCTCCTGCTCGCCGCCCTGGACACCCCCCTCCCCCGCCCCGGCACCCTCCCCGTCTCCCAGCTCGCCTCCACCGCCCGGCGCCTCGCGGGGGCGCTCGCGGAGGTACACGCCGGCGGGGAGCACGCCAGTCGGGACCGGGCTGCGGTCCGGGCCGTGCCCTCGGGCTACCACCTGGGCTCGCTGCCCGGGGTCAGCGCGGCGGACCGTCGGGAGGACGTGGCCTGGCTGGGCCGGCTCATCCTGGAGCAGATCCTCGGCCCCCTCCCCCCCCAGGACCACCTCGCCTCCGGGGCCATCCCCTGCCTCGTCCACGGGCTGCAACCCCAGGTCCCCCCGGAGATCCTGGAGGTGCTGGGCGCCGCGTGCGCGTCGGACCCCGCGCTCCGGCCCGCCGACGGCGCCGAGCTCGCCGCGCGCCTCGCCGTCGCGGACGCCGTGGCCACCCATCGCCTCCACGCCCCGGCGGATCCCTACGCCCAGGTCGCGGTGGGCTTCGACTCCCACATCGGCATCCTGAAGGCGCTGAACGGCCAGACCAACCAGGACGCCTTCCTGGTCGCGGGGGATCCCGCGCTGGCGCTCCTGGTGGTGGCGGACGGGATCTCGCTCTCGGATGCCGGTACCGGAGATCTCGCCTCGCAGCTGGCGGTGCGTACGCTGCGCACCTGGTTCGGTGCCCAGGGCTCGCAGTTGGGTGGCGCCCCGGCGAACCGGGCCCAGAACGCGCTGGTGGAGGTCCTGCGGCGGGCGAACAAGACCATCTGCGAGACCGCCCTGAAGCTCGGCAACGGGGACGTGGAGCACAACATCCCCATGGGGACGACCGCGGTGGCGGCGCTGGTGAGCGGGAACCGCGTCACGCTCGCCAGCCTCGGCGACTCCCGGGCCTACGTGGTGGGGGCCCACGGGGCCGCGCTCCTCACCGCCGACCAGAACCTGGAGTCGCTCCGGCTCGGAGAGGTGCTCGCCGGCCACGAGGTCGAGTGGGACGAGCCCCGCCACGCGCTCACCGCCTACCTGGGGCACTTCGACCTCGAGGGGCGGGAGTCCTTCCCCGCCCCGTTCACCCGCACCTTCACCCTGCTCCCCGGCGAGTGGCTCGTCATCTGCAGCGACGGCCTCTGCGACTACGCGGTGGACGAGGACGCCGCGATGGGCCCCCTCCTCCAGCGCGCGGTCACGCTGGCGGAAGGTCCGAGCGCGACCGCCCGGGCGATGGACCTCGCGCGCCGGCTCGTGGACGCCGCCAACCGCGGCGGCGGCGGGGACAACGTCACGGTACTCACCCTCACACTCTCCCCTGACCCGGAGCCTTCGCCGACCGATACGGCGGTAGGCTCATAGTCCGGAGTCCGCGTGTCCGAGCTTCCCCCCTTCCGCGAGGCCCTGGCCGAGCGAGTCATCGTGTTCGACGGCGCCATGGGCACCGAGATCTACAGCCGCGGCGTGTTCATCAACCGTTGCTACGACGAGCTGAACCTCTCCCAACCCGACGTGATCCAGGAGATCCACGCCAGCTACCGCCGGGCCGGCGCCGACGTCCTCACCACCAACACCTTCGGCGCCAACCGCCTGCGCCTCACCGCGCACGGCCTCGACGACCGGCTCGCCGACATCAACGCGCGCGCCGTCAAGCTCGCCCGCGCCGAAGCCCGCGACAAGGCCTGGGTGGCGGGCTCCATGGGGCCCACGGGCGCGCTCTTCGCGCCGGTCGGCAAGGTCTCCCCGGGGGACGCCTACCACGCGTTCCGCCAACAGGCGGAGGTGCTCATCGGCGCCGGCGTGGACCTGGTGGTCCTCGAGACCTTCACCAGTCTGGCCGAGCTCTGGCAGGCCGTCCGGGCGGTCCGATCGATCGGGGACCTCCCCATCGTCGCCTGCATGTCCTTCCCCTTCGTGGGCCCGGGCCAGAGCCAGCTCGAGGGGGAGTCTCCCGAGAAGGCCGCCACGACCGTACGCTCCTGGCCGATCGACGCCTTCGGCACCAACTGCTCCAACGGTCCGCGGGGGGTGCAGCACGCGCTGGAGCGCATGGCCGCGGTGAGCGACCTGAAGCTCGTCGCGATGCCCAACGCCGGCCTGCCCCAGGTGGTGGAGGGGCGCACCCTCTACCTCGCGGCCCCCGAGTACATGGCGGAGCACGCCCGGCGCTTCGTCACCCAGGGCGCGCGCATCGTGGGCGGCTGCTGCGGGACCACCCCGCAGATGATCAAGGAGATCACCACCTTCGTCCGCACCGTCACCGCGGACCAGCGCACCCGGCAGGCCATCGCCACCGTGGAGCCGGAGAAGAAGGACCTCTCCATCGCGCCGACCCCGCCGGCGGAGAAGTCCGAGTTCGGACGCAAGCTCGCCTCGGGCAAGTTCTGCATCTCGGTCGAGCTCGACCCTCCTCGGGGCGTCGAGGCCCAGAAGGCGGTGGAGGGCGCCGCCATGCTCAAGGCGGCGGGGGTGGACATCGTGAACATCGCCGACGGTCCCCGCGCCGTCGCGCGCATGGGCCCGTCCTCGCTCGCCCACCTCGTGCGGCACCACTGCGGCATGGAGGCCCTGGTCCACTACTGCTGCCGGGACCGCAACCTGCTCGGGATGCAGATGGACCTGCTCGGCTCCAACGCGGTGGGCCAGCGGAACATCCTCGCCATCACCGGGGACCCCCCGAAGATGGGCACCTACCCCAACGCGACCGCGGTGTTCGACATCGACTCCATCGGGCTCATCACCCTGATCCAGATGCTGAACCGCGGCCTCGACTTCTCCGGGCAGCCGGTGGGCGGAAAGACGAACCTCCTCGTGGGCGCGGGCTGCAACCCCGGGCACATCGACCTCGACCTGGAGGTCGAGCGCTTCGGTCGCAAGATCGAGGCGGGAGCGGAATTCTTCTTCTCCCAGCAGATGTTCGACCAGGAGGTGCTGTACCGCTTCCTGGACCGCACCGACAAGTTCCCGAAGGTCCCCTTCCTGGTCGGCCTCATGCCGCTCGTGTCGCTCAAGAACGCCGAATTCCTCCACAACGAGGTGCCGGGCATGCAGGTCCCGCAGCCCATCCGCGACCGCCTCGCCGCCGAGTCCACCAAGGAAGGCCAGCGGGAGGTGGGCATCCAGGTGGCCCGGGAAGCGCTCACCGAGTTCGCCCAACACCCCCGCATCAACGGCGCCTACGTCTACCCGCCCTTCGGCTCGTACAAGGCCGCCCTCCGCGTCCTCGAGCCGGTGGCGGAGCGGGCGGGCCTGAAACTGACGGCCGGATGACCCTGGTCCTCCTCGCGTTGGCCTGCCGGTACGCCCCGCCGAAGCCGGACGGGACGGCCACGGACTCGAGCACCGACACCGCCCCCGTCACGGACGACACCGCCACGGCGCCCCCTACGCTCACGACGGAGGACGGCCTCGTCTACGAGGTGTACCTGCGCTCGTTCCAGGACAGCGACGGCGACGGCGTGGGGGACCTGGAGGGGCTGCGCTCCCGCCTCGGCTACCTCGGCCAGCTCGGCGTGACGGTGCTCTGGCTCATGCCCCCCTTCAGCTCGGACACCCCGTCCGGGTACCAGGTCCTGGACTACCTGCAGGTGGACGAGGAGCTGGGTGACGACGAGCAGTTCGAGCAGGTGTGCGCCGAGGCGGCCGCGCTCGGGATCCGGGTCATCCTCGACCTGCCTTTGAACCACACCGGCGCGGCGCACCCCTGGTTCGTCGCCGCCGCCGCCGACCCGGAGGCCGCCGACCGCGAGCGGTACCTCTTCTCCGACACCGCCTGGGACGACCTCCGCTGGTTCGCCACCGAACGGGGCGACTTCTACTACGCCTACTTCGGCGACACCCAGCCGGACCTGGACTGGAGCTCCGACCTGGTGCGGGGCGACATGTCCGCGACGCTCGATCACTGGACCGCGCTGGGGACCGGCGGCTGGCGGGCCGACGCCGTGCGGCAGCTGGTGGAGGAGGGCGGGGTCATCTCGGACACCGAAGGCAGCCACGAGGTCATGCGTTGGTTCTGGGAGCAGAGCCGGACCCGCGGCGACCTGGTGATCGCCGAGGCGTTCTACGCCACCGAGACCGAGCCCATGCTGGGCTGGCTGGGGGCGGACTCGGCTCCGGAGGCGGACCTCGTCTTCGACACCGTCCGGGCGAACGCCTACGTGACGACGATGGCGGAGGCCGATCCGGCGGCGCTGCGGACGCTGGTGGAGCTGGAGGCCGCCGCTGGGGCCGAGCACCGGGTGGTCTCCTACCTCTCCTCCCACGACACCGACCGGCTGCCCACGCGCGTCCCCCGGGCCGAGAAGCGCCGTACGCTGGAGGTCGCCAGCTTCACCCTCCCCGGGGTGCCGATGCTCTGGTACGGCGAAGAGCTGGATCTCCCCAACGGGGACCCCCAGTACCGGAACGATCAGCCGCAGCGGACCCCGATGCCCTGGGACACGACGCACCAGGCCGGCTTCACCACCGGGACCCCGTGGTTCAACCTGGCCCCTGGCTGGGAGACCACGAACGTGGCCACCGCCGAGGCGGATCCCGACAGCCTCCTCAACCTCATCCGGGCGTTGTCCGCGCTCCGCGCCGCGAGCCCGGCCCTGCGCTCCGGTGCGGTCGAGTGGGTCGACACCGAGCACGCGGAGGAGCTGCGCTACACGCGAACGGACGGATCCGAGTGGATCACGGTCTCGATCAACACCGGCACCGAGACGCTGGAGCCGGACGTGGCCGGCTGCCGCCTCACCCCGGAGGCCACCGTCCCCGCGTACGGCTACGGGCTCTGGGCGAGCGAAGGGCTGTGCGACCGCCTCGTACCCGGGCCACCCGAACCGCCGACCTGACGGGAACAACGAGGGGACCGGATACATTCAGCGGTCATGCGCGCCCTCCCCTTCGCCCTCGCCTTCGCCCTGCTCGTCGTGTCGCGGCCTGCTTTCGCCATCGAGCAGACCACGCCCCAAGCCGGCACCAGCTCCCCCAAGACCACCGCCGAGCTCCTCTCGGACCTTCACAGCGACGACGCCCCCGACCGCCTCTACGCGGCGCGGGCGTTGAAGTCGCAGCTCACGCGGGCCCTGAAGGTGGAGTCCCGCGCGCGCGAAGGCTCCATCATGCTCGACGACGCACGTTCGGTGCTGGTCGAGCTCGACGCGCGCCTGCCCCGGATCTGCATGGACAACCTCGTCGTCCCGGCGGTGTCCACGACCTGCGCCGAGATGCTGGCGCTCCTGGGCGTGGAGGAGGCGCGCGCTGCGATCGAGGAGCTGGCCCAGAGGGAGACGCGGAAGTCCCACCAGCGGCGGCTGGCCCGGGCGCTCCTGTGGCTCGACGCGGCGTGATGCGCACGGTCGGCCTCACCGGGGGCATCGCCTGCGGGAAGAGCACCGTCGCCGAGCTGCTTCGCGCTCGGGGGGTCCCGGTCCTGGACCTCGACCAGGTGGCGCGCGCGGTGGTGGCCCCGGGGGAGCCGGCGCTCGCCGAGATCGCGGCCCGGTGGCCCGAGGTGGTGTCGGCGGGTGGGCTGGACCGCACGGGGCTGGGGCGCGTCATCACCGCAGACCCCGAGGCGCGGCGTGACCTCGAGGCCATCACCCACCCCCGCATCTGGGAGCGGATGGAGCGATGGATCGCCGAGACCCCCGCCCCCGTGGGGGTGATCGAGGCGGCGCTGATGGTGGAGACCGGCTCCTGGCGCCGCTACGACGCCCTGCTCGTCGTCAGCTGCGCGCGTGAGACACAACTGACACGTCTCATGGCTCGGAACGCGATCGAGCGACCCGAGGCCGAGCGTTGGCTCGCCGCCCAGATGCCGGTGGCCGAGAAGGAGAAGCTCGCCACCGCCGTGATCCGGAACGACGGAGACCTCGCCGCGCTGGCGGCGGAGGTCGACCGCGCCTGGGCCCGCGTCGCCGCGGGCTAGTAGGTGAGCAGCGCGTCGACCCGGTGGGGTGCGAGCGCCTTCCGGCCGTCCAGGAAGCCGAGCTCGATCACGAAGGCGAAGCCCACCAGCGAGCCGCCCAATCGCTCCACCAGCCTGGCCGTGGCCAGCGCGGTGCCGCCGGTGGCGACGAGGTCGTCCACGATGACCACGCGATGACCCGCCGAGACCGCGTCGGTGTGCATGTCCAGCCGGGCCGTCCCGTACTCCAGCGCGTACTCCTCGCTGATCCGGTCGTACGGCAGCTTGCCGGGCTTCCGCGCCGGCACGAAGGCGGCGCCGAGGGCCATGGCGAGGGGCGCGCCGAAGATGAAGCCGCGGGACTCCATCCCCACCACCGCGTCCACGCGCTCGCCCCGGTAGAGCTCGGTGAAGTGGTCGGTGATGCCCCGCAACAGGTCCGGCTGCGCCAGGACGGGGGTGATGTCCTTGAACAGGATCCCCGGCTTGGGGAAATCGGGCACGTCCCGGATGGTGCTGGAAAGCCGCCGGACCAGATCGCTCACGAAGCCTCCGTTGCCGCCGCGCGACGGCTTCCGAACCATTTCACGAAGAGCCAGCCCGCCCCGAGCAGCACGATGAGCGCGACCAGCCAGAGGAGGTCGTGCTTGAGTACCTCGGAGAGGGCACTGGGGTTGTCGAGCAGATCGGGGCGACGACCGATGGTCTGCGCCCCGAAGAAGGAGAGGATACCGCACCAGAGCGTGCTGCCCACGAAGGTGACCAGCGCAAAGGGGCCGAAGGGCACCTTGACCAGCCCCGCCGGGTACCCGATGAGGTGGCGCACCACCGGGAGGAGGCGAGCGAAGAAGACGCCGCCCATCGCGTACTCGTTGAGCCAGCGCTCGGCGAGCTCGAAGCGGTGGGGTGGGAGGAGAAACCACTTCCCGTAGCGGAGCACGAGCGGGCGGCCGGCCCACCAGGTGAACCAGTAGCAGAGCGAGGAGCCGAAGGTGGAGCCGAGCCCACCTGCCAGCACCACCCCGGCCATGCTGAAGCGACCCTGGGACGCCCAGTAGGCCGCGGGGGGCATGATGATCTCGCTGGGGATGGGCACGATCGTGCTCTCGAGCGCCATCATGAGGAAGACGCCAAGGTAGCCCCATTCGAGGGTGAACTCGAACCAGGCTCGCATCAACTCGTGCATCATTTCCTGCATTCGATGTGCTCCAGTGGCCACCGGGCCACGTCGGGAAGGACGGAGTGGGCGGTCAGGTCGAGCCGGAGGGGGGTCACCGTCGCCCAGCCGGCCTCGCAGAGGGGGCCGTCGCTCTCGGGGATGTCGTCGAACCGATCGTGGTCCCCGCCGATCCAGAAGTAGCGGCGACCGCGCGGGTCGGTCTTGGCCTCGACCATCGGCTGGTACCAACGGCGACCCATGACCGCCGTACGGATGCCCAGGAGTTCCCCCGGCGCCCGGTCGGGGACGTTCAGGTTGAGCAGCACTCCGGGCGGCAGCCCCCGCTCCAACACGAGCCGCGACAGCCCTCGGACCACGCGCTCCGCCGTCTCCCACTGGGGCGCACCGTTCACCCACAGGCTGGCCGCGAGCGACGGAATGTCCATCGTGGCGGCCTCCCGCGCCGCGGCCACCGTGCCGGAGTAGTGCACGTCGGTGGCGAGGTTGGTCCCCCGGTTCACCCCGGAGAGGACCAGGGCGGGGCGGGCGGGGAGCAGGTGGTGGACCGCGAGGTAGACGCAGTCGGCCGGGGTACCGGTCACCGACCAGCGCCGGGGGCCGTGCTCGATGGCCCGGAGGGGCTCGTGCATGGTCAGCGCGTGGGACTTGGCGGACTGCTCCACCGCCGGGGCCACCGTCCAGCACTCCCCGAGCGAGGCGGCGGCGCGCCCCAGGGCGGCGAGGCCCGGGGCGTCGATTCCGTCGTCGTTGGTGAGGAGGATCAGCACGCGGCCCGACGCCCTATCCAGGTACTCCGGCCTCCGCCCCCGCCCCTCGTTCGCGGTTTCCAGAAACCACTCGCGCGGGTCCGGTGTCTGAAATAGGCGACCATGCTCATGCGCCCACGCTACGCCGACCTCTTCCGCCGGATGCGGGACCCGGACCCCGAGCTCGCCGACGCCGCTTTCGACGCGGTCCTCTTCGACCGGGAGCTCGCGGTACCCGACCTGATCGAGTGCCTGGAGTCCTCGCGGCGCGACCCCGAGATGCGCTTCCTCTGCGTGCAGTTGCTCGGGTTCTCGGGCGCGGCGGAGGCGGTCCCGCCGCTCCTCGCCGCCCTGGACGACCGGTCGGCCCGCGTCCGCGCCGAAGCGTGTCGCTCGCTCGAGGACATCGGCGCTCCCGAGGCCGCCGCGGCCGTCCGCTCGCGCCTGGACGACCTGGACGAGGACGTGCGGCTCGCCGCGATGGAAGCGATGGAAAGTCTGCGCCGCTGAGTGGTCATCGGGGGGACCCTTGCAGGTCCCCCGCTCAGCGCAGGCGGCGCCAGGCCGCCACGAGCACCGCGAGGCCCGCCGCGCACCAGAGCACGCCCCACACCACCGCTGGGATGCCGGTGACCCGCGCGAGCAGCGCCGCGTCGGAGAGGCCGTCGGAGAAGAACACGTCGTCCCGCACGTCGAGGAAGGCGTACAACACCGAGAAGACCCCGACCCCTCGGAGGACCAGGCGGGTCACCCCCTCGCTGGCGCGCAGGCCGAGGGCGCCGAGCGCCAGGCCGGCCACGAGCGCGTAGGCAAAGCCGAAGGAGAGGACGGGTCGCACCCAGGCCGCGGCCATCCCCACCAGGCCGAGCCCCAGGAGCAGCGCCATGCCCCGGGCGCCGGCCCGGGTGCGGGTGAGCCCGAGCAGCGCGACCCCCCAGAGGAGCGAGCCGAGGTAGCCGGCGTTGAGGACCAGCACGTGGATCCCACCGCGGGTGATGGCGTGACCGCCCTCGCGGATGTCCAGCCCGACCTCCACCACCTCCCCGCCGGTCGCGATGGCGGTCAGCGCATGGCTGGCCTCGTGCGCCGCCACGACCAGCATCCGGAGCGGGAAGAGCCACCAGGCGTCCCAGAACCACCAGGCCACGCCGAAGGCGACCACCAGGCCGATGGTGCCTCCGTCCACCTTCGCGGGCGGAGAAGGTCTTGACCGGTCAACGGGGCGCTTCATGACTCGTTAGGTGTCCTATCCGCACGCCAGGACCCCATGCTCCCCCTCGTCGCCCTCGCCCTCGGCACCGAAGCCTGGACCCAGCTCGGCCCTACCGCCTTCACCCCCGTGGTCCCGCTCTCCGAGCCGGCGCGGGAGGCGCTGGTGGCCCGCGACCACGCCCGCGCGGCGACGGCGCTCCTCGCGATGGACAAGAAGCAGGTCCCGGGGGCCTACCTCGCCGACGTCGCCTTCCTGACCGCCTGGTCGCTCCAGCGCGCCGACCGGGGAGCCGAAGCCATCCCTCTCCTCGACGTGGTGGCCAAGGCGGAGAACGCGCCGGCCCCCTACGTCTCGCTCGTCGTGGGCGAGGCCCTGCTCGCCGACGGGAAGCCGGTCGAGGCCATCGAGTGGCTGCGCGAGGTCGACGGAGCCGGTCCCATCGAGGTCCGTGCCCAGCTCGCGCTCGCCGACGCGCTGCAGAGCGCCGGACGCACCGCCGAAGCCAAGGCTCTCTTCGAGGCCATGGCCGCCCGCCCCGACCCCTCTCCCGGCTCCGCCATGGCGCTGTGGGCGCTGGCGCGCAAGGCCGGCACCTCCAGCCCGGCCGGTGAGGCGTGGCTGCGCCGCATCTACCGGTACTACCCTGGGTCGGCCGAGGATCGGGCCGCGGTGGGCTCCATGCCCACCCCCACGCTCGAAGACCTCGCGATCCGCGGCGACGTGCTGCAGGAGCGGGGCGAGTGGTCCGGGGCGGTGGCCCTCCTGAGCCCGCGGCTCGCTTCG
>Ga0172372_10005888_pt1 | contig 16898 bp, 30 predicted proteins | sample LakKiv5m_2_FD_114544 | JGI IMG/M metagenome (GOLD analysis project Ga0172372, IMG submission 114544) | Freshwater microbial communities from Kabuno Bay, South-Kivu, Congo - kab_092012_9.5m | ecosystem: Environmental > Aquatic > Freshwater > Lake | place: Democratic Republic of the Congo...
AGATAAAAGAACAAAGCATTGTCATAATTACGCCACATATTGACTGCTGGATGATTAACCCAACCACCAGTTGTTGCTCCAGAAGAAAGAATATTATATATTTGACGACCTTCTAGAAGTTGTTTATTAAGTCGCTTATTATCTAGTGATCGTGCAGATTCATATACGTCAGGCCACGGGACGAACGTTTGCATAATAAACCTTACTGTAGTAGGAATTAGTCGTAGTAATAATATCGTGGCTCATCATTAATGTCAAGAATTTTCTTAACATCAGAGGGCCAGTTTGAAATTAAATGATATTCGTTTGGTATACCGCATGGATACTCTTTACGATGAGTAATGCACACATAAATATCCATAAGTAATCACTTACTTAGAGAATTTTGGCTGAAAAAGATTTCCCCAGGACTTTGATACATTCCAATCCTTTGGAAGCATATTTGTTGCATTAAGAGCACGGGCACGAGAAATAATATGCTTTTTAGCAGCATCATAATTATCTGCTCTTCCAACTGACTGAATTGCATTCATAAGATCAGCACGATTACGAATTGGAAAGCTACCGTCTGGCATTGCTGCACCAGATGCTGCCATTCTTCTACGATCTGCTGCTGAGAAATCTGCTTTATTTACAATTGAACCAAACATACTACTATTCTAACATATAAAAGAGAGGGCAGCGGAGGGAAGGTGGTGGTGGGAGGTACGCTGCCCTCTCATATGTCTATTTTATACTAAAAATTCTCTTTCGTCAATTATTTCATACGACCATTCAATGAGCTTGTTTTCGTCTTCATTAAAATGATGAGAACAAAAATATAGTTCTCCAGAAAGTCCTTTGACCACAACCCATGCCCGTGATCCACATTTATCACACCTATCAGATTTAGTTAGCGTTTGCTTTTTTTCTTCTACGATTGTCAACGACTCTCCTTATGTTATTTACATGTTATAATAATTTTACTACATACTTTTTGGAGTGTATAACTAAATATGGATACCGCTTTGAACGATATTCTAGAATTAATTCGTAACTCTTGGCAAGTTGTCATTATCGTTGCTACAGCACTTGGAGTAGGTTATACACTAGCAAAGCGTCTAAACGATCTTATTGGTAAAGATCATGATGGCAGAACAGTAGCAGAACGTTTAGAACGAGTAGAATACCAGCTATGGCCTAATAATGGCAAGAGTCTTTCAGATAAAGTTACCAATCTTCAAGAGGGACAAGTAGAACTTAAAGAACAACTTGGTAAAATTGAGGGAGAAACAGAAGTTATCAAGTCAATGTTGTCAGCACTCGTATCTAAGAAATAAACTTTGATATAATTAAATTACAAATTTAATAAAGGAGTGCCTTCATGACCCCAGGCCGCTTAAACTTTACTTGCCCACAAGGTAGTACTTTCACTCGTACTCTAACGTATAAGATTGCTGGCACACCTGTTAATTTAACTGGATACTCTGCAAAAATGCAGGTTAGACCATTTCACTATTCAGATGATGCATTAATTAATTTAAGTAATGGTGCTGGACTTACTCTTGGAGCAAGTGCAGGAACTATTACTATTCTTATTGATCCATCAACTACAATGAATGTACCCGCTGGTGACTATGTTTATGATTTAGAATTAGTTACTGGATCAAATGTATATCGACTTGTTGAGGGTAAATTTATTGTTACCCCAGAGGTGACGAGGTAGTGTCAGGTGGAAAAGTCACAGTTGAAGTTATTGAAAATCCAGTTCAAGTAGTTGTTGATAACACTAATGTTAGTGTTGATGTAGTCGAACAAATTGTTACTCTTGAGCTTGGTATTACTGGTCCACAAGGAGCAACGGGAACAATTCAACCTGAAAATCTTGGCTATGTTCATACACAAGCAATAGCCTCAAATGTTTGGACTATTAATCACAATTTGATTTTTATTCCAAATGTTACTGTCGTTGATTCAGGGGGCACAGTCGTTGAGGGGTCATACGACTATCCAGACAACAACACAGTAGTTCTATCCTTTTCAAGTCCGTTTTCTGGAAAGGCATATCTATCATGAAAGGCAGGGATAAATAATGGCAAGAAAATTTCTTACACCAATTGATTTGAATAAGCTTGAGCTTCAAAATGCAGCTATTCAAAATCTTGCCACAGACCCAGCTAGTCCAGTACAGGGACAGATTTACTACAATACCGCTGTAGATAAGATCAAAGTCTATGATGGAACTGCTTGGGTAACTGTTGGCAATAGCAACGAAGAGATTGAAGATATCGTTGCTGACCTTATTGATGCAGGAACTGGAATTAGTGTAACTTATAATGATGGTTCTGCTTCACTTGTAATTGCAAATACTGGTGTTCTTAGTTTAGTTGGAACAGCCAGTGAAGTTGATGTATCAGCTTCTGCTGGAAATATTACAATTAGTCTCCCATCAACAATTAATGCTGATACTAGTGGAAATGCAGCAACTGCAACTGCTCTACAGAATGCTAGAGCAATTTCACTTGCTGGTGATGTGAGTGGTTCTGCTAGCTTTAATGGAACAACTGATATTACTATTAATGCAACTATTGAGCCAAATTCTGTAGCACTTGGTACAGATACCACTGGTAACTATGTTGGCACAATTACTGGTACTGCAAATGAGATTGAAGTAAGTGGTAGTGGTTCAGAAGGTGCGGCAGTAACAATTGGATTACCAAATGACGTAACAATTACCAACAACCTGATTATTGGCGGTAATCTTACTGTTAGTGGTTCTGCAACATATATTAATGCTGAAGTTATTGAACTAGCAGACAACACTATCATTCTTAATTCTAATGCTACTGGAGCAGCCAGCCAAAATGCTGGTATTGAGGTAGAGCGTGGAGATGATCCAAACGTTCTAGTACTTTGGAATGAGGCATCAGATGAATGGACTGTCACTAATGATGGTACAAATTATCATTCAATTGCCAGAAAGTATTCTGTAAGTGTTGGTAACTCAGCAAGTACTACATTTACTCTTACTCATAATCTGAATACTCGTGATGTACAGGTTCAGGTATATGATTCAGCAACATATGACACAGTTGAATGTGATGTGCTACGTCCAACAGTAAATTCTGTTCAACTTACATTTGCTGTTGCTCCTGGAACAAATGCATACAGAGCAGTAGTGGTAGGATAATCTGAGTGTGAGGGGGACTAATAATCCCCCTCACTACAGAAAGGTATAATAAAAATATGGCAACCAGACTTTTAACTACGCAAAGAATAGTAAATTTAGCTGCTGATCCAGCAACAGGTACGTCTGGTGAAATTTATTTCAACACAACAAGTGGTGTATTACGATTTCATAACGGTACAATATGGAGTGATTTTGCTGGCGGTGGTGGTGGTGGTGGAGATAATTATTATGTTTCTACAGAAGTAGCTTTATCGAATTCCTGGTGGTTGGGAGTATAATTAAAAAATGGGATTACAAAGACTAGGAATTGTTAACCCTATAGCAAATAGTGCATCAACATTGTTTGTTTCTGATGATCAATATTTAGTTTCCGTTATTGCTGCAAATAAAAGTGCTAGTGCTGCAACAATTCGGGTATGGACAGAGCCAGTTGGTAGCACTCAACAATCTCAATATGCTTATGTTGTTTACGATTTACCCGTAGATGCAGCAAACTCATTTGAAACATTTAGGTTTGCAATAAATCAGGGGGATATTGTAAAAATTAGTGCAACATCTTCAAGCATTTCATTTTCTCTTTTTGGTCTTATTCAACAAGATATTAGACTAGCTTTGGGGGTAAGTTCATATAAATCATCATCTCCTAGCTACCCCATACAAGGAATGATTTGGGTAAATTCAAGTGCTAGTGTTGCAAATGGTGCAAAACCTATTTATATTTATGATGGAACTACTTGGGTATCTACCGCAGCAGCGGGTATAGATACAACTGCAAACTATGCTTTTACTGGTAATATTTCTATTGGCAATGTTTCATCTACAGAATTATCATATCTAGACGGGGTAACTAGTCCAATTCAATCTCAATTGGATGGTAAAGAAAAAACTATTCCATTACAAGCAAATGCTCCATCTTCTCCATCAATAAGTGATTTATGGGTAGATAGTACATCTATGCAATTAAAAGTTTATAATGGAAGTACCTGGGTTGCCCTGGGAGCAGCGGTAGACGATAGTCAACTAGTTATTGCACAAAGGATGTTTGCATAATGAGTATACAAAGATTTTTTGTTAGCAAGAGAATCAATGATCCTGCTGGTAATTTACAAACATTTATTGATGCAAATGGTGGAAATATAACATTATTTGGTGGTTATAAAATACATACTTTTATTAATTCTGGATCTTCAATTTTTGCTATTAATTTTATTCCAAATAATTCAAATAATTTATTTGAATATATTATTATTGGTGGTGGTGGTGGCGGTGGTGGTTCAAGACAATCTCCTGGCGGAGGTGGAGGAGGTGCTGGGGGATACTTATCTGGAGTTACAGCACTACAACAATCTTCATATATTATATCTATTGGTTCTGGAGGATTGGGTGGAACATCAGATTCTGGTGATACTTCAGCAATTATTGAATCTCAAAATGGTCAAAATAGTTCATTTAACAATTTATCCGCAATAGGTGGTGGTAAGGGTGGTAGATATAGTGGAGTATCTGGATCAAATGGTGGATCTGGTGGAGGTGAGTCTTTTGGAGCAGGAAGAGGTAGTGGAACGTTAGGTCAGGGAAATGATGGTGGTACTGCTTCTCAGGGTGCAAGTCAAAATGCTGGAGGAGGTGGAGGTGCTGGAGCACAAGGAAGTTCTGGTTCACAAACAATAAATACTGCTGCTGGTGCAGGTGGAATAGGAAATCAAACATCTATTAGTGGTACGCCAACATATTATAGTGGCGGTGGTGGTGGTGGGGAAGGGTATAATCAAGTTGTGCCATCACCCAATGCATCTCCTAGATCTTCTGGAGGTCTTGGTGGCGGGGGAAGAGGCGGAGACAATGTAACTGGTATTCATAATGGTGAAGATGGTCAAGTAAATACTGGAGGTGGCGGCGGCGGTGCTGGATCTCAAGGTAGTGGCGCAGGTAGTCCAGCGACTGGAAAAGGTGGAAATGGCGGATCAGGAATAGTCATTATCAGATATCTTTATTCATAATGATATAATCTAATTATGCCAACGTTTTCCAAGTTACCTTTAACTGGTTCAACAAATGGAAAAGGTGTATTAATAACATCTGTAACAAGTCCAGGGACTTTACTTCATACCGCTGTTTCAGGATCTGCTTCATTTGATGAAGTATGGTTATATGCTATGAATACCGCCTCATCTACAGTGTCTTTAGATATTGAATATGGTGGTACAGCAACAGCAGATTTAATTGAAATTAATATTCCAGGGGAATCTGGATTAGTTCTTGTTGTTCCTGGTCTTTATATTAATAATTCATTAGAAATACGAGGGTTTACATCATCTGCTAGTACTATTACTATGCATGGTTATGTAAATAGGGTGACATAATGCCAGGATTATTAGTTCCCCCGTCAACTCAGGCATCACGAGTGCCAACATATACAGATACTGCTGCTAGAGATGCAGCAATTGGATCTCCATATGTAGGATTAACTGTATATAGAACAACTGGAGATATTTTAGAATTTTATAATGGATCTATATGGGTACAAATCAATGAGAATGGTATTAAGATTTATGCATCTATTGCTGCCCGTTCTGCTGCTCTACCCACACCAGCCGAGGGTACAGTAACATATCTCCTTGATGAAAATATAGTAGAATATTATGATGGATCAAGTTGGAATGCTGTTGGTAGTGGTGGAGGACTACCAACTGACTTCTTGCTGGTAGGAGCATAATTATGGCACAAAAACAACCAACATATAAGGTATTAGGACAGGTAGTTAGTGAAGCTATTACCTATACTCCATCAACTAAATCTGCATCAGCTAATTTTGTTACTATTAATACTGCATCTGCACACTATATTGTAGTAGGACAGCCAGTTACCGTTGCTGAAACTGCATTAAGTGCAAGCGTAACAACAAAATCTTTAAGTGCAAGTGTTGCAACACTATTTACTTCTGGTAATCATAGAATTACAGCAGGACAATCAATTACTGTAGCAAATGTTGATGCTACTTTCAATGGAACATATGTTGTTACATCAGCATCTGCAAATGTTGTTCAATATACCAAAAATGCTGCAAATGTTACTAGTGCTTCAGCAACTGGAACAATTAGCTATTTAGATAGAGCTTTTAATGGCACATATACAGTAGTATCAGATCCTACACCAACATCTTTTATTTATTATGCTCCAGCAGTAAATCTTACAACAACATCTGCATCTGCAACAACTATTACTGATGTACCGTGGAAAATTGCATATACTTGTGCTAGTGCTACATCAATGGTGGCTAGCACAATTATTGTATGCAACCATGGAATAACAAATGCACAATATCAAATAGCGGTATCTAATGATACTAGCCCATCTAAACAACATTTAATAGTATATAATGATATAGTACAACCAAATGAAACAATTACATATACTTTAGGGTTAACATTGGATGATACAGTAAAATATTTGCTCTTTGGCGCAGATAATAGTGATGTAACATTAAATGTTTTTGGAATGGAGTATGCATAATGGCAATCAATAGAACAAATCAACCAGTATTTTTAAGACAGGCATATGGTCCAGCTGCATATGCAGTCAGTGGTGGAGCAATATCTTCATTTACTTCTACTGGAACAAATCCTAGAGATGCCGTAGGTGCTACATATAGAGTTCATACATTTACTTCAACTGGTACAGCAACAATAACATTTGAAAAAAGTGGTTTTATTGATGTATTGCTAGTTGCTGGTGGAGGTTCTGGGGGTAGGGGATATAATACTGCATTTGGTGGTGGAGGTGGTGGAGGTGGTGTATTAGAAACATATAATTATGGTATTGATACTGGATCATATTCATTAACAGTTCCAGTTGGTGGACTTGTTAATAGTGGAGCATCTACTAATGCAGATATGCAAGGTAAAAATGCTGTTTTTCATTCTTTAATTGCTTTTGGAGGTGGTTGTGGGGGAAGTGGAGTAGATAATAACTCTGGTCAAAATGGTGGGTGCGGTGGTGGATCAAATGGATACTATGCTAATTATGGAAACTTTGGTCCAGGTAGTGGAATAACAAATCAAGGTTTTAGCGGTGGTAGTTCCACTCATGCTGGTGGTGTTGCAGGAGGCGGTGGAGGTGCTGGAGGACCAGGACAGACTACAACGTCAGGATCAGTTCGTGGTGATGGTGGAATAGGAAGATTAGTAGCATTTTATAGTAATACTGCACAATACTATGCTGGTGGTGGTCAGGGTGGTAACTATCAAGGATTTAATAATGGTGGTGGACTTGGTGGTGGAGGAAATGCTACTGGAGCTAATTCTAATGTTGGTGGTAATGCATCATTTTACGGTGGCGGCGGTGCAGGTGGTACACACAGTACCACCGCAACAGTCGCTGGCGGTTCAGGTTTCCAAGGTCTTGTAATAATTCGTTATAGAATTTCCTAATGATATAATTTTAATATGCCTGGATATGCAAGAGAACCAGTTATTTTATATGACACATATACAATATCCGATGCAAATAATACATTTTTAAGTCAAGCTAGTGCTTCAACAAATTATTTAACACAAATATCTGCTTCTAATATATACCTTGCTCAATCCAGTGCATCAAATACTTATTTAACACAATCTTCTGCTTCTACAATTTATGCAACTAAAACTTCCCCCGTTTTTGGGGGTACAGCAAACTTTTCCAATGCTTCTGTAATATTTAATAGTGCATCTGTATCTGGATTATCAAGTGGTGGTACAACAATAAATGATAATTTATTATATAACGGAGCAATGCAAATAAATCAACGTGGTTCTTCTACTTCCAGCATAACAAGTAATGGTTACTATACCATAGATAGATGGGAAGTAAGAACTCCAGCAATTAATATTATTGGTACTTGGACACAAACAGTAGAAAATGATGCCCCAACAGGGTCAGGATTTAGAAAATCAGTAAAAATGTTATGTTCTTCAGCAGATGCTGCACCAAACCCATCAAATGCAACGTGGTTTATGCAAAAACTAGAAGGTCAGGATTTGCAAAGAATTGCTAAAGGAACATCTTCTGCTCAATCATTAAATCTTTCTTTTTGGGTAAAATCAAATGCAACTGGAACATATATAGCAGAACTATATGATAATGACAATAGTCGTGCTGTATCAAAAAGTTATACAATTAACTCATCAAATACCTGGGAATTTAAAACTCTTTCATTTCCAGCAGATACCACTGGAGTATTAGATAATGATAATGCATATTCATTATCAGTAATAATGTGGCTTGCTGCTGGATCATCATATACTTCTGGAACTTTACAAACAACTTGGGCATCAGTAAATAGTGGTAATAGAGCTGTTGGACAAACAAACTTAGCAGCATCATTAAATAATTTTTGGCAGATGACTGGTATTAAATTAGAACTTGGAACAAGTGCAACTTCGTTTTATTTTAAGTCATACCAGCAAGATTTAAGAGAGTGTCAAAGGTACTATTGGAGACCAGCTTTTAGGGGAGCATATTCTAATTATGGAATAGCAAGAGCACAATCAACAACAGTAGCAAATGCATTAATAAATTTACCTACTCCGATGAGAGCAATACCAACACTTGCAGAATTTTCTACTGTAGGGCTACAGTTACCAGGAACAAGCACTACTGCTGCAACTGCGGTAAACATATCTAATCCTAGTGAAAATGCCGCAGAAGTTTCAGTATCAGTAGCATCTGGACTCACTGCTGGAACATGGTATTTTCTTACTAATAATAATAATGCTGCTGGGTATATTGCTATAAGTGCTGAACTCTAAACTTAAACTGATATAATCTATATTATGGCAATTGTTCGCCTTGCTCTTGCTACCCCTTCGTCTAATACAGATACCACTCTTCATAGTGCTGTTCGTGGATCAATATCATCTGTTATTGCAACAAATACATCTTCTACTTCTGCAACAGTAAGAATTTGGGTAGCTAATTCTGGTTCTGCATCATATTTAGCATATGACACAATATTACCTGGAAATAACTCATTAGAAACATTTAGATTTCCTCTTCAAACTTATGATGTAGTATATGTACGATCATCAAATTCAGCTACCTCGTTTTCCTTAAATGGTATATATGAATCTAATGGAACATCAAATATTACTGTTTCTTCTTCTGCCCCAAATGCTCCAGTATTAGGAGATGTATGGGTAAATCCTTCTGCATATTCTGTATATTTTTGGACTGGATCAAATTGGGCATCTGTTACATCAGATACCAGCCTAGCAAATAGAGTTGATCCACTTCTTTTGAGCGGGATGTAACATGGCATATCCATATACCTATAACTTTGATTATTATGTAGGAGATACATTTCAATTTGTTATACGCCCAAAATTTTATAATGATGATACCAGCCAATTAGAAGAAGTTGATCTATCTCAATATAATTCATTATTTGTTATTGCTACTGAGCGGGGTAATTATCAATCAACTGTCTTTTCTGCATCTGCTCAAGTAAGTGGATCTCCTTCAAGTCTTTTATGTACCATTGATCCACAATCTGGACTATTGTTAACTGGTGCATCATATATTTATGACGTGGAAATTACAAATAAAACAAATAGTGCTGATCGTGCAACACTATTAACAGGTACAATATCAACTCAACTAGATATATCAAGGTAGTAAGTCTGTTATAATTATTTTGGTGATACTTTATGGCTTTTCCCTCAAGTTTTAATTTTTCATACTATCAAGGTGATAGATATGAATTTACAATGAGGCCAAAAGATAGTGCTGGAAATATTTTTCCATTACAAAACTATTTAGGATCTGGTCTATTTACCGTTGCTACGCAGCGAGGTACACCATCAAATGTTGTTGGCTATGGAACAATTAATATGGATGCAAACGAGGGTAAAGTAACATGCATCATCGAACCAGACTTTGGTAAAACACTCACTGGTAATTCATATATTTATGATGTACAAATTTCAGCAAGTGCTTTAACAGCAGCCTCAGCAGTTTATACACCATATGTATACACTCTTGTCACAGGTAACATTTCAGTAACAAGAGATATTTCTAATACATATGGAGGATCATAATGCCTTTAGTAAGTACCACCTTTGATGTGGTATTACAAGATAATGATGCAGGACTTGTTGTTTTAGGTCCACCAACTATTGAAGATATATCATTAAATATTGGTCCTAAAGGTGATGATGGAAGTCAAATCTTTGCTGGCGGGGCAGATCCAAATACCTATACCCCATCAACATTTTCTACACAATTTGGTCAAACACCAAGCTATAGAGATATATTTATCAGAACAGATGCAGGGGGTAATTATGGAACATTTTATTCATATGTCAATACTCCTGGTGGAGATCAATGGTCACAAACATTACGACTTGTTGATGTAGTAGATGAATATTTTTATGTTAATCCTACAGCATTACAAGATTTAGCAAATTCAGCATCTGCAACAATTATTGATGTTGTTGACAATTATTTATCAGGTTCTGCTGGATTAGTCACATTCAATGGAGATGTAAATATTGGAGATGATTTAGTAGTTGCTGGAGATTTATCAGTTGGAGGGGCACTTAATTTTAATAGCAATATTTTAACAATGAATGTTGATGTTACTGCTACTCCAACAGAAAATGTTTCTTTTGTAGTAGAACGAGGTACATCAACAAATGTATCAGTACGATGGAATGAAACAGATGATAAATGGGAATTTACAAATGATGGAACATTGTATCAAAAACTTGGATCAGTTGATGGTTCAGAGGTATTTGCTACTCAGTTTCTGATGATGGGCGCTTAACTATCTTATGATATAATTTTTTAAGGAGAAATTTATGGCTACAACATACAAAACACTGGGACAAAAAGCAAGTACTGGTGCAATTGGAACATATGACACACTTTATACCGTTCCTTCATCTACATCAGCTATCGTATCAAATATTGTAGTATGCAATCTTACTGCATCTGCTCAATATGTAAGACTTGCTTGTTCTACTGCTACAACTCCAACACAAAAAGAATTTATTGCCTACGGGGTGACTGTTCCAGCAAATGATACTATTCCATTGGTTATTGGTGTAACAATGGATGCTACGGTGAAATATCTTGTTTGTTCATCAACATCTGCATCAGTATCATTTTCTGCATTTGGAGCTGAAATTACACCATGACAACTCGCAGAATGTCATCTTCTTCCATTGTTAATGGTGGTGGCAATGCTGCTGTACGTTATCAACCAATTGAAACTCCAGGTATTGTCGTTGGTGAATTATGGATTGATAATGATGAAACAGTATCAATAGTTAATGCTAATGATTATTTAATGGTATCTACTGCTGCAAATACATACTTATCACAAAGTAGTGCATCTACAACTTATGCAACACAAACAAGTGTTAATACAAATTTAAATAATGTTGCAGATGAACTTAGGGGAACAATATTTCTTTTATCAGTACTATGATGGGAATGATATAATAAAATCATGGCAACCAATTATACTCGTGCTGCGGCAAATGGAACAAATGCAGTAACAACATATGGTAATTTATATAATGTTCCAAACGGTAGATCTGGACTTATTTCAACTATTGCTATTGCAAACTCAGCATCTGCAACAAGAACATATAGAATTGGATTTTCTTCAGGAAGTGCAGTAGATCCAGCAGCTCCTGATTTTCTAGTATTTGATTCAATAGTTGCAGCTAATGATACAGTCTTTTTAAGTCTTGGAGTTTCTCTACCTGCTGGAACATATCTTAAAGTATCATCATCTTCATCAGCGGTATATTTTAATGCATTTGTATTGGAATTATATTGATATGGCAGTATCTAGAGCATTATATTCTGGACTCATAGATTCTAGAAAATTTAGAAATGCTGTAGCTTTATCTGCTTTTATTGAAGGTGGAATAATAACTCGTGGTGGAGGCTACACTATTCATACTTTTACTACATTAGGAAATAATTTATTTTCTGTATATGCAGATAATGTAAGTGTAGAATATTTAATTGTTGCTGGAGGTGGACAAGCTGGAGTTCAAAGTGCTGGTTGTGGATCTGGTGGAGGAGGAGCAGGAGGAGCGTTGTATGCAAACTCAACAATATTAACTAGAGGAAATGGTAAAACATTAAGTGTTGGTGCTGGAGGAACAGGAAATGGTGATCCTGCTGTTGCATCAACAAACGGACAAAATTCTGTATTTAATGGAATAACGGCAACAGGAGGTGGAGGTGGAGGAGGTGGCGGTGTCGGCAACAATGGTTCTTCAGGTGGATCTGGAGGAGGCGGTGGAGTACAAAATGGTAATCCAAGTCAAACTAGGAGTGGCGGATCTGGAGTTGCTGGACAAGGAAATGCTGGTGGAAATGGTTTTTCTGCAAATAGATATCCCAACCAACCACAGTTCTATAATTGCGGCGGTGGTGGTGGCGGTGCAGCAGGACCTGGAGGAAGTGCGTTTTTCGTGAGTGGCCCAGATATTAATACATTTACTACAGCAGGTGGCTCTCCATTAGTAAATAATATATTAGCACAAGCTGAGCCAGGAGCATCATATGCTGCTGGTGGTTTAGGACAAGGAACTGCTAGCACAAGCAATATTGGAAATGGTGCCGCAGGAACTAATAACAGCGGAAATGGTGGTAATGCAGGGGGAGCGGCAGGCGGCAGCGGAATAGTAATTTTTAGATATCTTAGCCCAATCTAATATAAATCAATCTGATATAATAAAATCATGGCAGTAGTACCATTAAAAGTATGGAATGGATCTTCCTGGGATATTGTAGGTTTATCTTCAGGAGCGAATGTTATTTATTCCCCCGATGCTCCAGCAACTCCAGCAACTGGTGATGTATGGATTGACTCAGATGGAGAAACATCACAACTTAATGCTAATGACTTTTTACTAGTTGCCAGTGCTTCTGCAACATATGCAACAAAAGCCAGTGTTGAAGGAAGCCTAACGTCACCTTATTTATTGATGGGAGCTTAACATGCCAGTAACAGATAAAATCTTAGGACAGGTAGCGGGTACAAATGGATTTGCTGGATCATATAGCCTTCTTTACCTATGTCCTACTTCAACAAATACAGTATGTTCAACACTAGCAATTTGTAATACTGCTTCAGCGGCAGCAACATATAGAATTGGTCTTACAGCATCTGTAAATTCATCTCCTTCACTTACTGAACATATTGTGTATGGAGCATCAGTTCCTGCAAACGATACAGTATTTTTAACATTGGGAGTAACAATGGAAGCGGGTAAAGAAATATTAGTAGCCTCTTCTGCTTCTACCGTAGTATTTAATATGTTTGGCAGCGAAAAAACACCTTAAGGATAAATTATGATCAATAATATATTCAAATTGGAGATTATGTAATGACCAATTTGGTGTTTAATGTGTTTGGATCGGAGATTATCTAATGGCTGTAAGTAGGGCTAGTACCTCTAACATCATTGCCAGTAATCCTGCAAATGCCCGTGGCCGTAACGCTAATGGCGGTCGTGCAACTGGCGGCACCATCACTACTGCTGGTGGTTATCGTATCCACACCTTCCTCTCGTCCGGTGACAGCCTCGTGGTTCCCGCAGGACTCACCGTCGAATATCTGGTAATCGCGGGCGGAGGGTCTGGTGGTCGTATAGACAGATGTGGTGGGGGTGGTGCTGGTGGATATTTGACCGGAACGCTAACACTTGGTGCTGGGACATATCCTGTAGTTGTGGGTGTTGGTGCCGCTGCGCCTCTGGCGGGGAGTAGCGGGACTAATGGTGGGACAAGTTCATTATCAACAATCTCGACAACAGGTGGCGGCGGTGGCGGCTTTTATGACGTTGCTGGGGCAGCGGGTGGCTCTGGTGGCGGTGGAGGCATTGCGAATACTTCCCCATCAAATATAAACGGCGGTGCTGGTACCAGCGGTCAGGGAAGTGCTGGTGGGCCATCAAATACAACTGGAGGCCCGATTGCAGCAGGCGGTGGAGGAGGTGGAGGTGCGAGCGCTGTAGGTGGAACGGGAACTGCTACTGCTGCTGGTAGCGGCGGTGCGGGGTTGTCATCGTCCATTGACGGAACCTCTACTACAAGGGCTGGCGGCGGCGCTGGTTCAACCAGCAGTGGAACGCGAGGCACTGGTGGGTCGGGCGGTGGTGGTGCTGGATCAACCTCTACCCTTGCTCCTGTGGCCGGAACAGCCAATACAGGTGGAGGTGCCGGGGGCGGTGGTTCTGGTACGGAAGTTTATGTAGCAGGTGGTTCCGGCATCGTGATTGTTCGCTATCTAGCCTGATGCACATAATTAATATGCTAAAATATCATTCATGCCTCGCTGGAAAACAACTCAAAATCTTTTAAATTTAAAACATGATGGTGAACATTTTGATGAAAATTGGATGGATAGAAATACTCTCTATACCCCTCCAAATCCAGAATGGATATCAGACAGACCAATACGATTTGAAGATGTAGATCTTTGGGAAGTCATTACAGAAATGTCTGGACCAGTTGGTGTCTATGCAGCCTGGTGTCCATATGCTGAATATTATGTTGTTATGAAACATTGGCGTATTGTTGCTGAATTTGAAGGGTATATGGCAAATGAAAGACTTGAACAATATCTTATAGATAATAATATTCATTATCCAAGGACAAAACATTCCCCTACCCCTCCTGAACAAAGAATAATTGAGAAAAAACTCATATTACCTATCTGATATAATAAATTTATGCCAAATACAAAACCTATGAAAGTTTGGACTGGCACTGAATGGGTTCCTATTGGTCCAGAAGTAGCTCAGGTTACACGATCATCTAATTCACCAAACAATCCAGTTTCTGGTAGTTTATGGTTTGATACAACAAACAATGTTGTTAGAGTATATACAGGTTCTGTATGGCAACTAATTCCTGCTACATCATATTCAGCAAGTGCTCCAACAGACGTAGCAGTAGGAAGTCTTTGGGTCAATTCAATTACAAAAGAGCTTTTTATTTGGACTGGTTCAGCATGGGTATCAACTGGTGGAGGAGCATCAAAAAGCAATATTATGTTCCTTGCTGGTATGTAGTATAATAATTTTGAAAAGGAAGTTAACATGGCAGAAGCATATAAATATTCAAGTGTTCAAGGAACTGCTGCTGTAGGCACATTTGCCACAGTATATAATACAAGTGCATCAGCTACTGCTGTAGTATCTACTATTGCAGTATGTAATACTGCGTCAGCAGCAGCTACCTATAGAATTGGAATCATGGGTAGCGCTGGAACTCCAGCAGGAACAGATGGACTTATTGCTTGGGATGCAACAGTTCCTGCACGAGATACTGTATTTATTACTATTGGAGCAACAATGGGTAATTCTCAATTTATTAGAGTTTCTTCATCTGCAACAACTGTAACATTTACTGCATTTATTTCGGAGATTACATAATATTGCCATGCTTTATTTATATGAAAGTGAGATAAATAATTATGGCAGTTAATCGTCTTTCTATAAATAGCTTAGCTAAAAATACACGTTATTTTGGCAGCGGTGGTAGAGCAGTTTTAGTTGGTGGAACTGTTAACGTAGTTAGTGGTGAATATAACATACTTACATTTAATTCAACTGGAACATTAACAGTTCAAATGCCTGGTTTAGTTGATTACCTAGTTGTTGCTGGTGGTGGGACTGGTGGAACTGGACAACAAACAGTAAACTCAACTGCTGGTGGTGGTGGCGCTGGAGGATATTTAACTAGTTCATTATATTTAAATGCTGGTGTATATACTTGTACAATTGGTTCTGCTGGACAAAATTCAACACTTGGTTCATTAGTTACTTGTATTGGTGGTGGAAATGGTGGAAATATTACTTTAAATGCTGCAAGTAGTGCTGGAGGTTCTGGAGGTTCTGGAGGAGGAGGTGGTGGTGGATATACTCCAAACTCTACCGCTGCTGGTGGTGGAGCTGGAACTGCTGGTCAAGGAAATAATGGTGGTGCTGGAGTTCAGGGTAATCCTGGACTTGGTGGAGGAGGCGGTGGCTCTAGTAGTGCAGGAAGCGGAGCTACTGCTGGAAGTGGATCAGTTAATAGTATATCTGGAAGCAATGTTACATATTCTCAAGGTGGTACTCAGGTTGGTAGTGCAGCACCATCTAATACTGGATTTGGTGGTCCTGGTGGATATACTGGATTTGGAACTTCTACTACTGGTGGTAGTGGAGTAATAATTGTAAGATCACCATCTTAATCTCTCTGTTATAATTAATTTGGTGACAATATATGGCACAATTAATTAGTTCAACTGTTAATAATTTACCAACAGACATTGATACAAAGATACCCGAACTCAATCAGTCTGCTGACATTGAAGAAGCATTTAGATTATTTTATTATGGTAAAACAGAAAATGAATTGATTGCTGATGCAAATCCAGCAGAAGATAGCGTATATAATCACCTTAAAAAACATGACGAAAGAATTAGCAAAATAGAACCACCTATTAATGGTTTTTTGCTTATGGGAGCATAGATGCCAGAAAAAATTAAAGAAGATTATCAAATAGAAAATTTAACTGCCATGCCTTCGTGGAAGTTTAGAAGAAGGGCAGTCTTTGGATCACTAATCTTTGCAGCAGGAGTGATTGTTTATGTTGCATGGCGATGGGATGATACAGGAATTGCAGAAACATTAGCACTCGGTGGCTTTGGTCTTATTGGAGCCATTGTTGCAG
>Ga0172372_10005889_pt1 | contig 16896 bp, 11 predicted proteins | sample LakKiv5m_2_FD_114544 | JGI IMG/M metagenome (GOLD analysis project Ga0172372, IMG submission 114544) | Freshwater microbial communities from Kabuno Bay, South-Kivu, Congo - kab_092012_9.5m | ecosystem: Environmental > Aquatic > Freshwater > Lake | place: Democratic Republic of the Congo...
CCTCGTCGTACTGGCCCACACCATACTTTGCCTTCAACGCCTCCAGCAGAAGGCAAAAAACGCAGCAATTACCACGATTTGAAAGCTGCACGATCTCCTCGAAGGGGAGAGGGGGGATTGAGGGTGATTTTCGCCCGGATGACGAGAACTTCGAGGCCATTGGGCATTGACGTGGCATTTCATGCGAGGCTGGTAGAGCTGGCCTGACGGGCCGGAAACGCATCAGCAGAATTGCCGACTGTAAGGCCAGTTCCTTCAACCCCGGCGCGAAACATTCGGGATGCGTCGCGCCGCCCACCCCCACCGCCACCCCCACCCCAAAGCTGCCGCTCAACACACCGGAAGTGCCAGGTTCCAAAACTGCATCCCTGCTGACGTAATCGTGCGATCAAGTCTTACTGGAACTTTCACGGAGCCGTACCGTATTTGCCGATCGACATCAGACGCGTGGCAGATGCGTTTTTGTGTGCTGACTGTGCTGAGCGATCGTCCCTTGAACCGGCTGACCGAAAAGCCGGCCAGCCCGCCGGCCAACCGACCGGCCAACCAGCCGACCGGCCAACCAACCGACCGGCCAACCAGCCGGCTGACCGCAGTCTGGACTAGAACGGTGGTGAGTTTTCGTCGTCGCTGTGGCTGTAGGCGTGTACGGGGGCCTCGGCGACGACCGCGGGGGTACCAGAGCGTTGGGGGTCGGCGTATTCGAAACCGATGGCTTCGGCGGAGAGGAAGAAGCGGACTTCGCTGGTTGGGTCGCGCTGCCAGCGGCGGCCGGTGAGTCGGGATGTGACGCGAATCGAATCGCCAACGCGAAGGGAGTTGGCGGCGTCGCAGAGATCGCCAAGGAAATCCAGCGGAATAAAGTTGGTCATCTTTCCGCGAGCCTGCTGCAGGACCACCACGCGCTTGCGGAAGCCCTTTTGACCGTAGGCACGAGTCGCTTCGATGTGGTGCACTTGACCGGCAAGAATCATTTCAGACATTGATGGTGCCTTTACAAAAATTACGTGTGCAAGGTGAAATGTAATACCCTTATGGGGATGCTGATGATATACGTATTCTGGGGCAAGTCAATAAAGAAATCGGTAAAATGGGGGAATTGGATTGAGTCGGTTTTGCCTGCCAGTTGATATCTTTCACCCCGATCAGTCGCTGCCACGACTGCTGGTCTCACGCAAAGACGCAAAGGACGGACAGATGGTGCTGATTTCCAGAATGCCGTTCAAAGGGACAGCAAAAGCATCGCCGCCGTGGACTGTTTGGGTGCCATGTACTTTGGCATTTCCGGTGCGGCGATTTGGTGGTGATTCCGCTCCCTGACGGTCGCGGCTCGGCAGGGGCGTCTGCGGCGATGTTGGGGGGAATTCCATTGCGATGTGGGTGGCGCTGTTCACGGTACTTTTGCATCGCGTCACAGTGGTTGAGGCCGTTCCGGAAACCATGATTCATGGCCACTTAGCACAGGATCAGGATCTCAGGGCCAGACCCTCGTTTCTGCACTGACTGCCTGTCAGGGCACGGGGCTCTGCCCGACTGGCTGCCCTGGAAGCTGTTCACATGCGGCAGCCGCTGCAGTCCACATGGCGGCCAGCTGCGGGCGATTCATCTGGCGACAGATCTCTGCAAGTTCTCTCCGGACAGTGGCGTTACTGGGCTGCTCTGAAGCTTTCTGATTGAGCTCCACAAGGCGTTTTTTGAGCTCATTGCGGCGAGTCCATTCGGCCATCGCGGCTTCTGATTTGGCAGTTTCACCGCGGGCCTGGAGTGCGAGAGCGAGTCGGTACTGCAGGTCTTCATCAAAGGGGAAACGCGTTGCTCCCGTGACGTATTTCTCTATGGCTTGATCGGCTGCTCCGCGGGCTTCAAGGATTTCGCCATAGAGCAGGAAATAGTTGATTCCCGCCTGTTCCTCATCGGGCACCGAAGTTTTGCTCAGCAGCTGTTCAGCGACATCAGCCTGAGTCAGGCTGAATTGAGCGCGAGCGGTTTCGACCTGCACTGCGGGCGTGGGTTGGCATTGTCTGAGGAATTCGAGAGCTGTTGTGTACTGGTGATCGGCCTGGAGGCTGCGTGAAAGGTAGACGCCGACAAGATCACGAATTTCGGGCGGTGGATTCCGTTCCCAGGCTGCTCGAAGATGCTCAATCGCATCAGGATAGTTTTCGAAGTCCCGATACATGACGCCCATGAGCCAGTGTGGGCGGTAGTCATCGGGTGCCAGTCGAGTCACTTCGGTGAGATGATGGATGGCAGGAATATTGGCGCCAAGGTCATACCAGGTGCTGGCGAGCCAGCGGTGGGCATCGACGGAATCGGGTGATTCTTTGACCAGCAGAGAGAGCGCCTGGCGGGCATCAGCCAGCTGACCGGCTCGATAGAAGGCCTCGCCTGAGAGCAGCAGGATATCCTGTCGCAGGGGGCCATCAAGGTTGAGTGCAAGGAGCGTTCGCAGGGCGTTTTGGGGAGAGTTGCTGCGGAGCTGGAAGGCAGCCTGGAGCAGGTCTGCGAAGTCGCTGGGAGGTTGTTCGGCTTCGAGTAGTCCGATCATTTGACGGACTTCGGCGTAATCCCTGTGTTCGAGCGCCACGAGTCCCTGCTGGTAGAGTTGGCGACCCGCTGCTGCTGGCTGCAGTCGTGAACGGGCGATTGTGAGCAGGGCAGCAACAGCGAGGCTGATGGCGATGAAGGTGGTCATGCGGCGCCGCGTGGTGCCGACAATTTGAGCTGACTGGAGGAACCGCAGCGTGGTTGCAGGCTGATCGGGCTGATGCTCGCCGCTTGACATGAGTTTGCCAGAGAAAGGCGCAGAGTTGACATGGAAAAACCTGGCATGCAGCCACATGCCAGGTCACGTCAGGAGTTTGCTGTACAGCCGTGCAAATCAGTCGGTGAGCTGCAGGGTGAACTGATTTTTGGAGGCTGAAACTTCTTCCTTGAGCGGGGTGGTTGTCTGGCTGGCATACTTCGCGGGGAGTGAGCCTGTATTTTTCTTCGCCTTGGGATCTCCGGTTTTCATTTCAGCCATCTTCTTAGCGAGATCTTCAGGACTGGGGGGGCCATTGTTGGCTGGGGGGGCCGCGGCTGCATCTGTTTTTGTGACAGTAATCACGTTGGTGCCAGCAACTGCACCGTCATTGGCATCGATCATGGTGAGTGAAAACTTGCCGTCCTTGTCGGTGGTCCCCGATGCATTTCGGGGGGCTTTGTCATTGTAGAATGTGACAATCGCGCCTTCAACGGGCGCGTTCTTGTACATGACAGTTCCGGTGACAGGGATTCGATCCGGAGGGGGACCGCCCGAATCACCGCCGCATCCGGCGAGACCAGCCAGTGTCACCAGCAGAAGTGCGGGCAGGAACGGACTTCGCATATAGAATCTCCTCGAATTTGCAGAAGCAGAAACAAGTCAAACAAGAAATGCCGCCCGATGTTTCCAGCGGACGGCATTCGCAGATAGCAGTCTTCAGCGGGTGGGCAAATCAGAATTCGCCAATCACCTGACCGTCGCGACGGTCACCCAGTCGCTGATATGTGCGGTAGTCGATGTTCTGAGAAATGAAGCGAACGGAACCATCGCAAAGGACGAACTGAGCACCGCCAGTGTGCAGGGACTTAAAGCCCTGGCTGGTGGCCCAGTTATCCGGAGCGTTGCAGCCGGCAGGGTTTGCGGGAGTTGGCACCGGAGGTTCGTTGTAACAACTGATCGGGAAATTGATCGGAGCTGTTGTGGCGACCCAGGTGGCGTTGAAGTGGAACCATCCGTTGACCGTGTGGTCACCGCAGTTCGGACGAATTTCACCGGCCGCAATCACGTTGGAAGTACCGTCAGTGATCTGCTGAATGCTGGCTGCCCAGTTGAATCGGGAAATAATCCCGGAAATCCAGCTGGGATTTTCGGTGTTGCCGTGTCCCCAGAAGGAGTTCGTGTTCATGATGTGAGACTGGTACGGAGTGCAGCCCTGCCATGGAGACGTGTCCATCTGCTGGTTGCCCATGCTCATCACATAGTTCGTTCGGGCACTCCAGCCGATCTGCTTGGGACTGGGGTCCGACGGACACTGGTATACTGGAAGAGAGATGTCTTTGATGCGTCGACCGTTGGGGTACGACTCGCGCTGCCACTCAAAGTTGAAGTTCTGAGGAGGCGCGCCGTCGGTTCCCCAGGGAGCCAACAGGCTGAAATTCAGGGCCTGGAAGATATTGGCCTGTTCCACATAGGGCAGCAGTCGGACAAGGTGAGTTCCTTTGGGACCGTCGGACCACTGAAGCGGTCCGGTCGTCATGAAGACGGTCGGTGGAAACTGGCCGAATACGTCGTGGTAGTTGTGCAGAGCAATCCCGATCTGCTTGAGATTGTTCTTGCACTGGGTGCGACGGGCGGCTTCGCGGGCCTGCTGGACGGCAGGCAGCAGCAGCGCGACGAGAATGGCGATGATCGCGATCACCACCAGCAACTCGATCAGCGTAAAGCCACGGAGTGCTTTAGGCCTTGTCATGTGGGAGACTCCTGTGAAAGCAGACATAAAATGACAACCGAGCCATCTGATAGCCCCCAGTGGCACTGACAGGCGGAAGGTGACTACGGTGATGGACATTACTACTTTGGGGCACGTCCCTGAGAGCGCAGTTCCGCTGGGTGGGACGTCAAAGCGAGTGAACCAACTGAAGACCAACCCCAGGCAGGAAAAAGACACCGGACTGCAGGAGTACGGTTGGGGGGGGCAGCAGCTGCCATGAGGGAAGACAGGAAGCTGAGAGAGGCGTGGATTATTGCGCGGCGTGAGAGAGAAAACGAGACGCATCGTTTCTCAAAACTGATGATGATTCGTCATCGGCAGGTTGTCAATCGCGGAAATCAGAAAAATTTCTGTAAATCGGAGAATCGACGGACAAAAGTTCCAACGAACGTTCAATGGGTGGAATTGGGGGTGTGGTTTCAGGTTGATGTCCGTGCCACGGCCTCGGCAGACACTTTTGTGAAATTCGGCCAAATTTGCACCTGCTTTTCGCTTGACCTGATTCTCAGAAGTTTCGATGTTCAGGAGCAGGAATCCGACCGGAGTCAGGCAGCATTGCTGAGGGACGCACCATGGCAAATGAGAAGCAAGACGAAAATCAGTCCTTCGGCGATGCTCCGCAGATACTCCGCACAGCACTGCAGCGGCTATTCACCAATCTGCCCCCCGATCAGCTGCCGCCACTGCTGGAACGCGTTGTTTTCCGGCAATTGCAGGCGGGCGAGATTCTGATGGCGGAGGGCGAATCGGCAACTGATTTGTTCGTTCTGCTTCGCGGGCGCTGCGGGATTTACGCTCAGGATGCAGAGCGGCGTCTGCGTGTGATTGAAACGGTTGGAACCCCGGGGCAACTGCTTGGTGAACAGGCTTTTCTCGAGGGTCGACAATTCCGCAGTGCATCGATGCTGATGCTGGATGCATCCGCTGTTGCGGTGCTGCCGGGTACAGAATTTCGAAAGTTGCTGGCAGCAGATACTCAGGCTTCAGAGCGGCTGTCATCGCAGGCTGTCCGTTATGCACTGAACAAACTGGGAGTGCTGGCCACTGAACTCAGACACCTCGCAGATCCCTCAGTGGCGATGCAGGGCGCGGTCCGGCAATTCTCTGCGGGCTCTGTCATCTACCGATCCGGAGACGAGCCTGGCTGCGCGTGGTTTCTGCTTGCCGGAGAAGTGTCGCTGACGGCCATGGGGAGTACGCAGCCATCCGAAACCATTCGCGCAGGTCTGCTCTTCGGCCAGCAGGAAGTGCTCAGCAGAGAACCACGTCGCGAGACGGCGACCGCAGTGGTTTCCGCGGAGGTGCTCACAATCGACCCCGCGGTGCTCCGGTCCTGCCAGCAGCAGGGTGGCGAGCTGGGAACCATCCTGACTGCCCTTGCCTCTGCCCACCGTCTGCCACAACTCGGCACGGTCTACCGCTATCTTGCTCATGTCGATCACCAGCCCTGCATTGTCAGCGATTACTCATTGTCTTCAGGTGTCAGGGTACGGGTCCGGTATTTTCCGCAACTGCCGCGGCTGGAAGCGGCCCGGCAGGAATCTTCCGGCGACGTAATCACCCTTGCCTCCCCCGACCGCAGCCGACTGCTGCTGCTGACAGCGCGGGGCAGGCTGACTGGGTTTACGGCGACTGGCGACTGGCCGGAACTTCCTGCCGCAATGTCGCTGGTGCTTCGTGACGGTGCGCTGGTGGAATGGCAGCAGCTGGCTTTTCAGTCCACCGGTGAACTCCTCCTGGAAAACGCCGCTTCCCGAACGCCGGCTGGGGCGGAGGTCATCTGTACGTGCACGAATGCGACCGCCCAGAAACTTCGCGCGGCCGCGCGGACCGCCACGACCGTGGAAGAACTGACTCGCATGACCGGGGCAGGTGGAATCTGTGGCGGCTGCAAGGCTCGACTGCCACTGTTTTTGGGTGAACTCGAACTTCATCTCTGCCGCCTGCGTCGCGAGTCCCTGGCAGCCGGAGCAATCCGCGTTCGTCTTGAATCGATCGCCGATAAAGCCCTGCCAGCGGCACGGGCCGGGCAATTCATTCGGATTGAGGCTCTCATTGAGGGCACCTGGATCGGTCGCCCCTATACACTGATCGGCTGGACACCGGATGAATACGAGCTGGGCGTCAAACTGGAGCACAACGGTTTCTTTTCCAACTGGCTCAGCACCGCTCCCTCAGGCAACCTGCTCCGAGTCTTCCCGCCGACGGGCGATGTCTGCCCGGCACCCGACGATCCACGGCCACTGGTCTACATCGTCGCCGGGATTGGCGTGACTCCCGCCATCGCCGGTGTACGGTCACTGGCAGTGACCAGAAGAATCCACGTTCTTTACAGCTTCCGCACACCGCAAATGGCTGCCTGTCTTGACGAACTGCATCATGCCGCAGCTGGCGGACGGATTCAGTTCCACGCACATTCAACCACCGAACATGGACGGCTCACCGCCGCTGCACTGCAAGCTTTCGTCGCACCACTGGGGCCGGCAGAAGTCATTGTCTGCGGACCGGGGGACTTTAACCGGATGGCCACGGATGCGCTCGCACTGCTCCCTGAAGTGCTCATTCGAGCCGACAGCTTTGATCACCCGCAGCGCGGCGAAGGCCCGCGAACAGGGCCGGGAACATGGCGGAAGGAAGGCTTCGTTCCCACCTGCCCGGCGGGGCCTCCGATTCCGCTCAAAACCAAACTCCCCGCGGAAGCTCAGGCTGAACAATTCCTGCGGGAATTCGACGCTGAATACCCCGGCAGATGCAGTCTCGAAGAACGCATGGCCGCGGCCCGTGACGAAATTGCCGGATCCGGTGTCTGGCACAAGACCCCGGAAGAACTCGGCTTCGCCGCTCAGGTCGCATGGCGAAATGCCGAACGCTGCGTCGGCCGGCTTTACTGGAAAGGCCTGCACCTGCGCGACTGCAGACACTTCACAAACCCGGATCTGATCGCTGAAGCGCTCTTCGAACACTTGCGGTTTGCATGGAATCAGGGCGATTTGAGACCTGCAATCACGGTGTTTTCGCCCGGTACGCGGGATGTTCCCGGCCCGCGGATCTGGAACCCGCAACTGCTCAGGTATGCTGGCTATCGTCTGCGCTCCGGTCGCCAGGTCGGCGATCCGGCACAGAACGCGGTGACGGAGCGGATCAGGCAGTTGGGCTGGGAACCGCCCGGCACAGATTTCGACCTTCTGCCACTCGTTGTGGAAACCGCCGAACACGGTCCCAGGCTCTACGAACTTCCCGCCGACTGCCGCTATGAAGTGCCACTGTCGCACCCTCAGCACTCATGGTTTGCCCAGCGATCGCTGAAGTGGTACGCAATCCCCGCCGTCTCCGATATGGCGCTCGATGCCGGTGGTGTCATGTATCGCTTCGCCCCTTTCAACGGCTGGTATCTGAATACCGAAATTGCCGCCCGAAATCTGACCGACACCAACCGCTACGATCTGCTCCCGGAACTTGCCGAACGACTTGGACTGGACATTTCCAGCGACCGAACGCTCTGGCGCGATCGCACCATGCTGATGCTGCATGAGGCTGTGCTGCATTCGTTTGACCGCGCCGGAGTCAAAATGGCGGATCACCATACGGTCTGCCACGAATTCCTGGAATTCTGTCGCAACGAACAGTCCGCTGGCCGCGAACCGGCCGGGAAATGGATGTGGCTGGTGCCACCCTTCTCGTCCTCAGCCACCGTGCTCTACCAGGAACCGTTCCGGGACGTGGCCTTCAAGCCGGCTTATCGACTTCAGAAGCCTGTGTGGGAGTCCGGGGCATTGTCAGCGGCCGTGAAATGCAGCGGCAGTCCGTGACGGTTGCTGAGCAGCCAGGCGGAACTGCCCGCCGTCGCCTCACTCCGCGTTTCTTGCTCGCTGGAAGTACCACCACTCGAACAGCAGCATTCCGAGTCCTGCGAAGGCGAGAATCCACCAGAGGGGTTGATCGGTGGCCAGCTTTTCTGCGGCCTGAGTGGCCACGGCTGCTTCGGTAAACTTGAGTTCCTCGACGTCGGCGAGCGAAGTTTCATGAATATTCAGGAGCCCGGTACCAACGGCAGCGACCGTTTCTTCGCCATCGAGGATTTCGTAGAGTCCCACACGTCCGGCGGAGGCTCCGACAAGCATCCCGGCCCCGTTGGACCGCAGCGTCGTGAAAGTACCGTCGGGGCTGCGAACGCGGTATTCCGTTTCGGGATCCAGATTTTGTGCCGGAAGCACTCCGGTGGGAGCCGCGTTGACTTCCGCCAGCGATGACTGTTTCATCGCTGTGTCCACGGCGTTCGCAGCAAGGATCGGGAATCCAACTCGGAAAGGAAGTGTGGAGCGATCGGTGTGGAAGGTGAACCACCAGGTTGTCTGCAGCCCTTCGCGTTTTTGCAGCAGCAGCGGACCGGCTTTGCCGTCAACCAGCACTTCGTAGCCGCGGTCCTCAAGATCCTTCGTGGAGGCACCTTCGGCGTAGGCCGGAAGTTCGGCGAATTCAACTTCAGCCAGCTGAACATGACGCAACAGCGGTGCAGTGCGATTCCAGTCGACGACGGCCCCGAGCTCTTCCTTGACGGTGACGAGGGATTTCAGGTCTTCAGGAATGATTCCCACGAGCACTTTCACGGGAATCGGGAGCTTTGCGTCGTCGGGCTTGTCGGAAATCAGCAGGTCCCACGAACCGTCCGGGACACTCCCGGTTTCGCCACTGATGACACCAGATTCAACGTTGGGAACGGCAGCGGCTGCGCGGCGCCACGAGTTGAGTGATTCGGAGGAGAGCACCTTTAGCGGACGCACGGCGGGCAGCGAGAGCCAGACGCTGTTGTCGGCGGCCAGAGCATCAAAGCCGGTGGGCACAAGTCGGGCTTCAAGGAGCACCGTTTGCTGGCCGGCGACAGGAAAGACAAGCCGCTCCGCATCGTCTTTGGAAACTTCCACCTTCGACGACTGAGTCTGCTGCCCATTCTCAAACAGCTGCAGCTCGGCTTCCAGCAGCTGTTCGGCCGAGCCGGTCACACGTACAAAAACTTCCCACTCCTCAGCACCGCTGCGACGGGCACTGAGTTCCGTGATGCCGAGATTGTCTGCCGGTGCGCCAATGCGGACGATGTTCAGATTAAAAGGCAGCTCGAATTCCACCTTTTCCTGCAGGTTGCCATCCGTGAGCACCGTGACGCGGTCAATCGGAAACGAAGTGGTGTAGGCTGCCGTCATGCGGAGCACATCATCGAGCTTCGCGGGGAGATCAGTCGGCCGGATTTCATCGAGTGCCTTCAGAAGCTGACGGCGGTCATTGGTGAATTCAGTCAGCCTGCGTCCAGTGGAAGAAAATGTGAACAGAGCGATCTGCTGGCTGCCGCTGAGATTTTCGATCTGTTCGCGGACACGTTCACGAACGCTGTCCAGACGCGACTTGCCGGAACCTTCGTCGATCGCTCCCATGCTGGCGGAGTTATCGATGAGCAGTGGCAGGTATTCGGATGTGCCGGCGTCGGCAGGGACAAAGGGCTGCATCAGGGCGAGGATGACAAGTGCGAGCAGCAGCAGCTGGAGCAGCAGCAGCAGGTTGCGGCGGAATTTCTGAAACGGCGAGTTGACTCGCTGGTCGTTGAGAACGCTTTGCCAGAGTGCCAGTGAGGGCACGTCAACTTTGGGCCGCCGCAGCTTCAGGAAATAGAGTATGACAAGCGGGATCACCGCAAGAAAAAACCACGCGCCGTACAGGTTCACAAAGTTCAGAAAGTTCATCGCTGCACCCAACCCTGCCGACAAAGGCAGTCAAACAGCAGATCACTGAAGGGAACTGCAGAACTGACCGACAGGAAGCGACCCTGGCGCCGGCGACACATGTTGTCCAGTGTTGCCTGCAGCCTGAGCCGCTGATCGTGATAGATGCTGAGCAGTTCTCCGGCGTTGGTGATGTCCAGAGTGTATCCGGTTTCACTGTCGACAAACCGCAGGTCACCTTCGACGTTGGGAGCAATCTCGGCATCGCTGAGAATCTGCAGGCCCCAGACTTCGAGTCCCGCGCTGTACAGCATATTCATGGGCCGGCTGAGATCACCGAGCGTCAGAAAGTCGCTGGCCAGTATCGCCACTCCGCGCCCACGGTGAAACCGCAGCATCCGCGCAACGGCGTCCTCGACAGGGATATCGCCACCACCAGCGACGTTTTCAAGAAATTGCAGGAGCGCACGGATACGCGTGCGTCCCGAGCCGGGTGGGAGCATCCACGGTTGCGATTCCTGCGCGTGCACCGCGTAGACACTCACTTTTTCAGAATTGAGCAGTCCCATGATGCCGAGCGCCGCGGCCGCCCGTTTGGCCGTCAGCAGTTTGTCGCCGAACAGCATCGACGTGGATGCATCGACAAGCAGAACCACGTGAAGCTCTTCTTCATGCTGAAACTGCTTGATGTAGGGACGCTGCAGACGGGCGAAGATGTTCCAGTCCACGTAACGCAGATCGTCGCCAGCCGCGTAGTCGCGGTAGTCCGCAAAATCCGTGCTGCTCCCGCCCTTGCCCGAAAGATGCTCACCCCGGCTGCGGTTGGTGAGCCGACGCAGGGGCCTCAGACGCATCCGCTCGATCTGAGCAAGCAGCGCGTTGTCGAAGAGCGTCGTGAAATTGCGAGTCGCTGATGCGTCCACGTGATTCACCCTTCCGTCGGCAGCTTCTGGATGACTTCTTCGATGAGCGCCTTGACGGATACGTTTTCTGCCTGACCGTCGTAGTTCAGCAGTACTCGATGCTGGAGCACCTCCATCGCGAAGAACCGGATGTCCTGGAAGGAAACGTAGGCACGGCCCTGGCTGAGTGCGCGAACGCGAGCCGCCCGAATCAATGCCTGCGCAGCACGAGGGCTGGCACCCCACCGGAGAAACTGCTTCACTCGCTCGGTCGAAAGCGGAGAATCAGGGTGGGTGGCCAGCACAAGCCGACAGGCATAGTCGCGCATCGGATCGCTCACAACCACCCGGTCAAGAACCGTACGCAAATGCAGAATTCGCGCACCGTCCAACACCGGTACAGCTTCGTATCGCTGGCGAAGAATCGTGCGACTCACGACTTCGTTGAGCTCTTCACGGGACAGGAACGGAACGACCACCTTGAACATGAATCGGTCCAGCTGCGCCTCAGGAAGCGGAAACGTACCCTCCTGCTCGATCGGGTTCTGAGTCGCCAGCACAAAGAATGGAGGATCCAGCCGATAAGTGACCCCGCCCGTGGTCACCGTGCCCTCCTGCATCGTTTCCAGAAGCGCAGACTGCGTTTTGGGCGTCGCACGGTTGATTTCGTCCGCCAGCAACAGCTGTGTGAATATTGGCCCCTGACGAAATTCAAAGCGATACTTGCCCGCTTCGTCCGTCGTCATCATGTTGGTGCCAATCACGTCCGCCGGCATCAGGTCCGGAGTGAACTGGATGCGACGAAAATTCAGCCGCAGCACCCCGCTCAGTGCCTTGACAAGCTCCGTCTTTCCCAGCCCCGGAACGCCCTCCAGAAGCACGTTCCCCCCGCACAGAAGCGCCGTTAACGTCGCCTCCACCACACGCTGCTGACCAACTATCACCCGCCCAACTGCCTCACGAACCGTTTCAAATTCCTGCCGGAACTGAGTTGCTTCTGACTGCAATTGTGCTGCCTGGTCGTCGGACATTCGAAAGACCTTTTGGGAATGGGGAATGGGGAATGGACTTTGGGTGAACGTTGAGATTAGGGGGTGACTCTGATCGGGCAACTCACGCGCGGCGGGGTGATCTTAGCACCACCTGAGCTGAGCTGAGCTGAGCTGAGCACGGAGCACGGAGCACTGAAAACTGAACACTGAACACTGAAAACTGAAAACTGAAAACCAACCGTTCACTTATCCGGCTGATCGCGTTTTTTCTTGAGTGCCAGCAGGCGGGACGTCGTGCCTGTATCGTCTGCGGGAGACTGTGAATGCGAAGTACTGGGAGGCGATAGTGTGGATGAACTGGATTCTCCGGGAATGGAATGCTGAGATGCCTGGCTGGAGGAGCTGGTGGCTGGTGGCGTGTTGCTCCAGATCGGGGGAGCCTGATTTGAGGGGCGTGGGGTTTCGGTTGGGGTGCCCGGGGCTTTGCGGAGGCTGGCGAGCGTGGAGCGGACTTCGCCGGTGCGTTGCAGGAGTGTCCCCAGTGTTTGTCCGGAGCTGCGTTTTTCGCGGGTGAAGAGTCGTTTGATCCAGCCGGCATCGAGCTGTATACGGCGGACAGCGACATCGAGCGGAAGCAGGGCTGCGATGAGCATCAGATACCAGTCGAAGATCGGGCGACTGCTGCGTCTGGGCTGGCGGTCCCCGAAGAGCTGTTGAGCGACTTCCGTGGCATTGCCCTCGATATCCAGCTCTTTTCCGCCGGTGGATTCTGCGATGTCGCGGAGTGCGAGCGGATTGGCGCGGAAGCGGAGGTATTCGGGGGAGTAGGAGACGATGAAGCCGGCGTTGGCCATCTCGTTGCGCGTGCCATCGGTGGCAGAGACCATCACCTGATAGCGGCCTTCGCCCTGGAGCGGCAGCGTGGTCTGGTAGCGTCGCGGTGCGATCTGGCGGACCGGCTGGGATGCTTCAAAATCGCCAGGGCCCTTGACGGAGACGTTGACGTCGAGGAGTGTTTCTTCGGGGTGAAAATCTTCGACAACAACCACTCCGTCGTTGCCGTTGACATAGGTGTACACTCGCAGGAACTGTTCCCGCCGTGAGCGTCCGATGCGGGTGGCGATTTGATTGACAAGCTGCTGGAACTGTTCCCACTGAACATAGTCGCGGCCCCAGCGTTCCGTGAAGTCCGATGTCCATGCCGCGGTGACTCCCAGACCATACCGCCACACGGCAAGCACTGGGTCGGGGTCTTCTTCGCCGGCCGCTTTTTCGGAATCAGTGAGCGGTGCAGCGAGCAGAATGGAGGCGCGGGGGTCTTCCTTCGGTGACGTCAGCACGTAGCCGTGCAGCTCCGGGGACTGGGTGATGCCGCGGAGCATGGGGTCGCTGCCGACAAGCTGAGGAGTGAAGCTGCGGGTCTGGATTTGCGATCGTCGCAGCGTCTTGGCTTCCTTGACGAAGATGGAGGGCAGCTGGGCAGGGTCCGAAGGAACGTAAAGTCGCCCCTTGGTGACGCTGGCAATGTCGGCCATCAGCTGAGTGTCTCCGTTGTGGGGAAACACGGCGACGGTGGAGACGGAGATCTGACTGTCGACGAATTGCTGCAGGAGTGCTGGTGGAGGAGCCTGAGGGTCGCCGTCAGAAATGATGATCATGTGCTTTGAGGCGGCGTCGGATTTTGAAAGGGAGTTATATCCGAGCTGCATGGTCGTAGAAAACGTGCCCATGTCGCCAATCTGAGCGTTGTTGATCTGCGGGACCAGATTGGGGTACTCGGATGCGGGCGTCAGGTCAAAGATCCAGCCGTCGCCACTGCTGGTCTGTGCAAGCACTCCGACGAGATCTTCAGGGTTGAGCACCTGGATGGCACGCTTGGTGATGCGTTTGGCCCACGCATTCCCGGCCGCGAATTCGCAGGTGTGCAGAATAATGGCCACCGCACCTTTAGGGAGGATTTTCTTGTTGGTGATTTCAAGCGAAATCGGGAGTGCATCGGCGATGGGCGAGCCCTGCCAGCCACCCGGACCGAAACTGTTGGGGCCCCCGACCATCAGGAACCCAATGCCAAGATCTCGAATCGCATCGTGAACCGCCTGAATCTGGGCCGCAAGGAGCGCATCGGCCGGGACATCGGCGAATATAATCGCGTCGTAAGGCATCAGCTGGAGTGGGTCGAACGGGACTTCGCCACTGGTCATCACATCAACCTGACGCTCGCCCTGTTTCAACGCCAGCTCAAGGAAACGAATCTCTTCCGGACTGCTGCTGGCCGGGTCGGTCACAATCAGAATGCGACCCGGACCGTCCAGAAAAATATAATTGCGGACTTCGTTGTTTTCGTCCCGGCTGTCAGTGCCCGGAGCAGGTTCGATGCGTGCGGAATATTCATAGTAGCCAGGCTGGTCCACCTTGATCGGGATGGAAAATCGCGTCTTGCCAGCAGGGAACTGGATTTCTTCCCGGGAAATCACCCTGTCGCCGTCGCTGAAAACAAGCGTGCCGGAGGAGGCTTTCAGCGAATTGAGAACCACCGAGGCTTCGTAGGTTTCGCCCACTCTCACCAACCTGGGAAGATCGAGCCTTTCCAAAAGGACCTCGGAGTCGTACTGGTAGTCCATCGGCACGACACTCACTTCGATCCCCCGCGACTGCAGGTCGTCGATCACATCCCGAACCTGCCCGACGGTCTCAGTGCCATCGCTTATCAACACGATGCGCCCGGCATTGTCTTCCGGAAGCATGGCGGCACTGAGCGCCAGCGATTGTTCGAGGTTGGTCGCGTCGCCACCAACCTGTGAATTGATATAGCGTTCATAGGGGAACGTGGAACGCGGCGGATATTCGACCGCCGGATTGCGGCCGAAGACCACCATCCCGGCTTCGTCCGCGGCGGGCTTTTCTGCAGCCGTCTGGGCCACGAAATCCAGCGCCTCGTTGCGCCAGGGACGCACAGAATCGGATACATCGACGTTGTAAACCACAGAGACGCGGTCGCTGGTGCGAACGGCCCTGGGTTCGGCAAGCACCAGAATGAGCAGTCCCAGAAGCAGCAGGCGAATGAAGCCGGCCCACGCTCCGCGGCGAACCGGGAGTCCCGCGTGCCCCGCCGCCTGCAGCCACCAGACCCAGGGAGCCAGCAGCAGCAACAGCAGCATCCACGGACTGGCAAATTCCAGTTCCCGCACAAGCTCGGGTTGAGGATATGAGACGTTGAAACGGGTGAGTATCGGCAGACGCGGAAAACCCGGTGCACTCCAGCGCTGCGGGCTGGACGCCGTAAAGACCGGAGTGGGAATGATGGCGAAAGCCACGAGCGAAAACAGAATCGCAAAGGCGACCAGCGGCCATGCAGAAGCAAACCCCACCGGTCGGTGAGGACGCGGGAAAATGCGTCGCAGGAACTTTTGAATGCGGCTCACGGCGTCAGCTCCACTAGGCGATGGTTGCCGGTGTCAGCCACAAGTATACGACCATCGGTGAGGTATGTCAGGTCCCAGGGCTGGTAGAATTCCTGCAAATTTCGGCCCGGTTGGCCAAATCGTCCGACGATGCTGCCGTCAGCGTTGAGCAATGTCAGGCGAGCAGTCTTGTTTTCGATCACATAAATCCGGCCGTCCGCAGCAACACGCAAATCGTAAGGGTAGGCCAGCGCTTCCGAGCTGGCCGGCGGAGCGATGATGCGACGCAGCCGGCCGTCTTCGCTGAATACCTGAATCCGGTCGTTGAAGGCATCCACCACATAGACCTCAGAATTGTGCAGCGCCAGACCGCTGGGACGCTGGAACTGCCCGGGACCCGTGCCGTGACTGCCAAACTGCAGCATGAACTTCCCCGAAATATCGAACTTCTGCACACGCTGATGCGCTCCATATTCGCCGACGTACAGGCAGCCGGAAACGTCCTGAGCAATCGCGACCGGAAATACGAACTCGCCAGGGCCCCGACCCTGCGCCCCAAACATCCCGTCCACCTCACCCTCCGAGGTGAAAAATACCACGCGGTGATAATGAGTGTCCGCCACCACTATTCGCCCGTCCTGAAGCCGCCAGATCCCCTCCGGCTTGCCAATGCGGGAGTCCGGCATGTTCCAGCGTTTGCTGAGATTGCCGTCGCTGTCATACACCAGCACCCGCCCGGCGTTGTCCAGCACATAGACCGTGTTCTGAGCGTCTGAATACAGGCCACGAGGCGCCGGCAGAAAGCGGTCCGCCGAAGGAATCTTCCAGACTCGCAGTCGCGAAAAGTACAGCTCAGGCGACGCTGACTCTGATCCGCAACCACTCAACAACCCCGCAAGAATACCCGTTCCCCCCACACAGGAACCAATGGCCCGCCGACGCGACTGCACCCGCCCTGTACCCGACGCCCGATACCCACCAGTCATGCCTCACCCCGCAGACTGATCGTCACACCAGTACCCGCTGAAAGATCGGCCTGAGCGTGCTGATGAAACACCAGAATCGGTGGACCAGTCGGGGGCTGCAGCAGCGTCTCATGGTGCAGTCCGCAGTGCTGTGATTCCACAACCCGCAGCCCGGACGCAGCCTCAGGATGCAACTGCACCTGCGGAGAACGCACACAGCAGTCCGCAGGAATGCAGACGCTTGAGGAACAGGCGTGCACACCAGCAGACAACGCAGCCGCCTGCGGAGAAGTCCACCAGTTGAGCGGTCCGAGGAATCTGCCCAGTTCGGCTGTGGGAGGCTGCGAGTAAAGGTTGCGGACCGTGCCGCTGAAGGAAATCGCGCCCTGCTGCAGACACACCACAAGG
>Ga0172372_10005890_pt1 | contig 16895 bp, 14 predicted proteins | sample LakKiv5m_2_FD_114544 | JGI IMG/M metagenome (GOLD analysis project Ga0172372, IMG submission 114544) | Freshwater microbial communities from Kabuno Bay, South-Kivu, Congo - kab_092012_9.5m | ecosystem: Environmental > Aquatic > Freshwater > Lake | place: Democratic Republic of the Congo...
AAAGACGATTTGCTTCTCTAAATCGATTGTGATGCATGATATTGTCATTGGTCTGTTTATCAATAGATATGAGTTTTGTTCTCAATCCTCCTCTATCTCTCAACAAATGTGACACACTACCCAATTCGGCTTCAGAAACGCCTTTCATTCTGGCTCGAAATTTACGCTGTATGCCTTCTACGCTAAAAGTTTGTTCAACTTTTTCATTGATAGAGCGAATTGCTTCCGCAAAATATTTAGCGATCGTATTTCCAATTACAGGATATAGGGCATCAACCATGGCATCGCGTTCAAGGTCGATTTGGCGCTTAATTGCTGATCCCATTTCTGGCGCAAGAGAATCAACAATTTCATCACGATCAATCCGAATTTGTTCTCGAATTGCTGCACCAACTTCTGGACCAATGGCTTTTGCTATTTGCTCAGGGTTATTACGAATTTGCTCGCTTATGGCATTGGGTAGCAAATCGGCGATCGCATGGCTCATTGACAAACGATCTAGTTGCGATCGCTCAAAGATTACCTCAGCAATAATTGGTGTAATAGCTTGGCACATTTCTTCTCTAGACTGATCGGCTTTGATACTGAGCAACTCAGCAATAATTGGCAACAAAAGCTGAACTAATTCTGCGGGTTGATTAATTTTATTTTCTAAGTGATTGACACGACTCCTAACCTCATCAATTTCCATCGGGATATTACTATTTTCATCGTCCATTGCCGACAGTCTACGAGAAGCGTTGTGCAGGAGACTTTCCAAACCTTCAATTTTATTCATTATTTCAGGATTATTTACCTGACTCTCAACAATTCCTAGTTTCTGCTCAACGGCAACCTTAAAGCTCCGTAAATCTTCTAGCTCTGGTACAACCAAAATATCCTGTAAAAGATGTAACGCATCATCATCTGACGAGTTTTCTAAATAAGAGCTTTGTATTTGTGATTGTAATTGAGCTTTAGAAGTAGGGGCAGAGATGGATTGAGAGTTTTGAGAGGAATTTGTTTGAGGAGTTTGTGCTTGAGAAATTTGTGAAGATATTATTTGCTGCTTTTCACTGCTTAAAAGAAGATCTTGAATCAGATTTACAGCCTCTATTTCTTCTTTTTCTTCTTTCTTGGAAGAATCTATGGGTTCTAACCGAGCATACTGAGCATTGCTAGGAAGATCAAAATTTTTCTTGACCTTTTCTGCTGCTTGTTCAGCTTGAACATCATGATCAAACCCATTCTTAGTAGGTGGAATATCTCTTAAAAAAGGTAGCTCATCTAGTAGGCTAGGGAAGGAATATACGGCAGGCGATCGCTGCCCGATATCTGAAAAATCTTCATCTAGTGATTTTGATCTGGGTTTAGCCAATGAATTCTGTCCATTTGGCGATCGCGTTATATCTAAAGTTTCTCCATCTAAATATTTAGGATTAGACTTGGCTGATAAATCTTGCTCGTTCTCTAATAGTTTTGAGCTAATCTGACTAGACTTAATGTCTACATACTGAGTATCTTTATGTTCAATATTTAACTGACTTGCATCTTGTATGCGTTGTTGCCCCTGAGAATTTTCAGGTTTTTCAGAGTCAATAATATTTAGCTCAGAAAGCAGGAGTAAAAACTTCTCAACATCACTGAGCGCTTTATTCTGGAAGTTACCCTTTTGCTCTCCTTTTGGCTCTGACATATTACTTTTGCATAAAGGCAGTATTTTCGTACTATAGCAAATGCAAAACAAGGGTCTAAAACCCCTTGCTTTGCATTTGCTATAGTACAGCCTGTTGATGCTTTAAGTAATACAGAAAAAATTTTGAAAGCGTCGCGAAGCGACGCTTTCAAAATTTTTTCTGGGTTTTAATTTAGTGCAAAGCGCTGTAACGCTTTTTACCTTGTATTGATTTATGGCTTGGCTTTAGAAGAGCGGGATGTAGTTCTAGGTGCAGGGCTAATTGACTCTGCACTAGATGATACTTTTGGCTCAGAATCGAGGATGCTCACCCGCTCATACTTTTCTTCCACCTTTTCTTCGGCTGCCTCACGCAGTTCAGGTACAAACTCAGACCCCTTAAGTCGCATACCTAACTCAAATAGCAACTCCGCCATGTCATCCTTAGAAAGCTTGTCTTCTCGCAGAATTGAGAAATGGCGGTCTAGCTCCTCTAAAACTAGCGATCGCAATTCACGAGTGTCATTTTGTAAATTATCTCTAGTTTGGGCAATTTCTTCCCGCAGGGCTACTCGTTGCGTTTCAACAGTCTCATCAAGGGTCTCAATACTATTGGTAAACTTGCGATTAATGCGATCGAATTGTTGACGTAGGTCGGCGGCTTCCTCCTGAGTAGAGGTACTAATCGTTTTTAGTCGCTTATCAATAGATTCAACCGCCGCCCGTAACTCACTGGCTAACACTGATTTCAAGTCATTAAGGCGATCGCGCACATCTTGCTGAATCGCTGATATATCCGACTCAGCCTTATCTAGCCGACTAGTATATTCGCGCAAATGTGCGCCGAAAATGATATCGCGAATTTGATCGATATTGCCTAAGCGTTCGCGGATCTCATCTCTGGTGATTTCACCCATTAGGTTACCTCTAGGAATGATTTGAATAAGTACAAAGTTTTTTGGCTCAAGGCTTTACATACTGAGGTGTGCAAGTTGCTACATACAACTTACAAACCGTAAAACCCATACTAATTTTGGCTTGCAATTCTTACATTGTCTATGCCAATGTAAAAACTTCGATATGCATAATGTTTCTGGCGATCGCCACTGAACATAACCATAGCAAAGTCTTGCCATTTTTGCTGTCTTTTGATAACACTGCCAGCAATTCTCATTATGAAACCGATTTTGGTGTTTCCAGCGCCGATTAAAAAACCACACACCAATCCATAAAAGTTTTCTTGGCTTTTTACGAAGTATCGCGTCACTTCGTAGAATTGTTATTAATTTGGGTAATATAAACACAGCACTGCTAGTTAGCATTGTTATTACTGGCAAAATATGTTTGCGATCGCCCAATTACCATACAAAAAGCTACGCTGGCAAAGAAGCAAAAGTTCTTCATTAGCCCGTCAACGTGAGGTTTTTTTGGCTGCGTTTACATTCCTGTTTTTTATATGGTGGGACAAATTTTGGCAAAACAATACATCACGGATGCGCAGTAAAAGGGCTGAATGGCTAGTTCGCAATATGCTCGAACTGGGCCCAACATTTATCAAAATTGGTCAATCCCTATCCACTCGCATTGATCTGTTACCGCCTGAATATATTAGTAGTCTGTCGCAACTCCAAGACAAAGTGCCAGCCTTCAATGCTAAAGAAGCCAGAGAAATTATCGAACTCGAACTAGGTAAATCTCTTTATACGATCTATCGTGACTTTGATGAAATCCCTTTAGCTGCTGCTAGCCTCGGACAAGTACATCGTGCCACCCTCCACACTGGCGAAGAAGTCGTCGTCAAAGTCCAACGCCCAGGGTTAAGAAAACTGTTCGATCTCGATTTACTTGCGGTTGACAAACTTCTTAAAGTATTTCGCCGCTATTTTGCTTGGACACGCAAATATAATTTAGAAGGGATTTATCAAGAATTTTTCACGATTCTTTATCAAGAAATTGATTATGCGATCGAAGGAGGCAATGCCGATCGCTTCCGCAAAAATTTTGAAGGTTATCCACGCATTGTTGTCCCCAAAATTTATTGGGACTATTCTACCTCCATGGTTTTGACCTTGGAATATGTGCCTGGTATCAAAATAGATGATCGTCAAGCCTTGGAAGCCTGTGGACTAAACCCCAAGGAAATTAATCAACTGGGAATCTGTTGTTATCTTAAACAACTTCTTCAAGATGGCTTCTTTCATGCCGATCCCCATCCTGGGAATTTAGCCGTTAGTCCTAGTGGAAGTTTGATTTTCTACGATTACGGGATGATGGCTGAAGTCAAAACTATGGCAAAGGATCAAATGGTGAAGACTTTCTTTGCAGTGCTGCGTAAAGACACTAATGAAGTTGTTGACAGCCTACTGAGCATGGGATTTATTGAGCCGATCGCGGATATGAGTCCGATTAAGCGCATGTTAAAGTTTGTTTTAGATCGCTTTACGGAAAGACCTGTGAATATCTATGAGTTTGAGCAAATTAAAGGTGAAGTGGTAGCCATCTTTGAAAAGCAGCCTTTTCGTTTGCCTCCCCAGATGACCTATTTACTCAAGTCCCTAACTACTCTCGACGGTATCGCCAGAATTCTTGACCCAGAATACAACTTCACCACTGCCGCTCAGCCCTTTGTGAAAAGCATAGTGCTTACTAAAGGTCGGGGTAATACTTTAGGAGCATTGGCTCAACAAGCAAAAGATTTTCTGGTTTATCAACTAAATAAGCCTAGTCGCATGGAAATTCTATTAGAACGTTTAGAAGAGAGGATTGAGCGTGGTGAGTTGATGATTCAGGTCAAGTCTTCCGAAAGCGATCGCGCTCTTAAGAGAATTAATATTGCTGTTAAAGCTTTAATTTATGCTTGTTTAACTGGCTTTTTGGCTTTAGTTGGAGCCGTGCTATTAGTTGGTACTACTGTTTACTCTGGCTGGGCGATCGCTACTTTTATAGGTGCTTTTTTCTCTGGATTTTCGCTTATTCGCGCCCTAATCCAACTATCAATCCGTGAAAAAATAGATAGCATTGCAGAACAATAAATTGCCAAATGTAAAAAATTAGATTTTCCCATCGAAAATCTCAATCTCGAAGGGGTTGATTACTATTTGCAGGAGATCTCCATATTTGATTTTTGGGATAGGGACTACGATTAATTCCATCACAGAAGGATTGTGAAAGTGTCGTATTTTCGTCTCTGGATGGGGATAATAAACCCAACCCTCATAGCTTCCATCATTGTACAAAATTTGACATGGTGAAAAGGAAAAGTCTTCTGGTGGATGGAGCTGCGTCCAGTTTAACTGTGCAAATGTTAGTTGAGGATTATTGACCTTAAAGATGTAGGGCGAAATATCAACATTGAGCGTACCTTGGAAATAGGGTGATAAATCAAGTCCTAATTTTTTAAAGAAAGGGATTTGAGCGGCAATTGTGCCTTGAGGATAGGGACTAGTTAGGGATTTACCTGAGGCTACTTGATGTCCCTGTATGAGTTTGCCGTTGATGGTTAATTGGTTCATAGGATAGATTGAGCTTAAAAGATTTCCCTTAATATGCTTTGATGCTGCTTTAGGGAAGCTAGAGAGTTAGCCAAAATCTCACCACTGGCGGCAACTGCGGGTAATCCGATTCCAGGGAAGGTGGAATCACCACAACAATATAGTTTTGATATAGGAGTCTTGGCATTGGGAAATATACCCTGCCCTGCGGCGATCGCAGGTCCATAGCTGCCTCGATCTCTTCTCAGAAATCTGGCATGGGTTAGGGGTGTGCCAATGAGGGTCACTTCACAACGATTTCTCACATCAGGGATGTAACGCTCTATCCCTTGCCATAGGACTTCGGCTCGTTCTTGTTTCAATTGCTGATAGGCTTCAGATTTGCGGTCTAAGCCTGACCACAATTCAAAGGGTTCGGTGGCAGGTGTATAGGCATGGATTAGATGCTTGCCTATGGGTGCAAGGGATGGATCTAATACCGATGGCATGGATACAGCGACGACGTTTTGTGGTGCTTCTACTCCAATTTCCCAATCGTTAACGACTAGCCAATGACAGGGTAAGTCTTTGGGCAAATCTGCTGCTTCTATTCCTAGATGTAGGTGCATGAAGCTAGGACAAGCGGGGATGGTTTGACGCTCTTGGTGTAATTGCTGCAATCCTTTGGGCGATCGCGCAGTCAGGGGTAATAATTTTAAGGTATCCCAAATCGATGCTCCTGAGATCACCGCTCTCTTGGTTTGGATAATTTCGCCGCTGGCTAGTCTCACTCCCGTAGCCTTTTCTCCATCAAGGATGATTTCCTGCACATGGCTATTAAGCCGCAATTCTCCTCCATGCTTTTGTAATCCCCTGACTAACGCTTCGACGAGGGCTCCGACTCCACTTTGGGGTAGTCAAGATGGACTTCGGGGCGATACCAATCAGCAAACATAAAGGCAATTTCGGCGGTGAGCGTACCATTGGCGGGTAGTCCTGACAGCATGAAGCAGAGTAAGTTCATCCAGTTCAAGATAAATGGATCGCTCACTTCTGCTTCGAGAATTTTAGAAAAGGGCTGGGTCAACATGGTCAGTTGTGGCAGATCTCTCAGCATTTTCCAGAAATATTTTCCTGCTGATAGTGCTACCTGCCAGTCATTGCGGAGGGCGATCGGAGGTAAGGTGGTGGCGGCTCTCCCCAAGGGGCAACATGATTGTTTGTAATCTTTGCCATTCTTGTACTGCTTCTTTGTTTCTCAGTTTGGTGAGTATTTCGATGAAGGATTCGTTACCAACGGCAGCAAAAAATTGCCCTTCAGTCATGGCACAGCCCCAGCCTTCGTAGGTTAGCCATTCTATTTTTTCTGCTAATGCATCAAGTACATGGGCGAGGGGATTGGTGGATGGTCGGGTGGACATTCCTGAAAATAGCGATGGGCCTGAGTCGAAGTTATAACCCTGTCGGCTAAAGCTATGGGCGGCTCCCCCTGCGATGCTATGACTTTCACAAACTATGACTTTAGTTCCATATTTCGCCAGCATCCCCGCACAGCATAGCCCTCCAATACCACTGCCGATTACAACTACATCTGTTTCTTGTTTCATGTTTTTGTTGCCTAATTATAGCAAAGCAAGTTTTGCTTAGGACGAGATTAGTGGCGCGCGAAGCGCCGCCATCTCTTTTGTTACTTTGGAAACCAAAATTTCCAGTCAGTATTGGGTTTTGATGGTGGTTTGTACAAATTAGGATTACCTGTGTATAAAACTTTAGCAATTAGCGGGAAACTCTCAGTCTGACTTGGTGGGCAGCCCCAATTAGGATGATGCCATTCATCAAGGCGTAAGACCTCAGTCAAGCCTTCGGGAACAAACACTCCATATTCTTCATGGCTAGCCAATAACTCTTCACGATAGTTTGCTAACAATGCGATCGCAATATCAGGCTCATGCTCTGAAAACAGTTCTGGGCGAAAAATGATATTCAATTCTGTTAAAGGGATAGATTTACCTCGCACAGTTACAAGATAATCGTTCAGTAATTCATCGTATTTAATTTGTCCTGTGATTACATTAGCGAAATGGGAATCATTCTGAATATTGTTTTTCTGTGAATTCCAATTACCCACAGATTCAATAATTGTAGTTAAGCCTTGACCAGCAGGACACCAAGTAATTGAGTTGAACATAATCATCCATTGATGCTCATCCCGAAATGCCAAAAGTCTTGAGGAAAGATAGTCAATATTTAAATTGCCTAGGCAAGGTATTTTGATCTCATTAAAACTGCGATCTAGAAACTCTAAAATTTGTTGTGGTGATTCCATTCATTTTTAGCCCTTGATATAAGCTGTATTTCTTACAGCGCTTTAGATTTTATGTCTTTGATGATTTCCTGAATGACTGACTCTTGTGCTTCAATGCTTTCTAATAGACGAAACTGGACAAGCGATCGCAATAGATTATGCTCAGGATGTTTAACATTAAAATAGATATTGCCTGATAAATAATCTGTAAAAAAGCGTAATCCCAACTCAAAGGTAATCACCCGAATCGCATCATAAATATAGGCATAGTCATATTCTGTGAGAAAAGATTGTGCCGTTGAGAGATATCCCTGCAAAATCCCTTGACAAAGTTCTATTTCAAATTGAACATCTTGCCATTGTTCAGTCTCTTCACCCGCAGGGTTACACCCCGATCGCACGCAATCTCCGATATCGTAATGTACTAACCCTGCTTTTACCGTATCCAAATCGACTACACTCAACGCCTGTTGTGTCTGACGATCAAACAAAATATTATTCACTTTCGGATCGCCATGCATTGTTCGCAATAGTAATTTCCCTGCGGCTTTCGCATCTTCTAAAATATGTGCTAAGCCCTTGCGATCGCTGACAAATCGTAAACAGTAATCGATTTCAGGAGATTTATTAATACTTCTCGTCCCCAAAATTTCTTCATATTGCTGTAAGTATTGCGGCGTAATATGAAAGCCTTCTAATGTGTCAGCTAACCTTTCAGGAACCAAATCACTAGTCAGATGATGGAATGTTCCCAAAGCATAGCCAACTTCTTGAGCTTGTTCAACATTTTCCATTACATCAAAGGATTGTGAATTAGCGATAAAACTGAGCGATCGCCAAAATTCGCCACTTTCAGTCTGCCAATAGTCTTGACCCTGATTCGTTGGTAATATTTTCGGGATATCCCACCGTCGCTCTAGCGGTTGATCTTGCAGGCGATCGCGTACATGATTCGCATAGATTCGCATGTTTTGCATGACTGACTTTGGATTATGAAATACTTTGGTATTTATGCGTTGCAAGATAAAAGACTGAGATTCTACTTCCTGCAAAGAAACTAAAAAAGTATCATTAATATTTCCACTGCCAAAGGGTTGAATATCAGCAATTTGTTTTTGAGCAGAGAACTGCTGGGCGATCTCCATAATTTGCGATCGGGAAAATTGATCAATTTGGATATTTTGAGGCATAAGTTTTCGGTAATATCAACAATTCTTTGGCTAAGCATACAGCCTGTTGAGGCTTTAAGTAGTATGGAAAAATTTTTGAAAGCGTTGCTTTGTAACGCTTTCAAAAATTTTTCTAGGTTTTAATTTATTGCAAAGCGCTGTAAGTAGCTAGGAATAATTAATTACAAAGCCAAACCCATAAAGTTGTGCCTCAGTGGGGCGCAACTTTATGAGTTTGGGTAATTTGGAAAGTCCATCTAAATACTTAGTGCTTCGCCGTAAAATAAAGAACCAGATTTTTGATGGCACGGCGAAGCCACGCCATCAAAAATCTTAAGTAGCAAAATCTTTATACTGAGGTGACTTGTTGACAAAGCCCCCACCGATTATTTCATTCCCTATTGCTGCACGCCCTCATGGGTTAGCACGATGGATACCAATTATTGATGTGTTAAGGAATTATCAACTCCCTTGGCTGATCCAAGATGTGGTTGCAGGACTGGTACTAACCGCTATCCTCATTCCCGCAGGTATGGGCTATGCGGAAGCCGCAGGCTTACCTGCGATCTATGGGCTATATGCCACGATTGTGCCACTAATTGCCTATGCCATGTTTGGCCCTAGTCGGATTTTGGTATTAGGTCCTGATTCTGCCCTAATCCCGCTTATTTCAGCAACAGTATTACCATTGTCTAATGGCGATCCTCTACAGGCGATCGCGATCGCAGGGGTGTTAGCAATATTTTCGGGAATCATTTGTATTGTTGCAGGGTTAGTAAGGTTTGGCTTTATTACTGAACTACTTTCTAAGCCAATTCGCTATGGATATCTCAATGGAATTGCTGTCACTGTTTTAATAGGACAATTACCAAAGGTTTTTGGGTTTTCGGTAAAAGGTAATACGATTTGGGAGGACTTAATTGGATTTGGGCAAGGTATTCAAGATGGTAAAACCAACACGACTGCCCTAGCGATCGGACTATCTTGTTTGTTGGTAATTCTCGTTCTCAAACGCATAGCTCCTAAAATTCCGGGGGTTTTAGTGGCTGTGGTGGCGGCGACGATTATTAGTTCTCTATACGACCTTGCTCAGCGATCGGGCATTTCTGTAGTCGGAGTTTTGCCACAGGGGTTACCATCATTTCAAGTTCCCAACATTACATCGATCAATTTCAGCACTTTGTTTTCTAGTGCTTTAGCGATCGCCTTGGTATCCTATGCCGATCTGAGTGTTTTATCACGAACCTTTGCTATACGGGGTGGTTATAAAGTCGATCGCAATCAAGAATTAATTGCCTTGGGTATCGCCAATATTGCATCGGGATTATTTCAAGGATTTTCTGTTAGTAGTAGCGCTTCGCGTACACCTGTGGCTGAAGCAGCAGGCTCAAAAACGCAGTTTACAGGAGTAGTTGGGGCAATTTGTCTTGCCCTAGTTTTATGGTTTGCACCGATGTTATTGCGAGATCTGCCCCAATCTGCTCTCAGCGCTGTAGTTATCTCGGCTGGGCTAGGCATTTTTGAAATTAAAGGAACTTTACGCCTATATCAATTGCGAAGGTTTGAATTTTTTCTGTCAATTGTTTGTTTTTTAGGTGTTGCATTACTGGGAGTAATTCAAGGCATTTTTGGCGCTGTTGTTTTGGCTTTGATGGCTTTTGTTTGGAGTGCATGGCGACCACATTATGCTGTGCTGGGTCGGATTGATGGCATCAAAGGCTATCACGATGTTTCACGTCATCCTGAAGCTAGACAAATTCCAGGGTTAGTGATCTTCCGTTGGGATGCACCGCTCTTTTTTGCCAATGCTGAAACCTTTTGTGAACAGGTGTTGCAGGCGGTTATGGTGGCAAAAACGACAACTAAGTGGGTACTAGTAGCCGCAGAACCCGTGACTGATATTGATCTTACGGCTGCGGATGCGATCGCTGAACTTGATAAAACCCTATGCAAAGCACATATAGAATTATGTTTTGCAGAAATGAAGGGGCCAACGAAGGATCGTCTCAAACGTTATGGACTCTTCTCCAAAATCGGCAAAGATGACTTCTTTCCTACAATTGGACAGGCTGTAGATATGTATTTGGAAGTAAACAAAGTGGAATGGCATGATTGGGATGAATAAAAGAGAATGCGGTGCATCGCACCGCATTCTCTTTTATTAGGACTTAATAGCTACCCAATCTCTTTTTAGTAAGGTGACAAAAGTGGCGATACCTTTGGAAAAGCCTACAGGGTCTTGCATTGCATATTCAGGGAAATCTTCGTAGTGTCGCCATTGCTCAGTGGCATTGTGGCGTAAATGTAAGACACGTTCACCATCTTCAAGCTTCCAGATCATTTGACCGCCAGTTGGGATATCAGACATGGTTCTCCTCCTGTTATGTTAACCAGAACACTCAACATTGGTATGAGCTACCAGTTGTTATGGACAATTTTGGCGATCCCAATATTAAATTCTGTAAACATAGCTACTTTTATTGTAGCCATTATTGTCAGATTGGTGAACCAACAAGCGTTTTACATGTACCTATACCTAAAGGTATGAATAGGAAATGAAGCCTACAAATTTGCAGCGATTTGCATTCAAATCCAAACCAAAAGATTCTTTGAAAATATTGCTCCGCAACACTTTTAATGCCAAAGTACAAAATGACTATGCCATTTTGTACTTTCAAAAACCTTACAGGGTCTGGTTCTTAATTCATAGAAGTGTTGTCATACTTTTGTGGATTGGTATAAGAAATCTTTTGGGATTTCAAGGAAGTAAATTTTCCATTGCTGCTCCAACTACCCGAAAATCACTATCTTTTCTGAGTGTAGACATGGCTTCCTTAGCTTCAGGAGTATCAAACTGCATTAGTGCATAGGCAAGCCTGACTCGGATATATTCTAGTTCAGAATCTTTGAGACTTAAGAGTTTGGCTAGGGCTGCTTCAGACTGACGTGTTTTGGATAAAGCTCCTAAACCATCGATGCTAGCTTCTCTGACTGTCGCATCCTCACCTTCTAAACCTAAGCTACAAATTTCTAAGACTTCTTCATGGCATTCCATTTCCACTAAAGCCGCAAGAATGCTACGGCGCAATAGCCAGTGATCGTCAGTAATGAAGGCTTGTACTAGATGAGAAGCAGAAATGCGATCAAATAGAGATAGGGAATTTGCTGCTTCTGCTCTAACATTGGGCGTATTGTCATAACGCATAATTTGCAAGAGTGCGGCAAAGGATTCCGATGTTTTTTGTCTACCAAGTTCTCTAGCTACAAAAGTTCGCACTAAAAATTCTGGATCTTTTATCTGTTTGATTAAGATGGGAACAGCAATATCTGCCGCATAATCTTTAAGAGCCGAGATCGCTTTCAACCGATATTGAAAATCGGGATTTTGGAGATCGGTTTCGATTTGAGTAAGATCCATAGGGAAAGATGTTTCGGTAGGATGACAATATAGACAGTATATTTATTAAACCTTTTAACGATGTCCCAATTTCAACTGAGTGATAAAGTTCTTGAACTAATTAAAAAATCGCGAATTGTAAGTTTTGTAACTTGGCAAGATACTTACGCTGCTGAGGTAATTATGTGTTTGCAAACAGCCGACGACCAAAGCCGTTATCTTACGGACGCAGATTTACAACAAATTCAAGAGATTGAGCCTACGATCGCCTCAAATATCCCTGTGGTGCAATTACTCCGCGATCGCGTTAGTGCGATCGTCGATGAAGCCAGAGCTGAGGTTTTGCAAGTATTTCCAACTATTACTCAAGAAGGAGGCGGGCTATATCCCCCTGAAAGAGCTAATGCTTGCTGGCGAGATTTTTGGCATTTTTTACGATGCATTACCTACGGCATTGCGGGGCAACGTACTGATTATTTAAGTGCAGAGGGTTTGCAATATATGAATTTGCTATATCAGGAGTTGCAAGTGCCTTTAGATGCAATGGTTGTTGGTTTAGAGGGGATTAAAACAGCAAGCTTAAAACAACTGCAACCATCACAAAAATCTGAACTAGCTGCATATTTTGATTGTCTGATCGAGCAGTTAAAACTATTTGCCTAATTTTTTGCCATGATAATTTTTTGCCATGATAAGTGTGGCAAAAAATTATCAGCAATTTTCATTATAAAAATCGTTTTTTTGAAAGCCCGCCAACGGCGGGCTTTCAAAAAAACGATTTTGTCATTTCCAACGCCTTTGGCATTGGAAATGACAAAATTGGTTTCATAACCAGAATTTCTGAAAAATTAGGCAACAGAGTCAAACAACATGGTGGTCATGTAGCGATCTGCCCATTCTGAACCAAAGGATTTTTCAAGTACGCGACGGGTTTTGTCATTTTGTTGTTGTTTTTCGCAGTAATACTGCTGACCTGCGATCGTGTTAGCAACTTCAAGATCCGAGGTCAAAGGTTTAGTTGACCTCGCAATTTGGCAATGAATAGCCAAAAAGTCACGTACCCGCTGCAAAAAGGCTTGTTCTTCCAGTTCACCCATGGGGCGTACAAATAAGCAAAATTCTGAGAAAATATCTGCCCATTCTGGTAAAGCGCGGGGCTGCGAAAAATCGAGATCGGGCAGTTCTGACAAAGCTTGACTATATTTAGCAGGCAGCGATCGCTCGGCATTTACTGGTGAGAGATCGACGATCGCGGCACTAACTGCACCTCCGCGTCCGCCAACAATATCGGCTCCGAAGATGGGCAAAGCATATTCAGGATTGGGGAACATTACGCAATGCAAGATATCTAGTCCGTTGCCAACTTGAGCTAGTTCGAGATGGATCTTACGGAATTGAGGCGCTTGATAACAAAGATTTTCAATCACTAGCTTTTCGCCTTCTAGATGTCCTTCAATATAGCCAAGTCCATCTGGGACGCTATAGGGTGACAGATCTAGATTGGTTTGCCATACTTGTTCGATGCAGTCTGCTAACTGACAAATTAAAGGATGTTGGCGATTTCGCAGTGATGCTGGCATAAACTTCGATATACGTTTCTATTTGAGTATAGAACGGTGATTGTCAAAACTCTACAAGAATTAATATCAAGGCACAAAATGGCGTAGCCATTTTGTGCCTTCAAAACCCTTACAGGGTTTGGTTTTTAAATCACAGAATTATCGCCACACTCCTGTGAGTTGGTATATAGCGTTTATCAGTCTAGTAAAGTATGGATTTGTCTCCCCGCCTTCGGCGGGGAAACAAATCTTTGTACCTCGCTTGCTTGAAAAAGGCTATAAAAAGCTTTGCGAAGTAAAGTTTTTTAAAATAGAGTTTTTTAAAATATTTATTGCGGTAAGTGTCAAAATAAGTTCTAACGTTGTGAGATTGAGGCGAAACGATGTCACTAAAAGCTGGCAAAGAAGCGTTGCTAAGAAAGCACTATACTGAGGCGATCGCCATCTTGACTGATTACTGTCGGGAGAGTGCCGATCCAACGACCAAAGACTATGTGCAAGCGCAAATTTGGCTAGTTTCAGCGTACAAAAAAACAGGTCGAGCCGATAAAGCGATCGCCATTTGTGAACAATTAGCAACATCTTCTGATCCGCAATTGCAAAAATGGGCGCAAAAATCCTTAATTACACTTCGAGGCTTGCTTGACGCACCATCAGATGATCGCATCAAACGCAATGAAGATTTCGCTTCAGTAATCAAGTCCGATCCTCGCCGCTATCGCAAAAAAAATGTTACCTTATCGCTTCCCTCTCGCTATACATATTTTCTGATTGCCGCGATCATTCTGACGGTTGGCGCGATCATCGGGTTGCAATTTTTAATCAGCTATGGAATTTCGCGGATTTTTACCGATTTCTTTTCGGAAGCTTGGGTATACATAACGGCAATCGTGTCATTGGTATTTAGCGTTTTGCTGTTTTTTATGTCGCCTTGGATTATCGACATTACCCAAAAGCAATATCACCGCATTCAGTGGATTACCCTTGCCGATTTGGACGAAAAGAGTCCTGAAGCTGTTGAAATTATTGAGAACTTTTGTGACAAGTACAATATATTTGTGCCGCAATTGGGATGGATTGAAGATGATGCACCTGTGGCTTTTACCTACGGCGTAATCTCCAACTCAGCGCGCATTGTCGTCAGCCGTGGATTATTTGCATGTCTAGATGATGATGAAATTGCGGCAGTCTACGCCTATCAACTCGGAAGGATTCGGAACAAGAGCTTTGCGGTTTTGACCTTTGTTTCTGCTCCTGTTCAAGTCCTTTATTACATTTACGTGTTACTTAGTCGTCAAAGTTATCGCGCTAAAAGTGCCAAACAAATCTGGCAAGTTGTTGCATCCCTTGCCAATGTTCTCTATTCCGTCAGTAATTATTTGTTGGTTTGGCTCTCCCACGCCAGTACAATCGTCAGCGATCGCTTTGCCGCAGAAATTACAGGCAACCCCAATGCCTTAGCCCGTGCATTACCCAAGATGGCACGACAAATGTTGCCCTACAATCAGCCTGCCATGCCCACCAATCGTCTGCTGGAATCGACGAGAGCCATCGGTATTTGCGATCGCCAAACTATGACTGCGATCGGGTTGGCAATGGAAATTGCCCATGTTGGACAGACCGATCAAGATCCTTATCGAGTATTTCTTTGGGAACTGTTCAATCCTTGGCGGCGTTGGCTAGAAATTCATTCCACCCATCCCTTAGTTGGGAAGAGATTGAAGTTTCTATCGGGGTACTCCAAACAATTAGGTCTGTTAACCGAATATGATTTTGCAGAACTTTTAAAAGAAGAGAAAAAACTCAATAAAAAAGCTCTATATCAAAACTTCTGGCGCGATTTGCTAATCCAGATTTCGCCTGTTGTTGGTGTAGCGATCGCCATAATCATTGCTATGCTTTTCTCGCAACTTTACAACCGATGGTTATTACTGAGCTTGTTGCTAATTGGCTTGGGTCTGGGCTTTATGTTTCAGGGTAGTTTACGCTATCCCGACTTTCGCAAAGTGGCTGATACCGATCTCGTGAGCCTCTTAATCGATCCCTATGCCAGTTATGTCCAAGGTACTCCCATCCAAATCCCTGGAGAATTGCTTGGCTATGGTACTGATGAGTTCTACATTGGTTATATGATCCGCCTAGAGGATCAAGGTGGCTTAGCCTTCATTAACTATATTCCCAACTTCCGTCAATGGATTATCGATCCTTCAAATACGATTAAAAATCTAGAGATGTTATGCGATCGCTCGGTAATTGCCACAGGCTGGTTTCGACGAGGTAAGTTCCCAATCATCGATCTATCAACGTTGCAACCAATTATGGAAGATCGTCCCAAACAGCGTGCTTCTCTCACCAGCTACCACCAATTTTGGAACAATATCGGTAGTTCCATCCTAGTTCTGCTAGGTTTATCACTTTTACTCCTAACTTCTAGATTGTTTTAACTTAACGTCAGTTAAACGAAAGCGAAAAATGGGAAGCGTCGCTAAGCGACGCTTCCCATTTTTTGCCATTTGCGGCTTGTGAAGCAAGCCGCAAATGGCGATATCGAACTCACGTTGAATTAACTGGAGTTTAGACTAAAAAAGTAAAAAAGGCAGAGTAAAAGAGATACAAACTGCCTAAAGTAGATGAAAAAGAAAAAGGACATCTACAGCCATGATTATTGATAAATTACAGAACTTTCGTCAACAAGCATAAGGATTTTTAGGGAACGGACGGGATGCAATATTTGACCTAGTGGATGCAGTATTAACCAGTGCAAGCGTGAAATCATTTGCAGAACTGTCATTATCAGCATTGTATCGACGGAAATGGTCAAGCTTGTATGAATCGTTAAAAGATAGCCGACCAAGAAGAGGCGGACTCAGACGGCTGTGTGTCGAGCAAATTCCTAAAGATATAAGACCACTACTAGCAGGAGACCATACAGGATGGGGAAGACCCCATGCCAAAACGCTAAAAGATAGGAGTTTTGTGCATCAACCGAATTTGGTTGAAGGCAACAAGCCGATCGTATTAGGTCATGACTACAGCACCTTGGCATGGATACCAGAGATGTCAGGGAGTTGGGCAATCCCGATATGTCATGAGCGAATCAGCAGTTTTGAGACAGCAGCCCAAAGAGCTGCATTTCAACTGAGGCAAGTATGTCGCGAGGGTGTGACCAAAATTTGATGTAGCAATTAGAAAGAGAAACCATAACGATTGATTTTAGGCCAGAATTGCTGCCAACGCCCCTTGGTATAAGACAAAGTTCTAAGGCTCAAAACTATAGAAGCCCCCCAATCTTTCCATTTCATGCCAGAACAACCTAAGCGAGCCTTGATAATTACTTTGCA
>Ga0172372_10005891_pt1 | contig 16895 bp, 14 predicted proteins | sample LakKiv5m_2_FD_114544 | JGI IMG/M metagenome (GOLD analysis project Ga0172372, IMG submission 114544) | Freshwater microbial communities from Kabuno Bay, South-Kivu, Congo - kab_092012_9.5m | ecosystem: Environmental > Aquatic > Freshwater > Lake | place: Democratic Republic of the Congo...
GCCCTTGGGCGTACTTAACGATGCTTTCCATACTCGTTATTTTATTTTCTACTACGCCCTTTTTTTCATACTTTTGCTCTCTTGGCAACCCCTTTCCTGAATGGTGCAAGATCTGAGTTAACTCAACCCAAACTAAATCGTAACTACTTTGTCTGGACTTTTACTCAATTGACTACCGTCTCCTTCTCTGCCAATGCTCCCAGTTCATTGTCCTTCACTTCCTTTGTCTTCGTTTTTAACTGGGGTAGTCGTCATGAACCTATTATTCTTAGTGGCTTTAAGGCGATCGCTAGTCTTAAATATTTGCCATAACCTGATTCATAGATAAACTTAGCTTAGGAAAAATACTAGAAATAACTTGATCATCCTCTCGATAAACCTTCTCAACATAGGTTCCATTTACTAAACTAAGTACCGAAAAAGTATCTAAGAGAAAATCGACGATCCAATATTCAGGAATACCAAATTGAGCATATTCTTCGTGCTTTTCTACAGTATCCACAGTACGGCAAGTTGGACTAACAATCTCAATTACTAATAGGCAAGGCTCATACAACATATCAGGCTGATTACCTAATCCTTGGGATTGCTCCAGAATCATCACCAACACATCGGGGCGGCGCGTGCGTTTGCCGATTAGTAATTCTGTGCTATTGGCACGCACACAATAGGGATAACTTTCTTGACGGATTTCTAACTGCAAGGTAAAAGCGAAGAACATCATTAAGGCATTATGAAAAGCTGTCGCTGGAGTCACTTCAATTAACTCTCCATCATTAAAGTCATAACGGTTATCAGTGCCGTCATCATAGGTTAGATATTCTTCAAAGGTGATTTTTCTAGTAGTGGTAACAGTCATCAGTTTGTAACCTCTCTAATTACATTTAATCCTGATCGTCATTGTAACAAAGCAAATCTAACCCACGCTCACAAATCTCATCGATCGCTTTTCTTCTCACCATCAGTCGTCATGAACTTATGATCCTTAGTGGCTCTGATGCGATCGCCATTTTCTAGCTCATATTCAAAGACTTCTTGATTGCCGCGATTATTCTAAATCGCTCTAAATTTTGGTAAACCAATCTAAGTCAACTTCAACAGACTCGATCATTTTGATGTGAACGCCAAGTTTTAAATCTTTCAAACGATGGACTAATTGTTCTCCATCAATTAGATCAATCGGAGGCGCACCATCTCTTGTTGCTTCCTTTACCGCATCTCTAGTGAAAGTTCCAGTTGTTACAAATAACCCTTTATCTGTTCTTCCTTGCATAGCACCACGAAAATCTCGAATCTGACTTGCTGTAACTGCTCCTTGGTAGCGTTTGCATTGAAATAACACATGAAAACTCAAAAATCCATTAATTCGCGCAATTCCAACACCATCAATTCCACCATCTCCTGATTTTCCTGTTACCTGTACTTGAATGAACCCTGACTCTCGTAGCAATCTTTGGGTAAGTCGCTCAAATGCGTCTGAACTCAGCGAAAGCAAAACGTTATGAAGCTTTTGATGCCATGCTATCTCTTCTAAATGTTCAACGGATGCTACTAGCTCATTTGCACTATCGATACCAGCAAAATCTTCTTTTGTATTCCCATTAACTGACTGACCTTTAACAACTCTGACAATTTCTTTAGGATCGATATCATCTAAGTTAATTGCGGTTGAGGTTAAAGCCCATACTCCACGAGCAGAGTTTTCAATTAGTCCATATTTTTTGAGGTAAGTTCTACTCCAACCTGAACGGTATTCAAGTTCACTTTGGGATGTATTACCATGTAAGACAGTGAGTACTTCGTCAGACAAGTTTAGTATCCTAAGAATTTCATTAGTTATTTCCTCGATCGAACCTGAACCACCTAAATTTTTAAGTGCATGAAGAGTGGGAATAAATAATGCTACAGGTCTAGGAATATTTGCTAACTGGCTCATAAAAAATGAAAATAATCCTATTTTGTTATTTATTATAGAAGCTTTGCGAGATCTAAACCACACTCGAAAACCTCATCGATCGCCACCATCTCGCCATTAGTAGTCATGAACTTATGATCCTTAGTAGCTTTGATGCGATCGCCATTTTCTAACTCATATTCAAATACTTCTTGATTGCCGCGATCGTGCCATTGGGTATTAGTTTAATCACAAATTACGATAGACTTCATCATCATTGCGTTTCCCAACTCTAAAAATCCGAATTTCCTCATCTTCCAAAGTATACAAAATTCGATACTCTCCAGAGTCAACACGATAACCATTAGGATATCCCTTCAATGCTTTACAGTCCTGTGGTTGAGGATTTTCTAGCAGTGCAAAAATTTTAATTGCAATTTGTTTGAATTGTTTTGGTTGTAACTCTGCAAGCGATTTCTTCGCATCTCTAGCAAACTGTAATGTATAGTGATCGCTCATACTTTTGCAAAGTCCACTAATCGCACCTCTACGTTGTGAGCATTATTGTGAGCCGCGATAACGTCCTCAAAGCTAAAAAATTCATCATTACCAGCAACAGCCTGTTTTAATAACTTGCTATCGATCGCATCCTCTAACGCTTCAAGTAAATTCACTAAATAATCATAACGAACCATTGCCACCACAGGCTTACCTTCTGACTCAATCACGATTTGAGTTTGGCGATCGCTAATCTCTTGAACAAGTTGGGATAGCTCTGTGCCAATATTTCCGATTTGCAGAACATTAACCATTAGTTTTCGCTCCCAAAGATTACATTCATTTAGATGTTCTGATTTTAACTCAATAAAGTTGAATATTTGGTCTAGCGATCGCCAAATCTAACCCACGCTCAAAAATCTTATCGATCGCCACCATCTCGCCATCAGTCGTCATAAACTTATGATCCTTAGTAGCTCTGATGCGATCGCCATTTTCTAGTTCATATTCAAATACTTCTTGATTGCCGCGATCGTGCCATTGAGCGATTGGTTGCGTATAGACAAATCCATTCTCATCAACACTGTAAACCTGACATTCGATTTGATGTTCTACGATTTTACCGATGGGCATTAAGCCATATTCCACAGTTCGCACTAAAGTATCGTAACTGAGGCAATACTCGGCAAAGAGAACCATCTGATCAAAAAGATCGTTAGAAATTTCTTTTCTAATGCCGTTTTTCGCACAACCATCAAGGAAAATAGAACGCTGTTTTTCCATCTCTTCAGGTTTCTTTTTACCCATCGCCCGCCGCAATAAATCCGCAGCACCAAGGGAATATCCTGCTAATTCCTGAGCCATTTTCATGATCTGTTCTTGGTAACAGTTATGGGTAACTATTCCATTTGCCAAGAAATAGGGATAGTTTTGGTCTACCATTTCAATGTCGAAACATTCACTAGTTCCCCAGTCTTCAATAGAAACTACAAATACAGGAAGAACATCTTTCAAGGAATTAGAATCTAACTCAAAAAGGAATGATCCATAAGTGATAGTATCTCCAGTTTCATTTAGAGGTTTTAACTCATAGGTAAAGCGATCGCCTTGTGGTGTGAGAAAACGATGCTCTGGTGTGCAGAAAATTTCTGTACCAGTTGAGAGCGTAATTTTGACAATCGATTTAGTGCCACTTTGCCATTGTTTTGCCACCTTTGCAGACCACACACGTTTACCATCAGATGAGAGAATTAGATCCCCTTTGCGAATATTCTCGATCGCTGTACTTGTACCATCTGGTCTCGCAATTAAAGTCCCTTTAGCAAGACATAAAACACCGTAGGTGTTATTTAATATAGCTTCCAGCATTTGGTGCTGATACTCGATCGCCTCTCGACCATGCTTACGATTGATGAATTTCGGAATTAGCCCTGCATCCAAAGGACCTGGGCGATAGAGGGCAAGAATTGAAGATATATCCTCAATATTGGAAGGCTTGAGATCTTTAACGATCTGCTTCATGCCCGATGATTCTAATTGGAAGACACCTTCAAGATCGCCTTTTTCTAATAGCTTATAGGTTTTTTGATTGGCATCTGTGGACATATCGGGCGCGATCGCATCAATATGGAAATTCGGATCTTGATTGTTGCGAATTAGCTTACTGGTATGCTCAATGGTTGTCAGATTTCGCAGCCCTAAGAAGTCCATTTTTAGCAAGCCGAGAGACTCTAAATCCTCCATCGTGTATTGAGTCACTACCTGACCTTCATTACTGCGCTGTAATGGCACAACCTCATCCAATGGGAAAGGCGAAATGACTACACCTGCGGCATGAACACCTGAACTTTTGTTCACACCTTCGATACGCATTGCCATGTCCAGCCATTCAAATACTTTCCCATCCTGTTTGTAGCGATCTCGAAATTCAGGAGCAGGGGATTCCTCAGAAATCATTACCTTTAATTTTGCTGGCTTACCACGGGAAACGGGAATCATCTTCGCCATTTTGTCGGCTTCGCTGTAGGACACATCTAGCACTCGTCCTACATCTTTGAGAACTGCTTTGGATGTTAGACGGTTAAATGTGACAATTTGAGCGACTCTTTCTTGTCCATAGCGCTGAGTTACATAATCAATCAATTCACCACGGTGATCGATACAGAAATCGGTATCAATATCAGGCATCGACTTCCGCTCAGGATTGAGAAATCGCTCAAACAGAAGTCCATGATGAATTGGATCAATATTCGTAATCCCTAGGGAATAGGCAACTAAAGACCCTGCGGCACTACCTCGCCCAGGGCCGACAGGAATCTGCTTATCTCTGGCATATTTGATGTAATCCCAAACCACCAAAAAGTAAGTAGAGAAACCCATCTGCATAATGATCCCTAATTCAAAACGCAAGCGCTCCTGATAGTCCTGAGAAATCTCAGCATGGGTTTTGGCGTTGAATCTTTGTAATAAACCTTGCCATGTCACCTCTTCAAAATAAGTATCCGCAGTATGTCCTTCGGGAATGGGGTAGTCAGCAGCACGGGGATCGCACATAAGGTCGTAGGGCTTGACTTTTGCAGCAGCTTCAAGGGTATTGGCAAGAGCTTCTTCGATTACTTCATCTTCTAAATGATCACGAAATAGTTGCTTCATCTCATCATAGGATTTGAGATATTCCATGCCACTATAACGGAGCCGCTTCTCGTCAGAAATTAATTTTCCCGTTTGAATACAGAGCAATGCATCATGGGCTTCTACATCCGAGCAAGAGGTAAAGTGAGAGTCATTGGTGGCAATCACTTTAATATCAAATTCCTTAGCAATCTTGCAGATTTCTACATTCACAATCCGATCTTCAGGATAGCCATGATCCTGAATTTCTAAATAATAATCATTCCCGAAATGTTCTTTATACCAAGCTACAACTTCTCTCGCTAAGGTAGGATCGCCTTTGAGAATTGCTTGAGGAACTTCTCCCGCTAAGCATCCCGAAGTGAGTATCAATCCTTCTTTATATTTCAATAAATAATCTTTACTAATACATGGACGAGCGAAAATTCCTTTGCCTTGAAAGCCTTGCAAATGGGAAATGGAAGTCAGTTTAACGAGATTGCGATAGCCCTGTGTATCTTTGGCGAGGACACATTGATGATATTTTTTCTTTTTTTCTTGCTTAGTAATGTCACCATTGAGGACATACATTTCATTGCCAATGATTGGCTTAATCCCCTTAGATTTGCAGACCTTGATTAGCTCGATCGCCCCATACATGACTCCATGATCAGTTAAAGCGATCGCCGGCATTCCCAGCTCAACGGCGCGACTAACCATATCAGGGATCTGACTTGCCCCATCGAGCAAACTATATTCAGTATGAACGTGTAGCCCAACAAATCCAGTCATAGCGATCTACAAAATCAAATTTAAACAGTCAGGTTAACATGATTGATAATAAGTTTTAAAAAAGTATGGCTTTGCCATACTTTTTTAAAACTTATTATGGCGCGGCAAAGTCCTAAGTTCTATACAGATGTTGCTGAAGCGAACTCTTGTTTCTGCTCATTAAGTTGTTCAAGAATTGGAGAACTCTCTAGCTCAGAACCATTGTCAAAACGCTGTTTTTGCAAATCTAAAGCCGCTTTAATTAAGCCTTGGAAAAGGGGATGGGGACTACTTGGGCGAGATTGGAACTCAGGATGGAATTGCGTGGCAATAAAGTACGGATGACTAGGAAACTCGATCGCTTCGACCAAACGCCCGTCAGGAGAAGTACCACTAATCACATAGCCCGACTCCAGAAATAGCGATCGATAAGCATTATTAAACTCATAACGATGGCGATGACGTTCATAAATTACCGATTCTTGATAAAGCTCACTAACTAGAGTGTTCGGCGCAAGACGACAGGCGTATAGACCTAAACGCATTGTGCCGCCTAAATTAACCACATCTTGCTGTTCTGGCAGAAGGTGAATAACAGGATTTTGGGATTCTGGATTAAACTCGGCACTGTTAGCATCGCCCAGTTGCCCAACATTTCTAGCCCAATCAATCACCGCACATTGCATTCCTAAACATAATCCTAAAAATGGAATCCGATGATCCCGAGCATACTTCACAGCGGCAACTTTACCATCAACGCCACGATGACCAAATCCTCCAGGCACAACGATCGCATGGACATCTTTGAGGAATTTTTCTGCGCCATAGGCTTCGATATCTTCGGAATTGATCCAGCGTAAGTTGACATTGCTATTAACAGCGATCGCGCCATGCTTGAGGGCTTCAATCACCGAGAGATAGGCATCAGTTAAGCGCACATACTTACCCACGATCGCCACTTCTACTTGATACTCAGAGCGATAGAGACGCTCGACAAGGGTTTGCCAACTGCGAAGATCGGGTTGACGCTGTTGCATACCAAGGAGCCGCAATACTTGCTCAGCTAAGCCTTCCCGTTCCATCGCTAGCGGCACTTCGTAGATACTTTTCACATCTTGACCTGTCATTACGCACTCAGGCAACACGTTGCAAAATTCGGAGACTTTATCCTTGATGTTTTGAGGCAAAGGGCGATCGCTACGACAAACTAAAATATCGGGCTGAATCCCTACGGATTGCAATTCCTTAACTGAATGTTGCGTGGGCTTAGTTTTCATCTCCCCTGCGGAGGCAATCCAAGGCATGAGGGTAACATGCATATACACCACATTTTGCCGACCCACATCCTTACGAAACTGACGAATTGCTTCGATAAAAGGTAAGGATTCAATATCGCCGACCGTACCGCCAATTTCGACAATCACCAGATCGGGATTACCGTTATTCGCTACACGATGAATGCGTTCTTTAATTTCATTGGTAATATGCGGGATCACCTGTACCGTACCGCCTTGATAGTCACCACGCCGTTCTTTATTGATCACACCTTGATAGATAGCACCTGTGGTGACATTACTCAGCTTTGACATGGAAGTATCAGTAAAGCGCTCGTAATGTCCCAAATCAAGATCGGTCTCTGCACCATCTTCGGTAACAAAAACTTCCCCATGTTGAAAAGGACTCATCGTACCAGGGTCAACATTGATATAGGGATCAAGTTTCAGAATTGCGATCGAATAGTCCCTAGATTTAAGTAATCGTCCCAAACTTGCGGCAACGATGCCCTTCCCGATACTTGAGACAACACCGCCAGTCACAAAGATATACTTAGCCATAAAATTTCTTTATAGGGTGCAATGGTAATTACTTCATCAACCATGCTCAACACAGTGATTATATAGCAAGGCTTAAGTTAGCAAAACCCAAAAGAGTAATGGTAGTGCTTTGCGCCGCCATTACTCTTTTGGCTCCAAATACCGCCCAATGGTTGAAGTCAGGATTTAGTTTTAGACATAAACTAAATCTAGAAACTTATTTAAGAATGAAATTGATCCCTCCCAACCCCCTTGAAAAAGGGGGGCGAATTTAATTCTTCCCCCTTTTTCAAGGGGGATTGAGGGGGATCTATTAGAGCTTTTAGCACCAGAAAGCAATTCTTAAATGATTTCTAAGCTTTGCAAAGTTTAAAATCAGATATATCAGGAAATTTTAAGGATGGATACTTGGGAAAGCTTTCGGATGGCAGGCAAAACCCTTGCAGCTAATCGTTTGCGTAGTACATTGACGATGCTCGGTATCATTATTGGTAATGCCTCCGTAATTTTGATGGTGGGGGTTGGACAAGGAGCGCAAAAATATGCTGCTGAGCAGTTTCAAGCCCTTGGCACAGATGTGATCTTTGTGATCACAGGTACTGACAATGCGCGGCGAAATGTAATCGCACCGCCCAATCGCCTAGTACTAGCGGATGCCGAGGCGATCGCCACTCAAGTCCCCACCGTTCGCAGTGTCGCGCCGCAGATTAACGGCTCCGAGCTAGCGATCGCCGGCAATAATACCAAACGCGCCACATTAATCGGCACAACCGAAACCTATGCGATCGTCCGCAATGCAGAAGTTAGTGCGGGCAGATTTTTTAATGAGGATGATATTAAACGCAATGCAAGGGTAATCACGATTGGGGCTGCGATCGCTGAGGAATTATTTCCGCAGGGATCGCCTGTAGGACAGACAGTGCGAATCCGAGGCACTAGCTATGAAGTAATTGGACTCATGTCCGAAAAAGGCGCATTTCTGGGTACAAACCAAGATGACACAATTTTTATGCCGATTACGACGATGACGGGGCAACTGACGGGGCGAACTTCTCCCTATGGTATAGCTGTCGCCGTAATCAATGTGTCTGCGACTAGCAATGCCAATGTGGACGCGGCGCAATTCCAAATTTCTAATCTATTGCGATTGCGCCACCGTACTTCCGATGTGAATGCTGACGATACATTTACAGTGCGTACCCAACAGGATGCTCTAGAAATCGTCGGCAATATTACTGGCGCATTGACAATCATGTTGGCAGCGATCGCAGGTATTTCACTGCTAGTTGGCGGTATTGGCATCATGAATATCATGCTGGTATCAGTCACTGAGCGCACCAGCGAAATTGGACTTCGCAAAGCGATCGGCGCTTCACCGAGCGATATTCTTACCCAGTTCACGATTGAGGCCGTGATTTTGTCGTTACTAGGAGGAGCGATCGGTACGGGTATTGGGGTTAGCGGCATTTTGTTCATCGCCGCAGTTTCACCGTTACAAGCAGGTGTATCGATTGGGGCAATTTGCTTAGCCGTCGGTGTTTCGGGCGGAATTGGTTTGTTTTTTGGCATCTTCCCAGCAAGACAAGCATCCAAACTCGATCCAATTGTGGCTTTGAGAAGTATTTAGTCTGCTTTGATGGGTTACGGCTACGCCTAACCCATCCTACTTTTTCCCTTTTTACCTTTTCCTTTTTCCTTTTTCCTTGAAAGCCTAACCCATCCTACTTTTTTCCTTTTTCCCTTTTCCTTTTTCCTTTTTCCCTTTTCCTTGAAAAATGATTACTACCAACGCGATCGCATCTATTCCCGAAGTATCTGATGATTCCAGGCGAGAAATCATCCGCCTGAATAATGTCTGTAAATTCTATGGTCAAGATGACACTCTCGTAAAAGCCCTTGATGATGTCAGTTTTGTAATTAAAGAAGGTGAATATTGCGCGATTATGGGTGCATCAGGTTCGGGCAAATCCACTTGTATGAATATCATTGGTTGCTTAGATAGCAGCACATCGGGGCAATATTTTCTAGATGAGCAGGATGTCTCGGATATGCAGGAAGGAGATCTGGCGAAAGTTCGCAATCTCAAAATTGGTTTTATCTTTCAGCAATATCATCTGTTACCACAACTCACTGCGATAGAGAATGTGATGTTACCAATGGCCTATGCCAATATTCGCCCTAAAGAACAAAAAGAACGGGCGGCGGCGGCTCTGGAACGAGTTGCCATGGGACATCGATTAAATAATCGTCCTAACCAAATGTCAGGCGGACAGCAACAAAGGGTGGCGATCGCGAGGGCGATCGTCAATAATCCTGTGATGTTACTTGCCGATGAACCGACAGGGGCGCTGGATTCCCATACTACGCAGGAGGTAATGGAATTATTTGGTGCGTTGAATGCAAGCGGGATTACGGTAGTGATGGTCACCCATGAAGCCGATGTTGCTCGCAGTTCAAATCGGATTATCTGGTTTCGTGATGGTCAAATCATTCACGATCATCTATCTCCATCGGATTTGAACCATGTCATTTAATAGAAAAGCGTCGCGTCGCGACGCTTTTCTATTAAATGACAAAGAGATGTAGGGGCAATTCATGAATTGCCCCTACATCTCTTTGCTTTGTGGAAGTCTGAATCAATGCAGACCGCTAGCATTATTCTCGATCGCGATCGCCTCAATCTCATCGGCAGGTTTAAATCCAAAAACTTGGGAATAGAAATAGAACTCACCATCAAGGGCGCGTTTGATATTTTCGGCTTTACGGAAACCATGTTGTTCACCTTCAAAGGGAACATAGGCTACAGGCAAACCTTTTTTAAGTAAAGCATCCACCATCATCTCAGCTTGGTTCGGTGGTACAACCTTATCTTCTAAACCTTGAAAAAAGGAGATCGCACAGGATAGCTTATCGGTGAAATGAATTGGCGATCGCTGAATATAGATATCCTTTTGCTCAGGATATTTACCAATCAAACTATCGAGATAGCGCGACTCAAACTTATGGGTATCCGTAGCTAGAGCTTCAAGATCACAGATGCCATAATGACTTGCACCTGCCTTGAAGTCATCGCGAAAGGTCAAAGCACAAAGGGTCGTGTAGCCGCCAGCACTGCCTCCAGAAATCGCCAAGCGATCGCCATCCACTAAACCTTGCTCTCCGAGAAATTTCGCACCATTGGCACAGTCATCAACATCAACGATGCCCCAATTACCTTTGAGGCGATCGCGGTATTCACGTCCATAGCCAGTACTGCCGCCGTAGTTGACATCTAGCACTGCAAAGCCGCGACTTGTCCAATATTGAATGCTAAGACTCAAGCTTCCCGAAGTTGAAGCTGTGGGACCACCATGACTTTTGACCAGCAAGGGTGGTTTTTCAGATGCATCTGCTTGAAAGTCCTTGTTTTTAGGAGGATAAAATAATCCATAGGCTGTTTTCCCATGCTCTGTGGGAAATTCTATGGGCTGAGCGGCGGAAATATAGTCTGGGTCAAGTTGTAAATCTGAGGCAACACGGATTTTTTGCCAAGTGCCCGTTGGCAAATCTAGCAACACAATCGCCGTTGGTTCTGTGGCTGAACCACCATGAAATACAGCGCGATCACCTTCGCAATGCAACCCTGAAATAGAAGTAAAAGGTGTAGAAATTTCTTGTAAACCTGTTTCCAAATTAGCAGGATCGAGAATTGCTAAATGGGATTTGCCATGCTCTGTATAGGAGCAGAGGATTTTGTCATCACCAGTAAAGTCGTAGGTAGTCATCCCAAATACCCACTGTGGCAAGCCAAACTCAGCCGACTTTGGACAGAGTGCTTCCATCGCGATAGCTTCTACGGAAGTACGATAAAGATTCCACCAACCTGTGCGATCGCTTACAAAGTATAGCTTGCCATCGGGCGACCATTCTGGCTGAAATATTGACTCGTCAGTGCCGCCTGCGATCAGTTGCGGATTTTGAATTGTGAGAACACCAGTTTCTGATTCCCCAAGATCAGCAACCCAAAGCTCGGTTCCATCCCAAGGCATGTTTGGATGATTCCAGCTAATCCATGCCAGCTTATCACCAGTGGCATTCAAACGTGGCGAAGCATAAAAATCTGCACCTGTAACCAATACTTGAACATCTTCACCATTGCTAGTATTTACAGCCACTAAGGTGTTAATCGGTTCGCCTTCGCATGTATGATCTTCGCGCACACAGATCAATTTGCCATGAATACGATTCCAAACAAAATCGGCATAACGATAAGCACTTTCAGGTGTTAATGGTTTGCATGAACTACCACCAATTTTGCGATAAATGCAGCGATCGCTAAAGTTAGAGAAATAAATGCGTCCATCTTCTACTAGATATTCACCACCACCATATTCATGGACTAGCGATCGCGCATTGAGAGAGGCAGGTGTCATCTCCCGATAATTACCATTCATGTCATACCGCATGATTACATTTCTGCCCCCTTCCGTTGGTCTGCCCTCATTCCAATAGACATTACCCCCATCAATGGCGATCGCGCCGAGGCGAATACTACTAGAAACGATCAAATCAGAACTAATTGGTGATTTCCAAGAACCGTAAGGGGCAGCAGACATAAGTTTATGGTAAGGATTGCGAACTATCTATGGGGATGATTATATAGTGGAAAACGCACCCGCAGGGTGCGTTTTCCATTTATGTAGGAGTTTGGACAAGTGGTGTCATCAGTAGCGATCGCAGAGACTGGCGAAATTCAGAAGATAGATACTGCTCTTGGAGAGGTTGCCAACTTTGCCAAAATGCCATTGATTCTTGCTGCATCATCTGTGCGATCGTCGGCAGAGCCTTCGCCAAATTCTGCTTTAGTGCGGACTCCAGAAAATCTCGCAGGACAACATGATCTTGAAGTTGTCCAAGCGTCTCCTGCATTGTTTTAAACTCTTCTATTCTTTGAGCATAGGTGTCTTCATAAAAACCAGCAAAAAACTCAGTCTGATAGCGAACTCCCTTAATTTGCTTACGCAAGTCATGCAAATTATTACCAAATTTCCTTAATTGCTGATTTAACTCTGCGGGTTCTTCAATGGATATCAAGGTAGCCTTAGCCGACTCCATCGTTGTCCCCACTAGCCAGCCTGAATGCAGAAATAGCCGACAAATTAAGGGCAACATTAAATCTGGCAAAATTTCCAAAACTGATAAACTACACATCTTTGTATAGGTCGGCTGCACTAACCAATCTTGGAGTTCTTGCTTAAAGGTTTGATAGCGATCGCCATTGATAGTTTTCTGCAATTCCCGAAAGCTCTGAGCGCGTTTCTGGTGCAAATGTTTGAGAACCTGATCGAATTTAGACTCTTCGGCTTTCGACAATAAAGGCTGATAGTGGTCTATCAAAGTTTGTTGTAACACATCAAGATCTCGAGTCTCTCCCAAACTTCTAGCAATTTTGCCAATAGATGAATTATTAACTTCTTTAGGAAAGGCGATCGCATTGTCAAATACCTGAATCGCTGTTCGTAATCTTCGCATTCCGACTCGCATTTGATGCAAAGGTTCCATCTCTTGATCTCGAAGCACAGATTTTTCTTGATCAATAACTCTATAGAAATTTTGATGAATAATTTGGTGAGCATAATCACCAAGTAATACCGAGAGATCGAATTGATACTCTTTCATCTAATTTCACCTCAACTGATTGTACTTCTCCACTTGGGCTTAACCTAAAGAATTGAGGGAATTTGAATCAGAACTTAGATAGAGGGCTTTAACACAAACTTTTTGACGCTCCTTATCAGCACTAGATACAATCCATTGTAGAGGTTGCCCATATTTTTGTAACTCATCCTCAATGGCTTGATATAGAGTTGGTACTGTGTAGTGATTTTGTAGATCAACTTCTATACAAACTAGCTGTGTATCCATAAATTACTCTCTCCAAAAACAAATAAATTAGCTCATTCCAAGCTTGCATTACCATGAGTGTAATGCCCTTAGTTGTGGCGTTTTTTTTTGATTGATGAGATTCCATCCGATTAAGAACATCATCAAGAATCGAAATTGCTTCCGCAATAAATTCACCTTTATTAAGCATAACGCACTCAGCCCTTTCCGCCATCGCCGCATCAGTCATTTCGCCACGAGAGGGCGCTCCATCTTTTACTAGGCTTTTCTAATACCTGAGTTGCCCAAATCACAGGAACATGAGCAGCTTCGCAAAGCCAGAGTATCTCTTCCTGTATTTCGATTAAACGTTGATAGCCAATTTCAAGAGCTAAGTCACCTCTGGCAATCATTACCCCAAAGGATTGTTTACCAGCAGCATGGATAATTAATTCTGGCAAATTAGAAACAGCGATCGCGGTTTCAATCTTGGCAACGATCGCAGGACGGGTAACCTTTCCCGCAGAGCGTTGATCTAGCTCCTGTTGCAACAACTCAATATCCGCAGAGCGTTGCACAAATGAATAGCCAATAATATCTGCATGGATGGCGACAAAATCTAAGTCAGATAAGTCTTTTTCTGTGAGTGGACTAAGTGGTAAGACTGTATTAGGAAAGTTCAAACCTTTTTCGGGTCGAAGTTTGACTCCTTTGGGACTAGCATGAGTAACTTGCAATAAAATTCCCAATTGTCCATTGGGTAATGGGTGGTGGGTGTCAATTACGCGAGTCCGAATTTTGCCGTCATCAATGTATACAGTCGATCCAGTCGTAAGTAGATCGAGAATTTCAGGAACTGTGCAGCATATTTGAAAATTTTCTACAGGTGAGGCGATCGCTTTATCGAACTGTGACTCATTTTGAGACTCACATCTTGACAGCAAAATGTGATCCCCGCGAAATACCCTTTTTTTATCGGTTGGTCTTAGCACTTGCCCGGTACGGATTTTGGGACCACTTAAATCCATCATCACCTTACAGCAGGCGTTAGTTTCCTGCTCAGCTCGACGTACATGGTCGATCATCTGTTTCCAGAGTTTTGGCGCATCGTGAGCGCAGTTAATTCGCACACAGTTGGCTCCTCTCTGAATAATTTTTCGCACCAGTTCGTAGTCTGTGGCAGCTTCCGTAGGCAAAGTTACCATAATCCTGACTCGACGGTGGTTACAGTTCATTCCAAATAATTCTTCTGTATGTTTTTTGAGTAAACGACTACCCTCAAAGAAAGATTCAATCGGTGGACGATTTTGCTGTTGTGTTAATGCTGTGCCGCAAATGACTTGCAAAGTTGCCATGACAGCATCAAGATTAGGCATGACTCGTGATTCAATCCGTCCCAGTGAAGAAAGACCCCAAGGCATTAGTGCTGCTTGAAGCGATCGCAAATCGTGCCGCCTTAATGCTAAATATTGGGCTAGGTTCAAGGCGCTTGCAAGAAATTCAGGGCGCTGAATGTGCGTTTTCCATAGGTCAAAAGTAACCCTTGCTTCACTGGCTACTTGTTGACGGAGAGATTGAAGAATTGAGAACAAGACTTGTGGACTATCAAGATTGAATGATTCAAGACAATTTTCTGAAGTTTCAGCAATCATATAAAAAGCTTCCTGAATCAATCAGCAAAGATTGATTCTTACTATGTAGCTGCTTGTTTAGATTGATTATACCAATAGAACAATATCGCCAGATTAACCCATTTAAAAATGTAATAGAGACTAGTAAAGATAACGAAAAATACAATTGTACCTAGGAAAAAATTAGGATTCCCTAGGTTGCGAATGGCATCTTGGAGCACACTTTGGGGATTGGTAAACACATCCCAACTATTTAAGCGATTAAATCTTCCCCAATACACACCGATCGCACAAATAAAGTTGATGCTTACTTCCAGCAAAGTTATCTTTCTAGTCAGTTTGAGCCAATCTACATATTGAACCAGCTTAATTAAAGAAATCGCATAGCACTGGAAGCCCAGCAAAATAAAGGCAATATATTGAGGAATCAACACAAAAATAATGCCATTATCCGAAACATCGGCGCGTACATCCCTAACGAAGTGAATAATGTCAGTAATCACATAGGGTGCATTGGGCAAAAATAATACAAATATTGCCAGACCAAACCACCACAAAGGATTAATCGGTAATCGCTTTGGGGATCGCTTTGCAAATAAAATAAAACTAAGTACGCAAGGAATTACTGCTAGGAAAAGATTCCAAGTCATAAAACCACTTAAATTTCCCCAGAACAATTCAATTGCTACTGCCATTATTTTTACTCCGTAGTATGTTGATTAAGTTACCTAAGACTAACTTCTATGATCGATAGTTTCCTAATTTCACAAAACTGGTTAATCGCGATCAACCTCAATACAGTTCTTGGTGCGATCGCCTTACTATTACCTCGCAAAGTCTTGACCACTACAGGCATTTGCCATGCATGGGCGTTAGGGATAACAGTCTGGGGTTGCCTGGGATGGCAAGGTTATCTTGTCATTTTAAGCTATCTGATCGTCGGTTCGGGGGTAACTCGCATCGGCAAAGATATTAAAGAAGCGAAAGGCATTGCCGAGAAACGTGATGGTGCAAGGGGACCTGAAAATTTGTGGGGATCGGCGGCTACAGGTGCGGTTTGTGCCATCGGTCAGGCGATCGCGCCCAATCCTCTGTGGTTGTTAGCCTATGTTGCTAGTCTTAGCACTAAGCTTGCGGATACGACTGCCAGCGAAATCGGTAAAGCCTATGGCAAAAGCACATTTTTAATCACCACGCTCAAACCTGTCCCCGCAGGCACAGAGGGCGCTGTTAGTTTAGAAGGCACAATCGCAGGAATTATCGGCTCGTTATTAATTGCTGCAATTGGTTGGGCAGTGGGCTTACTAGCTAGTCCTTGGGACTTGCTTTGGTGTGCGATCGCTGCTTTCATTGCCACCAATATCGAAAGCCTGATCGGTGCAACTTTGCAAGAAAAATATGACTGGCTTACCAATGAAATCGTCAATGGTATTAATACAACAATTGGGGCAGCGATCGCAGTTTTAATTGTTGTACTATTACAAGTATTTAACTTTAAGTTAATTTATATTTAACCTTATTAGTTAAGCTACAAATTTGATTTATCAAGCTTAATTTAATTCCCGAAATTCTTTTTATTAGCAGATATAGACAATTGTTTTTAAGTTTTTAACTAACAGCTAAAATTTCTTACTTTGCAATTACAATAAACAATATATAGCCTTTATAGTACAGATTAGTTTCCCCGCCGAAGGCGGGGAAACTAATCTATATACTTCGCTTGCTTGTCAAGCACTATATTCCTATTCATCGTTTAATTTACTTTTGTATAAAGTGGAGCTTAATCTTGACTACAATTGACTTGTTTAATAACGC
>Ga0172372_10005892_pt1 | contig 16892 bp, 24 predicted proteins | sample LakKiv5m_2_FD_114544 | JGI IMG/M metagenome (GOLD analysis project Ga0172372, IMG submission 114544) | Freshwater microbial communities from Kabuno Bay, South-Kivu, Congo - kab_092012_9.5m | ecosystem: Environmental > Aquatic > Freshwater > Lake | place: Democratic Republic of the Congo...
CAACGCTCCTTGTAGAGTCCGTTAGCGTCAGCGTCGAAGTTGTTTGCGTGGTTTTTGGTTTCGACTTCCCACTTGTCGATTGTGTTACGCAACTCGGTTGTAAGTTGGTTGCGCTTTGAAATAAGTTCTGAATTATCCATTACTTGAGTCTCCTGCGAATAAGTTTGATTCGCTTGTTGTTGATTTCTGACATGATGCTGCGAAGTTTAGAAGAGGTCTGTGGGTAGGCAGCATCTGTAACTACCGAGATCTCATATAGTATTCCTTCCTCAACTGTTCTTTTGTTTGTTCCTTCCCATTTGTCTTTACGGACTGAGAATCCAAAAGACATCTCACCTGACAAGGTTCCCTTGTTCATAAGTTCACGAATGTCATTAGCAAGCGTTGTATCGGGAAGATCTGCTTCAAATCTGATACCTTTTGCATCCTCAGACAGTCTTAGCGAACCATTTCGCTGACGAGCAAGAGGCATTGAGGTGTCATGGTTGAAATAGAGTTTGACATCGTGATCGTTTGTAGGATTGATGTCAAATGCACCACGCTTGATGGTTTCTTTAAAGGTTCTACCCATTTCGTGTAGTGTGCGAGATTCTGAATCAAATAGAATTGCATATCCACTTAGGGTTTTACCATTGTTATTTATATTTTCGTCAGATTTGCGGACTTCCATTGATGTCTCCCTGTGATACTTTTGCGGATGTATCCTCTCCGAGATTGGTTTGACCACCTCCTTGACCCATATTCTTAGCGACGATAAACTCATCTCCACCCTCTACAGGATCATAATCAAGTGCTTCTCTTGCTTCATTTCGTGTGATAATAGATGCTTCTACACCCGTTCTGAGTGCTGCAAATGTCTCGGCAAGGGATGGACGAATGATAAAATCGGTGTCAAATAGAGGTGATTCACCCAATTTGAGCATATATTCGGACTTCCATGCCTCATACCAATGTGAAAGACATGAATCAAGATACATTCTGCTCAACCATTCCATAGAACCATACACATTACCTGATGTGTCTGAAAGATATGATGTTGGAACACCGTAGATGCGTGAAACATCAGCAATTGAGTATTTTCTTGCTTGTTCAAGATCAGCAGCGACAGAAGTGCTTGTTAACTTCTCAATTCTCATATTTTCAGATAGAACAAGTGGTCTACCTGAGTTTTTACCTGTGTGATTCTTCAGATAATCATTCACAATTGCTTGTCTTGCTGCTTGATTGAGAGGTGTTACAGCAGGATGAACGAATGCCATATTGGGTAATCCACCCATTTCAGCATTCTTTTTGATATTATTTTCTTGATTAATACCAATGATTATAGCAGTTTTACACAGTTGAATTGGTGAATTTGCCCACAAACCTTCAATCGGATTTGCTTTAATGTGTAATATATTCTCAGGATCTAGCGCACCGTAGTCTGTTGTTTTGTAGATCGGGGTAGAACTTGTGACATCCAAAGTAACAGATCCAATGGGAAGTGGAAGAAGTTCATATATTTCACCATTTCTTTTACGATTGATAAGAGCAAAAGCATTTCCATACAGAAGTGCTTGTTGTGACATCTGACGAATGAAGTCATATCCACTTTGGTATCTGTTTGGTCGTTCCCAAATACGCTCTAGATTGTTTGATAGGAACTCAGCGGGTGTTCTTGCAATATCATTTGAGATTAGATTGACAGCACGATAAACAGGAGTGAAATGTAAAGCAGATGCTGGTCCAACAAATGGTATAGTTTCACCATTGGTAAACACCTCAAATGGAGTAGGAACAAGTGGATAATACCCCGTAGGATATCCAAACCACCCTCTTATTGATGTTGATATGTTATTGAGTATTCCCATTTATTTGTTCTGCCTCCAACTCGTAGATTGATACTGTTTTTCCTCCCCAAGAATGTAAACCCATGATTCCTGCTACTAGAGGGTCAATAATGCAATGTTCTCTTGATTTAATTGGTCTTACATTTCCGTTGATATCTTGCTTTGCGTGTGCTTCGGCACAGGCACGACGCATGATCGGATCATCAGAAAATACTAGTTTTCTACCCATCCAGTAATTGCTCCATAAGGAACATCCAGGTCCAAAGGTGGATATAGACATTCTATAGGTTTGTAGTGGCACACCATCACCCATTAGAGTTTCTGCAAGGTATTTTGATCCCCATGCGTCATAAGCAACTATACGAAGATCATAGTCACGCTTTGCTTCATTCAGAGCAACACGAATTTGCTCATAATCAATTTCTCTTCCTGCTGATAGTTCTAGTTTACCTTCAATTGCCCATGTTCTCACAGGCATTCTGTAATCAAGTTCTCGTTGTGCCAATCCTTCTTTTGGAAACCAGTAGCGTCCCTTTACAGCGACTCTACCATCATCTAGAGGAATCATTAGAACTAGTGCTGTCATGTCGCCTGATTTGGATAGATCTAAACCTGCCCATGCTGCTCTGCCCTTTAGTGATTCCCAATCAATGGTTTTATCAACCATTTGTTCCCAATACTGCATGTCCAACCATCCACCTGTGTTCTCGTCTGTGCGTGAACAATGGTAACGAGAGAACTCTGCACGCCCCATTGGAGACTGTTTCATTGTGTTCCATGAGCGTCTAAGAGAAACAAGATCGGGTTGACCGTATGGTAATCCTGGATTTCCTTTTATCCATTGAGTTTCATCTTCAATCGAATCGCTTGGATCAAGACCATAAAGCAAAGCAAACACAGTATCATCTTGAATCTGCCCTGACAGAATACCTTCTGCTTGTTTGACAATTTCATAATAGATGTTTTCAGGATTAGACCCTGGAGTTGTGATAATACAACCAGTTGATTCCTTACGCTTTGCTCCTGTAGTCAATAGTTTGGTGAGAAAGCGTCCTTTGTATTCTGCTGCTTCATCTGCTACCCACATAGATGGGTTTAAACCGTCTAGGGAGCGTTCCATTGCGGGTAGAGCATTCATAGAACAGTCAGCATCTGCACGATCTATAGATCCATAGTGAATGTCTATGTCTGTATTTTTCATTCTTGTTACCATTGTTTTAGCGGTATCAAGAAGAATTTCTGCTTGTTCTGCATTGTTTGCAATGACATGAACACGCTTACCCTGTCCGTTTATTAGATCGTAGAGTGCCAATCCTGCCATGAGTGTAGTCTTGCCATTACCTCTAGCAACCTGTAAAAGATTAAGTTTATATCTTTTTCTTTTATCTTCTGTAAGTTTCCAGCAGATTATATTACAGACTGCATATGTTTGCCAATCATGTAGTTTGAAGTTCTGTCCTGTCCACTCTCCAATGAGGGATAGACTCTCAAAGTGTGCTACAAGACGCTCTGCTTCATCCCAATCAAAGTAAACATCAGTTCTTGCTAAATCGTTTTCAAATCTGCGAGCAGCAGCATAGATCCATCTGTTACTCGGAATGTGTCCTGAGAGAACATCAGCATTGTAACGCAGAATGCGGGATTTGACTGAGGGTGTCTCGGGTTCATTCTCGGGGGATGTCATGGGTTGAACCTCTGATGTTTATGGCGTATGCGGGGAGGGCATCATAAACCCCTGTTTCATTAAATTCTACCCCCCCGTTCGCACCCGCACAACCTGAGAAATCTGAGAAATACTTTGAAAAATATCTGTCAGTTGCGGGGAGGATATATTGTTCTTTATTTTCCTTCATCTTTCCATTCTCCTATTCTATGTTCTTTCATATGGCAAAAGTCACACAATGCCATGAGATTTGTCCATTCATATGTGAGATGTGGTGCATCTGCTCTACCAATAATATGGTGAACACAGTCTGCCATCAGTCCACACCTCTCGCAGTATGGGTGTTGAGCAAGGTATGCTTTCCTCATCCTGCTCCACTTCCAACCTAAGTGTATTCCTTTCTCTATTCTTTTATCATTCTTATTATAGATCTCTTTAGCATCTATCTTACTTGAGAATACAGGTATATCATTTGGGTGTTGCGATGATGTGTTCAATGATTCCATACATTGCCCAATTGAATAATATTACTGTAAGTATTACCCAAGATGCTTCTTTGTATACCTCTATGAATAACTTAGTTATTTCCTTTATTGTCATTTCTGATAATATCTTTAGCATTTGGTTCCCCTTCTATGAAGTAATAGTTTGTTTGTATCATGTCTATTCTTTGTGAACATGCGATGTAGAAACTATCAACAATGTCGGATATAGGTGATTTGATTTTGCCATTAGGATCTCTTCCAAATACTGAATTAAGGCAAATACCTGTATCCTTCAACCATGCATCATACATTTGATCTTTTGTAGATCTACCATTTGATGTTGCCATCTTCTTTATATTTGATGGTGCATATAGATTGTAATGAATACCTTCCTTGAACATATGGTATTTTAACAATCCTTGATTCTCACACAATTGTGCAAATCTAGAGGGATTTGCTGCACCATAGGCATACCCTTCTAGACCTGTAGAAATGCATTTATAGGACTGTAGAATGCGTATGACCCATTCAGAGATACTTTCATATCTCTCTTCGTCACAGTTCCAAGACCCCATTAGTTCACCATGTATATTTTGTTCGTTGATGATTGCGATCTTCCTATTAGTGAGATAGTGAAAATGGCATTCAGAAAACTTAACAATGACTTCTTCATTTGGTGTTGGTGGGATGATGCAGATGGCAGGAGAGTTAAGACTTAGATCTATTCCTGCAACTGTCTCGGTAGCATACTTAGTCCAATTCACTTATTCTCCTCTGCGTTCAATATTATCTGAGAATTGTAACGGTCTTGTATAACGCTGTGGCACATCATGAATACTTTGAAAATGCTTTTCGAGACTGTCTGCAATGTCTTCATCAAAACATTTACAAATTACATTGTATTCAAACTCAGGAAATGTTTCGGGATCAGTTGTGTTTTCTCTCATGAAGTCATGAATATATCTTGAATGTCTATTTTCTTGTCTTGCTTTGGTTTTATGACATGTCCAACGATGGTATCCTTTGGTTGTCTTACCAACATAAATCACTTGACCATTGAATGAGATTGTATAGATGTCATATGTTTCGTTCTGTTCCATATAGGTTTCCTTTCTAAAATAAACCTGTTCTGATATTACCATACACAAATATTATTTTCACATTCTATATTATATATCATTTATAATATTTTGACTTAAGTTTATCAGTTTCTCTGTTATTAGGAACTTATCTATATGTCCGTTTATTGGGTAGGGGATTAGAAACCGCAGTCTCATAATCATACCACTACCCGTAAATTCTTATTCTATAACACTTTAGAAGATATCTTACCTGATTCTAGATTGGAGAAGTGTAGAGGCAACATCCCCATACAACACAGTTTAAATAAAGAAACTGTGGTATGGAGGTTGTCTGATTCTGAGTTGGTTTCAGCGTATCAGCAACTGCGATCTTTGACCCGTAGGACATTATCCCTTCTATCGCATAGTGGATTAAATCCACCCAAGTCCGTGGTTAATCCGTAGACTTGTTTTTAACTACCCTCTGCCCCTCTTTGCCGTGCTTTCGCCTCTGCTGATCCTTTAGGGATTGGATTCCGTATAATGTTCTATCTTATGTATAATACACAATATTTCAGAACATGTCAAAATCTTCATCTTCTTCTATATTATCTCTAACAATAATGGGTTTACCTGTTCTATTGAGCACTCTAACATATTTTAAAATAAGTTTGATACCCGCTTTCTCACCATTATCCCACCCCATTATATTGTATCCCACCTCAATGGTGTCCCCATCTATTGGTGGTTCAGTCTTGTCATCAGACTCATTATAGCATTCTACGGAATGTTTGCTTGTAAAATCCAAATACCCATATTCTTTTGCTCTATAGATTGCACTATTTGGGACAATCTTACCTGTCTCTTGTTCCCATTCTTTACAATATTTTTCAAATGATCTGTAGAATGGATCAAATTCCATCTCACTCATATCGAGTTTTAATTTAATAAAATATACAGATTTACCAAATTTATCTACAGGTTTAGATATTGCTGGTGCAACTGCAAAACCAAATGGGGTTGGATTATCAGGAATCCAATACTTTGTCTTTATTTTCATCATCGTTCTTATCCTTCCAAGGAACAGCAGCGTTTAGAGCGTCTTTACGCTTCTTACAACCGCATTCCTTACCCGTGGCGTGAGATACAGTCTCTACCACCTTCTTGACTCCTAGAGCGGTTGTAATGGATTCTACGAGGTCGCCTAAACCCTTACCCTTTATCTTATCTATCTTTTGTTTGATTTTGGCAGATATTGTTATAGGAACTCTAACATCACATCTTTTATTACAGGCAGTTTCAGTTGGTTGTCCACCATATTTTCTTAGTGAACAACAACCCCCACCAATAACTCCACAATCCTTCCAATGTTTACAGTCAACCATTCTTTCCTCCTATGAGACTATTAGTTGTATTCCACCTATCCAAGCGGATGGTCCCTCACACACCGTATCAAAAGATGCTCGTTTCATTGTCCAAGTCCCCTGTGGTGAACAGTTATCTTTTGGATCCCATTCTTCAAATATCCATGTATCGGGTGCTCCGATAGATGCTTGATATGCTGCTGATCCTGCTAGATTTACAAGATTACAAACATCAAATATTGCACCAGCACAAATATGAAATATGATTGTATGATCAAAATTAGGATCTCCATTACAACCTAAAAATGCTTGACAGTTCATATTTGGTTGTGTTGGAATTGACATGGTTCCACACGATGAATTACCACATGGCGTAGCACCCGCAACTGTTCCTGTTCCTGCTGTGCTTAGACAACCCTGACAAGTTGGATCACAATAGGGTGATGTATAATCACAACTATTGTATGTATTTGTTACACGACTTGGATAGCATCCTGCTGGTGCGTAGGTGGCAGTAGATGCGGGGAATCCACAACTACAACAATAAACTCCTGGCGAACATGCAGCGGCACATAGAGTTTGGGATGCTTTATATGCTTGATTGCCACCAACATAGAAACTATATCCACCCAATGCTGTGCTAGCACCACTACGAGATGCAGGACATAGACTAGTTGGATCGTTTGATGTTCCTTGATACCAATTATTAACTGTCTCTGTATGGTTGTATCTTGATCTAAATTTTACCCAATAAGGGTGTCCACGCTCTACTGGTTCTGCACCAAGATATCGAAATGTATTTCGTATAAATGCAGGATCTCCAGCATATGTGTTTGATGGTAAATCATCCCACATATAGCAATTATTCCACCCAATAGTTCCAAATGGTCTATGACAGGTTTCTAATCCTGCATCAACACTAAGAGTGATATTATTATTACCACTACAGACATTCTGAACATCAAGTGGAACATTTGCTTCAAAGTGTAATGATGTTGGTCCGTGTTCACAATATGATTGCATACAAGGACATTCAGGATCTTTATAACACCATTTCTGTGGTTCCATTGTGATTTTAATATCAAATGTATATGATGCAGTTCCTGTATCTAATACCGCTGTTCCTGTAAAAGTGGTCTTTGCTGATGGTTTATAGACATCTCCAGCACCAGCAATGTATGGTCTACCATCAAATAATATACGAAGTCTACCTTCAGTTTTACATACCCAAGTTTGATTCCAAACTCCAATACCAAGATCAGCAGGAACACCAATAGCATCTAGTCTATCCATAAGTGATTTACTGATGATATCCAATCCAATTGACCAATTGTTTGTTCCATTCTCTGGTGTTTCTCTATCACATGCTTCAGTAAGTCCATCACATCTTAGTCCACCATGTGATGGTAAAACAACCAATGGATAGTCAACGCATAATGTATCTACTGTATTTACTATAGAACCTACACATCTGTTGACCCATTGTATTTGACCACAATTTGATATCTGTGGATATCCGTATGATACTAATGGTGTTGCTTCTACAGCAGTTTCTAGATTACTAAAGCGTGGCAACATCTTTACATTTTCTTTTGCCCACCATTGAGGATAATCACCAAAGTTTGTTGCTGCGTTGACATTTGCACAGAATGCAGCACCACAACCAACCGAGAAACCACACGGATAACGACCTGGAGGAACAGAGATGAGTTGTTCATCTTGTTCATCATAATTCATATTTTGATCGTTAGATACACCCCAAAGATCGAGTGTTGTTATAGTTCTCCACTCCATATTATCAACATAAACTGTTCGTTTACATCTTGGGGTTGCTCCTAATGTTCCATTTACTGCACAGTTTACTGATGTTCCAAGACCTGTTGCTGGTGTTCCGCAAGCACCACCACAACCACCATCATTCACTAATGTTCTTTTTACTAGTTTAATTAGAATATCAACATCTAGTTTACTCTTTTTACCAATGCTATTATGCCATGCTGCCCAATATTGTCCATTGTAATTTACTGGTGCTCTAGGTCTTCCAACTGAAATATACTCAGCATAGTAATCCTCATCTGTGCATATTTTCTTTATAGCACAACCTGCGGGTGTGCAATCACCACAACACCAATATGGAACTCCTGACATTTATTCCTTCTTTCTACTAAACTTTGGGGTAGGTAGCATTAGACCAGTTAGACCTGTCAACGCACCAAATAGAATCCCCCCATACGGAATGCTGTTAGACGCTTGTCCAGCGGTGTCAAGACCGATGGAGACAATCTGATGGATGACTGCGTAGGTTTGTTCTGACTTGTCAACTGCTGCGTCAAATCGCTTTGTGTTGGATTCGACCCAAAAGACCCAATCCTCACGGACTGCCTCCGCTTCATCAAGTGTCAAAGTGCCTTCGGGAATGTCTACAGTTTCTAATACTGCTTTTGGAGCATCTACTTTTACAAATGATCTTAGATCACACGCTTGTAGTGCTACCATACCACATACACCAATACCAGCGACAATAGCGATTGCTTTAGGATTTAGATTCATGTTCATATTCGTGTAATCTCCTATCAATATCACGGACTTCAAGTTCAATGCGATCTAGACGAGCAGATGTGTGTGAAAGTATTGCTTCAATCTTTGCTACACTCATCTTTATGTCTGATAAGTAAATACCAAACTTCCACCCAAGTCCAATGAGAGTGGTAATAATACCAAGACCTGTTGCTACTAGTTCTATTTGCATTATGATACCTTTACACCCATTACTGGGAAAATTTGTGTGGTAGTTGGAAAATCACCATCAACTACTGGACTTGTATTAAAGTTACGGAATGTTCCAAATGTTTGTCCTGAGTTTAAAATACCAACAGATGGATTATTATTTGATAAAGGATGATAAACAGGTATTAAACTATTTACTGAACAAATACGCAATGATGGTTGACTTAAAATACTATCTGTTTGTATACCAATCCAATATTGAGTATTCTTAAATAAAAGGATTTGTGGTGTAGTAGTTGCTACTTCTGTAACACCTGTTGCTGTTGTTGCAAAAGATGCGCTAGTATCGTATGGCGTATTTATTGGATATCCAGTATCAGGATCAGAATCATAGAAGCAAAATCTAGCATTTGAACTTGTTCCAGCAGTTGTTATCGAACAAACATAATGAGCAAATGCCATATCAAACTGTGGCATAAAAGGTGTCAAATATAAAGTAGATGCTGACATAGCAGTTGATGATGTAGTAGAACCCATTACAAGATTTGTTTCATATTTGCCAGTTCTTGCTTTTACTCTTGGTATGGTTCCAAGTTTGGTTGTAAAAGAAAAGTTGAGACTTCCTACTCCTGTTAATGATGCAGTTACATCTCCACTAGTTCCAGCAACTAGTTTGAACTCATCTGTGTTTTGATCAAATGCTAATAGAGGGATGATTGTGGTATAGCGGTCTTCCCAATCATCAAGATTAACATCCAAAAGATCTGATGCCAAGTTGTGCTTGTGTGTTGCTGCTGCTACACCCGCTTCAGTAGTAGTAGATGGTCGCCACTTAGTAGAACCACTTACGGTTCTCCACGATAGCAAGTTTCCTACTGATGGAGCAGTATTTGCTACATCATGTCCATGTAGTTTGTGGACTGTGGGATCAGGATAAGTTCCATTTAGATCACCACCCGCAGCATCACCAACAAATACAGGAGTTCCTGCAAGATCGTTTACAAATGTAATATGTGGAAATACTTGAACTGATTGTGTAGTTGGTGAAACAATTTCAATAGTTACTGGTGTTTGTGCAATGATTTCTATACTCATCGTGTCACCTCTGCTGTTATTGAAAAGTTACCGTAAAGGTATGTGGTCACAACTCCAGCATTTGTAAACTGAAAATCATAATAATAAACTGTAGAAGGAAGTAGTGCAGCAGTTGTAGTAGCAGTCATAGTTGCTTGAACAAATGTCTTACCAGTTCCTGCATTATATGTCATTGTAATTGTAGGAGTTGCAGCAACACTAGCAGTTGATGGTGAAGTTCTCAATTGCATAAGTGGTGTCTGACTTGTGTAATCACCCGTCAAATAAAATGCAAGAATGAATGTATCACCCTGATAATGTGTAATATCGTATTTTGCTTGTGTCATGGGCATGGTCCTGTTATTGCTTGTGCGTTAAGAATAAGATAATAGAAAGTTCCATCTGCTTTCTTTTGCGCCATCATTGCTACAGCATCGTTATTTGGAATCTTTACAGGATTTACACCAGCGGGTAAATGTGCTCTTACTACACCCCAAGCAACTGTAGTTGCATTGTTTGTCATTTCAGATATTGAATATGCTGTGTATGTTGGTGAGTTTGGAAGTGCTGATACTGTAAATGTTGTTCCATCTAACTCGGCAAGTTTAACTGTGTATTGATATTGGTAATTACCAGCACTTACCACAGTTGATGAAATAACAATACCAAGTTGAACGGGGTGAACTGTTTGTGGATTGATATTAATGGCAGAACGATTAACATCAAATGGTCTTCTATCTTGTTTCTTCATTAATTCCAATATCCCTTCTCTATGATTGCCTTTAGAGTAGCATCACCATTATAGATGTTATTAAAATCTGTTGATGATCTATTCACTCTTGTCCACTTGACAACATTTGCATTACCAGCATTATTGATATCAACTTGTCCAAGTGGGTCATAGTCGGGGACTTGTTCGTGGTGATTGTATGAATCATACAAGAAATCAAAAATAATTTCGTAGAATTCACCGTTTACTTTAACAGCAGATATACCTTCACAGATTACAGAACCAGCAGGAAAGTTAAAGAATGTTGCAGAATTGATTTTGTTCACATAGTTTAACATCTGTGTGACTGTATTATCCATATCAGTTACAGTTGCATCTTGAACAAATCTTGCTCTAAATCTAACTTGTGGAACTTCAATAATCATACCATCTCTACCATTGGCAGCAGCGAATCCAGCAATATCTGATGTTTGATCTGAACCTGTTGGTGGATTGGTTGCCCATGTTCTTCTCCATGCTTTCATAGCACGAAGTTGTGATGTAAATTCAGCAACTGCTGGTAGGTGTGTATATGGTGTTGCTGAACTGAGTGTAGATGGTTTGATTGTATAGAGTGTAGAGAAACGACAAGTTGCTACACATTCACCTGTCTTCATTGATTCAAATTCAATTTCACGAAGACGGCAAAGTGATTGTGCGTTAGTAAGTGGAACAGTTTCCCAAGTTGATAGATCTTGTCCCATTTGGGGAAGCATCAACTCAGTTACCATATTCTTATAATCATCACCATTATAGTTTACAGTTGCACCGTTAAGTCTACCAATAACATATTGGAGTGATACAGTTGTTACATTGTCATCACTAACTGATGTATTTGATGCTATAAATGAACCAAAATAATTTGCTGATTGATATTGTCCACCGTTTGAGAGTATTGGCATTAGACGCTATTCCTTCTTGATGCTTGATATGTTCCGAATAATGATGCTTGTATTGATGCAAACCAACCTAGATTTTTGGGATCTTCTCCTGCCATTTGTCTAAGTGGTGATCCTGGAACAAATGCTTGTCCAACAGTATCCAATGGATCAGATATAAACGCACCAAGACCCATGAACATATTGTTATAGTAATCTTGTATACCACCACCACCAGTTTCTAGTATGCTTGGTTTATTTGGATTACCAGATCTAGCACCTAACATAAGTGATTGTGTAAGTGTTCTTTGACCTGATTTATTTGCAAAACCTGTATTACGCAATCCTTTAGCGGCATCAAACATTGGTGAACCAACGAACTGATCTAGATCATTGAACTGACCATAAACATTTTGTCTAAAGTTAGTCATGAATTTTGCACCAGCAACCAATCCACCTGTTCCAATCAGACTACCAAGACCACCAAGATCCGTCATACCTCTTTTCAATCCTGCGAACGGACTACTAAATGCTGTTGGATATGCTTTTTTAGTCATTCTAAGTGATCTTCCTGTTACTTGTAATCCTAAACCAGCAGTAGAATATCCCCTTGCATTTGCAAGTCTATTAAAACTTTCTGTAGTTCTTTCATGTTCGTCAATTAATGAATTGGTAAAATATTTTCCATATTCATGAGTTATATCACCTCTTTTATATGCCCTATATGCTCCCGCCATACCTCCTACCATATTTAAAAATGAAGAACCAACTTTACTACCATGAAAAACAGATCCAATACCAAATTTACGGATATTGCTTCTTCGTTCTTCAAATATATTAGAAGATTGACCTCTCAATACAGCAGCAGCACCCAACGCTCCAGCAAATGCATTACCAACATCACCACCACTACCACCAACATATGCTAATGGATTAATTCCTGCGCTAAAACGACCATCACGACCACTACCTCCACCTGAACCTTTTACATTCTTTAGTTTGTTATTAATGGTTGATACTGCTTTGTCAACACCCGAAGTATTAACAGTAGCATCAATTACAAGTGTTGATAGTTTTTTTGCCATTAAGATATACCTTGGTTTACTGCTTTTATAATTTCATCGGCAACAATGTTAATCATTTTACTTTGTGTTTGTTGTTGTGCTTTTGTCACAAACTTTGTTTCATATATTTTAGTGCCGCCAATACCTCTTACACCTTTTCTCCAACCTCTACCTTGTTTACCAGATTTGTATCCTTTTGGAACAGGTGTCCATCCATCGTTATACCATCTTACTTTTGATGCTACCCACGCAGTTCCAGCGTTAGATTCGGTTCTGATCCTTTTACCAGCAACAGAACCAACACCAATCCAAAGAATTTGACCTCGTTTCAAACTCTTTACTTTATAATCAAGGTAATCTTGAATTGTTCCTTCATTCCAATTTATATTGCTTTTGATTGATTTAATTACTAATGCAGACCATCTTTTAGCAGCATTTTTAGCAATTCTACGCTTTACCTTTTTGTCTAGAGATGCCATTTCGTCTGATAAGCGTTTCAGAGATACGGGATTTATTTTCCATGAGAGCATCTTGTATTCCTTTGATTTGAACTTCTTCTTCAGTATTGAACAACCATACAACACTCAGTTGTTCAAGATCTGTGCTCATAAACGGTCTGGCAGCATTTAGCACATGTCGTGCTGCCGAAGTTAGTCCCGTCCTTCACCATATAGTTTATCAATCTCAAGTGCAATGGCAGCAATTACACCACCATCACATTTTAGAACATCATCGACACTTTGAAACATTTTAGTTCCGTCTTCAATAAGATGGTTGTATACCAACCAAGCACCAAACTTATTTGGATCTTTCTTTGAAAACTCAACTGCCTCAATCATGTCCATTGCTGACGGTCTGCGAAGGGTGATTTTCTCACCCCCCACTTCACAATCATAGTTCTTTAGTCTCAATGCCTCTCTGATACTCATTTTATGCTCCTCCACCCGCCCATGCCGTTTCGTTACCTGAGATAATTGCTGAACCAACACCATTCATATTGGTTGGACCATAGAATTGGAATGTATAAGATCCACGAACAACATCTGATGTTACGGATACAACATCCATACTTACGATTGTTGCCTGTCCACCAAATACATCTGTTGCACCACCAGTTCCGTTAAAGAACAGTTCTACTGATGCTAAACCAGCAGGGACAAGGATTTCTCCTGTAAGTGCTGCGTGATCTGTAGCATTGTAATAGACATCAATAGTTGCTACTGCTGTCATAATGCCTGATAGAATGTAAGTATTTAGAACTCCAATAGGTGTAATATCTACTGGTGGTCTTGAAATTGATAATGCCATTGTTCCTACGGCGGCAATATTAGTTCCGCCAATAGCAAACGCTGAGACTGATGATGTGTATGCTGCCATGTGTGTTTATCCTTATTGGGTAAAGTAAATCTCTATTGTGGTTGTGTGAACGAAGGGATTGGTTTCTTCACCATTCCCGCTTGTTGGTTCTTCTAATAGTGTATTCTTAATAACAATACCATTGAAAACGATACCGCTATAAGTTCCTGCTACTAGAATTGTCTGCATGGTGTTTGCTAATGTTTGTGTGTCTTCTGAAGTAATATTCATAGTTTTAATGTTTACTTCACACTTTTTTAAAGCATTTGCACCAATAGTAAGAGTTTCTTGATTTGTGATTGTGAATATTAGACAAGGTATAGTTCCAAATTGATTTCGTAAACCATACACAATATCAGAATCATTAACTCCTGCTGTATTCTGTAACATTGTTTTGATTGCTACTGGTAAACTCATCTGATTTCCTCTACTGTTATTGTTGCTAGTCTATCTCTTTGTGCTTCGTTACGAATACCAATGATGTTTAGATTCATACCTTCAATCTCTAAAATATCAGTTTCTAGCAATCCAATATCTTCAATTGCTCCCCATCGTGCTAAAACATCAAATGTCTTAGAAGTTCCTACACCTTCACCATATGAAATTTCATTTGCTCCTGTATCACGAAGATCACATCTAAATGATCCAACTGTCGATGTTGGTGTCTTTTCTCGTTTACCCAATGCATCAAATGTGTTTTCTCTTTTAGCAGTAGCAGTAAATCGTAATCGTCCTGCTGAAATCATTCGATTGGACTCCTTACCTTGAGTGTATCAAGAATAAACTGTGCCGAGATAGGAACAGTCTGCATAGAGATTGGTGATAATGCTTCAGGATTGTTATACCAAGCACCTACAAACGAAATGATTGCTTGTTCAATATCCTTTGGCATATCGGGATATCCAACTGTATAGTTAATCTCAATAAAAGTATGTTCTTTAATTGATGGATACTCTGTAAAGTTGATAAAGTATCTTGGTGGATTTGTTTTGTCTATAAAGTAGTCTGTTGATGGCATTGTGGTTGATGTGTTATCAGATGCTGTGTAAACAACGCTATCAATAGACGAAAATGGAAACTCTTTGAACATTGTTTTTGCCCAATATTCAATATACATTGTCTTAGTCTTAGGTGTTATTGTAACGCCTGTATAGGATTCTACCCAAGCAGTTACAGCGTCAATAAGTCTAAGAAGTTCTGAATCATCCGAAGTATAATCTATTTTGAGTGCTTTTTTGACTTGTGTGAGTGTTACTGCCATAGGTTCTCCTGACTAAGTTTGAAAAGATGGATGGGGTTTTACCCCCACCCACCCAGAAAGGAAAGAGAGATTAGGATGCAGGGTTGCTGATGACTGCGAGTGCTTCAGACTGAACGATCTTAGCGTCAAGTCTGCTGTAAGCATACATGTTGGTCGTAGCAGTTGCTGCGCCTGTGTATGGATCAACGAGAGTTGTCATACCAGAGCGATCAAAGATTTCGTATCCAATATTGAAGTCACCGAACACAGCGTGAACCTTGTTTGCGGCAGAGGTTGAGTTGAATGCGAATGGTGAAACATAAACTGGACGACCCAAGAGGACTCCGAGAACACCTTCACGAAGATCACCAGTATCGGTGAGTTTGTAGAGGTATTCGTTGGAACCTGAAGATGCTGTCTTCAACTTACGAATGATCTTGAGAACATTGTCGTGGAACAACCAAGAACCATTAGCACGGTATTGTGGACCAACAGCAAAGTAAGTATCTACGAGATTGTCACCAGTAAGTGCGGTGATTGCTGTGTTTGTAGCAGCAAGGTTTACACGATTGCTGTAAGCAGTAGCAACGGTGAACAATCCTTGTGGTTCAGTAGCAACAACACCGTTACAGAAGTAGTTTTCGTGAGCACGACTCATGCTTGTTGCGACTTTAGAAGCAACATAGTTGAGAATGCCACCAACACCATTACCATTACCACTAAGTGCGTCCTCAAGGAACTCGTTGGTAAGAACGACCTTGGTTTGGAACTTATATGGGAAGACGGTGATGAGTGAACCAAATGTTGGATCAGATGGTGATGCCATCGCAGTATTTTCAGCAACAAGTTCAGTTGTTGGAAGTGCTGCTTCGATGGTAATCTTCTTTTGTCCGTCAATGTTTGTCACTTTGGCAATACGACGAACGACATTCTCTTGAAAGAGTTTTTGACGAATGACTTCATCAAAGTTTTGAGGAACAGCAGCAGCACCACCCGCTGCTCCAACCGTCATTGTGCGGTTTTCAACAGGTGAACCGTCAAAGTTCTCTGTTTGAAGTTGACGAAGTTCGCCATTGTCACCCTTTGCGAGTGCCTTGATAAATCTACGACCCCAATCTTCTTTGCGATCACCAACGGTTCCCTTAGAAACGCCACGGGTGTCAAAGATTGGTTTGTTGTCTTCACGATCAAGTTTAGCACGGGTAGCATTGCGTGAGAGTTGTGCTTCTACAGCATCAAGATCTGCTTCGATCTTAGCGCAACGCTCCTTGTAGAGTCCGTTAGCGTCAGCGTCGAAGTTGTTTGCGTGGTTTTTGGTTTCGACTTCCCACTTGTCGATTGTGTTACGCAACTCGGTTGTAAGTTGGTTGCGCTTTGAAATA
>Ga0172372_10005895_pt1 | contig 16886 bp, 7 predicted proteins | sample LakKiv5m_2_FD_114544 | JGI IMG/M metagenome (GOLD analysis project Ga0172372, IMG submission 114544) | Freshwater microbial communities from Kabuno Bay, South-Kivu, Congo - kab_092012_9.5m | ecosystem: Environmental > Aquatic > Freshwater > Lake | place: Democratic Republic of the Congo...
AGGTATTGGAGATGACTCGCGTTTTTATGTCTGACTTTTCAATAGTATTGACGTTGCCAACCATGTTGATGGTGATTTTTTGTGGATCTTCTGCAACAATCGTGCCCATGTGCACCAACCCGTTATGAGTAGTGATCGTCACCATACGGTAACTTTCTGGAACATCAAAGCTTGGTGCCAGAATATTGAGCAGGATGTAATCTTGATCGGCTCTGTTTGATCCCGTTAGATCGGGGCCAATATCGCCACCTAGGCCGTAAAGTTTATGGCAAGCGGCACAAGTGCGTTCAAAGATGACTCGACCTTTGCCAACATGGGCATCTTTAAAAGCGGGTAGGTTTAATTTCTGTTTGTAGTTGGCGATGAGAGCCGTTTTGTCTGAACTCGGATCTGGTATTGCTCCATAATAGTTTTGAAACTCAAGGCCTAAAAGTTGGGATAAGTTTCTCGCCAGATAAGCTGGAATGTCGCTTTTGCTAACGTGACCATGATGCAGGGCTTCAAGCAACTTTTCAGCATAACTTTTCCGTGTGGCCAAGGTTTCAAGTGCGGCTCGTTTTGACTCACTTTGAAAACTCGAGTAAGCGGAAAGGATAATGTTGGGGACGTCAGGGTTGTTGTAGTAACGATAGCTGCGTATAGTCTCAAGTTGCAAGTCGCCATTGAGAAGGTTTTTTAATTCTGGAAACAGATCGGGATAAGCTTGGAGACTAAGAGCGCGCAGTGCCTCCTTGCGCAGGTCTAAATTGGCACGGGTATTTTTTAATAGTTCAAAGCTGCTGAGGCTGGCCGACTCATCTCCGAGTATTTGAGCTAATTGTTGAACAACGAGTGTTAAGGCGGGATCGTTTTTTGAAAAAAGATTATTTTTGAGTTCGGGCCAGTTGTGCGGTACGGGAATGTTTTTAACCCCGCTCAAGCTTGAGTTCATGCCGCGAACCATATTCGCTAAAATGGCGGGGTCTTGAGTTTGTCTTAATGCGTCAAAAAGGACATTCAAAGGAGCTTGCAGAGTTGACTCGGCAAAGCCATGTGCACTTAGGGTTAAAACCCATAAAAAAGGACAGAAGAAATATCGAATTGTAAATTTCATGCATAAAACTCATGGGCCGAAGCCTTAATTATGGTTTTGAATGATGAATAAAAATTGTCAATTGAAGTTGATTGTTTGTATAGATGCGAATCAAAAATCACAAAACCGACTTTGTTTCAAGAGGGTTTTGTGAGGGATTAAAATCAACTACACCGAGAAGTCTTCGACTTTTGCAGACATTTGAGTGAAGTCCATGTAGCGATAGATGTTTGCGGCAAAAGGATTGATGCATTTTTCCATCATTTCAAGGTACTCGGTTTTGGAGGGTATTTTTCCTAAGAGTGAAATCACCGCCGCTAATTCCGCTGAGCCTAAGTACACTTGAGCATCGCGGCCCATGCGATTGTTGAAGTTTCTGGTGCTGGTTGAGAACACTGTCGCGCTAGGGCGAACGCGAGCTTGGTTGCCCATGCACAGTGAACAGCCTGGGATTTCGCGACGGCAGCCCATTTTTCCAAATAGACTGTAAATGCCCTCCTGTTTTAGCACCATTTCATCCATGCGTGTGGGTGGACATACCCATGTTGTGGCATTCACATATTCAACGCCACTATTCTTTAGCACATTGGCCAAAGCGCGGAAGTGTCCGATGTTGGTCATACAAGAGCCGACGAAGACTTCATCGACTTTTGCGCCTGCAACGGCGCTGAGTGTGGCGACTTTGTCGGGGTCGTTGGGACAGGCCACGATAGGTTCTGTGATGGTGCTCAAGTCGATGTCGAGCACATAGGCATACTCGGCATCTTGGTCGGCTCGCATCAGCTCTGGGTTTTTGACCCAGTCTTGCATTTTATCGATGCGAGTTTGAATCGTGTCTTTATGGCCATAGCCATCTTCAATCATAGACTTGAGCAATTCGATATTGCTTTTTAAGTAATCTGAAACACTCTCAGTGGATAGATTGACGGTGCAAGCAGCAGCGGAACGTTCTGCTGAGGCATCGGACAATTCAAAAGCTTGTTCAACCGTGAGCGTTTCTAATCCTTCGATTTCTAGAATACGACCTGAAAAAACGTTCTTTTTATTTTTTTCGCAGTTGAGCTGACCATCTTTCATGGCAAAGTAAGGGATGGCGTTCACGAGGTCACGTAAGGTCACTCCGGGTTGCATTTTTCCACTAAAGCGCACCAAGACAGATTCGGGCATGTCCAAAGGCATGAAGCCCAAAGCTGCTGCGAAAGCCACCAATCCAGAACCGGCCGGAAAACTGATGCCAATGGGGAAGCGCGTGTGACTGTCGCCGCCTGTTCCGACGGTGTCAGGCAACAGCATGCGATTGAGCCAACTGTGAATGATGCCATCGCCAGGTCGCAATGCCACGCCATTGCGTTCAACGATGAATTCGGGCAACCATTTGTGCATTTTGACGTCGATGTCTTTTGGATAAGCAGCGGTGTGGCAAAAGCTTTGCATCACTAAATCCGCATCGAATTTTAGACAAGCCAATTCTTTCATTTCATCTGCGGTCATTGGACCGGTGGTGTCTTGGCTACCAACGGTGGTCATTCTCGGTTCAACGCTCATGCCGGCGCGAACTCCATCGACTCCGCAAGCTTTGCCGACCATTTTTTGAGCTAGCGTGTAACCTTTGCCACTGTCGTTGATGGCGGCAGGTTTAGTGAAAACGTTTGATTCTTCCAAACCCAAGAACTCCCTCGCCTTGCCAGTGACGGCACGACCAATGATCAAGGGCACGCGTCCCCCAGCTTGGTACTCGTCTGATAGGGTGTTTGGGTCGATCTCAAACTTGGCCACCACTTTGCCGTTGCAGTGGACTTCGCCTTTTTGAGTTAGAATTTCAATTTCATCGCCCGTGTTAAAGCCATTCACATCAAGCTGAATGGGCAAACTACCAGCATCGCGCATGGTATTTAGGAAGATGGGCGCAATGATGTTGGCTAACAGCACCCCGCCACGACGCTTATTGGGAACAAAAGGGATGTCGTGACCGATGTGCCAAAGCAAGCTGTTGGTTGCCGATTTGCGACTTGAGCCCGTGCCATAAACATCGCCCACCATGATGATGTTCTTTTGGTCGGCACGCGCTTTTTTTAGTATGGCAACTGCATCTGGATGTTTTGACTCATACATAATGTTGGCGTGTAGGGGGATGTCGGGACGACTTGCTGCGTGTTGAGCTGGTGAAAGGTCGTCGGTATTGGTTTCGCCATCGCTCTTCCAAACCGTGCCCTTGATGCTTTCAGGTAGGCTGGGTAAACTTTTGAACCATTCGGCGTTGGCCCAACTCAGCATCACCTCTTTGGCTTTGGCATTGCCGGCATCGACCAACTTTTTCACGGTTTCAAAATTATCAAACACCATAGTGATGTGTTTAAGAGCTTGGGCGGCTTCGTTGGCCCATTTGCCATCGAGCTCGCGTACGAGATAGGGAACATTGTAACCGCCCATCATGGTGCCCAAAAGCTGAATGGCTTTTTTGGGACTGATGAAAGCGGAGGTGATTTCGCCATGAGCCACCTTGCCAAGCCAATGGGCTTTCACTTCCGCGCTTGGATCGACGCCGGGTGAAACTCGATTTGAAATCATGTCCACCAACATTTCGCCTTTGCCTTCTGGTGCTTGCTCAAGCAATTGGCATAAACTTTTAGTTTGTTCTGGCGTGAGAGGCAGTGCAGGGATACCGAGTTCAGCTCTTTCTTTTTGTTGAGCGAGGTAGGTTTCTAGCATGGAGGTTCCTAAAATGTTCTTTGAATGGGAGCTCATGAGTTTAAAAATCGAAGTCACCTCACAAGCTGAGGTGATGACTTTTACTAAAGCACCTAAGTGGGCATAATCGACTTTTAAGTTTTTGAAGAACGTGTTTGTTTAAATTGGCCGTAGGTACTAATTCAATGTCTGAATTTTGAGAGTAGTCCACACTTCTGATTGGCACTTGGCGCATCAATGGATGGGCAAAACGCGAATTGAGGAGCATCGTGCTTTTTTGGCATGGTTGGTGCAATTGCTTGAGGATCGCCAGCCTGATGCACTTTTAGTTTCAGGCGATTTATTTGATCATGGCTTGCCACCTCATGACGTGCAGGGGCTGTACTATCAAAGTTTGGTTCAGTTGCAGGCAACGGGTTGTCGCAACATCATTTTATGTGCGGGCAATCACGATTCGGTGTCCTTTTTGGAAGCTTCAAGATCTTTGTGTGAGAAACTTGGCATTCGCATCTTTTCGCATTTACGTGCGGATGCATCGGAACATTTTGTGCCGATTTATGGCAAAGATGAGCTTGTCTTGGGAAACGTGTTGGCCATGCCCTATTTGAGGGAGCGCGAGTTGCGCGCCATGAGTTCAGCTGAGAGCATCGCTTGTCGTCGTCCAGCGCTACTTCAAGGATTGGCTAACTTGTTCAAGCGACCAGAAGCGTCAAAGGCTTTGCCCTGTGTGGCGATGGGTCATTTTTATGCTGTGGGTTCTTCACTAAGTGATAGTGAGCGTGAACTTTATTTGGGTGAACTGGAAGCTGTGCCAATCGAAATATTAGGAGATTGGGACTATTTTGCCCTAGGGCATTTGCACCGCGCCCAGAAAGTGGGATCAAAGGGGCAAGCTTGGTATTCGGGAACGCCGTTTGCGATGAATTTTAATGATGCTCATCGGCAACAATGCGTTTTGGAAGTTGAGGTTGAAGTTGGGCAGTTGCCTGTGGTTGAAAAAATTGCAATACCGCGATTTCGACCGATGGTTTCTTTGCACTGCGCGTCTGAGAGTTTGGAAACTGAATTAGCCGCTTTGTCATTTGAAACGGGAGAGCGCACTTGGATGGAATTGTGGCTCAACGAGCCCAAACCTTGGGATTGGATTCAAGCTACTATCGAGTGCGTGCTAAAGGACAAGCCCGTTGAAGTGTTATCGGTTCGCTTTGAAAACGTCGAACGCGAGCGACAGGTTCAGGCGCCAGAACTTGAAAGCTTGGATCTATTGAGTCCCAAAACACTATTTGAAACACATCTTAAAAGCTGCGACTTTAGCCCCGAAATCAATGAGCAGTTGCTCAAACATTTTGATGAGGTGTTAGCTGCGTTGGCGGAAGAAGGGCTGGGTTCATGAAAATCCTCAGTTTTAGTTGTGAGAACATCAATTCACTTAGGGGAGTGATTCAAAAAATTCATTTCGATCAAGGTGTGTTGGCGCAGCATGGTTTGTTTGCGATTACAGGGCCAACTGGGGCAGGCAAGAGCACGTTGCTCGATGTCATTTGTGTCGCCCTATATGGCAGCACACCGCGTTTAGACAAAAGCACCCAGCACTTGATGTCGAAAACCTCAGCCCAATGTTGGGCGGAGGTGGATTTTCAATTGGGCAGCTCGCGTTATCGCAGTCGTTGGGAGTTGCACCGTTCACGTAAACGCATCGATGGCGCGATGCAAACTGCGAAAATGTTTTTGTCTAAATTAGACGAGCAGGGTCAGGGACAAATCATAGAAGAAAAAGCCTCTAAAGTGCCGCTTGCGGTGCAAGCTTTAACGGGCTTGGACTTTAAGCGCTTCTGCCGTTCGATGCTTCTAGCTCAAGGCGAATTCGATGCCTTTTTAAAAGGTGACGACAATGAACGCGCCGAGTTGTTAGAAAAAATGACTGGAACTGAAATTTATCGCGACATTTCCATGCGCGTCTATGAACGAGCGAAGTTGGCCGAGCAAGCTTGGCGGGCTAATGAGCAATGGCAAAAACAACATCTCGGCCTAAAAGGTTCTCGCGATATAGAGCTATTGTTGCAAGAGATAGCGTCAAATGAACAGCAGCAACAAACCCTAAAGCGTGAAGTCGACGACATTCAAATGCAATTAAAAACCTCGGAGTCACGTGAGCGTTTAAAAGTTGAGCTCGAAAAGTGCGAACAAGCACGTCAGCAGATTCGCTTGGCAGCACAGAGCGATTCGCGTCAACGTTGGTTGCGTTGGAAGCAAGCCGAGCCGTTGCTGAGTTTATTCTCTAGTTTGCAAGAAAAAAAAGCAGAGTGGCAAGCGAAACAACGAGACTTGAGCGAGTTGCAGCAAGCGCAACAAACTATGATGCAGCACACTCAAGTGCAAACGCAAAAACGTCTGCTTTTGCAAGAGCAATACTGTCAACTAGAGTTGCAATTTGAAACGCTAGAGCGCATTTATCCGCAGATGTTGCAACAACTAGAACGAGAACGAGGGCTATTGGAGACCATCGCCCAGTTGGAGCAGCAAAGCGCTAAGAACCGCTTGCAAATGACGGAGCTCAGCGCTGAGTTAGAAATTGAAATTCAAGCATTTGAGTCAATGGAGTGTGAATGGTCACAGCTACAAAGCGAATTCGAGCGCTCTGGTCGCCCTGAAGTGCAGCAGCTTAAATTGCAAACTTTGCTACGCGAGCTTGAAAGCAGTGACGCTCAAGCCGCTGAACTGAAAAACTTAAAAATTCAACTCGAACAGGTGCAACTTGAATCGGCTGCATTAGAAACGGAGTTGGGAGCATCAAAGCAAAAGCTCGATGCAACCGAGCATCGCAAGAAGGAATTGGAGAATGAACTGGCTTTGCTGGAGCAACAAGGTTTGACGTTGGAGGGGCAAGCGGGTTCTCAGCATGAAATCATGCAATTGCGAGAGCGTTTTTATGAGGTGAAGCGTTGTTGTGAACGTTACACACAATGTGTTAAAAAAGATGAAGCGCTGCAACGAGGTGAGAAAGTGCTGCGCATGGAAGAGACTGAACTTGTTGATGCTGAAGCGCATGAGCAGCGACTTGAACAGAAGGTGGTGCGGTTGCAATTAGAGCAGCAACGTCACGCTTTTAGTGAGGCTCGTCTGAAATTGATAGCGGGCGAGGCCTGTCCGCTGTGTGGTTCAACCGCACACCAGTTGCACGAGTTTAGTTTAGATGAGGTGAGTGATCAAAATTTAAAAGAGGTCGAGCGACAGTGGTCGAAGGTAAAAAAAGAGGTCATTCAAAAACGTGAGCGCTTACGACTTGAAACCATAACAATAGGCAAGGATAGAGAAGAAACTTTGCAGGAGAAGACGGCATTACAAGTCTTGTTTTCGACATGGTCACAAGCGGATTTGTCACAAGCTAATTTGAACCAATTGCAGTTGGAGCTTGGTGCTAGGGTAGAGACCTTGCAAAGTCAATTGGACCGTAAAGCGCAATTTGAGCAACAACGGGTGTTGCTGCGCGATGAGCAGTTGCTTGTGCAACAGGACAGTCAGCGCTTGCAATTGAGTCGTGAACAAAAAAAATTACAATTTCAAAGTGTACAACAGATCACTTTACAGTTGCAACAAAAGCACGAGAAAAGTTTCAGTGAACACACTTTGCAGATTGCGCAAATCAAACAAAGGGCATCGGTCTTTGCCGTTGAGGTGGAGCCGTGGCATGATTTGACTCAAAGGCTTGAACTCAAGCTTGCTAAATTGAGTGGTCAGGAACAGCGCTTACAGAGTTTATTGAAAACAATGCGAAACCTAGAGCTGACGAAAACTGAAAGACAAACCCGTTTGAAAGAATTTAATTTAAAAGCTGAAAATTTAGAGCAAACGTTGCTGCAATTGCAGCAACAGCTCGTAGAGGTGCAAAGGATGAAACGCGAGTTGTTTCCCTCACAGCAAGATTTTTTAACGCAATATCGAGAAACAAAGGCTGAGAAATCAAAGCTATCTGCAAACATAGCTGAGGGGATTGAAAAGGAGCGCGCGAGTCAATTGAAGTGGCAGCAAGTGCAAACGCAAATTGAACTCATCGAGCAGTGGTTGCCGCAGCTAAAAAGTATCATGGAGGATATGCGAAATCTTTTTGAAGCTTCGCTTCAGGCCCAGTCATTTGCTAGCGTAGCTGAGTATGAAGCGGCATGTTTAAGCGAGCAAGAGTGTGCTGCTTTAAAACAATGGAATGAACGACATGAGGCGGCAGTCATAAATTGCGAGGCCAACCAAGCACGTCTAGAGCAAGAATTGATGGCTTTGCCCAATTTAGAATCAGCGCCACTGTTGGAGCGCAATCAAGAATTGACTTCGCAATTGGAAGCCTTGCAACGGCAATTGGGCGCCTTGCAGCGCGAGCGTGAGCAGGAATTGAAATGGCAAGCGCAGTATCACGAACAATTGCAACAACACCGACAATTGGAACAAACCTATCTGGAATGGGATCAGTTAAAAAGATTGATCGGCTCCCATGACGGCAACGCCTTTCGCCGTATTGCACAGCGCATCACGCTGAGGTTTTTGCTCAAGTTGGCCAATCGCCATTTAGAAACTATTTTAGATCGCTATCAATTGGTGGAGCAGCCCGAGCGCGAGATGGGCATCATTTTGTGCGATCGCTATCAAGCCATGATTGCGCGTCCTTTGGAAACGGTTTCGGGTGGCGAGCGCTTTATGATCAGTCTGGCGTTGGCTTTAGCCCTTTCAGACATCAGCAGGCAAGCTCAGGCTATTGAGTCTCTGTTCATCGACGAGGGTTTTGGTGCTTTAGATGCTCAAGCGCTCGATCGTGTTCTGGAAGCGCTAGATAAGATCCGCCAAATGGGCCGCAGCATTGGGATCATCTCTCACGTTGAGGCACTCAAAGATCGCATCCCCGCACAAATTCAAATTCAGCCCACCCATGGCGGCGTTAGTCGCGTGTTCGTCACCGAAGGATAAACTTGATTCCCAAACCCCGTACCCTGCGCCTTAGCGATCACGAACGAGCTAAAGAAGAGATTTTTTTAAGTGGAGAGCTCACCGTTTTCACGCGCTCGGGTTTGAACATCAGCGAAACGTTGTTTTTAAAAGCCCATGAAGAATGGAAGCCGTGCAAACGGGTGTTGGTGATTGAAAATCGCAGTGCAGTGCTGCCGATGGCACTGCACTGCCGTTCACCTGAAACTCAGGTAGACATTCAGTGTTTTGATCATTTTTACTACACTCAAATACAGGCGCGGCTTAAAAGTTGGGCAGCGCCTGAGTCGATTCGATGCCATTTAAGCCCAGATTTGCCAAATGAACGCTATAGTGAAATTTTTATTCAAGTGACTCAAAGCATATCGGCTGAATTTGTGGCCGAGTTGTTGCAGAGCGCTTATCAGCATTTAGAAGATGAAGGTCGATTGTGGGTGAGCGCCGAGCGGCAGCATCGCCATACCGATTCACAAGTTCAGAGGATTTTTGGTCAAGTCACTAAACGACCGGGCAAACAGGGTTCGTACTGGATCATTAAAAAGAAGGCCGATTTAACTAAAGTTAAAACTCACGAATGCAGCTTTGAATTTGGTCTCCCTTCGGGTTTGAGTGTGCAATTGACCACCAAGCCGGGGGTGTTTTCGCATCGCCGTGTCGATGAGGGCGCGCGTGCCTTGGCTGAAAGTATGAGCATTCAAACAGGAGATCGAGTTTTGGAAATGGGCTGTGGTCATGGTGGAGTAGGGCTTTTGGCTAAAAAGATGGCCGCTCAAGTTGAACTCATTTTGCTCGATTCAAACACCCGTGCTTTGCAAATGGCCGAGTTGAACACCAAAGCAAACCAATTGGAACCCGTCGAGTTTAAACTTAGCGCGTTGGGTTGTGATGAAAAACTCAATTTGGATGTTTTTCTAGGCAATCCACCTTATTTTTCAGATCACATCATCTCCAAGCTTTTTATAGATGAGGCGGCCAAGCACCTAAAATCTGGAGGCTTGATGTTTTTAGTCGCCAAAGTGATGGACTGGAATGCCGAGTATGCAAAAACTCATTTCAAAGACCTTGAAATTCTCTCTAGGCGCGGCTACAAAGTGCTGAAGGCAAAAAAGAATTAGCGATGTCAAAAGTGGGTTACGGTTTATTGGGCGTTGGTAAATTGACGTGCAAAACCCTGATTCCCGCCTTCAAATTTTGTCAAAACTCCAGATTGGTGGCCTTGGGCACGCGCGATGTCAACACAGCACGTGCCAAATTGAAGGACTTGCCCCCTGAAGTGATGTTGGGTTCCTACGAGGAGGTGTTGAACCATCCTGAGGTGGACGTGGTCTACGTGGTGTTGCCCAACCATTTGCACGCGCAGTGGAGCATCAAAGCTTTGCAACTGGGCAAGGCGGTGCTCTGTGAAAAGCCCTTGTGTTTGAGCCTGAATGAATTGAACGCCATGCAAAACGCTGCAAAAATGGCCAATAAGCCTTTGGCGGAAGCGTTTATGTATCGCTTTCATCCGCAGCATAAAAAAGTAAAAGAGATTTTAGATTCTGGGGTCTTGGGTGAATTGCGACTTTTTCGCGCTCAATTCAGCTACTTTTTAGACGACCCATCTAATATTCGCCTGAAACCAGAGTGTGGCGGTGGCGCTTTGATGGACGTAGGCTGCTATTTGCTAGATTCATTGCTTTGGCTTTCAGAGCGAAAGATTGAAAAGTATTCCATGTTTCAAAAAATGAATGAATGCGGCATCGATAGCAGCACCTCGATCCAATTGCAACTAGAAAAGGGGTTGCAAGCCCAGTTGTTTTGTTCAACCAATTCACCTAGAGAGCACACCATGGTTTGGATCGGTGAAAAAGGCTGGTTGGAGATTCCAGAGGCTTACGTTCCAGCTTCAAATAAACAAGTTCATTTGAACTTAAAAACGGAGAAAGGTCACGAGGTGATCAAGATTGACGGCTGTCATACTTACGCTTTGCAGATGGAGCATTTTTCAAAAAATATCCTATTAGGTTGTCAATCGAAAGAGGGTGATCCGTTATTTATAAATACGACTCTTTATAAAACAATGGATCAATTGGTGTTAGGACATGATTGACTTTTTGGTGCGGCGAAAAAAGTTTATGTATAGGGGGATGCTGAGTTTAAGCGTCTTGATCTTATTGGGTTGTGGTTCTGAAAATGAATCTAGGAATGGGGTCGTGGCGCCACAGCAAGGCATCGAAAAATCGGTAAAAAATGAATTTCGAGTTGCCGTTTTAGGCTCTTCGCAAAGCATGGGTTTTCCATACGCTGGAAAAAGCTGGGTGGATATTTTTGAACAGGCTGTTTTGCAAAATCAAACCAAGGCCACCCTCTTTAAAAAGTGGTTGTCTTACGATATGAGCATGACCAAAATGATGGAGCTGGATGCTGAAATTTCTGAATTCAAACCAAACTTGCTCTTGTTACAAGTGTCAGCGGGTGATGCATTGATAGAAGCGTTTCGGCAAAAAGGAGAGATTTTGCCGATTTTTCGAGAGTTCAGTGCGGTAAATTTATGGGAGGGGGTTGCTCCAGTTGCGTTAGATCAGGTGAAATGGGATGTATTTTTGAAAAAATGGCCGATGGTAAAGTGTCATGTGTTTGTCATTGGTCCATGCTCATGGCGTCGAGGCTTGCCACCTTTGGGTGAAGAGCCACCCGTGGCGCCACAAAGCAAGTGGCTTGAATTGCAGGCGATTGAAAAATTGGGCCATGAAAATATTTTGGAATCTCCCCAATATGCGTTGGGTTGTTTCAATAGACTTGTTACCTTAGAACCAGAACGCGCGACTTATCACTATGCGTTGGCAGCTCAGGCCGAGCGTTTGGGACTGTACGATGTTTTCATTCAGTCTTACTTGAGTGCAGTAGAGATGGATCCATTGCCGTTGCGAGGCAGCATCAAGGAATGGCTAGCCTTAAAGAAAAGCTGTAAACAAGACGGCATCAAATTTTTTGACTTACAAAAGCTGATCGACGGTTTGGACGAAAAGAAAATGGCCAATGTCAACTTTTTTTATGACGCCATCCACCTCAGAGAGCCTAGTTTAAAAATGTTTTTAGAGATGCTTTATTTAGAGATATTTGGAAAACAGGATTACAAGGATCGGCAAGCTTTTTTTGGAATCGTCGATTGGAAGAGTGTGGAAGTCAACAAATGGTTGAACATCAATCGTTCTTTGGTTGCCAGTCGAAGTTTTAGCATGGCAAGCCCAGCTTTGGACCATACCTTGCAAAAGGTCAATCAAAGTCCTGAATTGCTGAAAATGGCTCATTTTGTAGCAGAGGAGACTGGGCAATTAGACAAAGCTCAGGCTGCCTTGCTGTTATTGGTTAAAAAGGAGCCTTTCAATCAAGATGCTTGGCGAAAATTGATTTCAATGTTTTATAAGGCTGCGGGTTGGCAAGCTGTGCTTGCTTTTATGCCTATGGTGCCTTGTGTGTTTTATGAAATGCCGATGGTGTTGGCCTTTGATGGTTTGGAATTGATGCGGCAGGACCATTTGCAGGCAGCTGAAGTTTTAATCAAGGAAGCTTACCTCAAAAATAGTGAGGATGCCATCGTTAAAGAGGCTATGGTTGAGTTGTTGATTAAAAAGAAACAGACAGCTCAAGCTTTAGCTTTGTGGGAAGACGATCAAACCGTTGTTCAAGCTCAGTTTTTTTTCGATAAAGTCAAAGTTTGGGTTTTCGAGCTTTGGGCTGACGCTGAGCAATTGCAGGTTTTGCAATTAAAAATGGAAAAAATCAGTCTGATGCATCCCAAACATTTAGCTTTAAAAGCTCTGAATGTGATGGTGTTGTGGCATTTGGGAGAATGGGAGCAGGTGGGCTTGCAGGCAAGTCAAATCAAAGCTCTCGCCTTGACCGAAAATATTCCAATCAACATTGCCATGTTGGATGAAGCTGTTGATGCTGCCGCTAAAAAAAGCGATCTAGACATTGAAAAATACAGAAAATGGTACCTTTCTGAGCAAAAAGATTGAATATGAAGATTATTTTTTCCAAAACAGGTGAGCTTGTCATCAAAAGCGAATTAGGTTCGTATGTTACTATAATTCAATCAATTCTTGAAGTCTGAATATGAAAGGTACGATCGGGAAAATGATCAACAATAATAACCAATTGCAATCATGCATGGGGGGGAACTCAAGGATGAGTGCCAAGTCGATAAACGCAGTAAGTGCCTACCTTTTTACATTTTTAGTTTGCCTTGTTTCAAGCAGCACTTTGGTGGCTGCGACGAAAAAGGTTTTAGTCGTCCCTGTGGCCTTTTCGAAAGAGGACATCAGTGCTTCCGATAATATCGTCAATGGAATTCCTAGTTCAGCAAATACATTTAGTGAAATAAAAAGTCATTACGAGGATGTTTGGGCGCCGTTTTTTGAGGTGTCTTCTTATGGAAAATTCAATGTCGATGTCACGGTGACCGATTATGTGTTTGCACAGTGGCCGTTGAATCATTCTAGTGTAAATTTAGGTTCATCCTATTGGTATAGTGAACATATCACTGGTGGTAATACTTCAGATACATTGGGCAATGAATCCGCGTCGAGTATTGCGAATCCCGTTGTCGATGGTGTATGGACGCCTGGTGAGCGTTATATCGATGAAGACGGCAATGGTAGATACACGCAAATGGAAGAATGGTGGGACGCCGTGGGAGGTGGCAGCACTGCCAATAAATGGGATGAGTACGGTGAACAGTTTGCCGATTACGATGGCGACGGAGAGTATTCGGGCAATATATCCACTCCGATATTTGTATACAATTCTTCAGCCGATGATGGCACAGGCGCTGATGCTGTTGCTGGGGCGATTGCGGGTGATGGTTACTCCGGCAACGTTACGGGCGGCGGGGTGTTGGCTAGAGTGGCTTTGTACCCAAATGAGCTTGACTTGAATGTGGGCGGGCACTTTGGTACTTACGCGTCTCAGGCTGCATTAGTGGCAACGGGCACCACCAACTACACGGGCGACAGGGCGTGGAAGGTGTTCTTGAGCGATGCTGCTCAGGCGACCGCTGGCAATACCCTTCAAGGTAAAGATCAGGGCATTTCTTATGCAAAAAATGGTACCTTTGATGCTCCCTTAAATAGCAACGGTGAAATCATGTACACTTCTTTTGGCGGTAGTTACGTGGTCGTGGTTGGGACGGTGACCTATAAAACCGTTTCATCTTCTGGAGTGATTTCTGATGTTACCGTGAACAAATACCGAGCAGCGGAGGTGTTTAAGGATTTAGATCCAAGTGGAACGGAAGCACCTGATGAAATTTGGAACGATCGCGACCCTTTTGAAGACTTCATGGTGCGTTGGGAACCATGGTACAATCCTAATAACTCTAGTAGCCCTCCGGGCGGTTGGGTGCCCGTTACCGACGCTTATATTACCGCGAATTATCCCACTTCGGGGAACTCTACGAATATATTGTCTACGGGAACTCGAACTAATAACAAAGTTTACGATGCCCCTGAGCCTTTTACGAATAGGTTTGATCAAAAAATTCAAATCAAAGGCATTGATACGAAAACAACCATTGGTTTCGGAGAGTGGGATCCACATGGTGTTTCAGGCAATGGAAGTGCCACAGCGACGGGAGATTCTAGCATAATCTCGGATTGGTGGGTGAGCGCGTTTGATGTCGCTACAGGCACCAACATGATCAACGTTTCTGGTTATGTGAATTCAAAATTTGTCGATCAAGCGACGGGCAGTCCTGTCAGCTGGAAGTTTCAGGATTTCACGGGATATGGCAGCGGTAATCTTGTGGATGTAACGGCAAGTGGGTTTGACACTGGCTGGGTCGACTACTCGCCTTTGGAAACAGCTGCAAATAGCGCAGCGGTCATTGTGTCTGGAATCTATCGTTTGTACAAAAGCTTCAATGGGACAAATTCGGGCAACATTCTTCCCAGCACCTTGTATGACTCCTATCGCGAATTTAGGGATTTGTCATCATCGATATACCATCAAGGTGGAGATTTGCGTTTTGGTGAAGCGACCGACCCTAGTTCGACAAAGCGGTATGGTGTAGACATAGGCGATAAGGGTTCGTACTTTTTCCCGGATCAAAAGATTGAGATTGCTGGTCCATTGGCGTTTAACATTCATGGCGACAAAGGCTTTGATGCGGGCACTGTGGCCCACCTTGAACTGATGACTTGGAATGTTGAGGGGCATTTTGGGGGAAGTGCAAATGTGGTTATTGATGCAACCTTTGTTGGTTTAGATAGTACTGCCAGACAGTGCACCGACGTTAATTTAGATGGCTTGATCGACCAAGGTGCGAGCCCACCTGATGGTTTTGATAACTATTTGTTAACGAATGCCGCAGGCGATAGAGGGGATGGCACTGGTGTTAATTATCCGTTTAATCGAGTTCGGCTTATGGAAGATATGTTGGAGTACGTCGACTCGGGTTTGGATTTTGATGAATTGTCTAACACTGCGGATACGATTGATTACGTGCTTTCTTTAATTCCAGAGGTCTATGATGCGTCGTTCCAAGGTTTGGCTGGACTAAGTTTTTCTGCGATCACACAAGACAATCCCAACTCCATAAGTGGTTTGGGGCAACCGGAAACCAATCCTATCCCAGGTACTGTTGGTGCTCATGAATTTTTACACGACTATTGGGGTACGGTTGATTTGTATGACTACGATACATTTAATGGTTTGAGAAATAATTATCCTTTTGGTGCTTTTGACATTATGGCAACAGGTGGATTTATTGTGTCCCCAGTATCAAAGCAATTCTTGGCCAATACCGTTTCATACAGAACTTTGAATTCAATTTTGGTGCCTGGTCAAGAGCAAACGATTGAAATTTATCCACACAATTTTATAGAAAATGACAGCCAATATTACAGTTTTGATTCGCTGGACGGCGATGGTGAACGTTTTATTTTCTACTACGACTCGGGCAGTTCTGATTACACCTCTGGCTTCCAGGGTTTGATGATTTTGCATGAAGACACACCTTCAGGACCTGTCAATGCAGAAGGCATTCCAATACAAAACCGTATTGGAGATCACTCTCAATATCAAGTGGTTGAGGCCGATGGTGAAGCAAAAATGGTCGAGGGGACTTCTCAAGGCAGTTTTGACTCGGTGTTTCCGGGCAGTTCTGGCAAAACGACTTTCAATTACACTAGCAATCCCAAGGCAGCTTGGTGGGATGGCAAGGATTCTGGTATAGAGATCACAAATATTCAACTTCCGACGGGAACCACCAAAAATGATCCAATACGGGTGACTTTTTTGTTTAAACCTATTGTGGTGCCGAGTTTGAGTTTTAACAACCCACCAGGTGGCACTTCCAGTGTTGGTGGTGCGTTTTCAGTTCAGGCTGATGCGACCGATAGCTTTGGCGCAACCGACGTCAAAATTTATCGCGACACAGATGCTTTTGACTACGATGGAACGCTAGTGGGCACGATGGTTAAATCTGAGGGTGGCACAGAGACGCTCTCTTTGAGCGACACGATAAGCGCATTAGCAGATGGCGACTACTACTACTATGCCGTGCTAACTCCGGCAACGAATATTGATGGTGATTCCGAATTGGGCAGTTTTGTGTCTTCGGATTTAACGGGTGGCACGGGCACGCTTTCAGTCGACTCCCAGTCTTTTGGCAATGGTGTAACAACCTCAATTGTTGAAACTTGGATTTTTGAATGTGTGACAGCCGGTGGTAATGGCGTGGGTCAATTCTCGGCAACGGGCTCTGTTTCTGGAGAAGAATCAGCTTTGTTGACAGTGGCAACTTTGTACACCGCTACTGATAGTGGCACTGGGTTGCAAGTCACTATTCAAGCCACTTCGGATTTTTCAGTGGGCGATAGGTTCATCGTTTTAGTCACGGGTCGCACCGCTTACAGCGAGGCTTTATTTGTTGATGATGGCGCCGTTGTTCCGGTCAATTCTGCTGTGGCAGCTCTAACCACTACGCCGTTGCTGAGTGCCGTGCGTGAAGGTGGAACGAGCACGACGTTTACCATCCGTTTGGCTAAACAACCTGAAGATGATGTGATCGTCAATATGTCAATTTCAGACAGTACAGAAGCTACTATTTCGCCAAGTTCTATCAGCTTTACACCAGAGCCGTCTGACTCTGAGGCTTATTGGATCACTCGCA
>Ga0172372_10005896_pt1 | contig 16885 bp, 10 predicted proteins | sample LakKiv5m_2_FD_114544 | JGI IMG/M metagenome (GOLD analysis project Ga0172372, IMG submission 114544) | Freshwater microbial communities from Kabuno Bay, South-Kivu, Congo - kab_092012_9.5m | ecosystem: Environmental > Aquatic > Freshwater > Lake | place: Democratic Republic of the Congo...
CATCGACCGGGCTCCCTTGGCCATGGCCGAGGCGGAAATCGCGGCCCGCGGGCTCGGACTCGGAGTTTCGGGAGAACAGTCGATCCGATGGGTCGATTCCGATGCCCTCGATGACCGGAATGGATTGCCGGCCGGCCCCTTCGATTTTGTCACCTGTTCCCTGTTCCTCCATCACCTGACCGAGGAACAGGCCGTTCGCTTGCTGGCGGCCATGGCGGCCAGGACACGAAGGCTTCTTCTCGTCAACGACCTGGACCGGGGTTACTGGGGGGCGTTTGTCGTCGGATTGGCGTCCCGGTGCCTCACCCGCTCGCCGGTGGTTCGGTTCGACGGTCCGGCCAGCATGGGGGCGGCGTTCACCCGTCAGGAGGCGCGGGAGTTGGCTGGCCAAGCCGGCTTGCATGGCGCCAGGGTCTCGTGGCGATGGCCCTGCCGCTGGCTTCTCGAGCACCGCCCCCGATGAATCCCTCCTGGCCGGTGGTGGTGGTGGGCGCGGGGGTCGCCGGTTCCTTCATGGCGGCGCGGCTGGCCCATGCCGGGGTCGGGGTGTTGCTTGTCGAGAAGTCGTTGTTTCCCAGGCCGAAGGTGTGCGGAGCCTGCCTGAGCGGCAGGGCCCTGGCGGTTCTCGACCAGTCGGGCATTCCCGCCATGGCCGGCCTGCCGAAAAAGCTCGGGATGATTCCACTGGACCGTTTTCGGCTTGGAACAACCGCCGGCGAGGCCACGGTGGCCTTGGGGGCGGGCGGGGCGTTGAGCCGAATCGCCTTTGATGCCGCCCTGGTGCAAGAGGCGCGCCGCTCCGGCGCCACGGTTTGGGAAGGAACGGAAGCCGTTGCCGTGGAAGATGGCGACGGCTTCCAACGGCTTCGCCTGCAAGCCCCTGATGGATCGAGGGATGTCGGGGCGCGCCTCGTGGTCATCGCGGATGGATTGGGCGGAAAATTGTCCAGCCGGCTCCTGCCCGGTTCGGTGGCAAGGGATTCCCGCATTGGCGCGGGGTGTGTCCTCGGGCCGGATCATGCCGGCTCCTACGCCCCCGGAACCATCCACATGGCCTGTGGGGACGGTGGTTATCTCGGGTTGGTGAGGCAGGAGGACGGGTCGCTCGACTTGGCGATGGCTGCCGATCGGCCGGCGATTCTCGCCGCGGGTGGCCCGGGACCCCTCGCGGAACTATGGCTGGAATCGTGCCGATGGCCGGTTCCTTTTGGCTTGGGGCGGGCGGCTTGGCGCGGGACGCCGCCATTGACGCGGAGGCGAGTCGCGGGCGTTCCGGGCATCGTGGCCGTGGGCGATGCCGCCGGGTATCTCGAACCGTTCACCGGCGAGGGGATGGGATGGGCCCTGGAAGGGGCCGAATCGTTGTCGAGGATCATCCTGTCGGAAATGTCGCGCGGGTTCCCGGGCGCGGCCCATGTCCGTTGGGCCCGGGAGCATGCCAAGGTTTCGCGCCGAAGGCACGCCGCTTGCCGAATCATGGCCGGCGCCTTGAGGATTCGCGGGCTTCCGGCCCTGGCCGTTCGCCTGCTGAGGTGGTTTCCCTGCGCCGCCTGGCCCGTGACATGGTTGCTCGACCGCCAGTCGGTGCCCCGGAGGTTGCCGTGAAATTCGAAATCGTTGGGGTTGGAACGGCCTTGCCGGAAACCGTCCTGGATGTTGACGCCAGCCTGTCGGTGGCCCGGGCGCTGTCCCAATCCACTCCCGAGCAGGGAACCTGGCTCGAGGATGTCATGAGGGGATCGGGAATCCGCTCGAGGAACATCGTTTTGGGTTCGGACCTCGTCGACGACTTGCGCGCCGGAACGCTCCTGAGCGGTTCGCCGTTCCTGCCCGGTCGCGGCGGCCCGGGGGGGCCGGCAACGGGCGAGCGGATGAGGCACTACGCCCGTCTCGCCGCGCCCCTGGCCCTGGAGGCGGCGCGGAAGGCCCTGCGGCGCTCATCGACCGATCCCGCGGAAATCACCGACATCGTCACGGTTTCCTGCACGGGCTTCGCGACGCCGGGAGTGGACTGCAGGCTCGTTGACGAATTGGGACTATCTCGATCTGTCAACCGTACCCATGTCGGATTCATGGGTTGCCATGGCGCTCTCAACGGCATGCGCGTGGCGCGTGGCCTCGCCGCTGCCGGGGCGGGCGCCGTTCTGGTGGTCGCCGTGGAACTTTGCAGCGTTCATTACCATTACGACACAGAACCCGGCCATCTGATCGCGAATTCGCTTTTCGCCGATGGCGCCGCGGCCTTGGTGGGCAGGGCCACGCGGGAGCCATCGGGGGCGCCTTGGACGCTTGCCGGCAACGGCGGTTGCGTGATTCCCGGTTCCGCCGGGGCGATGACATGGACCATCGGCGACCACGGCTTCGCCATGACGCTCGGCAGGCAGGTGCCAAGCCTGATTTCCAGCCACCTGCGGCCCTGGATTGTTTCCTGGCTGGCCGGTTTCGGGCTTCACATTTCAGACATCCGCACCTGGGCCGTCCACCCCGGCGGCCCGCGGATCCTCGATGCCACCGCGGAGGCGCTGGGATTGCCGTCCGGCGCGCTCGATGTTTCAAGGGCCGTGCTGGCCGATCATGGCAACATGTCTTCCCCGACCATCCTGTTCATCCTCGAGAGGTTGATGAACTCAGGCGCCGGCGCGCCTTGCGTGATGCTCGGGTTCGGTCCCGGGTTGGGGATCGAGGCGGCGCTCTGGAACTAGGGCCGGCTTCCAATAGATGGGTTGGATTGATCATGCCGATAAAAATGCCGATTAGATCGGGCTTCAAATAGATGAGTTGGATTGATAATCCCGATAAAAATGCAAATCGAGTCTATTTTAATATGCCCCCCCATAATTCGGCTCCAATGGGGCTCTTTTGTTTCCGCTAGGGCTCCTGGTGTTGTTCCTTGATCGACTCGCCCCTCACTTCGTTCAGGGCTCCTAAACGATGAATGGATCTCAATATGAAGGCCACACAAAGGCTGACGATGCTTAGGAGCCCTGAACGAAGTGAGGGGCCCTCGCGACATTCAACAATCTGGCGCCAGTAAATAGGTCACTCGCGCCATTCGACGCTTTAGCGACATGAAATGGCTAACAGAATAATGGCGGGTACCGGGGTCTTGAGAAGGTCAGATATTTGAAGTTGGCTCTTGGAGCCCCCAGCGAAGTGAGGGGCGAGTCGATCAAGGAACAACCAAAGGATCCATAACAGAAACAAAAGAGCCCCGAACGCAGGCGCGTAGCGCCGGAGTGAGCGGGTCGATTCCGGATCCAAACCCGCTCATTCCGCCTTCGACAGCGTTCGGGGCCTTATTGGTTTTATCCCGATGAAAAGCTCTAGTCCGTCCGGCCCGATCTACCAAAAACCCTAGAAAACAAGCACATTTACCGCGGCGCCTCGCAAGGGCGCCGCCCTCTCTCCCATGTTTTGGTTCCCCAATTGTTCCCCCGCCAGTTGCAATCTTTCGGGCCGCTCCGGGGTAAGATGGAATCTCATGAAACCAGCGAGGGTTCGCCATGAACATCAACGAAATCGAGATTTTGTTGGCAATGCTCGAGGCCGTTTCCAAGTCGCGAATTGTCATGAGAACCGTCACGCCGCAAATCCCGAAAGGCGGGCCCGATGAGACTGAGCAGGAGCTTGTCGCGCGATATGTCAGGCACATTCAGGAAAACGGCCCCGAGGTTGAGACGAATCTGGATGGGGCCTCCACAAACGATTTGGGAGTCATGGCGGCGCTTCTCAGAAAAGCCGTCGCGCACGCAGAGGATCTTGCAGGCAGGCGCGCCCAGCTCGACGCCTGGGCCAGCGCGGGCGCGCGGGAAGCATTCCTAAAGTTCGCCGACAACACTTGGCGACTCAACGAGCTCGAGTCCGACCTTGCGGGCAAAAAACCAAACTTTGCGACATGGCTTGGCCATGCCGAGGAATTCCTTCCAATTGTCAGGTGTTTGCTGGACGCCACGCGATTTGTCCAGCCCGCGGAATCTGAGCACAATCCTCCTACGCACTCGAATCGTGCAGCGGTGGAGGCCGCGATCCTTGACGAGGTTCGAGTCGCGCCCGGACGATTTGCAGGGATGTCCGCGCGCGCTGGGAGTCGTTGGCTTAAGGAAAAGGGCATTCGATTCTCAGGCGCTTCACTCTCGAAATTGCCAATCTGGCAACAGGCCAAGCGGGTCGGCATCGGAAGCCCACGACGCGAAACTTCTCACGATTAAATTTTTCGAGCCTAGTTTTTAGCCAAAAAACGCGTGCGAACTTCGCACTAGCTTCGCAATCGGCCCTTAGGTTGAGCGGGCCCAATTCGCGGCCCGCGCTTCAGCGAGGGCGCCTCAGGTGCAACTCCTAACACAGCGAGACATCCGCGAAAGATTCGCGGTGAGCAAAACGACTTTCTGGCGGTGGCGCATTGGCAAGCTCTTCCCGAAGCCGCAAGCCGTCATCGGGCGCCGGATGCTTTGGACGGAGGAACAAATCGAGCGCTTCCTTTCAACCGGCGGGAGGGCGTCACGATGAACAAGCTCCAAGAAATCGCATACGCCCTGCAACGCGCCGAGTGGGCGACGGGCCCCGAGGAGCTCGAGGCGCTTCGCGCCCAGATCGCCGCCTTGTCCGCGGCGCTGGCCGACGAAGCAGAACAAGCCTTGCCGGCCGCGCGCTTTGGCGAGGTGCTGAACGCGACTAGTTGCTCCGCATGGGTTGGCCGATTGTCAATCGAATTGGTCGAGCGCCAAGTCGCGGCGCCCCGATCGGAATTTCACCCATTGTTGATTCTGATTAGGAATTGCGCGACAGTCTTTCGCGACGCCGTCGCGGAGGATCCCAGGCGCGCGCTCCGCGGCGTCATCAAGGATCAGCTCCGCGTCGGCCGCCGCCTGACGCGCCGGTTCGCGGCGAGGTTTTGCTACAATTTGGAGGCGGAATTTGCGGGAACCATCGACCCCAACGGGGCGATGCGCTTGCTTGCGCTCGCATCCTTGGCCTTTGGCCTCGAGCCATCGGTTGCGACGCCCGCGCCGTTCGACCGCCTGCTGGCCGAGCTCGACCGCCTGGGCGTGCCTGATTCGGACGGATGCCGACCGGACGACGGCCCGGCCAATCCGCTCGCGGCCGTTTGAAAACATCAACAAAAAAGGCCCGCCGCAGAGCGAACGATAACCCCGCGGCGGGCCGGTCCCCCATCCCCGATTTTGGAACGGAGCCCATGAAAATTATACACGAAACAAGCCCTGTCGCGCTGAGCCTTGAAGATGTTTTGAATAGGGTTTCTGGCGCAAGAAAATGCGGAAGTGGATTCATTGCGCGATGTCCATCTCACGATGACAGACGCGCGTCGCTGTCGATCGCCACCGGATCCGATGGAAAAATCCTTCTCCGGTGCCACGCGGGATGTTCATTCCATTCGATTTGCGAGGCCCTCGGCGTCCGTGAATCGGAACTGTTTGGCGCCTCGCCGGATGTGCCGGCCAAGAAAAGCGCGCCCTCATTTAGATCGCTCGAGGCGGCCGTTAATCATGGCATTCGGGCCCTGATTCGCGCCGGCGGCGTTCTTGCAAATCGTTGGTATTACCACAAAACGGATGGCTCTTTGGTTGGCGCGGTGGTTCGGGTCGATATGCCGGGCGGCGTCAAAGAAATCCGGCCGTTCGCGCTCAAGGACGGCTCCTGGGGCTGCTGCGCCATGGAAAGCCCGCGGCCGGTCTATCGTTTGCGCGAATTGCACGCGGCGAAGTCGAAAGAATTGATTGTCGTCTGTGAAGGTGAGAAGTGTTGCGACGCCGCGGTCTCGCTTGGATTTGAAGCGACAACCTCCGCAGGCGGCGCCGGCGCGGCGGGCATGACCGATTGGCAAATTGCCTCGACCTATGACGAGACTTGGATTTTGGCCGACAACGATTCGCCGGGCCTCAAATATGCCGAGCAGGTCGAGGAAAACATCCGGCGCCACAATCCCGACGCGCGCATAAAAATGTTTACTTTGCCGGGTGTAAAAGTCGGTGGCGATTTGGTCGATTGGCTCGAATCCCTCGGGGACGCGGCGGAACCGGCCGGCATTCGCGACGACTTGCGGCGCCTAGCCGACGCGTCGGCCGTCGCGGCGTCGGCATGTGAGCGGGACGACGACGGCCTTGAGCTTGCCGGGTGGGTTCCTTTTCCATGCGAAGCCCTGCCCGAAGTAGGTCGTCGATTCGTTGAGGAATCGGCGGCTGCACTCGGTTGCGACGCGTCGTTCGTGGGCCTCCCATTGCTAGCCTTGACCGGCGCCGCCATCGGCGGGCGCCGGTTGCTCGAAATCAAGCGCGGATGGCGCGTCCCGCCGATTTTGTGGGCCGCCCTGATTGGCCGAAGCGGAAGCAACAAGACTCCCGCGATGAACTCAATCATGAGCCTGCTGGCCCCGAAAATGCGACAATGGCGGGAGGATTATTCGGACGCGATGGCGAGGCACGAAGAGGGCGGCCTTCAGTATGACAAGAGATTAAAGGAGTGGCAAAAACGCAGGGAGTCGAACGATGTTCCTACGCCGCGTCCGGCCCCGCCATGCCAAAGGCGATTGATCGTTTCGGACGCGACAATCGAGGCGCTGGCGGGAATCTTGTCTGAAAATCCTCGGGGCCTCATCCTGGTTCGCGACGAACTTGACGCATGGATTCAGAGCTTTGAGCGCTATTCCGGAAGTTCGGACGCGCCTTTCTGGTTGAGCGCGTATTCGGGGGCGTCCTATTCGGTTGACCGCCGCGGCCGTGGAGCGCCAACCTTTCTCGATCAACCGCTTGTCGGCGTCGTTGGAGGAATCCAACCTAAAATATGGAGATCCCGCATGTCCGGTGAAAATCAGGACAGCGGCCTGCTCGCGCGATTTATCGTCAGTTGCCCACCAACGACAATACGAAAATGGAGAACCGAAGTCGTTCAGGCCTCGACGCAAGACGCCATGGCGGCCCGATTAAATGAGATTGTTGATATCTCAGAAAGCCCGTTGGTTTTGAGTTTTGAGGCCGCGGAGATGTTCGCGGCGTGGGTCGATTCCAATGGCGCCGCCATCGCGGAGGCGTCCGATGCCGAGGCAAGTTGCCTGACGAAAATCGAGGAATTGCCGGCGAGATTTGCAAACATCCTGCACGCCCTCGAGGGCGCGCAGGGTTCGAGCGTGGCGGGCCATATCATGGAAAGCGCGATTCGTTTGGCCATGTGGGCCAGGCACGAAAAGCTCCGGTGGCACCAATCGGGCGCTGAGCCTGACGACAAATCTCATCGTCTCGTTGCCATGATCGAGGCCGCCGGCGAAGCGGGTATGACTCCGCGGCAAGTCGCGCGAAAATGTGGTTGGTTGCGGGCGCCTGGCGCGGCCGAGGCGGCCCTCGAGAAAATGGCGCGCGATGGAATTGCCGTCGCCTTCGCAACCACGGCCGCGGGCGGCGGCCGGCCGCGGATCGTTTTTCGGATGAAACGCTTGTGACACTGTGACATGTGACACAACCTCGTTTTTCCCGATGTTTTTTAAGTTGTGTCACAAACGGCCTTGGGTTTTGTCACAAACGCTTTAATGGCCATGCGTGCGGGCCATGTGACAAAACCTAGCCTCGATTGTGACACAACCTCGTTTTTCCCGATGTTTTTTAAGTTGTGTCACATGTCACAGCGTCACAATTGTTTTTTGCTGAAAATCGTTTTCAAAAATGGGCAATTCGGAATTCACATGAAGAGCAATCTGGTTTTGCATGGTAGGGGGGGTCTAAAAGCCCGCAAAAATGCGGGAGACCGATCCCTCGGCCAAGAACGCGCTTTTGCACGGCCACACATATTCGAGGGAAATGATATGAGCCTGACGACATTGCGAAGCCGTTGTGTTGAGCAGATTCGCGCATTGCACGCCAGCGCGGCGGGGCGCGCCTGGACTCCCGACGAAGAGGCGAAGTTCGCTTCTCTCGAGTCGGAAGTCGCCGAAATTGATTCGCGCCTCGCCGTGATCGAGTCGGCCGCGGGCGAGGAGCCTCGCGGGCGCCGGACGCGCCCCGCCGCGCCGGGCGTGGCGAATTACGGGAACCGGGCCAGCGATTCGGACGCATTGCGCGCATGGTTGCGGGCCGGCACGCCCCTTGAGAAAAGCGAGGACCGCGCTGTCCTTCAATCGCGCAACTGGCATGGTGGCATGAACGCGCTTGAGTTTTCGCGCCCAAATTCGGAGTCGCGCGCGATTGGCAAGGTCGCGACGCAGGGCCTCGAGCTGGTGCCGACAACGCTGGCGGGCGAAGTCTCACGGACAATGCAGGCCTTCGCGCCCGTCCGGGCCGTCGCGCGCGTCCTGCAGACCGACGCGGGCGAATCCCTTCAGGTTCCGACATCAAGCGATGTCTCGAATAGCGGCGAAATCATCTCAGAGAACGCCGCCCACAATGAGCAGGATGTCGCCTTCTCGAGCGTCACCCTGGGCGCGTTCCAGTATTCGAGCAAGATTGTCAGGTGCTCGAACCAGCTACTTCAGGATTCAGGAATCGACCTCGCGCAGTTTCTCGGCTCGATTCTCGGCGAGAGGATCGGCCGCATCCAATCGACGCACTTCCTGACCGGATCGGGATCGGGCCAGCCCCAAGGCCTGATCACGGCGGCGGGAACAGTCTCCGCGGCATTGTCGGCCCAAATCGGGGTAAACGACTTGATCAATCTTCTTTATGGGGTCGATCAGGCCTACCTCGCCGATGGCAACGCGGGAAGTGTCGGCTGGATGATGAGCCCCGTGACATTCGCTCTGATTCGCAAGCTGGCCGATTCAACCGGCAATCCGCTCTTGCAGCCCCTGGTCGATGGCGGCCCGCCGCGCCTGCTCGGATATCCAATCTACTTCAGCCCCGAAATGGCCGCGCCGGCCGCATCCGCGAAAAGCGTTTTGTTCGGGAACTTCGCCTACTATCTGGTTCGCGACGCCGGGCCGCTTGTCGTTGCGCGGTCCAATGAACGCTACTTTGAATACAACCAAAGCGCTTTCCTCGCGATTCAGAGGACTGACGCCAAGCTGCTCCAGGCGGGCGCCGTGAAGGTGCTGGCCCATCCGGCCGCCACCACCACGACGACAACGACAACGACTCCCTGATTTGCCGGCCGGGTTTCTCCAGCAACCCGGCTGGACAGAGCGCCGCGGGTGTCAGGCCCCGCGGCGCTCTTGCTTTCCAAGGGTTCCCCCGTATCGAATCCAAGGATTCGTCAGGGGAACCAATCATGCGAAAGAAGTATGTCGTCCGGTGGGAACTTGAAGGCCGGCGCGTTCCGGCCGGAACTCCCGGCGCGACGCGTCGGCGTGAGTTCACCGGGTTTTGCCAGAAGATTGCCGGGCGCGATGTCATGCTGGGGCGCGTCGCGGAAACGGCCCGGCTTGTGCTGGCCGAAAAGCTTCGCGATTCGGAGCTCCAGCGCCGCGGCGTCACGCCTCAAATATCGGGCCACCATCAACTGATCGCTGAATCCATTGATTTGTTCATAGCAAGCCTCGAGGCCAAGGAACGATCGGCTGGCTACCTTCACATTCAACGGTTCATGCTCGAGAAAGTCAGTAGTGAGTGCGGATGGCTTCGCGTGAGCGACGCGCGCCTTGAACGCCTCGAGGCGTGGATTGCCGGCAAGCGCCGCGAGGACGCGTCAAGCGCGGGCCGATTTTCGGCGGCGACGGCCAACAATTATCGAATCGCCTGGACTATCTGGGGGAATTGGTTGGTCAAATCCGGGCGCGCCATGTTCTCGCCTTTTCGTGGCGTGGAAAAGACGAATCCCGAAACTGACCGGCGCCATGTCCGGCGCGCCCTGACGCCCGAGGAAGTCGAGTTCCTGCTCGAGCGGGTCGAGGCCGGGCCCGTGCGGGCCGGCCTCAGCGGGCGCGATCGGGCCATGCTCTACCGGCTGGGCGTCTCGACCGGCCTTCGCGCGCGTGAACTGTCGAGCCTCACCCCGGCCAGCTTCCATCTCGACCATGAAATCCCCCATCTCGAATTGCAGGCCAAATTCGCGAAATCACGCCGAAAGGCCCACCAACCCATCCCGAGGGCGCTTGTTGCGGCTCTGGCCCCGTATCTGGCCCGCAAATCAAGGACGGCGCCAATCTGGCCGATTGTGGGCCCGCGGCAAAACAACCTCGGGCGCGTCGTCCGCGCCGATTGCGCGGCGGCGCGCGGCGATCATCCCAACCCGGCCCCAGGCTTTCTCGAGTCGAGGCCCGGCGCGATCATCGACTTCCACGGCCTTCGCGGAACTTTCTTGACGGCTCTTGCCAGCAAGGTTCCGTCAAGCGTTTTAGGCGCCCTCGGGCGCCATGCCTCGGTGCAAACAACAGAAAAGCATTATGTGAGCCATCGCCTCGCCTCGCTGGCTGAATCCCTCGAGGGCGCGGGCCTTTCTTGGTTCCCCAAAGGTTCCCCCGACAAACGAAAAACAATGAAACGCAACGGGCCCAATATCGAGCGCGCGGCCTCCATTTTCAAGAGGTTCACCGATACCCTGAAAGCCCATGAATTGAAGGCTTTTCTCGATAAAATCAGGCCAATCCTTGAATGCTGAAAACGGGCGCCGCGGATGTTTCAATATGTGCCATCGTTGTATTGGTTTTACTCAACGCACATTTGTGTTTGTTCTGTTGGCGCCAACAATTCAACTAACCTATTTGAAGCCCGCTCTAATGCGTATTTTTTATCGGCACCATCAATCGAACGCGTGTATTTGAAACCGAACCCTGGCGCCATAACGAGCGAAGCGGCGAATCTCTGCTCATGGCGCCATGGGCAAGGGGGCATGTTTTGGCGCCTTTTGATCGGGCCGGCTTGTTATCGCGCGCCAAATTCCGGATCAACGGGCCGGGCCCTGCCTTGTCACGATCGGCACATAACCCACTTCCAGACCCTTGGGCGGCGTCATGATCAGCGCCGGATCGATCTCCGCGAGGCTGCCCATGGACGGTGGCGGCAGGTAATCCTTTTCTTTTTTCCATTCCCTGTGGAGCTTTTCCACGCGGACTTGCATTTCCTCCCGTTCCGCCGGCGTCAGGTCGGCGTTTAACAAGGCGGGTTGGTCGGCGAATCTGTACCAGGAATAAGTCAGCACGCTGCCGTCTCCCGGTCGGGCCTCGAACGGACCCGCCACAGGCCCGGGCTTCCTCCAAGGACTGTCCGCCTCCTCAGGCGTCACATAGGCCTCGGCGGGCGCCGCCTTGGGCCGGCGAAATTCGGCCTTGGCCAGTCCGGTCTCCACCGGCACATCCTCGGGCTTGGCGACAATCCAGAGGGGCTTGTTGTCCTTGTTCGTGCCGAGCCTGAAGTACTGGGGTAGCGTGGTCAGGCTGGCGGGGCCGGACTTCGTCGTTGAAACGGACTCGGCGTTCCAGCGGTAGCCGTAGGTTTCCTGGTTGATGGCGACGGGTGTCGCGAACGAATTCCATGCCAAGGGCACGCGGTTGTCCCTCGGAACATCGGGCCCGTAAATCCTCCATGTGGATCCACCCCCTCCCGTGAATGTGTGGGTCGCGGATCCCCGGGTGTCGATTTTCCCACTGGCGGCCTTTCCCCCGTCGAACCAGTCCTTGACCTGGTTCCAGAGCGCGGCACGGTCGTGGGCCATCATCTTGTGAACCAAAATGGAATCCCCGCTAGGCCCCCGGGGAAACGAGGTCGGTGCGATCCGCGCCCATGTGGTTCCCTTGGAGTCGGTGGCCTGTAGGCTTGGCACATACTGGGTTTCCATTTGCAGCGCCCTGTTGGGCGCCGATGGCTTGGAATCGAGGAACATGCCGGCCAGTTCGGGCTTTTCCGTGGTGGCCTTGGACCAGAAGTAAGGCGTGAAGAAGGTCACCGGACCCTTGAAGTTGCCCGTGTTGAGGAACAGGGTCCAGGATTGGTCACCCGTTGGAACGGGCTTGCCCGCCGTGGCCGCCTTGGCTCGCGTCAGCGGAAGGGGCAGGTAGCCATACCCGAACAACTCCCCACAGGTGCCCTGCTTGAGGTTCAACCCGTCGGGTGGCCAGAGGACCCACGGGCTCAGTTGCGCCACGCCATACAAGCCGAGGGGTTTGTTCCAGTTGCGGCCCTTGCCCGCGCCCGGGCCGTTCGCCCATTCTCTGAAGTTGAGCGTCACTCCGCCCATGATGAATTTGGGCGTTTCCGTGGCGAACCGGGTGTCGCGCCACCACCCGAGGCCACCCTCGATGTCGGAATACAAGTCCTTGGGCTTGGGCCCGGGATATTGCGCGAACATCCAGGTGCCGAACAATCCCGTCTGGAACTGGTTGCCGGGATATTCCCGCAAAAGCGGCCAGGCGGCGACATACATGGAGAATCCCGCGTTGAACGATTCAGGCACCTTCTGGTGGGGAACCAGCAGGTATCCCGCCATGGTTCCCTTGACGGGGCCATCCTCGGCCTTGCACGGAAGCGGGAAGGCAAGGACGGCCAGCGCCAATGGCACGATCGGCGAGAACGGTCGCATGGTCATGGAAAGATCCTTCGGCTTGTTTGGGGTGGGTCGTTTCTTCAGGCCATCCTGTAAGGCTTGCGGTATTCCTTTGTCAGCCATTTCGCCGCTTCGGTGTCGCCGATGATGGTCTCCGCCGCGGGATCCCAGCGGACCGGCCTGCCCAGCCTCACCGCGATGTTTCCGAGATGGCACACGGTGGCGGAGCGGTGACCGATGGCGACATCGGCGCATGGTGCCTTGCGCGACTTGACACAATCAAAGAAGTCCTTCACATGGGCGAAATTGGCCTGGCTGGAAGTGATCTTCGGCATGTCGATGCCCTTGAGCAACTCGGCGGGATTGGTGACGATGCCCCCGCGGTAAACAAACAGGCTTCCCTTGTCGCCGATGAACTCCGTCCCCTGGTCGGGGTTCTTCGTGTTGAGTTTCTGCCGGCAGGTCATCACCACGCCGTTGGCGTAGGTGTAGCGGATCTCGGTGGTGTCGGGGGTCTCATACCATCGTTCGGGATGGAACTTCGCTGTTCCCTCGACCGCCACGGGGCCGCTTTCATCCATGCCGAGGCCCCATTGGGCGGTGTCGAGGTGATGGGCGCCGAAGTTGGTCTGCTGCCCGCCGGAATAATCCCAGTAGAAGCGGAACAGGTAGTGGACATGGTTCTTGTTGTAAGGGCGCATGGGCGCGGGCCCCAGCCAGCGGTCGTAGTCGAACCCTTCCGGTGGCGTGCCGTCGGGAACCGGTTTGCCGGCGCGGGCCACCCAGTTGGGGCTGGGCAGGGTGACATTCACCGCCTTCACCCGGCCCACCAAGCCCTTCTTCACAAGTTCCACGGCGAGCTTGAACTCGGCACCGCTGCGCTGCATGGTGCCCGTCTGCACGACGCGCTTGTGCTGGCGCGCCGCCTCGATCATCGGCTTGCCCTCGCTGATGACCAGCGTGAGCGGCTTTTCGCAGTAGACATCCTTGCCGGCCTTGCAGGCCTCGGTGGTCATGATGGCATGCCACTGGTCGGGTACCGTCACCACCACGGCGTCGATTTCCTTGGAGTCGAGCAGCCGGCGGTAATCATCGGTGGTTGAGGCCGAGAGGTTGGCTTCCTTTTTCAGGAACGCTTCCGACTCGGCGAGGTGATTCTTGTCGAGGTCGCACAGGGCGACGATGTTCCGCAGGAAATACTTCATGTTGTTCTTGGGGCCGCCCTGGTTGCCCACCCCGATCATCCCGACCCGGACCCGTTCGCTTGGCGATTCCGCGGCGGTGAGGGCGCGGTAACTGACGGCCGGAAGTCCAAGGATGAGGCCGTAGCCGCCGGAATGCCTCAGGAAAGACCGGCGGGAAAAGCGTGACATGGTTCGATCCTTGGAGAGGAAACTTTGGTTGATCGCTGAAAAACAAAAAGACCAATGAGATGATCCTAGCGGAACGGACCATCTGTTTCATTAAGATCACCAAGACAAGCCGGTAACCCGGAAATGATCCGTGAAAGTTGTTGGCAGGCATGCCCGCTTCGTCAAAAAGATCGAAACGGCGTCCAATACACGATTGCGGAATCTTGCCGAGGTTGCGGTGGACATTGGGTGGCATCTTTGGGGCTGAAAACCGTCGAATCGAACACCGCGTGCGGACAGTTGGAGATGCCAGCCCTAGGTGTGTTCACCAAGGGGCCGGGCGCGGGACTATTCAGGGGCCACCATGTCGGCTTCAAGATGGGCCCTGTTTGTGCATCGCGGTGATTTCCTCCTCCTTGACCGCGCGACGATGCAGGCGGAAGTCACGGATTTTGCCGGTGAAATAATCGTGCTGGCCAAAGCCTACCAACAGGGGGCGTTTCAATGTCAGGTCATGGCTTGCCGCTTCGAAGGCCTCCGACCTGGCGACGGCCAATCCATCGACATAGAGCCGAAGTTCCCCGCCTTGCCTGATGGCCGTCAGGTGCCGCCACCCATGTCCGATGTCCCTGTCGCATGAGACGCAGGGGCCGGCTTGCCAGGAATGCACGCTGCCCCGGATGTCGGCGGGGGCATCCAAAACAGACCCGGTGCAGCTACCGATGCTGGCGAAAAGTTTGCCTTGGAACACGGTGAGGCTTGTGACCCGTGTCCAGTTGTTGATTTCAGCACGCACCGGCGCCGTCGCGGGCCCCGGGTTCCAATCCGGTGGTGAGAAAAACTTCCTGAGCGATGTCCAGCCGGCCGAGTCGTCGTAGCGGGACACCTCGCCGCGCGGAATGGCCCCCGCGTGGAGCTTGCCGTTGTACACGCACAGCGCGTTGATCTCAGTGCCGTCACCCATGCGCCCGCGGTCTACCCAGCGTTGCCCTCCGCCGTATTCCACCACGCGCGCCTCAGGCCACATGCCGGCGACCAATTTTCCGCGGAACACCGAGAGCGAATGGACCTGAAGGTCGGGCTTGAGATCCACCGGGGTTTTTCCCAGTGGCGTGCCGGCGAATTCCCAGGCGCGCCCGTCAAACGCGAACACATTCGGATACCCGGCATAGAGGCGGCCGTCATGCACGGCCATGGCGTGGGGATAGAGGCTTCGCGGGGGTTCCGGTGGAAAAGTCCCGGCGACGCTCCACTTCGTTCCTCCGTCATGGACATAAATCTGATAGGGCCGACCTGTCCATTGTTTCTCCCCGGGCGGTGGCAGGCCCCTGTCTCCACCCAGGTAAAGCCTGCCGCCAAAGCTGGCCATGCAGTTGATCCGCAGCATCTGGCCCGGTTGGCCGCAGTCGGTCCAGGTGGTTCCGCCCTCGTATCGGTACACCCGGGCGGGATCATGCTTTCCTGAGAACACGCGCGTCCAATCGTAGGTTGATGTCCCGGCGTAGAGCTTTCCCTTGTGCACAATCAGGGCCATCACGCCGGTTGTCCTGCCCGTGCCGACACGGCCGCAATCAATCCACTCCTTGCCTCCGTTGTGGCGATAGACATGGCACCATCCCGACTCATCCTTGGCATCCATGATTCCCGCGTAGAGTTGTCCGTCAAATACCGTCAGCGAGTTGCTGACATAGTTGCTCGTGGCGCTTGGGCGTCCGCAGTCGTGCCACCGGCCCGGCGAATGGTCGTCGATGCCGAAGGAAACACGCCTGTCGTCGCCCGTTGACTGGTACCCTCCCGAACTGGAGTGCAGGCCCAGGTTCACGCCCCTTCTCATGTCGGGATCGAACCAACTGGCGACATCGCCAAGGGTGTCATTGACGATGGGTTCTGTGTGAACCCAGGCCGAAATGGTGAAATCGCCGCGACCTGGCTGCAGGGATTCGGTTGCTGGAATCTCAACATGCGCTCCGCGTCCATCGAATAAACCGTCCTCAAGCCTCACTCCCCGGTTGATGCCATGGTTTTTGTTTCCCGAATGATCCAGGCAGTCGCCTTTCAATTTCAGGTGGCAGACAAGCCCTTCATTCAACCCCTTTGGAACGACAACCGGCACCCCGGCGCCCAGGCTCGCTAGGCCCGGGAAAACCCGGGGGCATCCAGCCAACGCAATCAACAATGAAGCGGATGAAATACCGATGGTTTTCATGAGATTCGGTTCCCCGCGAGTCATCGCACCGAAGATTCCGTCCCCATAATGACCGATCACCGGTTGCCGGGAAGGTTTTTCCCGGTCGGGAGCGCTATCCGTGCGGTGCGCGCCAGCTTGGGGTTCCGAAGTGAAAACAAACCAATATTTTCGGCAAATCAAGACGGGTTTGGATCGTAACTCGCCTTCCCAAGGCTTAAAAAAATGTGGTTTTTGCGAAAATGCTGAATTCATTTGGCGACAATGAAATGTGTCGCTTTTTGGATTCAAAACATGCTGTTTTAATCATTTCCAACAAAGATTTCGGACCCTGCTAACGTTGTATCCCAAATTGGGATTATTCGGAGAACCTTCACAATGGGCCAGTGACTCATTTAGCCGCGTGCCGCTTCGGTCGAGGTGACCGACACACGCAACTGAGAGTGGCGAATTGCCCTCAGCGCGTCGAACGCCGCGAGTGATCCTTGAACAGGCGGCAAATTGTTGAATGTCTGCGAGTGCCTCTCACCTAAGCATCGTCAACCTCTGTCCGGCCTTCATATTGAGATCCATTCATCACATGGGAGCCCCCAGTGAAGTGAGGGGCGAGTCGGTCAAGGAGCACCTGCGGGAGCCATGGCAGAAACAATAGGAGCCCCAGAGGAACCGAAGGCGGAGTGAGTAAGGCGTATTGAGCTTAGAGCCAACTCCAAATAACTGACCTGCTCAAGACCCCGGCACCCGCCATCATTCTGTTAGTCCTTTCATGTCGCTAAAGCGTCGAACGGCGCGAGTGGCCTCTGAACTGGCTTCAGGTTGTTGAATGTCCGCGAGGGCCCCTCACTTCGTTCAGGGCTCCTAAGCATCGTCAGCCTTTGTCTGGCCTTCATATTGAGATCCGTTCATCGCTTAGGAGCCCTGAACGAAGTGA
>Ga0172372_10005898_pt1 | contig 16878 bp, 13 predicted proteins | sample LakKiv5m_2_FD_114544 | JGI IMG/M metagenome (GOLD analysis project Ga0172372, IMG submission 114544) | Freshwater microbial communities from Kabuno Bay, South-Kivu, Congo - kab_092012_9.5m | ecosystem: Environmental > Aquatic > Freshwater > Lake | place: Democratic Republic of the Congo...
AGCAACAGCAACAGCAACAGCAACAGCAACAGCAACAGCAACAGCAACAGCAACAGCAACAGCAACAGCAACAGCAGCAACAGCAGCAACAGCAACAGCAACAGCAGCAACAGCAACAACAGCAACAGCAACAGCAGCAGCAGCAGCAGCAGCAGCAGCAGCAACAGAAAGCTCAGGAAACGAGTCAGGAAGACCGCAAACGTTTCTCATCCAAGCAGTTGACCGAGGACGATGCAAATCTCCTGATGGGAGATCTTGCCACGCGTGAGCGGGAACTGCGTGCGCGCTTGAATCGCCAAAAGGGCAGACCCTCCGGTGAGGGAAAGGAGTGGTGATGCTCGGGGAGTCTCGATGATGGTTCGGTGGAGAGATCCGTGGCGCATTCAGGGAGGCTTTTTAGTCCTGCTTGCACTGCTGGGCTTTATGGCGGAGGACGGTCAGATCATTCGGATGGTGGCCGCCCAATCCCAAGGTGCTCGGGCCCCCGCTACCGCCGAGCTCGAGGCCAGGCTGGATCGCGATCAAATCTCCCTCGATGAGTCCGTCACCCTCCAGATATCATTTCAGTTTGAGGCGGGGGGCGGCGGCCTTCAGGAAGAGCCCTCCTTCGAGGCGCCTGATTTTGATATTGTGAGCCGGCGCTCGTCCTCGATGGTCAACTCACGCTACGAGAACGGGCGTTTCAGTGTGCAGAATCGGGTCGACTTCATCTACGCGCTCCGGCCCACCCGGGCAGGGGCGCTGCCTATCCGGAAGATACACGCCAAAGCCGGTGGCAAGGAGCATTCGGCGCGGGATTTGAGTGTTACGGTAGTCGCGGCGGGGGCTGCAGCGCAACCTCCGAGGGGGTACGGCGGGGGCGGCGTGGGGCTTCGGGGCGCGGGCAAGCGCACACCCGGAGTGGAGTATTTCCTGCGTGCGGAGACGGATCGGCAGGAAGTTTACAAAGGCCAGCAAGTGGTCGTGAGCTATTACCTTTATTCCCGAGTCAATGTGAACCAACCGGTTGTCACCAAGTATCCGATCATGAACGGCTTTCTGCGGGAGGACCTTGATATCCCGGTCATCACCGGCCGGCTCGAGACCGAGCAGGTCGTGCTCGACGGCGTGCCTTACGCCCGTTCGCTGTTGGCACGATATGCCGCCTATCCGCTTCAGGAGGGTAAAGTTCGAATCGACTCGATGGGAGTCAACCTCATGGTCGCCGATTCGGAACCCGGGAATCCATTTGGGAGGTTCCTGGGCGAGGATGATCCCTTCGGGGCCGGGGGGATTCTTTCGCAGATGCTCAACCGCGGGCTGACCCAGTTTCGCAAGGCCACGGCCCGGAGCGAACAGATATCAGTGGATGTGCTTCCGCTTCCGAACGAGGGAAAACCTACCCCATTCTCGGGTGCAGTGGGCAAGTTTCAGGTTGTCGCAGCCGCCGATCGGCTTGAGCTCCCCCGAGGGGCGGCATTCACGATCACGGTCAAAATCGAAGGTAACGGAAACCTCGCCTCGGTCGAGGATCCCAAAGTCAAATTGCCCGATGGGTTTGAACTCTATGAATCCAAATCCCGAAGCAAGACGGGCCGTTCGGGCTTGGGGGAGCGGATCATCGAGTATGTGGTGATACCGAGGAAAGAAGGCGATCACCTCATTCCGCCTTTCGAGTTCAATTTCTTCAATCCCGAGTCCCGCCAGTACGAGACTCAGGCGAGTCAGCCGCTCACTGTTCGGGTCTTGCCGGGCACCGGTTCTGAAGCCCCTTCGAGTCCGCAGGAGAATTCCTCGTCCGGTGTATCAGGTTCCAACCGGGGCGGCGCCGTACTGGCGCCCCTCAAGGACGCCTCTTTCCCGGCCTCCATCGAGGTGAGCCGTGCGTTCGGGGAGTCGGAGAGTCGGATCGCACCCGTGCTGCGAGTCCTGTTCCGTATGCTGGGAGCGGTTCTGGTGGTCTTTGTCGGAGCCTGGCTCTACCTGACTTTTCAACGACTTAGAGAACATGCTCGAAACGCGGGAAGTTTGCGTTCCGCCGATCTGGCCCGCAAAAAGCTCCAGGACAGCAAGGCATGGGAGACCCTCGAGAAACAGGCGCAAAAAGGCGTCCAAGGTCTGGCGTTCAAGGAAGTGCTCGAGTTTTACGAGCGTCTTTGCGGGGCTCTCTATGACCTGCTGGATAGAAAGTACGCGATCACCTCCCGTGCGTTGTCGCGGAGTGATCTGGAGCGGGAACTGATCGATGGGCGGGGACTGGATGCGCGCTTATGGAAGAAGGTTTCCGAGATCCTCGAATATGCGGAGGCGGTCCGTTTTGCGCTTCAGGCCGGGGTGGTCTCCGAGACCGAGGCCAGAAAAAAAATGCACGATTGGGTTCGCGAGGGGCGCGAAATTCAGCGTGCGCTGTTAGGATGAGATCACGGGGCGGGCAGTGCGTCCCCCCATTCAACAAGGAGAAATGATATGTCCAGTTCCTGGAATACCTCGGGCGCCGGTGCAGGTGCTCGTCTGCGTCTTGAGTCTGTTCGCGAAGTGATCAACCGCGTGCCGCGGAAATTCGATCCCGCCCGCGACGAAAATGGCCGCAGGCTTCGCATTTCCGAATACTTCGGAATGAATACCTTCAGTCTTGATGAAATGCGGGAGCGACTCCCCAAGGAGATCCTCGCTGACTACGAGGAGGCTGTCAGAACGGGCAAGTCACTGGGGCGTAACGTCGCGGATGCCGTGGCAAGTGCGGTGCGTGACTGGGCCATCGAGCGGGGCGTCACCCACTTTTGTCACTGGTTTCAGCCTCAGACCGGTTCCACGGCGGAGAAGCACGACGCCTTCCTCGCGTTTGACTCCAAAAATCAGCCAGTTGAAAAGTTCACGGGTTCGATGCTGATCCAGAGCGAGCCCGATGCTTCGAGCTTTCCGAGCGGCGGAATGCGCACGACCTTCGAGGCGCGTGGATATACGGCTTGGGATCCGTCCAGTCCGATGTTCATCATGGAGACCGCATCCAACAAGACTCTTTGCATTCCTTCGGTCTTCATCAGTTATCATGGCGACGCACTGGACGAAAAAACCGGGCTTATGCGCAGCTCGGAAATCCTGTCCCGAAAGGTAGTCGAGCTCCTGAACCTGATCGGCGAAACCGCGGTGAAGCGCGTGGTGCCTACCCTCGGTATCGAACAGGAGTATTTTCTGATCGACCGCGCCTTCTGGGCGCTCAGGCCGGACCTTGTGATGACCGGCCGCTCCCTGCTTGGAGGTCAACCTCCCAAAGGACAGCAATTGGAAGACCACTACTTCGGCTCGATCCCCTCGCGGGTCCAGTCGTTCATGGGAGAGTTCGAGCACGAACTCTACAAGCTGGGAGTGCCCGTCAAGACCCGTCACAACGAAGTGGCTCCCAGTCAGTTCGAGTCGGCTCCCATTTTCGAGGACGCCGATCTCGCGACCGACCACAATCAGATCGTGATGGAAGTGCTGCGCAAAGTGTCCCAACGGCATCATTTCGCAGCTCTGCTCCACGAAAAACCTTTTGCCGGCGTCAACGGCAGTGGAAAACACTGCAACTGGTCCATGCGTATATCGGATGCCTCACCGGATCTGGACGGCGAGAATTTGCTCGAACCCGGAAAAACTCCGCACCAGAATCTCCGATTCCTCCTGGTGCTGTCGGCCGTCCTCAAAGGTGTCTACAAGCATGGGGGCATGCTGCGTGCCGGGATTGCGTCAAGCGGCAATGATCATCGTCTGGGCGCGAACGAGGCGCCTCCTGCGATCATCTCGGTTTTCCTGGGTGATATGCTCACCCGGATCTGCGACGCGCTCGAACTCGGGGCCGGCAAGGACGTCAATGCCGAGCAGGCCGTGATCGAGCTCGGATTGGGCAAGCTTCCAACGGTGATGCGCGACAATACCGATCGCAATCGGACCTCGCCTTTTGCCTTCACGGGCAACAAGTTTGAGTTACGCGCCGTGGGTTCCTCGGCGTCCACGGCCTTCCCGGTCACGCTGGTGAATGCCGCGGTTGCTGATGGAATTTCGGCAATCACCGAAACTTTGCGGGCAAAGATGGCGACAGGAATCAAGCGGGATCAGGCGATTCTTGAGACGGTGCGCGAGGCGATCCGCGATACCCGCGCCATCCGGTTCGAGGGCAACGGATACTCCGAGGAGTGGGTACGCGAGGCTTCCAAGCGGGCGCTCCCCAATCTCCGCAAGACGCCCGAAGCGCTTCTGCAACTGAAAGACAAGAGTACGGTGGAGGCCATCACGCGCTTGGGTGTTTTCTCGGAAGCCGAGCTGGCCTCGAGATATCATGTCAGGCTCGAGCGCTACCTCAAGAACATGGCGATCGAAGTCGATACTCTGCGTGGCATGGTGGATACCCAAATCCTTCCGGTGGCGTTTGGATATCAAGGGCAGCTTGCATCCTGTGTGGCGGCCTCCAAAGCCGCCGGCGTTCCGGCTCCGCAGTCGGGTGTGCTCGTATCGCTCTCGGAAAAGCTCAATTCGCTTCAGCAGATTCGTTCGAAGCTCGACCAAGCCATGCATCATGTGGATTCCGCCTCCACGGACGAGGCCAAGGCCGAGACTTTCGCTCACGAAGTTTCGACTGCCATGGCGGACCTGCGCGCTGCGGTCGATGAGCTCGAGGCGGTTGTCGCGGATGAACTCTGGCCCCTGCCCAAGTATCGGGAAATGCTATTCCTGGCTTGATTCCGGGGGCTTCGGAGATATTCCCCCGGGAAAATCGGATGCGAGTAGCTCTGGAGATCAGCAGTCTTGATCACGTTCAATTGTCCGGCGTGGGTGTCTACGTCGGACAATTGGGACGTGCGCTATCCTTGCATTCCGGCATTTTTCTGAACGGTGTGCTCCCGCTGCGACGTGTTCGCAGGGTTGCCCGGGTCCGACGGAATCCGTTCGGGCTCCCGGCCAGGCTCTGGCTGCCGATTTTCTCGGATCGTGCATATGATATTTACCATGGACCGGACTTCAGGCTTCCTGCCGGAGTCCGGATTCCCAAGGTACTCACCCTGCATGATCTTGCCTTCCTCGACGAAGGGATGACCTCACCCGAGTTTGCCCGGTTGTCGCTGGCCAAGGTGGAGTCCGCGCTTTCGCGCGGTCGGCCCTCGCGGGTGATCGCAGTGTCCGAGTTCACGAAGCGGAAGGTGCTCTCGCGTTTTCCCGAGCTGGAGGGCAGGGTGGACGTCGTCCATCATGGCGGCGAGCACCTCTTGAGTCATGACGCCGGTGGCGGGGGGGTATCCGCTTCGGATCTCGCGTCGGTTGCGCCTTACGTGCTTTTTGTCGGTAATCTCGAGGCGCGGAAAAATGTTTCGGGCTTGATCCGTGCCTTCCGTCTTCTCAAGTCACGGCGGCCGGATTTTTCGGGACTCAAGCTTGTTCTCGTAGGCAAGCCGGGTTTTGGATTCGAGTCGATTCGCGATGAGCTCGCCCGGGGGGGCTCTGATATTGATCTCAAAGGTTATCAAAGTGATGCTGCGCTCGCGTCGCTTTACCGGGGCGCGAGTGTCTTTGCATATCCCTCTTTTCACGAGGGATTCGGTTTCCCGGTGCTAGAGGCGATGGGGTTCGGGGTGCCGGTCCTGACGAGTCGGGAGAGTGCCATGTCCGAGGTCGCGGGCATGGCTGTTGGCGCGGTCGTAAGTCCCGGATCGATCGAGGAGATAGCGGCGGGTCTCGAGCAACTCATGGGGGACAGCGCGCTGCGGGCACATGCTGTATCATCGGGGCGGCGGCGCTTCGGCGAGTTCCGATGGTCGGATTGCGCGGAACGGACAGTGCGAGTCTACCGGCGGGCGATCGAGGACGCCTAGTCCACCAACGGCTCATTCCAAGGCTTTTTTCAGTTCTTTCTGCCGCTCTTTGTTCGCTTCCTGCAAGTTCTCCAGCATCTTCTTCAGGTCATGTTGTGCCGCCGGCGGGTGATCCTCGTTGTGCGGATTGAGACTGCCCACCACCCCGTTTCCCGAAGGTACGGCGCTCACCATCTTTTTTGGAACCCCGTCCCAGGCACGCTTGAGCGTGCCTGCCGCCGATGCCGCGTCATCCGGGAGTTTCTCGAGCATCTTGACTCCATTTGCAACTTGCATGGGTTTGAGCCCGAGAAAAGCAAGCGCACCGCTCACGTGTGCGGAGAGGGTTTGGTCTCCCACCACCATCAAATTTCCGGCGATCAGAGCCATGACTGATATCGTCAGGGTCTTGAGCATCGAGATGAGAAGCTTGAGCATGGTCAACCAGCCTCGTGGTCAGGCGCCCGCGGCCCGGGTGTTTTCCCCTGCCGAGGAGCGCGAGGGCCCCTGCAAATCCGCGAGACAGCGTTCCACGGTGCGAATGACATCGCTGGTATGGAAGGGTTTTGTGATGTAGTCGCGGGCGCCGACATGGATCGCATCCATTACCAGGTGCTCCTGTCCGAGGCCGGAGATCACCACCACCCGGGCTTCCTTGTCGAGCTTCAGAAGTTGGCGGGTTGCTTCGATGCCGCTCATTTCGGGCATCACGATATCCATGGTGACCAGATCCGGTCGGAGTCGCGCATAGAGTTCCAGCGCCTTGGCGGCGCAGTCCGCTTCTCCCACCACCTGGTAGCGTGCTTGCTGGAAAATCTCGGTGAGGGTTTTTCTCACGAAAGCCACATCGTCCACGATCAGGATGGTCCGGTTCATCAGGCACCTCGCCCCGACGATGATACCTCCCCAAGGACCTCCTTGGGAAGGGGGCGGCTCACTCCCTTTCCCGCTCCCGTTCGGATTCCGCGTCAATTTCTTGATCCCCCGGGGACTCCATCAGCAGGTCGATGCGCACGTTGTCGATATGCCTCGGACTCGCCTTGCGGACCGTGAACTTGAATTGTCCCTGGCTGGTCGAGAAATAGAGCTCGTCGCCGACCTCCGGAATGCGTCCGAACTGCTGGAGCAGGAATCCACCAAGCGTTTCATAATCGCCCTCGGGCAGGCTGATGGGGATCCCGTCCTGGACAATGCCGACCGGAGTCCGGGCCGGCACCAGCCATGAATTTTCTCCGATGGATTGAACCGGTATGGTGCGGGTGTCGTACTCGTCCTCGATTTCGCCCACGATCTCCTCGATGATATCTTCGAGAGTGAGGATACCGATGGCGCCCCCGTATTCGTCAACGACCACGGCAAGCTCCGTATCCTCCCGGTTCATGTCGCGGATGAGGTCTTCGAGGGGTTGACTTTCCGCTGCGTAATGAGCGCTACCAATATACCCTTTGATCGGCGCGGAGATATCGGTGACATGGAACATGTCGGATACCTCGAGGACGCCGACGATGTTGTCGATCCGTTCCTGATATACAGGCATCCGGGAATGGCGGTGTTTCTTGAAGCGCTCGAGCGCTTCCCGGATCGTCGCCCCTTGTTCGATCGCCTCGACGCGCACGAGCGGAATCAGGGTGTGTTTGGCTTCCGTGTCCCGGAAGTCGAAAATCCTCCGGATCATTCGCCTCTCGCTTGTCTTGATTTCAGTATCCTTGCGGCCGCCCGTCAGCATCGAGCGGATTTCCTCCCGTACGCTCTTCTTGCGCGTGCCGAGCAGGTCTTCGATCGGAGAAATGATGCGGGAAACTCGCGAAGTGTAGGCACCGAGCAACTTGGTGATCGGATAAAGCAAGAAGTAAGCGGCGCTGATCGGGTATGCCACCCAAGGCGCGAGCAGTTGCGCGCGACTCTGGAAGACCGTCTTTGGAATCAACTCGCCCAGGACCACGATCAAAGGGGAGGTGATTGCGATGCCGAGCAGGGTCGAGTTCTCGTTTTTTCCCTGCACGAGCCAGAGCTCGATGAGCGTGGAGATGCCGATGACGCATAGGCTGGTCATCAAAAGGGTGGTCGAAAGAATGCGCTCCGGATGATTGGCAAGTTCGAGTGCAAGTCGCGCGCCGGTGGATCCTTTTTTGGACTCCGACTGGAGCATGAATTTGTCGGCTGATATTAGTGCGATCTCGCTGCCGGAGAAAAACCCCTCCACCAGGAGCAAGGGAGGGATCAGCATGAACAGGGTGAGTCCATCGAGAATCATGCTTTCTTCCCTCCCGCGACAGGAGCGGTTTGAGCTGCGCTTCGTCTTGCGGGCAGCTCTTCCTCCTCCGTGTCCAGGAAGTCGTCAAACAGGGCTTCAAGGACGTCCGTCATGGTCACGATCCCGAGGGCTGTTCCGTCCGGGTTCTCCACGACCGCCATGTGCGTCTGGGATTGCTTGAAACGTCTGAAAAGAGTTCCAAGTTTGATCTGGGACGAAACTGCGAATGGTTTTCTCATCATCACTTGGATGCTTTCCCGGCCGAGGTCGGGGTCGAGCCTGGCGATGAGGAGATCCTTGGAATAAAGCACTCCGATGATCCGGTTCGGGCTTCCCGTCTGATATACGGGTAGCCGGGAAAAGGGAGTTCCGTGCTTCATGATGCCGAGTGCGTCCTGTACCGACAACCTGGAGTCAAGGCTCTTGATCTGGGAGAGCGGCGTGGCGATATCCTCCACCCGCTGATCATCGAGCTCGAAAACCTTGCGGATCAGCTCGAGTTCTTCGGTCTGAATGGCTCCTTCTGCGTGGCCCTGCTCGACCATCGACAGGAAGTCCTCTTCCTTGAGTCGTTGGCCGTTGTGGGCGATTTCTTCGGAGTGGGACTCCTGTTCCGAGCGGGATTTCCGGCTGCCGAGAATCCAATCCACGAGCCGCAGGATTCGCGAGAGAATCACGCGTGCCGGCACCATCACCTTGTGGAGCCACGCGAGGGGTTTGGCTGCGATCAGAGCGATGATGAGATTGGCGCGCGCGGCGATCACTTTGGGTGTCGCTTCGCAAAGGATCAGCAGGATCGGAGTCGTGAGGAGTGCCCCGATGATGAGCTGGAACAGCCACTCCGGAAGACCGGGAAAAAAAGACGATCTCGCATCGATCAGCCTTGAGAAAAATCCATGGCCGCCCTTTTGCGCGCCCTCCCATCCGTCGTTCACCGCTTCGGCAATCAAAGTGGATAAGGAAATGTTCACCAGTTCATTGGTGACGAGCAGTGTGGTGAGCAGTCCGCCCGGCTGGGCGAGGAGCTTTCGGATCAGTCGCCAACTGGGCTTGAAGCGGTCTCGCAAGGCCCGGAGCTGGAATCTGGACAGGCTGAATATCGCGACTTCCGATCCTGATATAAATGCTGAGGTCAGGATCAAAGCGACGCAGGCAATCGTCTCGAAAGTGTTCATCGGGTCTGTCCGGGATTATCCTCTTCGGAACTGCATAAAGCAAGCAGGCCGTCCGGTCCCCGGAGGGACGAGCGGCCCGCTCATTCAGAAGCCTTTCGAGGACTCAACTGTCTTCGCGGTGGGGGGCATCGGCGTCGGCCGCAGAAGCCACCACTTTTTCGAGACCTGATGCCGAGCGACGCGAAGGAGTCTGGGTGTGCCCTTGGACTCCGGAGCCTCTCCCGGTTCGGGGATTGGCTTTGCCCGGAGTTCGGGTGCGCAGACTCACTTTCTGAGTCAGTACCACGTCGAGCACATCATCGATCGTCTTGACCGGAACGAACTCGAGTTTCTCGCGGTATTCTTCGGGAATGTCCTCGAGGTCCTTCTTGTTCTTCTCCGGAATCACCACGGTCTTGATCCCATGTCTCATCGCCGCCAGTGCTTTTTCCTTGAGGCCACCGATCGGGAGCACCCTGCCGGTGAGCGTGATCTCTCCGGTCATGGCGACATCCTTGCGGATCGGGATTCCCGTGAGCCTCGAAATGATCGCTGAGGCCATCGTGATCCCGGCTGACGGACCATCCTTGGGAATTGCCCCCTGCGGGAAGTGCACATGGATATCCGTCTCGCTGAACATTTCTTCATCGATCCCGAAATCCTCGGCTCTCCACTTGATGAGCCCCAGTGCGGCCTGCCCCGATTCCTTCATCACTTCACCCAGTTGACCGGTGAGCGTGATCCCTCCCTTGCCCCGGGTCGTGGTCGTTTCCACGTAGAGGATTTCTCCTCCGACCGAGGTCCAAGCGAGACCGGTTGCGATGCCCACTTCATCCTTCTCCTGCTCGTCCTCGCGAAGGTACGGAGCGGGCCCGAGGAATTTATAGACCATATCACGATCGACCGTGGTCTTCTCGGTCTTTCCTTCCGCCACCAGACGCGCGGTCTTGCGGCAAACGGAAGCGACGTTTCTCTCGAGGTTCCTGAGTCCGGCTTCACGAGTGTACTGCGAAACAATCGTGCGCAGGGCTTCGTCGGTGACTTCGATATTATCCGTCTTGATGCCGTTCTCGCTCATCTGCTTGGGGACCAGGTATTTGCGGGAGATGAAGAATTTCTCTTCTTCCGTGTAACCGGCCAGCTGGATCACCTCCATCCGGTCGCGCAGCGCCGAAGGGATGGTGTCGAGCATGTTGCAGGTGGCGATGAACATCACGTTGGTCAGATCGAAGTTCACGTTCAGATAGTGATCCCTGAAGGTGGAATTCTGTTCCGGGTCGAGCACCTCCAGGAGCGCCGCCGACGGATCCCCGCGGAAGTCGCTACCGAGCTTGTCGATCTCATCGAGAACGAAGACCGGATTGTTCGTCCCGGCCTGTTTGAGTCCCTGGACGATCCGGCCCGGCAGGGCACCGACGTAAGTACGGCGATGTCCGCGGATTTCGGCTTCATCCTTCACCCCGCCCAAGGATATGCGGACGAACTCCCGGCCCAGGGCGCGTGCGATGGATTTTCCAAGCGAGGTTTTACCCACTCCGGGAGGACCCGCAAAACAGAGAATCGGACCTTTCATCTTCTCCTTGAGTTTACGGACGGCAAGGTACTCGATGATGCGTTCCTTGATCTTGCCGAGGTTGTAGTGATCCTCGTCAAGCACAGCCTTGGCGCGTGCCAGATCAAGATTATCCACGGTCATCTTGGACCACGGAGTCTCGACGAGCCAGTCGATATAGGTCCGGAGCATCGAAGCTTCCGAGGCGTCCGGATGCATCCGCTCGAGGCGACCGAGTTGCTTGAGGGCTTCGGTTTCGACGTCGGTCGGCATCCGTGCGTTGGCGACTTTCTCGCGGAGTTCCGCGATTTCCTCGCCCTTTTGGTCGGTATCTCCCAGCTCGTTCTTGATCGCGCGGATCTGTTCGCGGAGGAAATACTCCTTCTGGGACTTGCTCATTTCATCTTTGGCCTGAAGGCGGATCTTGGCCTGCAGGGTCAGGACTTCCACCTCCTTGGCGAGGATTTCATGAATTTTCTGCAGGCGCTCCATCGGATCGTGGGTTTCCAGGATTCCTTGGGCATCGGACACCTTGAGTCCCAGATTGGACGCCACGAGATCCGCCAAGCGACCGGGATCATGAATGTCATCGAGTACCATCAGGATATCAGGCGAGAGAACTTTTCCGAGGTTGATCACGCGTTCGAGCTGTTCGCGCACCGTCCTCATGAGGGCTTCGGATTCGCGGATTTCGCCGTTGGCCGAGTCCGGGATCTTCTGAATCTTGACTTCGAAGTTCGGATTCGTCTGCGTGAATTCCTGGATATTGGCCTTGCAGAGCCCCTGAGTGAGGATCTTGATCCGGCCATCCGGCAGTTTGCGCATCCGCATGATCATCGAGACGGTTCCGGTCCGGTAGATGCCGTCCGGAGTCGGATGTTCGTCGCTGATATCCTTCTGGGACGCCAGGAGGATGAGGCGGTCGCTCCGGGAAAGTGCCTCTTCCACGCTTCGTATGGATGAATCGCGTCCCACGAACAGCGGGATGATCATGTAGGGAAAAACCACAATGTCGCGGACAGGGAGCATGGGCAGGGTTTCTGGGATTTCCACCTGTTCGCCGTCGTAATTGGTCACCATTCCCGAAAGTCTCCGTTGTTGTTGGTGCCCGCCTCCGAGGAGGGGAGCATTTTGTCTTCATGAAATGATTCGGCGGAACAACGAATCAACTTGAGGGAAGAGTTCGCAACGGATTGTGATAAATCTGCGTGTTGAAAAGACTTTTTTTGACGCCTTCGCCATGGAACTGCCGCAGCAAAAGAAAAGGGACCTGCTCCTCGTCCTTGGAGCAGGTCCCTATTCGGGAACTTTAAGCCTCAGCCGCGAGGTCTGAAGCTCAGTTCTTCGAGTACGCCATCATATCACCCTTCGGGGCTCCGCCCGCGAATGATCGGGTGAGCGGTCAGGCGTAAATTTTTTGACGGTGCTCGAGCTTTTCCTTGCAGGCCACGCAGAGCGTGGAGACCGGTCGGGCCTCGAGTCGCTTGGGTTCGATCGGTTCTTCGCAGTCTTCGCAAATACCGAACGTGCCTTCATCCATGCGCTCGAGGGCTTCGTCGATTTTAGCCATCAACTGGCGCTCGCGATCCCGCAGCCTGAAGATGAGGTTTTGACTGATCTCGCTCGCAGCGAGGTCGGTCTCGTCCGCAAGATCGTCGGGGGACAAGGCCAACTCGCTTTTCAGCGCGTTCTTGGAGTTATTCAAGAGGCGCTGTTTTTCAGCGATGAGTGCACTTCGGAAACGGGCCAGAGTCTTAGCATCCATACTCGTCTCTTTCCTTCCGGGATCATTTCTTGCCCCAGGACGACATCCATGTCCGGAGACTCAATCCCATCGGCCCTCTCGAGGGACCGAATGTTCAGAGAGTTTACCTGCAACCTAAGCTTTCACAAGTTTTTTATAAGTGGATCTAAGAACTGCCAAGCAGAAAGTGTCAAAAAAATCCCGCAGGATCATTTTTTATTTTTGTTCCGGATGCGGGGGGAGCTTCGAGGCGGCATGCAAGACGTCCATCATCCGATTGAATTCTTCCGCCGCTTCTTGAAAATCGTCCCCCGGTCTCAAGCGGATGCGGGTCTCAGTCCGGCCGGCGGCAATCTGACGGAAGACCTTCTTGAAGTGATATACGGCTCCCGCGGCTTTGTGGGCAAGCACGATCCCGAGAAGCGTCACGCAGAGCAGGAAGATGGCCGAAATAACTCCGAGTTGAATCATGATCCGATCGAGCTCGGCCCACATATGGATTTTGAGGTCATCGGTCATGGGGCTGAGTTCCACCAGGATCGCGTAGTTTTCCCGTATATAACGGTAGAACAGGGCCGCTATCGAACACACCAGCAGGATTCCCGTCCCGCTGATCCAGAACGCGTATTTGAGCTGGAAAGTCGGATCGATGAGGTAGTTTTTCCAGCTTCGTTGGTAGGTTCCGGCATTCTCATTCGGTTTGCTCATGAGCCCCCCTTGCATCCCGGACAACGGCTATAAATATTATTGATCATGATCGTCACGGTATCGATCATGATGTTCAAAGTGAGAATGTTGGATGCGAGCTTCTGGTGGACCGATTCACCCTGGGGTGTCTTCTTCTGGACAGCTATATTCCGAGCAAGAAGATCCTTGATTCTCGCTTCTTCCTTCTTGTGCATTTCGAGTGTCTTTTTCTCTGAACAGGTGCTGCAGCTCGGCGCGGGAATGACAGCGGTCGGGATGTTGATTGCCGGGGGGGCCTTCAGAGCGGGTGAGGCGATCCCTCCCGTGACGGATCCGGCATTTGGAGTGATCGGGTTCTTGGGGGAAATGCCCGCGATCGCTGGTTCTCGGACCAAGGAAATCGTAAAGGCCGCCAGGAGCGGGCCCAGGACCGCCAACCCCCATGACTGGCGCCGGATCTTTTTCGTCATGACAATATCATCAACCATATTGAAAGAATGATATGAGGTTTCCAACGAGTCTGCCTAGTAGGTCGGCGCTGACACGGTGGTCATCTTTTTCCCTCTCGGGAAATATTTGCCGGCAATTCGACAACTTCTTTCGAATTAAGGCCAGTCCCGCGGTCGGCCTCCCTGTTCAGGTCCGGGGGACGTCCCTAGACTCTAGGCTGGGAGATCAGGCGCAAAGGATGGCCCTAGTACCGGATTCCGCCCGATTGGGCGATTGCAAACGCGGTTCCCTGTTGAGTGCAGCGAGCAGAGCTCTCGTTGCGTTCGGACGCGTTTGCATCCCGGTGGTCTTGGTATTTCCTGCGGGACTGGTGTGGGACCTCTCCGATGTCCTGGCTCAAGCGGAAGCCGAGGCATCCACCGCCGCCCCGGTCGATATGCCCACCGACGCCCGGGATTCCGGCGAAATCGTAGCAGACGCGGGGGCTGCATCCGGGGATGCCGCTGGTGACGGGGATTCCGCGGCGCCTGCCGATTCCGCGAATCCATCGACTGCAGCGAGTTTTTCTTCGATCTCCCGGTTTGTGACTCCCGAATTCACGAGTCAGCGGATCGGAATCACGCTCAAGGAATCTTTTGAGCGGATGCGTCGTCAGAACCGGGATGTCAAGAAGGCCGAGCTTGATCTGCGGATCGCCGAACTCGATTACGAGACGGCATTTGCAGGAATGTTCCTTCCGAACTTCACAGTGGGAGTCGCAAATACCCTAAGTCCTTATACAACCGGGCAGTACACCAATGATGCGGGCCAGGCGTCAACGCGTGCTGATTACGGGCGCGGCCTCGTGACCAATACCGCCTTTGATCTGACGCTGTTCAAGTACAATCTGTTCAACGGATGGGCTGACTGGAGCACTTGGCAGGATGCCAAAATCACGTGGCAGGAAGCCAAGCTCACTTTCGAGGATGCCTTGCGAACCAAACGCAAGGAGGTTTTCAAGCAGTTCTACTCACTCAAGGTGAGTCTGGAAAAACTCAGTTCCGCCGAAAGCTCCCTCCTGCTTGCCGAAGCCATCCGCGCCTTGAGGGTTGCCGAGAAGGGGATAGGCAAGGCGACTGAAGAGGATCTGTCGTCAGCCGAGACGGATCTGTCCACGGCGAAAAACGCGGTGCTCGAGCAACAGCAGGCCGTTCGCGAAGGCGCCCTTGCGATGAATCAGCTGCTCGGCGATCCGATCGGAACTCAATATCATATCAAGGCCAGGATACCCGAGTTCGTGACTGTCGGAATATCGGCCGATCAGGCTTTCAGGATCTTCTCCGAGCATTCCCCGATCATGAGAAATCTGCACAAGACATTACGGGGTGCCGAAGTCGGACTTCTCGAGGCGGAGAGAAGCCGCATTCCCGGTGCGACGGTTGATTTCAGCGGTCTGAAGGTCACGGCCTCCAACGGACCTTTCGGCGCCACGCCTCCGGCGATCGCGACTGATGCAGGCAATGGCGTGAATTGGGATGTCTCGTTGGCGCTCACGGTTTCAATCCCGCTGTACAATCAGGACGGTTTCCTCAACTCCAGGAAAGTGGAGAAAGCCAGGCTGACCCTCGAGAAACAGCAGATGGATTTTGCGGATACTGTCATGGAAAACCGGAAGAAGGTCATGACCGATCTCAGTAATCTCAAGCAGAAGGAACAGGAGCTCATCAACAAGAAAAAAGCGTCGGACGAGGCTCAGACGGTCTTCCAGAAGCTCTATCAGCGCAAGGATACTTCCAACGTGTCGCGGCTCGAGTTTCGGGATGCACTCAATCTGGCCCGCGAAAGTTCGATCTCGTACCTCGAGGTTCAGCGTGACTATATCAATGATAAGATCGAGTTCGCCAATTTTCTCGGGCTCGAGCACCTGCCGGGAGATCCGATCCGATGAAGCCACAGGGAACCCTGTTTTTGCGGCAATGTTGTTTGGTCTTTTGCGGGGTGGCGCTTCTCGGAGGCTCATCCGCCCGGGCGGCCGTCGTGAATCGCAAGATCACACTCAGTCCGTCCGCGGAGAACGAAGAAAAGTGGGAGATCGTCAAGCCCAAGCCGAACAAACGCCTCAGAAGCATGCGTGACCCGGCGTCACTTTCGCCGGAAGCGGCAACCGCGGGCGGGAGTGAGACCTCCGAGGCTTCGACGGCCGTTGAAACCGGAATGGGCGGTGATTCGGCCCTCTCGCCCGATGCCGGGGCAGGCGTGACTCTCCAGGGGCTTGATGGTTCGGATCCAGGGTCTGCGACTGCGTCGGGAAAGGCCGCTCCCAGCAACAAGCCGGTCAAGATCGACATGAACAAGCTTCCCGTCTTCAAGGAATTGATCACGCCCGAGATGGTTGAAAGCGCCTATCCTCGTCCGCTCCAGTCGGACAGGCATTGGTATATCAGCGGCGGGGGGACGTTGGGCGCGGGCCTCTCGGATCGCATGCTTGGAAGTTTCGCGATCGGTCGGCAGGGATCCTTCACGGACATTTTCCTGAAGGCGCGTATCGGCAATGCGATCTGGGGCGGGATGCAAGTGCGGCCTGCGACTGTCGAAGCGGTCGATGGCACCGCTTTTCCATCATTCTCGGATCCCAATTCCGAATACAACCGGTTCCGTCTGGTCACCGACCCATGGTCCGTGCTCGAGGTGCAGCTGGGTCTCGGTTGGCGAGGCACGCTGTTACCCGTGATTCTACCCGGGTTTTCCCAAGCGTTTCATGTGACCCTGGGTTCGGGTCAATATCAGGATCTCGCCAACGAGTTGGTATTCACTCCCATGCTGCTCGGGTTCGAAGCAGCGATGCAGTGGCATATCGGATCTTCGCGCGCGTGGGGGCTCGAAGGTCGAGTAGGATATAACTTCGGAAGCCTTTCCAGGAACGACGCCAAGTCAGGCCAGTTGGGACTCCTGCCGGTGCGGTGGGCTGATGGGAGTCTCAACCTGGTCCTCTGGTTCTGACCGGCATCGCCGATATTCCCCGCATACGGCGTTCTCGCTCGGCGCGCTCCCGCACCGTATATATGAATACGGCTTGGTCGCGCGCCTCGCTGCGGCCTTGTCTGCGGGGAATCTTGGCAATGCCCTGGATTGAGGCTGACCCGGCATCGCCGATATTCCCCGCATACGGCGTTCTCGCTCGGCATTCCCCGCATACGGCGTTCTCGCTCGGCATTCCCCGCATACGGCGTTCTCGCTCGGCGCGCTCCCGCTCGGCA